>Ga0307379_10003093_pt1 | contig 24230 bp, 25 predicted proteins | sample UN2MG_FD_202237 | JGI IMG/M metagenome (GOLD analysis project Ga0307379, IMG submission 202237) | Soil microbial communities from Risofladan, Vaasa, Finland - UN-2 | ecosystem: Environmental > Terrestrial > Soil > Coastal area > Acid sulfate soil | place: Finland: Risofladan, Vaasa | collected...
TAGTAGCCGGTATGAACGCGGCAGGCAATTGGTCGAGTACGTATATCAATATGCCAATTGTAGATCAGGCAGTAGCTGGTACTGATGCTATCTCGGATATGATTTATTATTGGTTGGGGTTGTTTGAGAATATTAACTTTTATGGGGTATATGGTAATCATGGAAGATGTGCAAGTAAGGGGGTAGAGAAAGAATATGTGAATTGGGATTATGTGTGTTACAAATTTCTTAAAGAGCGTTTTAGTGATAATAGTAGGGTTAATTTTGTTGTTCCTGATGCTTGGTGGCTGATGGAGACTATACGCAATCATAAATTTTTACTTTTACACGGAGACAATGCAAGAAACATCAAATCATTAGAAGCCGTTTCCGAACGTATGGCTAGTATTACAGGATGTATACCTAATTATACTATAGCGGGGCATTTTCATACTGCAACTGATTTTTCTACTAATTTTGGCAGAGTGATATTGAATGGTTCTTTCGTTGGAGGAGACATATATTCTTTGAAAGAATTGGTTAGGTCATCTCGTCCTGTACAAAAAATGTTTGGTATCCACGATAAAAGAGGGATAACTTGGACATATGACCTTGATTTGTCTATTGCTAGATGAGTTAACATCATGACGATGAAGAGAATATTATCAATAGTTATTTGTATTATAGGTGTTATCACTTTTTTTGTGGCATTATATCTCGTTGTCTGTAAAGCAACCATGTTTTATCTTTGTCTAGCTACGATTATGGCGGCTATCCCTACTGTCATATACTTGTATGCTGTTGTGTTGTTGGATAGATTCGAACCAGAACCATGGATTGTTATCATAGGTTTATTCCTATGGGGAATTGGAGTAACATCGGTTAGCTCTCTGTTTTTAAGCGAAGTTATTGGCAATGAGATTGTATCTATTTTTGACGCAGTTCCAGGGATAGTCATCCCTGTTTTTGTGGCTCCTGTTGTAGAAGAGTCTATGAAATTTTTGGGTATTTTTTGTATTTTAATGTTCAGAAAAGATAAATTGACTGATTTTACAGATGTTATTGTATACGCATCTCTTGTTGGTCTTGGATTCGCAATGACAGAAAATATATTTTATTATGCCAGGGCAGCTGTAGTTCCATTTTTGGGTGATCTTGTATCCCTATTTGCTATTCGTGGGATATTATCAGCTTTAGTACATCCGTTTTTTACCGTTATGTCTGCAACTGGCCTTTTGCTATCATATAGTGTAAAGAAAAAGACTTTGAAGATTATATTAATTTTATTGGGATTGCTTTTAGCCATATTTTTCCATGGTATGTGGAATGCAACCCCGATATTTGGTTTGATGAATGGCATGTTGATTATGTATTTTGGAGTTTATATCCCGTCAATTGTCATTATAGGGTTGATAGTATATTACAAAATCAAGATGTTGAAAAATGCCGAAAACAAAACTGTAGTACATCGTTTAATATAGGAGAATTATTATGAAAAAAATCAGTATTTTATTAGCAATTTTAGTTATGTTCGTTCCAGGGTGTAGTTTCTTCAGATCAAATTTTACTTTTGACAAGAATAGTCCTACTTGCCCACCCGGTTTATGCTCTAGTGGTCTTGGTCATGTTATCTATGGTGAAGACAATAGACTAGACATGTATAAGGTGAAAAATGTTGGTGTCCGTGAAAATGCATTGGCGGTTGGTAGCTTGTGGTATGATAATCAAATTAGAAGGAATGGAGACATCTATGAATTATTAGTGTCAGGGTATGGGAGTACTTATGGGTTGGCACCACGCGAGCCATTTAGGGATCAGGTTATCGGTCCTCATTGTACTGTTTTCCTCGTAGCTCCTGATATAGTTGTTACCGCCGGACATTGTTTGAACAGTAATGATTTTTTGGAGAAATATGTTATTTTTGGATTTAGAATGATAGACCAAAAAAATTGTACAACTATTGTTAATAGGAAAAATGTTTATAAAGTAAAGAAAATAATCGCACATCAATTGAGAAATGATGGTATGGATTACGCTATTATTAAGTTGGATAGAAAAGTTGAGCATATTATCCCCCTTAGAGTGTCTGGCAAAGAAGTTAAAAAGGGAGATTGGCTATATGTTTTAGGGCATCCATGTGGCCTTCCCTTGAAGTATGCACCATGTGCTAGGGTCATGTCTACATCTAATGAAATTTATTTCAATGCAAGCCTCGACACATATGGAGGCAACAGTGGGTCTCCAGTGTTCAATGATAGTGGTGACGTAGTTGGTATTCTGGTACGTGGGGAAACTGATTTTATAGAAACGCCTGCTGGTAAAGTTTCCAGGACTGGAGTTTTCGGTGAGAGTTGCACAAAATCTGTTAATTGGAAGAAATATGTTAAGTAGGTAATCTCATCAGTCGAATATTATTTTAGAAGGTTTTTTGCCATAAAAATGAAATGTAAGATAGGACATCTGGAGATACATAATTATGCAACTTGATTTACCGGATTGGTTTTTTGATGCTTTGCCGAGGTTACATTGTAGAAAATGTAAAGAAGGTGTAGATGTTGACCATGTTTTAGCATCTGGCATACGCAAAAGTGTTGTAGATATAGATACTACTGCGTTTTTTATCGAATATAAGTGTCCATATTGTAAGACCCATACTACAATGGAGTTATCTCCTATGACGATGGAAGAGCTGGTTATGGAGATGTTCGATAAATATACCAATTTAGGGATAATGGAGCAAGATGAAAGTGGTAGTATAGCAGAACAAGAACGACCTACGTGTTCGTCCAAGATATCTAAATTAGAACTTGCTAATGCTGTAACAATGGTTAGAGAATGTGAAACCCATCATGATTTTATGCTACAAATAGGTATGACTGAAGATCAAATAAAGGAATATTCTTCCGCAGAAGATAAGAATATACATAACCATAATAGAGGTGGACACGAGAATAATTAATGTTTAAAGTCAGTGACTTCAAAATACCTACGGCTTTTATTAAAAAAGCTTGTTCAGTTAGCGGTTGTTCGTTTGTTGATTTGCCGGTAAAGTTCGAACAGTTGGATGGATCTCCAATTACTCAATCCTATAAAGATGGATATATTTACATTGGTACTCCGGAAATCCTTGGAGATACGCTTTCAAGGATAGTCATGTCTTATTTGGGTTGTTTTGAAATAATAACCGGATCACCATTATTGTCCATCGATTTGCAAGAATTGTATATTTATGTTACTTCATTTTTCAGATTTCTGTGTTTTTCAGACGATTCTTATGAAGTGGCAAAATCAGAATATCCTGTTGCAAAAAGATTATATCAAAACTCCTTTGTGTGGCTGTTAATGAAAGATATAGTCGGTCCAGCCTTTGGGGTATCTCCTGTGACGAATTTAAAGATGGTTGAAGCTGGTTCTCCTAATATCGATGCGTCATTATTTGTAGACGATGATATGATGGGTAAATATTATGACACTGACATTGTAGATGAAGAACCTTTTATATTTGTTAATACTGATATTGAATATAAGCCTTTCTTGTATGCTCATGTATTCGTTGAGACAATTAAGGCTCATGGAGGAAATCCTTTTGATATTGTATCTACTATTTTAGAGTCACCATTAAAGGATAGAGTTAGTGGGTTAGCATATTTATCTTTTGGCGAAGAAAAGAAGGTCAATGATTTCCTATCATGTCTAGGAACTATTGTGGGATATGAAAATGAATCTGAACAGATTATATTTGATTTAGGAGGGAAGGGCAAGTCTTTGAAAACGGCTCAAATGGGTTCTAACCCATATATGAACATAAGCGATACTTGGTGGTTTTTAGGTCTTATCGAGCAAATGCTTGAGCCAGCAAGAGGAGCAGACTGGAGCACTCACGAACTTTTGAAACCATACACTGAGGGTGTATGGCGTGAGATCAATGCTGAAAGGGAAAAAAGGGGTAGAAATGGTATGAGCTATGAAGCTTTGCTTAGATTTAAAGATGGAGAGGTCGATCCTGACGATATATACATATTAGAGAAAACATTGGCCTCAGATAGAGTTTGGTAGGAGAAAAAATATGTTAGAGACTGGAAATAAGGAAACGGCAGCTAAGTTTTTAACTGATTTGTCAATTAAAGTACTGAATGCCACGAACGCTGTTAAGGACGGAAAATTTTGGCACGCTGTAAATAAGTTGGTGGGATTACAGCAAAAAATATTGGATGAATTGAGGGTTGTAACCGAGAATGAGAATACTGACAACGAACAGATTCAGGTCCCGGAAGACAGCGGGAGCTGATTATAATATTTTTCCCAATTTTGATACAGGACAGTCAAAATTGGATCAAGCAACCGTTCTGAAGAGTGATACCTTTCCAGAAAGTCCCGACGAAATAAAGAGTAAATTCACGAGCACGAAGAAGAAAAAAAGGAAGAAAAAAAGGAAGAAAAAAAGTGAGCAAATTGAATAAACCACTAGTTTTAGTGGTTACAAATAGCGTAATTTACATAGACGGAGTTATCACATCTGAGATTTATCAGGGTCTCAAGCGAGTATTGAGATACCGGCCAGAAGATTATTACTTTCGTGTAAAGCAGTTTGAAAAAAAACAGCAGTTAAAAGGTAGAAAATGGTCGTGGGATGGTTGGGTTAATCTTGTTTGTCGTGATAAAAGATGGTGTAGATGTTTTCTTAAAAAGCAAGGTATTCACTTTGCAACAGGTCTTTATAGTGTAGCAATGAAGCATTTTGCTGATAACGGTATACCTGTAAAAGTAATAGATAAAAGAAAAAAATATGATAAAAATCTTTTTCTTAAAATGTCAAAAGAATGCGAAAATAGAGAATATCAAACTGAATTTGTAGAATCATGTGTTGAGATAGAGAGGGGAGTAACTAAAGCCGCTACTGGTTCTGGTAAGACATTTATGGGGGCAAAAATAATACAACAAATAGGTGTTGCTCCTTTTATATTTTATGTCCCTTCTATCGATCTTTTAAATCAAACTAAAGATGAATTCGAAAAATTTTTGCGTCATAAGAATGGCAAAAAAATAAAAATCGGCATAATAGGGGATGGTAAATTTGATCCTCAAGATATAACAATCATGACAATACAAACAGCCGTTCGTGCATGTGGTAAAAAATATATAAGATATGATGACGAGGATAAGAATAAAGAAGATAAGAGTTTAGATAAAAAAAGAAAAGACATTCTCGACGTTATTATGAGAGCCAAAGGTTATATCTCAGATGAATGTGTGTCTGGTGATACTATAATATATACAGAAAAGGGAAAAATTAGAATAGACGACATAGATAGATATGGATGTAAATATGTGCTCAGCCATAACGGCAAACAAACCGTGTGGTCTAGGGTTAATGCATTCTTACCTCAAGGAAAAAAACAAACAATTGAGATTACATTTAAATCTGGTAGAACAATAAAATGTACAAAAAATCATCTATTAATGACAAAATTTGGATGGAAGGAAGCCGGACAAATAAAAACGAAGGACAAAGTATTAGGACTTACAAAATACGATGAGATCGTGAGTATTAAAAAATCACATCAAGAACAAGTATATGATATTACTGTAGATAAAACCCATTGTTTTTTTGCAAATGATGTTCTAGTCCATAATTGCCAATATTGGGCATCAGAAACCTGCCAAACTATTGCTGATTATTCTGTAGCGGCGAGATATAGGTATGCTTTTTCGGCGACTCCTTATCGCGACAAGAATGATGATATACTTATTAGTTCCTGCTTTGGCAAAGATGTAGCCGGTGCTAATATTTCTGCCTCTGATCTTATTAAATCTGGATATCTTGTGAAACCCAATATATATTTTGTTGATATCCCCGGACACAACGAAGGATATACATACCAAACAATTTATAAAAAATATATTGTTGAAAATAAGTTTAGAAATGAAAAAATAACAAAAGTCGCTAGGAGTATGATGGACGCAGGTAATGTCGTTTTGATATTAGTTAGACAAATTGCCCATGGTAAAATGCTTGAGAGTATGCTCCCAGACAGTGTTTTCTTATATTCCAAACATTCCGGGAAAAAAAGAAAACAACATCTGGATTTGATGAGGACTGGTGCTCCGTCTATCACACTTTCTTCATCAATATTCGATGAAGGGATTAATTGTAAAGCACTAAACACTCTCATCTTGGCTGGGTCGGGGAAAAGCCCCACAAGAGCCTTACAGAGGATTGGAAGAACATTGAGACCTTTTACATATGATGATGGCAGGAAAAAAGAGTTTTCGATAGTTGTCGATTTCACTGATAATTATAAATATCTTTTAAATCACAGCAGGGCAAGGAAGAAAATGTATAGAACAGAGCCGGAATTTTCTATAGAAGATTTAGATATATAGGAATTATATGATGGATAATTTTGAGAAAAAATTAAATGAAGTATTGAAAAATGTTTTTGAAAAGCCCTCTATAATGTCTGAACTGCTTAATTGTTTGGAAACGGTCAAAAAAAAACTAGAACATAGAGTGAATAATCCAAAAGCTACATTTATATTTCATTATTACGCAGGCCGAAGTGCTACCCCTGTTGGGGCGTTGAGATTATTGTTGCCCAAAAAAGTAGGACAATGGACCGAACCATATATGGACATAATCCAATTTCAATTTTCTGTTACAGAGAAAGACCAGGGTGGTTTCCCGGTGCGGATGTGGGTTCCCGGTGGGAAAATCTATATATGCGATGATCTTGACAAAATGCAAAACGTGGTTATCGAATTGATAGACAACAACCCTCATATTATGATGGTCATAGTCCATGCTAAAGACTTAAGATTAAAATGACAGACAACGAAAAAAAAGTAAAAGACATATTAATTCAATCAATCTTTGGCAAAAAGAGTTCGGCAGAACTAATAAAAGAACATTCTTACCAAGCAAATAAGTCACAGGTTTTGCCAGTCAAAAATGAAAAAGCAAAAGTGGTTAAGTTCAAAACTAAAAAAAAGAATGGTATCAAATCTGATTTGGAAGAATGGAACAACAGAGATTTTGCCATTTACATTTTATCACAATATAGTAGGAAATATAAACATAATTGGTTACCAAGTATATCTAGTCTTGCCTTACAGTCAGGTAGAATAAAAGAAGCAGTACATGATGTTTTGGGATTTTGTGATAATCTGGTTTTTAAGGATTACATAGATTACTTCTTTAAGAATTGGGCTGATTATTATAAAAGAAGAGCGGGTAACGTCTTATATATTAGTAGTTTGAGGGGTAACGAATCCGTAGTGGAATTCTCCGGCAAATACAAATATCAAGACAGTTTGCGGAATTATGCTCAGGGGAATAAAGAGGAACAGAGACAGTGTGCGGAAATAGATTTGTATAATTCCTATTTACTTGGTGATGAAAATTTCATATCTGATTATGGTATAGTGTTGACCTGTAATTGGTTGGTTAGAAAACGTGATTATGATTTTAAAAAAGCAGCTAGTTATGTGGCAAAAGCATTTTTAAAGATATTTAATAAGGGTAGAGCGGAAACCGTAATTAAGTCAACAATAAAATATTCACCGTATCCGTCGTGGTTTATATTCAAAAAATACAACATTATTTTACAAGCAGTCAGTAAAAAAACTGGCAAGGAGATACAAATGAAAATAGAATTCACAGATGATAGCAAATTCATATTTTTAAAGGAGCAACAGAAAAAAAATGGCTGATAAAGACAGTGTAATCATGAATGACAAAATTAGGGCTTTGACTGTACTGTTGATAGATGAGAATGGCAAAAACTATGGAGAGATTTCTGTTGGGGATGCTAAACAATTAGCATTAGATAAGAATCTCGATCTATTACAAGTCTCTGATAAGGATGTTCCAACATGTAAATTAGTTAATTATGGCAAGTTCCTTTATGAGCGTTCAAAAAAGACTAAGCATAAAAAAGATCCGGTCATAAAAGGTATGAGAACAAGTTATTCCATAGATAACCACGATCTAACCTTTAAACATAACCAGGTAAGAAGGTTCCTAATTAAGGGGCAACGTGTTGTCTATAGCCTGATTTTAGAAGGAAGAGAAAAAGGAAAAATTCAATTGGCTTTGTCTAAATTCAAAGAAAGATTAACAGATTTTGATGATATCTGCGAATGGAAGAGTCCTAATATTGGTCATGGTAGGAGGAAATTGACAATTTCCACTATATTACATCCAAAACTGAATAGTTTGAAATGATAGTTCACGGAGAATTAAGTCAGGGTGACCATGTTGATTATTTTAACAATATGGCTACGGAGCAATTCCGCACCGAGTTTTTGTCATCACTGAAAGCTAGATGTCCTTTATTATATATTACTACGAATGAAGAAAAAAGATTGTTGAATTTTTTCGGTCATTTAGCATCCGGATTTGGCTATAAAGTATATCTGTGGGATTGTTTTCTTGGATTAATCGACATTGTTTCTAATAAGGTGCCAGATGATTTCCCTGGACTATCCACGTCCCTATGTAATCCTTTGAATATGTTGAATATTTTGCATGATAGGGTTAGGGAATTACGTAAGAAAGCAAAAGACATGATGGATGGAGGGTGTGCTGGAGAAATATATGTCCTTCAAGATTTTTATTACTTTTTCGATCCTATTGATTATAAACCAGAGATTGAGCGAGGACTGAAACAAATTTCTATGATTCGTTCTCCTAGTACTATTATAGTGACTGGTCCTAAAATACAATTGACTCCATCTCTAGAGAGTGAGTTCTCCGTATTAGATTTTCCGTATCCTAATGACCACGAGATTGGTGAAATATTGGAGAATTTAGTTAGTTCTATTTTGCGTCAAGCAAAAGATATAAAAACGGATATTTTGCAGGAAGAATTAGACGACAAGAAGGAACATCTAATCCGGGCAGCACATGGATTGACATTAAGAGAAGCAAAGATGGCAATATCGAAGTCAGTCGCGAAAGACAAAACTCTGAGTGTACAATTCGTTTTGAATGAAAAGAAACAAATTATTAAGAAGAAGGGGTATTTGGAATATTTTGAACCAAAGGTTACAATGAAAGATGTTGGCGGATTAAAAAATCTTGTTACATGGTTTGAAGATAGGTACTTATCTCTAAGTAAAGAGGGACGAGAATATGGTCTTGGATTTCCAAGAGGAATATTGTTGGTGGGCGTACCGGGTGCAGGTAAAAGTTTAATATGTAAAGCAGTAGCGTCTTTATATAAAATGCCATTATTGCGTTTAGATTTTGGTAGAGTGTTTCAAAAATTAGTTGGTCAATCCGAACATGCTATAAGAGAAAGCATTAAATTAGCAGAATCAATAGCTCCATCTATTCTCTGGTGTGATGAGCTCGAAAAGGGCATTGCTGGTATAATGTCAAGTGGGCTTTCTGACGGAGGAACTACATCAAGAGTTGTCGGGACCTTGTTGACATGGATGCAGGAGAGAGAGGCTGATGTTTTTGTTGTTTGTACCTGTAATGATTATCGACAAATCCCACCAGAAATGATGAGACGCTTTGATGAGTGTTTTTTCGTTGATTTTCCAATGTTGAGTGAAAGAAAACAAATATTTGGTATTTTGTTGAAAAAAGAGAATAGAAATCCGGAACATTATGACCTTGATCTATTGGCTGAAAAATCCGAACACTTTACTGGTAACGAGATAGAAAAATCGATACAAGACGCTATGGTTTATGGATTCAAAAATGGGAGAGAATTCAACGATGATGATCTTATATATTCTTTAAAAAGAAGAATCCCTATTTACGATTCTAGAAAAAACGATCTTGAAGCTCTGGGTATCTGGGCTGCAAAAAATTGTATTTCTGCAAATTCTGATACTGATGATAATGGAGATGTTTGATGAAAGATATCAGCATATTAAAAAAGAAATTCATGAAAATGATTGCCAAAAAGAATTGTGGAGTTGATGATATGTCCAGGTGTCCAAATGGAGATATGTGTGAATGTGATCAGGCAGCTGAGATAAAGGCATATTTGTGTAGCGTATTGCCATCTCCTTATTATAACCTTACAATAGATGATTTTACTGGTAAAAATAAGGATGTACAGCTTCTTGATCCGGTCATTGCTATTGCTGCGAAAAAACAGATTATCAAATACTGTTGGGGTGATATTCCGATTGAAAAATTTAACACCATGTCTTCACTAGAACGTAGGGAAAAATCGGTTTTAAATGAACGTTTAAAAGAGGGCAGAAATGTTGTTATACATTCTGACAATAACAATAAGAAAGGTAAGACATTCGCCGCATCTCTGATTATACAGGAAGCTATTAAAAATAGGGCAATGCCTGGGAATTATACTCAAACGTATGATTGGCTTGAGTTCTCACTTCTCTCATACTACATGAAGAGAGAAGACCCTATACTTAATAGTTCTCGTTCAGCTGATTGGTTGGTTATCGATGACATTATCGGGGTTATACAAAGTAAAAATTCTGACGCTTACATTTCTTCTATAATAAATCCCTTTTTTATAGAGAGATTACAGGATAAGTTGCCGACGATTTTTGTATTTAGGTTTGATATTTTTGATCCTACATTTTCTTTAGAAGAGAAGTTCGGTACTGCTATTAGCAAAATCGTTGAGGATACAAGAACATTTAAAATCGCTATTTGTGGTTAATGATATATATGGATAATACTGATAATAGAATTAGAGACGAAGAATTATTTATCAATTTGTTGTTAGAGCATAAGGACTTAGTTGGTGATTGGCTGAGTAGTTCTTTACAAACCAACCATTTTCATCAATCTCATAAGCTGTTATTATATGGGGTAGAAGAAGCATTTTCTAAAAAGTCTTTGTTGACAAAAAAACAATTCAGGTATTTTGTAAAGCAGAGGGTGTCAAATCATGTAGAACTAAACGCTTATATGGCAACATATGATAGAATTAGTATGCTCGATGAAGACAGAGATAATTTTATCGTGTTATTGAAGACAATTCTTGATAACCATCTTAGCAAATCCGCTGTTGGTTATCTGGAAGATTTTCGCAAAAATTTAATTGAGAAGGGTGCGGTTTCTGCCGTACAAGAGTTGGCCAAAAAAGCATCTGATTTAGCATCCGATTCGTGTGTTGAAAAGACCGCTACGACATATGAACCTCTGTCTACAATTGCTACGGAATTTTTAAGCAATATGAAGATGGAGATCGCGGGGGATGCTCAAGAGAGAATAACTTGTGGTATTAAAGAAATAGACGATACTATGGTGACAGGATTCGCACCAGGAACTTTGACTCTGTTTTGCGGGGATGTAGGATCATATAAATGCGTATCAGGCAAAAGTATGTGTTATGACGAAAATGGAGAAAGAATTTCAATCAAAGAAATATATGATAACAAGCATAACATACAAAATAAAATATTATCACTGGATGAATCTAATAATAAAATATATTTACAGCACCCTCATAAAATAGTTTATAATGGCAGGAGAAAAACATTTAAGGTTAAAACATCTTATGGATTTGTCACACATACTACGGATAATCATAAATATTTAACTTTATCTGGATACAAAGAATTGAAGGAACTTAAAAAAGGCGATTATATCGCCGTGGCAAAAAAGGGTGTATTTGGTAATAAAAAAGTTTCCCCGTCATTGCCCATTTGGTTGGGCGGCATGTTATCTGATGGAAGCACTGCAAATTCTTATAAATTTACTAATTTTGATAATGATATAGTTAAAGAGATGGAGAGTTCTTGTGCCGGTTTGGGTGGGCATCTGAAGCCGATTGGGAATACTATTGGCAAAATAAGAGAGGGACATTATCACGTAACCGGACTTCGTAAATTCGGTATTTCTTGTGGTATAGATGGTAAAATATCGTTGAACAAGAGAATACCAAGAGAGGTATTTACATGGAGCAAAAAATATATTTCTAATTTATTACGCATGATGTATAGTTGTGATGGTTCTATCCGTATGGATAAAAAAAATAATAAACATAAATATGTGGCGATTTATCACACATCCTCATATGATTTAGCCGTAGATGTTCGTGACTTGCTTATTAAATTCGGATTAATATCTACTATATTCGAATCTCCATCTTATTACAAAAAAAATGGAAATAGGAAATACATGAATATTTGTTATAGAGTTATTATACAAGATCTAAATCAGGTTAAATCCTTTGTTAACCAAATAGGATTTTATGGTGATAAGAATAATATTGCACGGGAAATAATTAATAAAAAAGATATTCCCGTGGCCTGCTCTAATGTTGGTAGAATTCCCTCCGGTATTTGGAAAATATTAGATGAGAAATTTAAAAAATATGGTAAAACAAAATACGGATGTCGTTGTTTTTATCGTAGTGGTGTTCATGATAATATCAAGAATGATCTTGGTCATTGTGGTACACGAGGTTTGTCTATGTCTCGTGATGTATTGATAAAAATCGCAAAATATCTTGACAATGATTATGATTTGCTCAACATGGCAAATTCCGATATTTTTTGGGATAAAATAGTTTCTGTAGAAGGGATTGGGCTTGATGATGTATATGACATATGTATGCCAGATAATCATAATTTTGTAGTTGACAATTTTATCACACATAATTCTACATTAATGTTAAATGTTGGCATTGGGGTATGGGAAAGAGCAAATAATGTATTGTTTGTTCCGTTGGAAATGCCTAAAAAACAGATGTATATCAAATTATTAGCAAGGCAATTATTTATCGATTCGATTAGATTACAAACTCCAAAAGTCCTTACTGATGAAGAAATAACAAAAATAGGTGAATATACTGCGAAACTAGAAGAACCAATGGACAACCATTTTTATATTATGGAAACATACGATAGAATACCAGTTTCCGACATTCGCAGGGAAATTGAAAAACACATAGATGTCTTTAAACCACGCCTCGTAGTTGTAGACTATATCGCAAATTTGATACCTGAAGGTGAGACCTATTACAATCGCAATCGTAATGAGGCATCGCAGATAGGTGATATGCTAAAAGCCCTCCGTGCGATGGGGAGGCCAAAAGCGATACATGATGATGGGTTTGCCGTTGTGTCTGGTGCTCAACTTGGTAGACCGGCTTTACAACGTATCCGTAAACAAAGTATGGATAAGGTAATCTTTAACTCTGAAGATGTTAGGGGATCTCACGAATACTCGGCAGATGCTGACTATATGTATGCTCAATTAATTGATGAGGCACAACCAGATAGTCGTTTAATCTTCCAGGCTATAAAAACTAGATATGCTTCTAAAACTATGAATGGCAAATTAAAAGGGTCATTGAAAATGAGACCCGAGTACAGTCTTATTGGGAGTATGACTAGTGACTGGGACAAACACAACATCGATAATATAATGAACAAAGTAGATAGTATCAACATAGACGAAGAGTTGAATTTTGATGATGATTATGTGCAAAAAGAAATAAGGGAATTGGAAGCAGACGAATTGTCTATCGGAGATATGGAAATTACCGTAGATGACATAGATTTGGATGATGAAGAATGAAACATGGATTATACGATGCGATATTGAATAAGCATTCTATTACTGGATACTTAGCAGATAAGGGTCTACATCCATCTGCAATTATTGGGAATAAAACGAAGTATCCGTGTCCAATCCATAAAGAGACAAAACCTTCTTTTATGGTATATGATAATCCTGATGGGATTGAGACATTTTTCTGTTTTGGGTGTCATCGTGGAGGCAATATTCTGAGCCTCTATAAGGAGTTAGAAGGCATTTCTTTTGGTAAAACCATCAGTGAGTTGGGTAAAGGAATATACATCGCTGATGAGCAGGAAATAGATATAATCATAAGAAAAATTCGGGAAGAAGAAAATAAAGTTATTGGTTCAGTCAAAGATGATCTATCTGAATTATCTTTAAGGTTTGCAGATTTAGGATATGCATTCGTAGAGAGATTGAGATTCGATAAAGAAGCGATTGATTTTTTAGAGCAGGTATATAAACAAATTGACGAGGTTATATGGAGAGAAGACTATCTTTCATTAGAAGAAATGTATCAAATCATGACAGAAGAAAAATTGTTGGTAAAAAAATCTAGAGAAATAAAAGAGAAAATGAAGAAAAGGAAAAAGATTGAAATATAACGAAATAATCTGTTCTGATTCTTTGAAAGCCCTGAAAAAATTCAAAGGAGAATTTGTCCATTTGACATTTACTAGTCCTCCTTTTAATGCGAAAATTAAATATGGTTCCTATAATGATAATCTTCCTTATGACAAATATTTAAAATGGCTTAAAGATATATTCATAGAGATATACAGAATTACAGTAGTAGGAGGTAGATGCGTAATCAATATTGATGCTATCAAAAATCAGGATAAAGAAATATCCGATATAGTTTATCGAATCCCAATTTATGTTGATATATATAATATGATGAAGGAAATAGGATGGTTATTCTTTGATGAGATATTTTGGTCTAAGCAGTACATTTCTGGCAACAAATCTTCGTGGGGATCGTGGATGAGTTGTTCTTGCCCTTGTATCCGTAGGAGCCATGAATATATATTGGTTTTTTCAAAAAAGAAATGGAAATTAGATGGAGATTCAGAATTATCCGATATGACTGATGAAGAATTCAAAATGTATACTGATAGTGTTTGGCAAATATATCCAGGTTATCGTCGTTTAGGTAATCATCCCGCTATTTTTCCAGAAGAATTGGCGAAAAGGGTTATCAAATTATATTCTTACAGAGATAATGTTGTGTTAGACCCATTTTCTGGAAGCGGTACTGTCCCATATGTTGCCAAGTCATTATGCCGACAATATATAGGGATAGATAATGATGAAGGGTATTGTGAGTATGCGGAGGGGAGAGTCGAACAAGTAAAATTATTTGAAGATGATTATATCCCTCGTTCTGATAGATTAAAACCTCGTAAGAAAAAAGATAAAATTGATTTATGGGAGTAGAATAATAATATGAATATAGGAATAGTTGGGTATGAAAAAATAGGTCAAGTTATTGAAGCTAATTTTGAAGATAAATGTATTGTTGGTGTATATGATGAGAGATATTCTGCACAGGATGGGCCACAATTTTCTTCGAGTATCGTTAAATTAGCTAAAGGGTCTGATTTTGTTTTTATAACTTTGCCTATCACTATAGACGGAGACGGTGTATGTGATTCTATCTTGATTGATAAAGCGATGAGCGATATTCTGGTAGAGGCAAATATAGGGGAGTCATCTCCAATCGTCATTATTAGTACGGTTGTTCCTCCGTCTGTTATATCAAAATATCTTAGCATTTACAGAGAAAATCAATTCGTTATATCTACTGAATTTATTAATGATCCTGATAAATTGGACGAGGACAATATATATTTTAAACTTATTGGGGGGGGACACTCTCCATCATTCTCAGTTTGTGATTTGTATGAGAATTATGGTTTGTTAAAATACAAAAAAATAAGAGTTGGTACGCACTTGGATGTGTGTTTTGTTAATTTGACGATGGAATCCGTCAAATTTATTATTAATGAACATCTGTATCAGGTCAGTGAAGTCCGTAACGAAATATCTCCGACCTGGGCATGTTATTCCGATGGTCTCGAATTTGCTGATTGGGTTAAAGATGGGATAATACAACATTTTTCTTATAGTCCTCAGTATGATGTGAGTAGTGACAATGATGCTGTCAAAATGCTAAGACATGATGGATTTGTAATTGATCATGAATTTGGCATCTTGGAAAAGGCTTGGACTAAGTTTATGATGAGGAAAAATAACGATGTCAGTTGATTATGAACTAGATTTCGATGATAATACTTTGCTGGAAACGGAAGGTGATTTTGAAGAAATAATGAAAATTATGAAAAAAGATACTCCGGCTGATACATGGATGTTATGTTCAGGGTTACGGATGACCATTACTATTCATGGCCAGATGATGGAGGCACAATTTTTATTACATTTTTATAGTGACGGTAAAATTTATATTATGGAGTATAGTCCGAGTTCCTCTGATGTTTCCTACAACCCTGATATGTCCGGGTTATCTACATGGGTGAAATCTAAAGGATGGTCTTCTCTCCATCCTTATGTTGATTTGGTTAAAAATAATTTGGTGTTTTGGAAATTCTTTTGGGAGTCTCATTTAGTTGATTCTGATTATTTAGATCACAATTATGGAAAAAGAAATTAATTATATTGTTTGTCCGGGATGTGGCAAAAAGATTGTTGGCCCAAATTTGTTTGGGAAGTTATGCATAAATTGTGGGTATGATATACCACCTACTGATGATTTTGAATTGCCACTTGTTGCCGATAATAAAAAAAAGAATATAGAATTTCTGGATAAGTTTAAAGAATGTATCAACAGGAGTTTTTTTGGGAGAAAAAAATGGCAATAAAAACTGATGACAGTTCGATTAGTGTCAATTTTGTATATCATGACGACGAGTTAAATGAGGACTTTACTATTAAATTACACTGTGTAGAGGGTATTGGGAAAGCTATATCTATCAATGGCGACACACGGACGATAGATGACAATGGTGTTGAGTATTTGTCATTCCCAGCACAATTATTTGTAGAGATAGTAGACTTTTTGCGTAGCCAGGGTTATTTGAAATTAACAGGTTCCGCAGCGGTTGTTTCTACTCCGTTACATGGAACTCAAATTTCTGCGGTTAGAGCTAGTTCTGGAGGTGTATTACCTGTTCCTATATTCGGACAGGCTCCTGTCCAGACAACCCAACAAGAGGAGAGAATAGTTCCCGTTGCTAGCTCTCCCTTTCAGAGTTTGTCGTATAGTGTACCTATGTCGAATGAGGGTACAATGATTTCTGATGATGGCAATGAAGATGTGGAGATGGAACCCATCGGTAACGAGGCAACCTCCAAATATAAGGCTATTGCGGCGGACAGGAAAGCCGCTGCTGAAAAAGTTGTAGATGTTGAAAAAAAAATATCACGCCCAGTCCGCATAGATTACGGGCAACAGATAAAAGAAAAGATAAAACAACAAGCTGAAGATGATTACGAGAGATATGAAGAGGTTTAACTGTGGATTATGATTGTCTTACTGTTCCAATAGATAGACTCCTATTGAGCCCTAAAGGCGTAGTGGAACCGATGTGTAATTCATGTGGATGTTATGATTGTACTAACCCTATTATGAAGGTAAAAGTGAGCATAAAAGGGATAAATAAAGTATTTCGTTTATATCATCATGGCACAGAATATAGGGCCGTTGTACAATGTGACAAAGGTTATATTAATGAGGAATTATTGGAAGATGAATAATATCACTTCTTGGCAAGATCGGATCATGTACAAAAGACATATTGCTTCACATGTTATGAAAAATTTTGACATAATAAAATCTGCTCCAGGAACCTACACTGTCGAATATCCTCAATATCAAAAAGCGTTCGATTATGTTGATTCTCTTTTTCCAAGTATGGGGATTAAAAGAATTACGGTATATCTCTGCCCGAAAAAAACTTTAGAAGAAGCCGGGTATTCCAAAGCAGGTGGAGTTTATTGTACCTATTCTCGTATTATTATTGTTGCGGATGATCTTAGTGATGAGAATATTAGTGGCATTTGGAGTGGAGTTAGGGCATGTACGACTCCAGATGAAACCCTTGTTCACGAGTTATTACATTATGCGTCTGATATGCGTGTCAAGGGGAGGCATATAGATGAGGCTTACGAAGAAGAATTCGCTTATGGGTATTCCATTCCATATTTTCTCAGTAAAGGATGGACTGAAGAAACAATCATTGATAATTATTTTTTGCCGTATTTAATAAATAAATTAGATTCAGAATCTATAAAAAAGAAAATATTATTTAAAAATGGTCATAATCTAATAGCTTTTTATAAGTTATCAAATAAAGAACAAAATAAGGTTCTTAAGTCTGTTGAAAAAGATCTATATGACGAAACTATATTTAGAGCCAGGGAAGAAGGAAAAAGAATATTCAAGTCGTATAAAGATAAAAGGCCAGAAAAAGAACCTTTAGACGATGACTTTGATTTTATTGTTTTGTGAGAATTTGTCATGCCAATCTACGAATATAAACATCCTGAAACAGAAGAAATTTTTCAAGAACTACGACAAATTCCAGAAAGAGACAAACCTTATATTTCTGCGGATGGTAAAAAATGTAAAAGATTGCTATTCCCAACCACATTAGGTTATTGTGGCAAAGGAGATAGAGAAGTTTTTGAGCTTGATCCCGGTTATGTGAAAAAATGTAGACCAAAATTTATCAGATATAGGGATAAACATATTGAAAAATTCGACCCTACTAAACACTGCTAATTTTTCATAAAAAATTAAAAAGGGAGAAGGATCTTTAGTCGATACATACTAATGTTGTTGCGTAGTTTTTCCGATGTGGATATTGATGAGATATATAAGAGAACAAATTATAAGAACAATAACGACGGATAAGGACTTTGATAAGATAGAAGAAATCAAAGATCTTATTTTACGGTTATCGAAAGCTGTCGTAGATGTAGAAATTGAATTTCGTGATACAAAAACACAATTCCCTATGGCTCATTATAATGCCAGAATACGAGATGTGAAAGAAGAAGAATTTTGTATTACGAGTAGAAGAAAAAGTGCAACATTCAAGATAGACAATATAAGATATGAGAATATTTTGAAAATTCGTTTAGTTACTGATAAACAAAATATTATTCTTGATAGCCCTATATCAGATGAATTCGATTTCATGGATGTTTAACGGAGAATTATATGGAAAAATTTCTAAATAAGAATTTTGTACACCTACATGTACATAGTGATTATTCACAATTTGATGGTCTTTTGAATGTTTCTATTCTTGTTATGAAAGCACGCAAAATGGGTTTTCCTGCCCTTGCTTTGACTGACCACGGAAGAATGGGTGGTTGTATTAAATTTATAAGAGAATGCGGCAAAACAAAAGATAAAAAAGGTAACAAAATAGAGTATCCAACAATCAAGCCTATTATCGGGTTTGAGGCATACATTGGTCGTTACCTGAAAGGTAATAAACAAAATCAACCAGATGGTCAAAAGGGTAATCACCATCTTCTTTTGCTTGCGAAAAATTGGAAAGGATATAATAATCTCTGTAGATTACAGACGATTTCATGGACGGATGGGTTTTATTATTCTCCAAGAATTGATATAACAACTCTCGCAGATCATTCTGAAGGATTAATATGTGGTTCAGCATGTTTGTCTGGTGTAATTAATTATAATTTGCGGCATGGGAATTATAAACAAGCAAAAAGAGCAGCCTCTATTATGAAAGAAATTTTTGGAGATGATTTTTTCCTTGAAATTATGTATCACGGAATTGCTGCTGAATATGTAGTGAGTACATCTATATTAAAAATAGGTAAAGAATTAGATATACCTGTTGTTGCTACAAATGATGTTCATTATTTGACTAGAGATGATGCGTCCTCTCAAGAAGTTTTTATGTGCATGGGGAGGCAAACTTGTTTGACTAACCCAAATCACGGAAAACATTGTTATCCTGAATTGTACCTTAAGAGTGCTCAAGAGATGGGTGATATCTTTGGAAATTATCCTGAAGTAATTTATAATAGTGTGGCTATCGCTGACAAGGTTAATTCAAGAGATATAACAGATAATTTATTTGGTAAAATGAGATTACCGGTGTATGAAACTCCTCCGGAATTTGAAACACCAATGAAATATTTGACAGATCTCGCAAAAAAGGGGTTGGTGAAGAAAGGGTGGGACCAAAGTGAGAAACATGTTAAAAGATTAAAAAGAGAGTTGATGGATGTTAAGACAGCATTGGATGTAAATGGATTTGATTTTCCAACATATTTTTTAATTGTTAGAGATTATATCCATTGGGCTAAAGAAAATGGTATTATGGTTGCTCCTGGAAGAGGATCTGGATACGGAAGCCTTTTGTTACATTGTCTAGATATTTGTTTTGGAATAGATCCGATGGAGTATGATTTATTATGGCCCCGGTTTTTGGGATTTGATAACATTAAGTATATAAAATATAATGATTTTGGTTTGAAATCACCTGAAAATCCTCGTTCCTACAAGATTAGTAATGAAGAAATCAAAAAAGAACTTTTGCGTTATCTACAAACTAACTGTAAGGAATTGACAGATCAATTTACAAGTGAACTGGAAGAAATGTCTAACACGTTTGGTTTGGATGGTAAAAACAATTTAATAATGTTTTATGAGATTTATAAATATTGTGAAAATAATGTGTTTGGTGAAGAAAACAATATAAATAGTATTGTCGCATATAAACTTAATGTGACATCAAAAGAACCTGATGGGGATTTTTTCCCATTAAGAAGGGCATATGCTAGAGCAGGATATCCTGATATAGATACAGATTTTTGTTATTTCCGCAGACAAGAAGTAATAGATTATAAGAAAAGAAAATACGGAGATGATTATACTGCGAATATTGGGACATATGGTACTATGGGGCTTCGTTCTTCCATTACAAGGGTTACTAAAGCCTTAGATGTTGCTGGTGCTTTTCACAAAGGTGATGTTTCCTATAAAACAGAGAATGTAAAGAAGGTCAATGAAATTCTGTTGCCGATCCCCAAGGGTAAAGGATTATTACAAGCAAAAGATCCAGAGACCGGCGAACATATGAAGGTCAAAACTATTAAAGATGCCATGAAATGCTTTAAAGACTTTAATTGGTATATGAACGATAAATATCCAAATGTGAAAAAGCATTCTCAAGCTGTTGAAGGGTTAATCCAAAATTTCACGGTACACGCTGCTGGTGTTATCATTTCTAGTGATCCTTTGAAAGATATAGTCCCCATTATCCGCTGTGCAAATGGCGTTGCTACACAATATCCTAATGAAGACCTAGAGGAAATGGGTATTCTCAAATTTGACGATTTGGGAGTTAGCACTTTGACAACCATAGATGAAACCATTAAACTAATAAAAGAGAATTACGACATAGATATAGATCTAAATGCTATCCCTATAGATGATCCAGAAGTGTATAAGATGTATCAATCTGGTGTTTTGGATGGTGTTTTTCAGTGTGAAGAACCGGGGATGCAGGCTGTTTTAAGAAAAATGAAGCCGACCGAGTTCAACGACATTATGGCTGCGAACGCTTTGGTTCGTCCTGGACCTTCTAAATTCGTTCCACAATATTGTTCATGTAAAGAGGGAAAGAGTAATCCTGATTATTTCCATTCATCTATCGAAAAACATGTGAAACCATATTTGAAAAATACATACGGAATTATGGTTTATCAGGAGCAAATAATGCAAATATGTAATGCTCTTGCTGGTTTTTCAATTACCAATGGATACATTATGATTAAAGCTGTTGGTAAGAAGATTGAGGTATTATTAAAGAGATTCAAGGAACAATTCATTTCTGGTTGTGTGAAAAATGATGTTCCCGAGAAAGTGGCAGAAAGCTATTGGAAAAAATGCATTATCCCATTTGCTGATTATGGTTTTAATAAATCGCATTCGTGTGCTTATTCTCTTACTAGCTATTGGACTTGTTATTTAAAAGTTCATTATCCTGAAGAATTTATGGTGTCATTATTGAATGTAGAAAATCTACGCAAGAAGTTTGATTTAGTTGAAAAGTATGAAGGTGCTTTATCAACTTGCAAAATTAAATTAGGTCAGAAAGAAATAAACAGTTGTGGTGTTAAGTATAAAATTATCAAGAAGGCTGATCGTACAAAGGGTGATGGATATTCTGTAATTTCTCCAACATTGATGGTAAAAGGCATTGGTGAAAATGCCGCTCAAGAGGTAGAGGACAACGCACCATATAAAGATCTGAAGGATTTAGCTCAAGTAGCATCTGTCGAAGGGGCGAATATTAAGAAGGACACTATTGGATGTCTGTACGACGGTGGTTTTTTTCGCGGATATATAAAAAATAGACATAAAACTACAGGACAAAAATTAGATAGAGAAGGTCTTGTAGAATTGTTCGATAGCTACAGAAAAGATTTTAAAGTTGCAGCGGGAAAAGGTGTGATTTCACAAAATATGTTCGATGGTTAGGCCGATACTGTTGAGGATGGATAGAGAAAAAAATAGATAAGAAATCAAGAAAAGGATTATTTTAGCATACGTTATAAACCGAGAATTTAAACGATATCTCCAATTCCTCCCATCCTTAAAGGAATGGGTATGCTTGGAGAAAAATAATGAAGGAGAAAAAAATGTCCGATCAAAAAGAAACCCCGTTGAGAAAATCAAGAATCCAGAAGACAATCACGCAAAAATTTACAACAGGAGTCAGGTACGAAATGCTTGATATCACTGTGAGTTATGACGAAGTAGTAGAATGGAAAGACCTTGCAGAAAGAGCAAACAAATCGAAAAATATCCATAAGCTACTTCTAAAGGATTTCGAAGAAACAAGAGATGATGTTTTTGAACAATTACAAACGAGAGAATCTGTTCACGCTTATAAAACAGAAAACACAGATTAAGAGGAAATGACGGATAAGTTTTCAGAACCTTAAAATGAGGTGAATGATGAAAAATGATACTGCTGAAAATTTTCGTCAGCTATTTAGTGTTGATGATACAGATGGAGAAGTTGATGTAAACAAGCTTATGACAAAGCAGGCTGAAGAAGGATTCGAGAGCGTACCAAGAGATGATAATTTCAAAAAATTTGATACAAATTTAAAAGAAAACAAAGAAGAAGTCGAAGAAACAAGAGTTTTATTTGTGCCAACTAAAGAAAAAAATGAAGATGTAAGTGTAGATAATAAAACGACTTCTGTGGAAGATGTTAAAAAGGTTTTACAAGATAGCGTATCCGAGCCGAAAAAAGTAGTAGAAGAAGAAGGAATAGTTGAAGAAGATGCCGAAGATAATAATAGCAATGATGCTAATGTTTTTGAGACTGACTCGTCTGAGTCAGAAGAGAATGTAACAATGGATTTGCCAGAGAATATAGAAACATCATCAAACGACTTTTGTTGGCATTTCGAGAATTCCCTTCCTAAGTTAGACATTTTCTATCGAGAGAAAAAGAAACTTGTCTTATCTATTGTTGGAAACAACCCCCTTCCATTTGAAGATTTTCGTAACGAGCTAAAAGACACCAAAATAGATCTGGCTGATTTGCCATATGACTCAAAAGTTTTGTGTAAGACTATGGTGAGAATTCATGAGTGGAAAGACAGAGTTCAGGAGATGCTGATTACTGTTAATAGTCAGTATTTTTTGTGGCATCGATTTGTTGATTTGCTTCGTGGGTTATTGGCACATGTCGTTTATGAAAAACCCATAGATAAATTTAAAGGTCTCGTGTATCTTCATATGGGTGATGTAGAAAGATATGTGGCGGAGCTTGAGGGAATTAGAGAAGATATAGAAGGTGTGATGAAGAATTTGGAGGGTGCAGCTAGTCTTGCTTCAAGACATTTAACACTATTGACGGCAACGAAACAGCTGCCAACGAGGTATGCTGATTTGTATGAAGAAGCAACAGATATAAGAGAGGAACATGTCAATGTCCCTCTAGAAAAAAAAGAAGAATCAAAAAAAGATAAAATGTGTATACAATTTGATTCTTTACATGATAAAGAAGAAGATGCTGCTGGAAAAGAACATAAGGAAAATAATCCTAAACCAGATAGACAATTGGCCAAGGTTTTAGGATGGTAATTAAAAGGTTAATGAGAGATAGTCTCTCATATTTTTAGCATAAGGAGAGTATTATGGCTAGATTATTGAAATGGGATGAAGCAACAGGTTCAGGTGATGGTTCAGGCAATCAGAGAGAATACTTGAGAATTGAGCCAAACATTGAGTACCGTTTACGCCCGGTGTCGTACCCAGTAGAGTTCGAGCGTTTTTATGTGAGAGATTCTGAGGGAAAACTACATTCTGCTATCGCTGGGAACCCAGATGAGTGCCCCATCAGGAACAAATATGAGCTAAGTCCTACAAAACGTTATGCGATGAACATGATTGATAGGTCAGATGGAAAATTGAAAATTGTTGAGTTTCCTTTCACTATTTATCAAGAAATGAAAAAGTGGGGAGAAAATACACATCAGGAACCGGGTGGAAAGAATGGGAATGATTTCCTAATAAAGAAAACAGGTTCTGGTGTTAAAGGTACGAAGTGGCATTGTAAAGCTGATCCTAATTCTTTGAACACTCCTTGGACTAAGGAAGATAAAAAGATTTTGGACAAAGAAAGTGGTGGAGGAGTAT
>Ga0307379_10003094_pt1 | contig 24229 bp, 30 predicted proteins | sample UN2MG_FD_202237 | JGI IMG/M metagenome (GOLD analysis project Ga0307379, IMG submission 202237) | Soil microbial communities from Risofladan, Vaasa, Finland - UN-2 | ecosystem: Environmental > Terrestrial > Soil > Coastal area > Acid sulfate soil | place: Finland: Risofladan, Vaasa | collected...
TATTGTTACCCCTACTTCTGATATCAATATAAGAATAAGATTTGATTGGAGAGGAGAAAGTATTCCTGAAGGGACTCCTATTTTTGTTTCAGCAGGATGGGCAGACTATAGAACATTATTTATTCCAAGTCAAAATGTTTATTTTACATCAATAGATTCTACAGATCCATCAAATATATATGGGTATGTGGATGTAACTTTAAATCCAAGAGAGCCTGTTGAACAGACGACAACAGAAGAGGTTTTTATTTTTTCAAATTATGATGAAATTGAAAAAACAGAAAGAGTAATAGGGGAAAAATTTAAAATTACATTAGATAAAAAAGAAGATGACAGACTCCCCCCACCTGCTCCAGAGCAAGATCCAAGTGCTGATATAAAATATCCTGCTGTTACTTCTCCTTTCTCTGGAACAGTGCATAGATACAATATTGAAGAAAATATATGGGATAGAGTTGCTAATATGTCAGAACCAAGGGGTAATGCTTTTGCTGGGACAGTAGGAGATAAAATATATTACATGGGAGGTTTAAAAGGTAATAATCTTAATATCTCTAACAAAACTGAAAAGTACGATATCGGGGATAGAGAGTGGAGTTCTGTTGGTAATATGTTAAAAGCTAGATTTGCAGGGATGAGTGAAACTATAGGAAATGATATATATATAATAGGAGGAGTATCACCAAACCCTACAAATCAGAATGAATTAGTTGTGGAGTTATCGGTTGATGTTTACCACACAGATACTGACATATGGGAAACTGTTTCTAGTATGCCAATACTTGGTGAGAACGGACCTAATGAAGATTATTTAGGTGTAGCTTTTGGAACTTCTCAACATGTTATTATTGGAGAAAAAAATTATATATATATAATGGGAGGAGTTAAAGAAATAGTAGCAAACCAATCTCAATTTGCTATTGAAGAATATAACCAGAGAATTTTTAGATATTGTATTGAAGATAATAATTGGGAATATTCTGGCATATTAAGGAGTAATGAATTAATTCATTATGAAAGAATTTTACCAAAATCTTTATTTTATGATGATAAGATAATAGTTTTTAATGGGGCGATTGAGTCTAGTGATGATTTTATTTATCCTACAGAAGATTTTTATATAGATGTGTCTGAAAATTTTGTTACACCCTCTAGCGGTGAATGGATAAATGTGGGAAGTGGTTTTATGGGAGATTTTCCTGTTCCAAAATTTCAATCTGCAATGGTTGATTACACAGATGCAATATTTCAGATTCAGAAAAAATTAGTAGCTAGTGATGCCGAGGCTAATGATCGTTTTGGTTGGGCTGTTTCTATCTCAGGAGATTATATTGTTGTAGGGGCTTTAGCAGAAGATACAGGAGGATCATTTTCAGGTGCTGCTTATGTTTTTTATAGAAATGAGGGAGGAGTAGATAACTGGGGAGAAGTTAAAAAATTAGTAGCTAGTGATGCTGAGGCAGATGATTATTTTGGTTGGTCTGTTTCTATATCAGGAGATTATATAGTTGTAGGTGCACGGTTAGAAGGACCAGGAACTTCTTACCGAGGTGCTGCTTATGTTTTTTATAGAAATGAGGGAGGAGTAGATAATTGGGGAGAAGTTAAAAAATTAGTAGCTAGTGATGCCGAGGCAGGTGATAGTTTTGGTTATTCTGTTTCTATATCAGGAGATTCTATAGTCGCAGGGGCCTACGGAGAAGATACAGGAGGACTTAGTGCAGGTGCTGCTTATATTTTTGAGATAGAGTTTAGTTCTGCTGTTTATCTTCTTGGAGGGGGAGAAGAAACATCTCCTGTTTTAGATATTTTTGAAAAACTTACCCTTCAGGATGATGTGTTTGGTTACGAATCTAGTTATGATGTATTTTCTAGTCCTTCTGCTGGAGGTTTGGCTCCTTTGCCAACAGGAAAGCATGGAGCAAGTGCTAGTTATTATAGGGGTTCTGTAAATTCATATATTTATTTAATGGGAGGGTATACTATTAATAGAGAAGACGATCATGCAGATGTCTCTTTTGATATTTAATTTTTAAAATGACAGCGATTAACGAATATAAACAAATATTACTCAAATTAGATGGTAAGCAATCTGTTTCTATTCCTATTAATATAAAAAAGAATGGTAGGCATCTTGATGTGCCAGTTGATGTTATTTTGAGAGGATTTTTAAAGTTTAAGGATACAACAGATCAACTGGTAGAAGATAAGACAGTTATTTACCCAGTTCTTTTTTCTACTAATAGAATACGTGTTAATGACGGTAGGTGTGTTCTTGTTTTGCTTCCTCGTTCAGAAGATTTATTTGAAACAACAGAACAGCTTCAATTGGGTATAGATGATGCTGTTCCTGATGGTGATATTGTTTCTCAAAATAATAGTGTAGCAAATGATCCTAATATAGCAGGGGATGAAATTATATATAAGGAAGGTATCGTTATTATAATAGAAAAGGACAAGATAAGAGATCCGTATAAATTATCAATAGAAGTAACAGTTATTTCAAAAGACGGTAGTGTTTATGTTCAAACTATAGATAGGGGAACAAAACCTACTGTTGAAGTAGATAAACCTATCACTTCTTTATTTCAAAAAACAACAAAGAGAATACCTAGCAATATGGTAGTTGAAGCGTATAGTGATTTAGAATGGATACCTTCTGTTAAAGCTATTCTTGGAAATAATGATTCATCAAAAGATGATATTCTTGATGAAATTGTTAAATTAAACAATAATACTCCATTAGGAACTTCCACAATGTATGATGCAGTTGTTTCTTCTGCAAGAATTTTATCTAATACAAGTGTAGATAGTGATGGAAAAATTATATATTTATTTACTGACAATGAAGCTAATATATCAGTAGCTTCTTTAGATAATGCTATTGAAGAAGTTAATGATATAGATGGAGACAAACAAGTCCCAATATTAGTTGGAAATATGGTTATATCTGATGATACTATTTTATCTATAAAAGCAAATAAATCAGATACTAAAAATATAAATAAATTATCTTTCTTAACTGGAGGGCAAGCTATTACTGTAGTAGATGAAAATTATCTTGATGATATCGTTGGTATATTTTATAGATCTGCTGTAGGGTCTATGGGGTATGGAACTTATGAGTTTATAAAAGATTTTGGAGAAGAAGTTTTAATTAACAATATATCAGCAATTTTTGAAATTCCTTCTTCAGATTCTAATGCTACATGGACTATAGAAACAAGTCTTGATGGGTATAATTATACCCCAGTTAGTATTTCATATAGCTACTCAGATAGTGTTGATTTTGAGAGTTTACTATTAAGATATGTTAGATTTTACATCGTTTTTGTTACAGGTATAAGTTCATCTGGTAGTTCTTTAGAAGCTCCCTCATTAACATCAATAACAATTATATATAATGCTAATAAAGTTGCTTATTTGTATCTTAATAAAAATGATGTTGATATTCAACCTTACCAAATAGATTTAGCAGTTGATGCAAATGAAATAAATACTGATCAAATTAAAGTTGGAGTAGCTAAATCTAATTCTAGTAACTGGGAAGATTATTCTACTGACTCCCAACCAACAGTTAATCAAAATGGTAAAGTTATTGTTCCTATAAGATTTTCACAAGATATAACTAGTTTTCCTCAAGAACCATTGGAAAGAGTAGATAATTTTATAACTAAAACAGAATATGGAACATGGGACAAATTTGCAACGGTTTTAGTTTATGATAAATTAGATAGAATTATACCAACAAGTAATTATAATTTATACCCTAGAGAGGGTAAAGTAGTGTTTAATAATGCTCTTCCTTCTGATTATCAAAATGGAGATTATAAAATAGGAATTATAAATAGCACAGAATATAAGATTGGTCTTAAATTAACAAATAAAACAGAAGCCACTACATTGGATATTTTTGGAATAGGTCATATGTATACTACTGGAAAAGATTTGCTTCCTCCAGTATCTAAAGCAAAGCCAGAAGCAAGCCAAGTTAGTATTTTAAATGAAGCTCCTAAAAGATTTGATATTATAGAAGCTTCTTATATTTATTTTGATTCTAATTTTGATGTTGAGGATACTTCACAAAGAGTAGTAAAGTGGTTTATAAACGGCCAAAGAATTAAATACCTAGATAATTTGACAAAATGGAATGATATAACTAATATCAGTGATCCAGTTTATACTGAAACTAATCTTTCTTATCCTACAGAAGATGATCTAAGAGGTATTAGTATAGAAGATTGGGCAAAACAACAAACAGAATCTTTAATAAAATCAGGTGATATTATATTTTTTGAAATTCAAGTTAATGATGGAATTTTAATGGGAGATCCAGTCAAATCTACTGTCTCAAATGTAGTAGAAACACCTCCTATTATCACTTCTCTTTCAATTAGAGCAGATGATGGAAATGGAAATATTAGTTTAAGATTAGCTAGCGATACTAAAGCCGTCATATACCCTCCTCTTGAAGAAAGTTTTTTCTCAGATAGCGGTGGAGTGAATCAATCAGAGATAATATGGCAAGTTAATGATGAAATATTTAAGAGAGGTATTTTTGGTCAAACTGTTCCAGAGGGACAACCGCCATATCACGAGGTATGGGTGAATGAAATAGGAACTGGTAATTCTGTTGATTATGGTTTAAGAATAGGCAGTATTGTATCAGTTACAGTTACTCCGATGACGTTTAATTCTGTAGGAGAGACAGTTACTAGTACAGAGGTTTTAGTTAATAATTCATTACCTAGAGTTTATGATGTAGAATATGTAACGACTGTTTTTAAAGAAGATAATGATATTATTTTGCATTGGAAATTTTTTGATTTTGAGATTGATGTTATTGGAGATATTGACGCAACTTCACAAGAAGATAAAACTATGGTTCAATGGTATAGAAAGAATGATGCTGTCATAGGTTTTGAATTAGTTTATAGTTTTAATGATCAGGATAATAGTTTAGAGGAAAAATTTTATGGCACTGTTAACGACCCTAGTGGTAGTTATTATGAGGGTTTCATTACCACTAATATAGGTTTGCATACTTCTGCTGTTGATAGTGGCAGGTTAAATGTCGATCAGCAATGGTATTGTGTTTTGACTCCATATGATAATATTAATGGAGATACAGGGCCATTTGAAAATGGGACTCCAGTTACTACTAACACTGTAACTATCACTTCAGCTACTAATTAATTTTGTCGATTTAATATTATGCCTACAATAGATGTTCTACTTTTAACATATAATAATTTATCATCAACTCAGCAATGTGTAAATAATCTTTACAAGTTCACTTCTAATTTTAAGTTATTTATTTTAGATAATGGTTCTCAAGAAGATACTATCAAATATCTAAAAAAGATAAACAAACAAAATAACAACATTTATATTAATTTTCAGGAAAAAAATCATGGAATAATAAAAGGAAGAAATAAGTGTTTTGATTTTAGTAGAGAAAATAGTGATAGTGAAAGAATTATATTTTTAGATAATGACCAATATGTTCAAGAAAATTGGTTAGATAGTTATTTAGAAAAGATGAAAGATTTTGATATATTAGGAATAGAAGCATGGACGATGAGAGAACATGATTTTTATCCAATGAGAAAAACTAGACAATCTGAAAAGAATTTTAGTTATGTTGGAGCAGGTGGGATGACGCTAAATGCTAAATTATTTGAAGAGTTAGGAAAATTTGATGAAGATTATGAGTTTATTTATTTTGAAGATCCAGACCTTTGTTTTAAGGCATATCAACAAGGATATAAAGTGGGGTGGAATTGTAGTTTAGTTATAGAGCATCATCATATAGGGTCTTTGTTGAGCGGTAAGAATAAAAAATATTTTATAAGGAATTGGAAGATATTTCAAAATAAGTGGAAAGATTATGAAATATCAGTTTTTGAAAGATAGAATTATCTTATATCCAAAATATCAAATCTACTAGCTATAGGGTTAAATACTTCTGGTGACCATCTTTCTTCTATTATCTCATATAGTCTTTTAACTAATCTAGTTGCTGCCTTATAGTCTTTATTCTTATATTCTGGCCAATCTCCTTCTAAAGGAGCTTTCAATGGTTTATAACCATAACATTCTGTTGCTAATTTTAATTTATCTAATTTTAATTTATCAAAAATATGATCATTTGCCCTACTTGCCACACAGCAATGGAGCCATATCAGCCATATCGTATATTCTATTTCTTCCCCTAAAACATTAAATATTACAGTATCTCCTTTTTCTAATGTTTTTCTTTTCTTTAATTCTTTTAAATTATTTATTATCATCTTATATCTAAAATTTCCCATCTGTCATAAATAGGTGCTGGCTCCTTGTATTTTTCTACTAAACATTCTATCATTGTGTCTCTTAAGGTGAAGCAACATTTATAAGGATCTATTAATTCTATATCATAATAATTTTCATGGACAATTTTGATTATTACTTCTCTACTGGGAAAAAGATTATCTATATATATTGTTATTTTTTTAGAAAAAGTAGTTCTGTATTCTTCTTTTATTTTTTCCCATGTCTTTATTTTTACTTTATCTCCTACTTTATATTTCATCTTATTCTTTTATCTTTAATGTCGTGTTGCCGACACCACTTGCTACTCCGATTAGTGATAATTCTTCGCATTTAAAAATAAATATATTAACTTTTTCATTCCAGTTTAAATCTGGAAAATCTGTTTTTAAAGTATTATTGTCAATAGATTTTTTGATAATTTTATATTGAGCATTTGCTACAAATTCACAATATTCTTTTAAGTGATAAGAGTTATTATAATATTCTTTTTTCATAGTCACACAAAAATGATGACTAATTATTTCATCTTCTTTTCCTAAAATATCACATTTAATATAGTTTTCATTTGTTTCTTGGCAAAATTTTATAAATGATTTATTTGTATCTATCTCTTTTTTTACTAATGTATAGGGCATCATTTAATTTTGTTCCTTTTTAAAAATAACAACTTTTGGATTATATCACAAATATTTTCACTTTCAAGAAAAATTATAGTTTTAAATAACAACTATTGAAAAGCGATTATGTATCCTTTATAAAAGTGGATATGAAAATTTGTATTTTATGTAATTTTGGACCATATTTATCAGTTGGAGGATCTGAAGCTGTTATTATGGCAGTTGCAGAAGAAATGGTTAAAAAATATAATTATGAAGTAGATATTTATGCTCATAATTATAAAAAAGCTTTTAGATGTAATGGTATAAATTTATTTCCTTGTCCAAAAGGAGATAAAATTATAAATAAAATATCTAATAAATATTCTCATATATTTGTTTACAGCGACTCGTTTTGGAATATGGAGGATATCCTTCATATTATAAAAAAGATAGTCCCACGACTGTCTCTGTGCCTCGTAGGAGCATATTTCTTACAGTCTCATCCCGATATGTTTAATTTATTAAAAGAGAATATTGATAGGTTTAATTTAATTACTCATTCTACTTTCACTCCTGATTATAAGTGGTGTATTGATAATAATTTACCTGTTAAAGTAATTCCTAATGGTGTTAATTTAGAGGAATTTAGAAATAATTCTATTAATTTTCGGGAAAAATTTAATATAAAGGAGAAATATATTATATTAAATGTGGGGAATTATTTTTTTGGTAAAGGGTTTGAGCTTCTTCCTCAAATAGCCAGGAAGATAAAAAGTAAAGATATTATTATTTTATCTATCTCTAATTCTGTAAAATATCCCTATGACAAGATCTTTTTTGAAAGAACTAAAAAACAGAGCAAAGGGCTAAATATTAGATTTTTAAGAGATTTGCCTAGAGAAGATGTAGTAGCAGCTTTTAATGTATCAGATTTATTTCTTTTTACTTCTAAAAAAGAAGTTGCCCCACTTGTTATTTTAGAATCTCAAGCAGCAAAACTCCCCTGGATTTCTATGGATGTTGGGAATGTTAAAGAAAGAAGAGGGGGAATAGTAATAAATAATAATAAAGAGGATCATAAAGGTTATAAAATAGTAGATGATAAAATAATTAATAGTTATTTAGTTAATATTGCAGATATATTGGAATTAAAAGATGTGAGAGAAAAATTAATAAACGATGGACAAAAAAATATCGATAAGATTGGTTGGAAGAATATTGTTCCTTTATATCATGAGGTGTTTAGTAGATGAATAAAATGGGAATAATAAAAGATAAAAATGGAGAAGTAGTTATGCATAGGACTATGTTAAAAATAATATTAAATCCTATTTTGAGAAAGTTGGGATGTTCTATAGTTTCTCATATAGAAAATGATAAATTTATTAAATATGAGATACGACCATATCCGAAATATTGCAAGGTGATTAAATGACAATACCATTAGTTAGTGTAATTACAACAGCACATAATTGTGAAAAATTTATAGAAGAATCTATTAAGTCGATTTTTAATCAAACTTTTAGAGATTTTGAATTAATTATTTATGAAGATGCTTCTACTGATAAAACTTGGCAGAAGACTCTTGCTACTATTACAGATAGATATAAAAAATTTATGGGTTATGTCCGTTTGATTCCAGGTAAAAAAAATGTTGGTTGTGGAGAAGGAAGAAATAGAGCTATAAAAAGAGCTCGAGGTGTTTACATCGCAGTCCAAGATGCCGATGACATAAGCTTTCAAACTCGTTTAGAAAAAGAAGTTGAATTTTTAGAAAAAAATCAAGATATTTTCTGTGTAAGTGCTTGGGCTGATGTCATGGATGAAAAGGGTGGTTTTATAGATATTTTTAACTATCCTCCTACTCATCACAATGAGATAGAAAAAGAGATTTTTGAAAAAAAGAATAATCCTATGATTGATCCTGCTTCTATGTTTAGAAGAGATATATTTAATAAATTAGGGGGTTATGATAAAAAATGGGGATTAGTTCCAGATTTTAACTTATGGACAAGAGCTATTAAAGAAGGATATAGATTGGCTAATATTCCAGAAGTCTTGATTCATTATAGAAAACATGTTGATAGTGTTACTAATAAGCATAAAAGCAAGGTTATTAGAGAGCATTATAAGATGTGTAAGGAACTTTTATAAAGGGTTTTTTAGTTAATAATAGAATGTTATAAAATAGATTTATAAAGGAGAATATGATGCAAGAGGTTCCAAAATGGATTTTTAAACTTATAGATGTGGAAGATTTAAAATGTAGAGGATGTGGGAGAGTTTTTGTTTCACATGATTTAATGTCGATTGCTATACAGGAAAGCAGTCAGCCTCCTCATAAAGATTTTTTATGTATTGGGCTGTTTTGTGATAAGTGTAATGAATTAATGATATTTGAATTAAAAGAAATGTCTTTAGTTGAATTCGCATTTGATATAGTTGATCAAGAGACCTCTCAGAAGATTAAGAAGAAAAGAAAAAAAGATATTCCTGCTATGTCTGACATGCCGATAAGAAAAAAGAGACGCAAAAAAAGTAAAATTACTTTAAGAGAAATAAATGAGATTAAGAAATTTTTAAAACCTAAAAATTTAACAAATGTTGATATTTTAATTGCTATGGGGATGTCTCCTAATGAAATAGATAAATATAATCTTAAAAAAGGGAAAACAGAGAAAAAAAATGATAAATAAAGTAAGTGATTTTAAAATAGCAAAATCTATAATTAACAAAATGTGTAATAAGCAAGAAGTTAATTTTGTTGATGTGTCTGTTTCTTTTCAAGAAGAAATAGAAGGAACTTTATTTATTGGAGAAACAAAAAATGTTGCTCATACTATTTTTAAAATTGTTGCAGAGTATATCAAAAATTCTATAAATATTATTGGCACTCAGCTTATGCCAGACGAATCAGAAAGAGATGAGTTTTTAATTATTTTATCATCTAATTTAAGAAGTTTTATGTATGGAGACGATTCTTCTCATACGTTTGTTGATGAGTCTCATATTTTAAGATTATATCAATATCCAATAGTTTGGATCTTATTAAAGGATATCATTTGCCCTCTTTACAAGAAAGAAATGATTAATTTAAAAATTGTTAATGCAGGTCATCCTCAAATAGACATTGCTAGATATTTTAAGAAAGAAGAATTGCCAGAACAAGATGCTTCAACTGAGCCATTTATTTTTGTTAATATCATTAATAATAGAACTTTACAGAATGCTTCTATTTTTGTAGAGGCATTAATAGCTTATGGACTATCTCCTATAGAGATTTTAAAAGATATATATGAATCTGATATATACGAAAAATATCATGGATTACTTGAAATAGCTTTGTCTGACGATGAAGAGATAAGAGATTTTGAGTGCTCTTTGATGGAAAACCTTGGCATTAATTTTTATTCTTTGATATCTCATAAAGTAGCTTTTCTTAATCCTAGTTTTATTAAAATTGCTCAAAATTCAGTTCCAGGACTTCCTAATCAGTTTTGGCAATTTGGTTTATTGGAAAAGATGATGGAATCTTCAAGAGGAGCAGATTGGTCAGTTTATAAGGGTTTAGAGCCATATGTAAAAGAATTTTGGGATAAAGTGGAAGATGTTAGAAAAAATAGAATTAAAAATGGTCATGATGATGGAGTCCCCTTTGATGTTCTTTTGCGTTTAAAATCAAGACAGACAGTAGATTATAAGGTAGATCCTACTAAGACACTACAATCATTATTGTCTTCTGATAGGGTATGGTAAATATATTTGCAAAGCGAAAACATTTGAAATACTATAAAGATGTATTTTTGTAAAAATTGAGGTAAATAAAATGAATAGTGATGAATATGTTGTTTTTTTAAAAAGTTTATTAGTAAAAATAGAGAATGCTCTTAATTTGATAGAACAGCCATTGCCTAAGCATATTCCGTCATATCGAAAAATGCTTGGGGTTCAGCAAAAAATAGCAGAAATGCCGTTAGAGTATAAAAATAGGATGTTTTCTCAACTAATAGGAGTTAGAGGTATCCTCAATTATTTTTTAAATGGAAGATATGAAGATGCTCATTCACACATTATAAAATTAAAAACAGATTTAGTTAAAATTTGTTTAAATATTATAGAGAAAGAAAATGAAAGAGATTCAGACAAAAAACTTTAAAAAAATAAAAGCTGATTTAATGGAACACCCTCCGCTGTTTAATGAGGATGATAATTTGCCCAAAAAGGACAAAAAAATGAAAAAAATATATCAACTTGGAATAGAAGTTGAAGATGTGGATCTAGAAGGTTTAGAATTACGAGGGTAGGAGTATAATTTGAGTGAAATGAAGAAGTTGGTTTTACGCGTAGAGAATAATTCTACTTATATTAAAGGTAGAATGGTTGGTGAGATATATGATAAGTTTAAAAAAGAATTAGGATATCTTCCAGAGAATGCTTTTTGGATGATAAAAAACAATTCTGAACAAGCCAATACGAAAGAAAATTGGAAAAAAGATTGGGATGGATATATATCTGCTGTATGTTGGAATAAAAAGTATTGCCATTGTCATATAAAAAAAGAAGGGCTTCATTTTCATACAGGCCTTCTTGCAAGAGCAGTTAGTTTTTTCAAAGAAAACAACATACCTTTTCATAGAATTGATAATCGTCAAAAAACAGAAAAGACAGATAGATATTCTATGTCCGAAGCTTTTGAGTTTAGAGATTATCAACAAGAGATTATTAAAAAAGTTGTTGGAGATAAAGAAAATAAGGGTATAGATAGAGGTATTATAAAAGTTGCAACAGGAGGAGGAAAAAGCTCTATTGCTTGTGGCATAATAGCTGGTATGGGCGTTTCTCCTGCCATATTTTATGTTCCTAGTATTGATCTTTTAAGACAGGCTAAAGGTGAAATAGAAAAATTTATTAAGGAAAACGGAGAGGCAGTGGAAGTAGGAACAATAGGAGGTGGAGAAAAAACAATCAGAGATATTAATGTTATGACGATACAAACTGCCGTTAGAGCTTTGGGAGGAGTGTGGAAAAAATTTGATGAAGAAGATAATTCTAAAGATGATACTGATATAGATGATATTAGACAAGATATTCAAAATCTTATACGAAATTCTAAATTGATGATATGCGATGAGGTGCAACATTGGGCAGCAGAAACATGTCAAATTATTTCAGATGCTTCTTCTGCTTGTCAATATAAATTTGGGATGTCAGCAACTCCATATAGGGATCAAGGAGATGATATTTTAATAGAAGGTTGTTTTGGTAAAACTGTTGCTGATATTAGTGCTTCATTTCTGATTAGAGAGGGATATCTTATTAAACCTACTATTTATTTTTCAAAAATAAGTAATATGAGAGGATTAGCAAGATTGAGTTATGCTAATATTTACAAACAGGCAATCGTTGAAAATGGAGATAGGAATAGCGAGATTGTTGAAATGGCAAATGATTTTAAAAATAGTGGAAGACAAGTTCTTATTTTGGTAAAACAGATTGCTCATGGAAAGTTATTAGAAAGTTTAATAACAGATAGTATTTTTATGCATGGAGGAACAGGTAAAAAGAAGAGGGCAAAACATCTTGATATAATGAGAAAAGGAGACCCTCAAATTACCATAGCTTCAGTGATATTTGATGAGGGAATCGATGTTAGACCATTAAATACATTATTGCTCGCAGGAGGCGGAAAATCTCCAACTAGAGCATTGCAAAGAATAGGTAGAATATTAAGACCCTGTAAAGGGAAGACAGACGCAATAGCTGTTGATTTTATGGACACTTGTAAATATATGCAGTCACATAGTAAAAAAAGAGCAAACATATATAAAACAGAAGAAGAATTTGAAATTTTAATTATAGGAGATTAAATATTGGAAATGACGAAGAAAGACCCAAAAGATTTGTTGAGAAAAATAAAAGCTAACACAAAAGGAGTTTCTCCTGAAGATATACACTTTAAAGACTTACGACAAAAAACAACAAAAAAAACTCAAAAAGCGAAAAAAATGGATAAAAATAAAAGTGATTCTAATATAATAACTAACGATGAGGGGTTTTCTGTGTCGGGAATAGGAACTGCTTTTTGTGACTATAGGGACATTGGAACAAAGAGAAAATTAACTAGGAAGAATAGTCTTGATGAGTGGGGAGCATTTGATTTCTTTCAGTTTGCTCATAGGTTATATTTTGAGAAGTATAAAAAAAGATGGAATTTAAATATGGGAGGGAGCAGTCTTGAAATTAATAGAATTAGGGATAAATTTTATGACTATTTTGGATTCTGTTGTAATTTAATAATGAAAGATTATATTATTTATTTCTTTGATAATCGTATAGATGATTGTATTGAGAAATTGGGAGGTTTTTATTTTGTTCATATGAGAAAAGATTGGGTTATTGATGATTTTGTGCAAAATTATAATTTTAGAGAAAGATTTGCTTCATATACTGCCAGTAAGAAAAATAGAAATATTAAAAATGAGCTAACAAAAGAAGGTATCAACAAAGTCTTTTTATTGGGAGATACTACTCTAGTTGGTAATTATGGAGTTGTTATATCTTTAAATTGGTTGCTTAAAGTAAAAAAAATGCCTAAAAAACAGGCGATAGAATTAGTAGTAGAAGCTTGTAAAGATATGGCAGAAAGGGGTTTAGCAGAAGTGGTAAAAAAATCAACAGAGGTATATTCTCCCTATCCTTCTAATATGCTTTTTACCAGTCCTCAGTTAATTTTTAATAAATTTGATAAAAATACACAATTAAAAGTTGTATTTAGTGAGAAAAGTGATATAATGAAATTTTTACAGAAAGGAAATTAATAATTTATAATGAAAGACAGTTATAATGTGAATAATCAGATACAAGCAAACAAAGTTAATTTAGTATTGTCTGATGGCACAATAGAAGAAGGAATGCCTTTAACTCAAGCATTGAGAGTAGCAGAGGAAGAGGGTTTGGATGTTGTTGAGGTTTCAAGAAATAGTGGTTTGACAGTTTGTAAATTAATGGATTATGGCAAATTGATGTATGATAGAGGTAGAAAAAATAAAAAAAATACTAAACAACATCAGCATTTGAAAGAGATGAAGTATAGTTTCAATATTGATAAACACGATCTTGAAGTGAAGCATAATAAAATAATGAAATTTTTAGCTAAGAATTATACTGTTAGGTATATTTTAGAGCTAAAAGGAAGAGAAAAGCAATCAGTTGATTCTGCAATGCTAAAAATGATGGATAATTTAGAAAATTTTAGAGATGTGGCCAAGTGGAAAGATCCAAAAGTTGCTCATGGTGGTAGCAGAATAACAATTTTTACAATTTTATCAAAAATTTAGTTGTGAAAGTGAAAATGTTGTGTTATAATAGTTGAAAGTAGAAATTAAATATTGTCAAAATGTAAAAGGACGTAGAAAAATGAGCAAAGAAATAACTAAAGAAGTTAGTGAGGCAACACTTGAAGAAATGTGTTCGGATGAGTTTAAGAATGATTTTACAAATATTTTACGCTCACGTTATCCTATGTTCTATATTACAACAAATGAGGAAAAAAGACTGGTTAGGTTTTTAGACCACTATTGCCGTGTTAAGGGGTATGAGTGCTATCTTTGGAATTGTTACGATGGTTTGTCAAATTTAGCAACAAAAGAAGAGGTTGGGGGTGTCTCTGACGATCTTAAGCATAATGCTCATGCAATGCTTGATTATATCATAGGTCAAGCTAAAAGTTATGAGAAGCAAAGAACAAATGTTGATGATAAGAAAAAAGATGGTTGTAATGGTGTTATTTATGTGCTATTAGATTTTTTCAGGTTCATAGTAAATGACCCTGACCTTGAAAGGCGTTTCAAGGCTATTTCTAATTTAAACTCTATCGTGTGTACAGTTTGCACAGGTCCTTATTATCAAACAACAGATGTTCTTGAAAATCTTATGCCTGTAGTAGATTTTCCTTTACCAAATAAAAAGGAAATAAAACACGCGTTGTATGATGTGGTACGTGGTGCTAAAAAGAGAATTCCTACTCTTGAGAAGAAAACAAGAGAGATGGAAGTGGATTTGATTAATTCAGTTAGTGGATTAACTTTGATGGAGTCACAAACAGCTTTTTCGAAATCTTTAGTTTCAGAACGTAGTTGGAATCTAAAGACTATCTTAAAAGAAAAGAAACAGATTATTAGCAAAAGTGGTATGTTAGAATATTATGATAGAGATGTATCAATGGAGGATATTGGAGGTTTAAAGGCATTGACAGGATGGATTAAGGAGAGGAAAAAATGTTTTTCTCAAGAAGCTTTGGATTATGGTTTGAAAAATCCAAGAGGCTTGTTGGCTATCGGAATGCCTGGATGTGGTAAAAGTTTAGTGTGCAAGGCTATCAGTAATGCTTGGAAGATGCCTCTTCTTAGGTTGGATTTTGGCAAATTGTTTGGTTCTTTAGTTGGTGATTCTGAAAAGAATGCAAGAGAAGCGATTAAGCAAGCTGAGGCTATCGCTCCGTGTATTTTGTGGATCGATGAAATTGAAAAAGCAATTTCAGGAAACGCTTCTAGTGGTAGGAGCGATGGGGGAACAACCAGTCGTGTCTTGAGCACTTTTTTAACATGGATGCAGGAAAAAACTTCTTCGGTTTTTGTTGTTGCTACCGCTAATGATCATCAGGCCATTCCTCCTGAGTTTTTAAGAGCAGGTCGTTTTGATGAGATCTTTTTTGTGGACCTTCCCAATATTGAAGAGAGGGTAGAAATTTTTGAAGTTCTATTAAGACTAAGAGGAATTGATAGTTCAGGTTTTAATATTCAAAAGCTCGCTAAAAATAGTGAGAATTTTAGTGGGGCAGAAATTGAGAAGGCTATAGATAATGCTATGTTAGTAGGGTTTTCTGAAAAAGCAAGACCTATTAAAGACAAAGATATAGCAAAAGCTTTTACTTTATTCAAATCTCTTTTCCAAATGAGGGAAAGTGATTTTGAAGAATTGAGAGAATGGGCAGACACTCGATGCAGAAAAGCTAACAAAGGGGTTACAAAGAAAGTTAACCTTGGTCAAAGTTCAGGTGTGGCGCAATTAGATTTGTAATATATGGAAGATATAGAAAAGGTAAAAAAACAGTTTATAGAGTTTTTTTCAGAGAAGTTTTATAAGAAAAAATCTATAAATTTAACAGAACTAGAAGGGCGTAAATGTTCGTCCCTAGCAGAATTATGGGCTTATGTTTATAAAGTCGTTCCTGAGGGTCACGGCAAATATACGATTTTTGATTTTGATGGTACTGTTCTTAGTAGGTCAGGAGACAAAAAAGAAGGTTCTCTTCCAGTTAGCATTGCTCTTGATGCAAAAAATAAAGTATGTGATTTTTGTTGGGGTATTGGTTGGGAAGAGATTTCTAAGCAAGGGAAAAATAAGAGTACTAACTCTTTTCTAAGACGGAAAAGTGTTATGATGGATAGATTCAAAGCAGGTTGCAATATTGCTATTTTTGGATCTTCAGATAAGCCGATAGGTAGGACTATGTTGGCATCTATTGTGATGAAAGAAGCAATAAAAATAAGAATTACTCATGGGGTTCGAGGACAATCTTATGATTGGATAGATTTCTCTAAATTGTTTAATGCAATAGATAAAGGAACAGACGATTTAGTTGATTATAAAAGTTGCGACTGGTTAGTTGTTGATAATATTATAAATAAGGTAAGATCTCCTAAGCAAACTACTCTTGTGGTAGATTTGGTAGATCCTTTTTTTATTAGCAGGTATCATAACAAACAGCCAACTATTTTAGTGTTTAAATTCGATATAAGAGATAAAAATCTTGATATAGAAAAAACATTTGGTGTAGGGGTAAGTAAAATACTTAATAGTACAAGAACATTAAAAATACCATTAAGTGAATATATATTGAGCGCAGTCGATGATTGATAAAGATAGATTACAGAATGAAAGAGAATTAATATACCAATTGCTTCATGATAAAGATGCTATTGATAAATTTTATGATTTTGGATTAACAAAAGAACATTTTTCTGAAGAGAATCATAATATTGTTGCATTTCTTTTAAAAGCATATAATTGTGATAATGTTTTATTAACACGAAAATCATTTAAAGAACAATTAAAAAAATATAAAGTTCCAAAAGAAAGAATTGCACAAGAGTTAGCATTTAATTCTTGTTATTCTACTAAATCAAGCCCTGATGATTTTCCTTTTTTAGCAAATAAAATTATTGAAAATAATGTAAAAACTCTAACTGGGGAAGCTATTGTTCATTTTAAGAAGAACAAATCTTTGGAGGGGTATATACCTGCTATTAAGAAATTAGTTGATGATTTTTCGGAGATTTTAGATGGGTCGGTAGTAAGTAAAGAAAAGTCTTATTATGATGATATTAGAGTGCTTTCTAAAGAAAGAATTCAATATATAGAAGATGTAAGAGCTGGCAAAATAAAAGAAGAACCGTTAATCCTAAGTGGTATAAGAGAAATGGATTATACTATGGTTAACGGTTTTGAAAAAGGGACTTTGACTTTAATTTGTGCTGATGTTGGGCATTTTAAAAGCGCGATGATGTTAAATATAGGTCTTAATGTGTGGAAGGGTGGAAATAATGTTTTGTTTGTCCCTTTAGAAATGACAAAAGAGCAAATGTGGAGAAGGGCTTGCTCTAGAGAGTCAAGGGTTCGTTCAGAGTTAATTACTCGCAATATTAAAGATTTAACTGATGAGCAGATGGAAAAAATAAAAAAGATGGACAGTGCGTGGGATTCATATCCTTCTAAATTTTTTATTATGGAAGATCCAGGTAACACTACAGTTCTTAAAATACAACAAAGAATAGAAAAAAATATAGAAATTTTTAAACCTAGATTGGTCGTTATAGATTATGTTGCTAATTTGGAATCTCATAAAGAACGTTATGGTAGAAATGATCTTGAGATAGGCGATATGTTGAAATTTATGAGGCAAATAGGCAAAGATAAGGGGTTTGCTGTTTTGTCAGCAGCTCAATTGGGAAGAACTGCTCTTACTAGAATTAGAAAAACGGGTGCTAATAGAGATAAGGCATCAATTAATTCTGAAGATATTAGAGGGTCTCACGAATACTCTGCTGATGCTGATAATATTTTCGCACAATTAAAGAGCACATCTCAACCAAATGAGTTGTTAGATATATTTTGTGTTAAATCTCGTCATGGCCCAACTTCTTTTGAAAATGGTAATACTAGAGCGACTCTTGAAATTCTTCCAGAATTTGGCCTTATTACTAGTTCTCATTATGGGGAAGAGTTAGGAGAAAATGAAGTTGAAGGAAATGCTTATTCATATGATGAAGATTTGGGAGATATGATAGATAAGTCAGAAACAGATGTTGTGTTAAATAATAATGAAATGTTTAGTGAGCCAGACACTATGTATAATCATCATTTTTATGATAAAGATGATAATGAAGATATTGCAGCGGCAATTAATGATGGTGAAGAAACAAAATCAACTTGGGATGATAATTTTTAATGAATTATTATGTAGATAAAATATTAAAAGAAACAACGATTACTGCTTTTTTAGAAGAAAGAGGGATTTTTCCTGTCCGTAAATCAGCAGATAAATTATTTTATCTTTGTCCTGTTCATTCTGGAGATAAGGTTCCTTCTTTTGTTGTCTATCCTGTTGGGACAAATGGAAGAGATTATCAAACATATCATTGTTTTGGCTGTCATTCGGGAATTAATTTAATAAATTTAAAAAGAGATTTGGACCATATCTCCCCTAGAGAAGCGTTAAAGTATTTTTTAAAAGATATTGTAATAGATCAAGATGGGGCAATAGATTCTACTATAGATAGTTTGAATGAAGAAGAAATTTCTATGGAAGATAAGAAAGAGATAGAATTTCTTTTATTGCAGATTAATTATGTTTGTAAGGAGCATCTTGAAGTTTGCAATGATGAAGAAGAAAAAGATTTTTTTAATATTTTTTTTAAACAAGTAGATAAAATAGCTAGGTCAAGAAATCTTGAGATGATGGATGGTATTCTTGGAACTTTAGTAGACAAGGGGGGCTTGGCGAAAAGGATAGATAAGTTTAATGAAAGGCAAGATAAAAAAGATTTATCAGCTTTAAATTGGAGAGTGTAAGATGGAGTGTGAGATAAATTTTACTGATTTAACTATTGTTGAAACAGATGGTAAGTTTGAAGAAGTAAATAAAATAATGTTAAAAGAACCACCATTTAATAAAACATGGGTTATAAGGAGTTTTGCAACTATATGTAGCCCAGGTGGTGTGGGGTCTATGGAAATACAGTGTCATGGAGATAAAGGGCTTTATATTTTAGATTATACTCCTTCTATAGGAGAATTATTTTATAATCCTGATTTGGGGGTTTTGTCGATGTGGAGTCAGGAAAAAGGTTGGAAAACACCACAACCTCATCCCGATTTAGTCAAACATAATAAAGAGTTTTGGAAACATTTTTATGATACACTTGTAATAGATTCGGATTATCTCGATAAGTTATATGGGAAAAGACCACAAATAGATGAAGATAATATGTGATAAATGTGAAAATATCATAAATAGAGATAATTATGTTGGTAAAAAATTAGTAGAAGAGTATAATAATATATATGGGACAATTTGTTCTAATTGTGGGAATATAATAAAACCTATTAAAAACCCTCTTTTTAATGAAGATAAAGAGTTGAAAGTAGAAATACTAAGAGAAGAGATGAGAGAGAAAATTAGAAAAAAAATACAAGGAGAAAATAAATGTCTATAGAAGAAAAGAAAAGACCATTAGAATTTCAATTTACTGATAAAAAATTGGGAGAAGTTTTTTATGAGATAAAATATGAGACAGATGGAAGATTGCAGCCTCTTAGTATAACATATGGGTCGGTAACGATGCGTGTTCCCTTAAGCTTTTTTGAAGAAGTGAGTGAGTTTCTTAGAAGCAAAGGAATTTTAAAAAGTGATAAGCCTCTTATTAGAGGTGATAATATCTCAATCAATAACGTACCGGGAAATTTACCATTGCCTGATGTGAAAAAAATAGAAATAGATTTAGAAGATTCTCAACCAAATGATCCTATTTCTTCTTTTAATGTTTCTGAAGCTCCTGATATTGTTCTTACAGGTATTAATGTAGATCCTCCTAGTGATTTTGTTACAAATAAAGACATATCAGAAGAAGTTATAGATAGGCCTGTGATTAGAACACGAGTTCAAGGAGATGATGAGATGAGCGCAGAAAACGAAGCTAAGAAAATAAGAGGAACAGGCAAAGGGGCTAAAAAAAGCACGATTAAGAGAAAAGAATCTTAAATGGAATATAAGTGTCAAACAGTAAATATTTCTCAATTAAATATTACTCATGTAGGGTTTTTTATTCCCTTATGTGAAACATGTAAAACGAAGGATTGCACAAATGCTATTGAAAAAATGAAAATTAGTATATTAGGTGTTACAAAAGAAATAAAAACGTTTAATAGGGGCACAGAGCCTCGTTTCGTTGTTCAATGTGAAGGGTATGCAATATAATGTTTAAGCCATATAGTATTTCACAATCTTATTTGCATGATCATAATCTTCGTGAAAATTCTAAAAAGCAATATCAGGGACATGTGAAGAGTATTGAAAAAATAAAAAAAATAGCTCTTAAGAAAATTGAATACCCTGAATTTAAGGAAGCTTATGAGTATGTTGACGCTTTGTTTCCTCGGGCAAAAGTAAAAGAAATAAAAATTTACAAAGTAGCTTCAAAAGATTTGGCAAGATTAGGATATGGAGGAGCAGAAGGATTTTATGATACTGTTTCTAAAATAGTAGTTGTTTGTGGAGCAAGAAAACCCCATGTTCCAGTTGATAAACGTTGTTTTATTCAGGCAAAGATTGAAAGAGATGAAGTAATAGTCCATGAATTGTGTCATTATTGTTATGCTTTTGAAGGACAGCGTTCTGTAAGTAGTGAAATGAGAGAAGAATTTGCTTATGGGTGGTCTATTGGGTATCTTAGGCAGAAGGGTTATACAGATGATCAAATTATTAAGTATAATTTTTATCCTTACTTAGTAAATATTTCTCAAGAAGAGGCTTTAAGAAATATTTTAGCACAAAACAGAATAAGCAATCAAGAATATAGTGCCCATACTCGATATAAAAGAAAAGAGTTTAATAGAAAGTATGGTGTGAAAATATTTTCTCGAGCTAAAGAGATAGCAATAGAGAGGGGTCATAAACTTATTAATTTATATAATAAGAAGTTGGACCAAGGGTCAGATTTTATTGGAGAAACGGAAGATATTGATAGGTTCGATATCTTAGATTTGTAGAATGAGTTATGATAAAAATATAGAAAATTATACAGTTAAGTTTAAAGATGAAATAAGTTATTTAAATTGTAGAATAGATTATTTAGGTCATTGTCGTTTTGTTGTAACGGCAGTATTAAGTTTTATACAGTTTATACAGGGGGAGATGTATGAGAAAAATAAATGTGAAGTAGAAAGTATAGGGCCAATTGAATATCCAGACGCAATGATGGTCTCGACTTCTGGTTATGTGGGTGGTATTGATTATACTACAGGTAGTGATACGATTACTATTCAGGTTGGTGAAAATTTTAATAATAGTGAAAATTTTGAGATTTCTAGTTGGACAGGTCTTTCTGCAACTTTGACACACTCGGCAGACCTTCCTAAAGAAATAATTAAAAAAGAACCACCAGACGATTCAATAGAAAGTAGATTTGATATTTTGGACTTATAAAAATTTTAATAATAAAAAGGAGATATATTATCCCAATTTACCAATTTAAACATCCTAAAACAGGAGAAATATTCGAAGATTTAAGACCATTCAGGAAAATAAAAAAGCCTTTTATAGCTCCAGATGGGACTAAATGTAAAAGAGTAGAAGTTCCCAATAGTATAGAAGGGTGGAGCAAAAATAGAGAAGTTTGGGAAGCAGATCCTGATTATGTAAAAAGCTGTAAACCCAAATTTGTAAAATTCCAAGATGGCCATAGCGAACGCTATGATCCTACAAAGCATTGCTAATATTTCTCTTTAAAAGCGAAAGGGAAAATAGTATAAAGTAGTAATGAGATTCATAAGAAGAGAATATATTGTTACGACTATCTTTAATAAAGACTTAACAGTAGGTGATGAAATAACGACAGTTTTCACTAATCTATATGAATATAGAATAGATTTTTCTCTTATCATGAAAAAATTCCTGCCTCAACAAAGTGAGTATTTTAATATTAATTTTGAAAAAGTGAGAATTAAAAAAATACATGATACCACTCTTGATTTAATTGCATTTAAAAAAGGAATAAAAACTGTAATGAATGGAGTCCCTTTTGCAGATATTGTAGAGATAAGTGCAACAACCGTTAAAAATAAAATTTTTGATGTTGATTCTGATATAAATCGTTTTGACTTATTGGACTTAGGTAATGAATAGAGTTTTTGTTGTAAAAGAAAAAGATGAACTTAATTCAAGTATGACCAGGTGTTATACTGGAGTTATGTCAAATTTAGGACCATTACACACTACTTTTAATCAGAATTGTGATGCTAGAAAATTTATAGAAAGTTTTGTAAGAAAACATGGAAATTTTTTCAAAGGGATGAGTGTTGATGCCACTCTTAAAGGTTTTGTTAATTATTTGCAAGTAATAAAATTGGAAGATCTTGAAGAATCAGAAAATGAAATAGAAAACGAACCTATAACTAGTCGTTTTGATTTATTGGACTTGTAAAAATGTGGTGTAATTGTAATCATTTTGATAATATTGAAAATATAAATATTACCGAGGAAGAAATAAGATGTAAATTTTGTAATCAAAAAGTAGATAAAACCCAAATTATTTATTTATTACAGTATAAAATAGAAGAGATGGAAAGAGATTTTAAAGAAGAAATAAGATTATTAAAATTTGAGATTGAGCAAAATAGCAGGGAGAGACAGGATAGAGAGATGAAGAAAACAATTAGAGAAGAACAAGAACAAAAATTAGGAGAAGAAGGAATTGCTCGTTTTAGTATGTTAGATATAAGAGAGAAAAGTGGCAATAAGATATAAGTATAGTTTGAGAAATTGCAATCCTCCAGAGAAAAAGACAAGAAAAAAGATTAATGAATTAGATTTTAAAATGAAATTCCCATTTTATAGTTTTGATAAAGACAGAATAGATATTAGTTTAGTCAGAAGGTTTTTATATCAAAATAAAATTACTGCTAATATGTTATATACAAAAGAGCAGATAGAACAGCAGTTAAGAGATGAAAAGAAATTTTTTGTTAAAGAGGATATAGAAACTAATAATAGATTTGAAATTTTAGATTTACGAGAAGAGTAGCATATGCATAAAGAAAGAAAAAAATATGATACTAATAGGACGATGAAGAGAAAACCCAAAAGGAATAGTGGGTGGTGCGATTGCTGTGATGCTGCAATAGTAGGAGGTGGGCAAAAATGTCCAGCTTGTGGTATTAGACAAATTCAGAAGAGAAATAAGAAAGAAAAAATATAAAGGAATTTTAATTTATTTTTATAATATATAATTATTGAGACGCTTGAACGCTAAATTAAAGTGTTTCGATATAAAATTAGATTATATATTATAAGAGCAGTTTCTTTTTCTTTTATTAGCGTTCGAGAATTAGATTTTGCTCTTTTTTTTATGGGAGTAGAAAAATGGGAAAGAAATTGACATTAGAATATGTAAAAGGATTTTTTGAGGAGCAGGGATGCGAATTGTTGGACGAAGAGTATATAAATAGTAGAGCTAAAATGAGATACAAATGTAGTTGTGGAGATATTAGCACAACAAGATTTAAAGATTTTAAACGAGGCAGTAAGTGTAAAAAATGTGGAATAGAAAAAAGTTCTGAAGGAAATAAACTTTTATATAAAGATGTTAAACAATATTTTAAAGATCATGGTTGTAAATTATTAGAAAAAGAATATATAGATAACAGAACAAAAATGAAATATATATGTAGTTGTGGAAATATCAGCACAATAAAATTTAGTGAGTTCAAAGAAGGTCATAGATGTAGAAAATGTAGTGGTTGTGAAAAATATACATTAAAGTATATGAAACAGTTTTTTTTAAATCGTAATTGTGAATTACTAGAAACAGAGTATAAGGCAGTTACTGAGAAAATGAAATTTAAGTGTAGTTGTGGGAATATTAGTCAAATAACATTCATTAGTTTTAAACGAGGATGTTTTTGTTTTAAATGTGGGAATTTAAGAAGGATAGAAAAACGTAAATTTTCTTTTAAATATGTAGATAATTATTATGAAG
>Ga0307379_10003095_pt1 | contig 24226 bp, 23 predicted proteins | sample UN2MG_FD_202237 | JGI IMG/M metagenome (GOLD analysis project Ga0307379, IMG submission 202237) | Soil microbial communities from Risofladan, Vaasa, Finland - UN-2 | ecosystem: Environmental > Terrestrial > Soil > Coastal area > Acid sulfate soil | place: Finland: Risofladan, Vaasa | collected...
AATGGAGTGTGAAATGAGAAATCTAAGTCGAAGGCTCTTACTCATCCTGACACTGTTGTTGCCCGCCATGGCGCTTGTAAGCAGTGCTTCATTGGCGGAAACCAAAGTCGAAGCGACTATCTTTTCTTTTGACGGTAAAGACTTTGTTCGAACCCAAACGACCTTGAGCGCAGAAGGACAATCTGCCACCGGTACAAAACTTGACCATGATAGCTCGGCCTACAAAGCCTTGGTCGAAAAACGCTCTTACACCGGGCCAGCGACCATTCTTGGTGGAGACTACCAAGCCAACTACGCACCGCTCACCGGTGACGACGGCAAAGTGACGGGCGCTCTGTTCGTGGGCGTGCCGAAATAGTCGACGCTGACAGCCCACCTCAGCTCTAGCCCCGGCTATTTTCTCTTCTCCCTACGCCGGGGCTCTTTTGTCCGCTCCCGCTACTAGTCAGAGCCTCGGTCTAGTGCAGAGGCAGGAAAGTCCGTTCCTGGCACTTAGCGGACGTCGCAGATGAGGCCGAACAGGTCTGCTCTGGGGTCTAAAGCGGACGTCACAGACTTTTGGCTATGCTGACAGGGCCCTGTACACCGACGCTTTCGATAGCTCTGTTTGCCGCATGATCTCCGGCACGGTCTTGCCAGCCTTCCTCAGTTTCCGGACTTGTTGAATAGTCTCGGCAATCAAAAGAGGCTTGCGCCCGAACCTGGTTCCGCGCTCCCGTGCCTTCTTGATGCCATCCATCTGCCGTTCCCGGCGGATGTCGTTCTCGAACTCTGCGATCAGCGCTAGGATGCCCATGACGAGCCTTCCTGTACGAGACGTGGTGTCGATCGTCGGATCGTCGGACCAGCCTTGCCAGCTTCAATATCAAGGGCTTAATAGCCGAAATAGAGCTCACGCCTTATCTGGAATGGGCCAAGACATCGTCGGCTCAGCCTGGGGATAGTCTTGGCTGCCTATGGTTTTTGCACCGGCAGTCGGCTATTTTCCGACTCCCGCGCCAGACAAAACATCACCCCACAAATAATCGGTGCGTGCAAACGAGGAGAGAAACTCACCATGCGCAGATTTCTTATGATCGCCGCCGCGGCGTCGATCGCGCTTGTCGGCCTGTCGGCCAACCAGTGCGGTGGCGCCAAGGAAGACAAGGCCACGACAGAGGCGCCGGCCGACGCAATGCAGGCCAAGCCGGACGAGTCCATGTCGGACGATTCCATGTCCGGCAACGACAGCACGGTCGACGAGATTCCAGCGATAGAATAGGTTTTCGAGACGCCTGTTAGGGCCGCACCGCCGCTAGCGGTGCGGCCCTACGCTTTCTCAGCGCGGGCGCTCCGGAAAGGCGTCCACCAGCGGCGCCAGATCCCGTGCATTGTCCCAGTCGCCGCCTTCCGGCGTCAGCCCGAGCCGCACGACGACGAGATCGCGCGAGGGCACCATGGCCACCGCCTGGCCGTTATAGCCGACCATGTAATAAGCGTCCTCCGGCATCGGCGGCTCGCCGAGCCCTGGCGATTTCGGCAGCTTGAGCCACATTTGCGCGCCGTATTGATCCTCGGGCGACAGCTTGGTGGGCGTGAGCGAATAGGCGAGCCAGCCCGCAGGCAGAAGCCGCTCCCCAAGCCACACCCCGTCGCGCAGGAACAACAGGCCAAGCCGCGCCCAGTCGCGCGCCGAGGCATAGAGGAACGACGATCCGACAAACGTACCCGCCGCGTCGGGCTCGAACACGGCGCTTCTCATGCCGAGCGGCCCGAACAGCCGCATCCGCGGAAATCGCAAATAGTCGCGCTCGTCGGCGAAGGTCTGCCGCAACACGCCGGCGATGATGTTGGTGGTGCCGCTCGAATAGGACCAAGTGGTGCCCGGCTTATGCGCCAGCGGCTTTGAGGCGGCGAACCCGGCCGCATTGCGTTGCACGAATAGCATCTGAGCGACGTCGGCGAGATCGCTGTCATAGTTCTCTTGGAAGGCGAGCCCGCTCGTCATGTGCATCAGTTCGTTGAGGGTGATGGCGCCGCGCGGATCGTCGGATGCCCGCCACTCCGGCATCAGTCGATCGTCGTCGAGCGTGAGTGCGCCGTCCTTCACCCGTAGGCCGACCAGCGCGTTAATCGCGGCTTTGGCCATGGACCAGCCGAGAAGCGGCATGTCCGCGTCGAAGCCCGGCGCATAGCGCTCGGCCACGATACGCCCGCCATGCACGACAACGAGCGCACGCGTGTTGCGGGGATGAGCCGGGTCCAGCTCCGCGAAAATGGCGTCGATCGCGCGTTCAACTGCCGCGCCGTCCACGTCAGCCGGTGGCGTCCAGGCCGAGACCCCCTCGCCCGCGGGCCATTCGGGATCGCGGTTGGCAGGTGCGGGCGGCGGAAAGAGACCGGCGCCTTGCGCCCGCAACGCCTCTTCATCTGCGCCGTCGAGCCGCGTGCAGCCGAGCCCGTCGCGGTGGATCGCGGTCTGGGTGCCGATGCCATAGGCCGAAGCCGTGACCGTCTCGGTCTCCCGGTCGATCGCCGGCTGGAAGAATTGCAGGAGCACGGAGCTGTTCATCTCATGCGCCATGATGTCGTCCAGGTCGCGGCCCGAGACGAACAGCCCGGCGCAGAGCGTCTGGGACATGTAGCCAGAGCCGAGCAGCGCCACGAGGTAGACCCGAGGCAGGGCGATGGCGCCCGCCGTCACCACAACGACAGCGGCCAGCATCAGCCAGAATCGGCGGGAGAGCCCCAAAAACATCGCGCTATTTCAGCGCCGCGGCGGCTTTCAGCACCTCGGCTGCGTGGCCGGGAACTTTCACCTTGCGCCACACATTGCGGATGACGCCGTTGCCGTCGACCAAGAAGGTCGCCCGCTCGATGCCCGTGTATTTCCGGCCATACATGCTCTTCTCCACCCAGGTGCCGTAAGCCTCGCACACCTTGCCGTCTTCGTCTGAGGCGAGCGGGAAGGGCAGGTCGTATTTGGCCTTGAACTTGTCATGACTCTTCACCGGGTCCCGCGAGATGCCGACGATCTCCGCCGTCACCTTGGAGAAGTCGGGGAGCGCATCGCGGAAGGCGCAAGCCTCGGCCGTGCAGCCTGACGTGTCGTCCTTGGGATAGAAATAGAGCACCACAATCTTGCCCTTGAGGTCCTTCAGCGAGACCTCGCCGCCGCCGTCCGCCGGCAGGGTGAAGGAAGGTGCCTTGTCGCCCACGTCCACGCTCATGTCTGTCGTTCTCCTGCTAACCGAGCCGTTTAGTCATCCTCATATGCGGGATGGTGCGGCGCCTCGAAGATGATAAGGGTGGACTCTTCCACCACGTCAGCCGCCCTCCTGCTTCGCCAAATGCTCGACCATGGTCCAGATGGCTTTGATCTGGGCTGCATCCTTACCGAGATAGTCGAGTCCGGTGTAGCCCCACCAGTCCCAGCACCCTTCCGGGTTGATCCCCGCGATCGCCTTGGCTTGCGGGAAGAGGATGACGAGACGATTTGCATCGGCGATCTCGGCGAAGCCTGCCCCGTGTACGAACGCATCGCCAACCTCCTCGCGCGATTGGTTGCAGCCATGGAGCGCCACATGGACGCGGCAGCCGGGCTCCGTCTTGCACGCGGGCGGCACATAGACGACGCCCTCGTCGGCGAAGCCGTCGCCAGGGTCGGAGAACGCCGCCTGGTCGAAGACGAGGAACTCGCCTTGGGGCTCGGCGGACGACGGTTCTAGCGGCCCGTAGATCCAGGCAAGGATCGCCTTCGCCTGGTCGTAGTCGCAGTCGCTCACGAACGGCGCCTCGGTGAGGCCGCAAGCAGCACCCCCTTGCTCGGTGATGAAGGCATGTCCGCCCGGGCTCTCGATGAGGGTGACATTCGCAGGCGGCACGCCGGCTTCCTCATAGAAGCGCTTGGCCGCCTCAACGACCGGCCGCGTGACCGTCTGGTCGTCATTGCCGGAGAACAGATAGACGTTGTGGGTGGCGAGGCTGCTGAGAGGGTCGATGGCACCGTCGTCGGCGAGCTCCTTGGCCCGCGCCACGAGGTCCTCTGGGTCGGGTGCGCCCATCGTCGTCTTCATGCAGCTGTAAAGCGCCTGCATGGCATTCTGACCGACCGCCGTCGGCCAGAAGGGAAAGGCGCGGGAGGCGCTCGTCTCGGCGCAGGCGAACGGTCCGCCCGCCACGATGCCGGCGCCCACGATGTCCTTCGCGTGAGCAAGCTCGATCTGGCCGGCCATGTACGCGCCGGACGAGAGCCCGGACACCGAACTGGCACTGAGCGCGGTGCCGAGCTGGGGTAGCGCTTCGGCGCCCAGACTGGGAGTTGTGCCAAGGGTGACACTGGCAAGGGTGACACTGACACTGGCGAGGAGCGCTATGGCGAATCCCGTCACGGCTCTAAGCTTTGGCAAACGCATATCCGAATCCTCCTCCTAGCCAAGCCGCGTCGCTCCTTACTGTCACAAACGGGCTGAGGCGCGTCGCCGCGCGTCCACCATCGCCTCAAGCCCGGCCATTCTGCCCCATTCCCCAGAAAACTCTTGCATCGCCGGAACGCGAGGTGCAAATAGCGCCTCTTGTTTTTTTGACTTGAACATCTGCTGGTTGGGGAGGACGCCATGTCCAGTGACGCCCTCTTCCAATTGGGGATGGACTTGGATCATGGTTCAAGCACCGCCCAAACGGAAGAAAAGCATTCCCGGTGCCTCGATCCCGATGAGGGTGAGAGACGCAAGGACTTTTTTTGTGAGCGAGACGGAGTCCGCTATGCGGGAACTCATCTCCTCATCGATCTCGTTCGGGCGGAGCGCCTCGACGATCTAGACCACATCGAGAAAACGCTGAGGCGGTGTGTGGAGGCGGCAGGCGCGACCTTGCTGCATATCCATCTCCACCACTTCACGCCAAACGGTGGGGTCTCGGGCGTCGCGGTTCTCGCTGAGTCTCATATCTCGATTCATAGCTGGCCCGAATATGGCTATGCCGCGCTCGATGTATTCATGTGCGGCGATGCCAATCCGCAGGCGTCTATCGGCGTCCTGAAAGAGGCGTTCTCGCCTGAAAAGGTGGTCGTCAAAACGCAACTTCGGGGCAAGGAAATTCAGCGATGGAACGGTGGGTCGAAGAGACACTCCATGGTGGCTTCCGTGTCCGCCTGAAGGCGGACCGCGTCCTCTTCGATAGCGAGACCGAGCATCAGCGGCTGATCATCTTCGAGAACGGCGACTACGGCCGGGTGATGATGCTGGACGGCATCGTCCAGCTCTCCACCCGCGACGAGTTCGTCTATCACGAGATGATGGCGCATGTGCCGCTGTTCGCTCACGGCAAGGCGAAGAAGACGCTGATCGTCGGCGGCGGCGATGGTGGTGTGCTGCGCGAGGTGCTGAAGCACCCGGAGGTCAAGAGCGCCACGTTGTGCGAGATCGACCGCAGCGTCATCGACCTTTGCCGCGAGCATTTTCCGGACGTGTCGGCGGGTGCCTTCGACGACAAGCGCACGCGTGTCGTTATCGCCGACGGCACCAAGTTCATGCACGAGACTGACGAGCGCTTCGACGTGATCATGGTGGATTCCACCGATCCGATCGGGCCGGGCGCGGTGCTGTTCACGCGCGAGTTCTACACCGATTGCCGAAGAGCGCTGGCCCCCGGCGGCGTCCTCGTCGCCCAGAACGGCCTGCCGTTCCTGCAACCCGCCGAGCTCAAGCAGTCCGTCAGCTATTTCCGCGACCTATTCGGCGACGCCTTCGCCTACATCGCCACCACGCCGAGCTATTTCGGCGGCTCTATGTCCTATGGTTGGGCCACCGACAATATGAAGCTGAGGCGGCGCAAGCTCCGGAAGATCGAGCGGCGCTACAAGAAGGCGGGCAGCTTCCCCACGCGCTATTGGCGTCCGGACATCCATCTCGCCGCCTTCGCACTGCCGAATTACATCCGCGAGCTGGTTGAGACGTAGAGGCTACAGCCGCTCGATTTGCGGCAGGTCGCCCACCAGCGGCTGGCAATAGTCGTAGAACGCCGCGGTCACGTTATTCCGTCCCGACAGAAACTCTGGCGGCATATGCCGGGCATGGCGCGCGACCGCGTTGAGATCGGCGCGGCCATAGGCGCAGCGATAGCTGTCGATGGCGTTCGAGGTGCGCACGATCGTCACCGACGCGCCGCCGTCCCCTTGCGCCGCGAGCGCCGCGGCATGCCGCCCGACGCCCCGCGCCTCGGCGGCATCCACGGAAGAGGGCTCCGGCCAGCAGCGCTGGAGATAGCCGAACGTGTCGGCGCGTACGCGAGGCGCCTTCCCGCCGGCCGGCGTCAGTCCCTTCTTCAGAATGTCGGCGAGGCCGTCGCCGAGCGCGCCGGAGCCTGAGAGTTGCACATTGCCGTGCGCGTCGACCTCGTCCGAGCGCATCAGTTGCGGACCGATCTCGTTACCGCCGGCGTCGCGGATGCCCTCGCTGACGGCGATCTGGCACCGGCCAAGCGTTGAATAGACCGCGTCCACGTCAGCCAGGAACTCATCCATCACGAACGGCACCTCGGGCACATAGACGAGATGCGGCGCCGGCCGCTTGGCCGGGTCGGCATCCGTCTCGCGCATCTCCCGCGCTAACGCTGCCGACGCGGTGAGGAAACCCGCGTTCCGGCCCATGATGATGTTGATCTTGATGCCGCCCAGGCTCGCATTGTCGAGCGCGTCACCCATATGGGCGAGCGTCACGAAACGCGCGGCCGACGGGAACCCCGGCGTGTGGTCGTTCTCGCGCAGATCGTTGTCGATGGTCTTCGGCACGTGGAAGCAGCGCAGCTCGTAGCCGGCCTCGGCCGCCTTCTCAGCGACGATACGGCAGGTATCGGCGGAGTCGTTGCCGCCGATATAGAAGAAATAGCGGATGTCGTTGTCGCGGCAGCCGTCGAGGATTTTCGCACAATAGGCCTCGTCCGGCTTGTCGCGCGTGGAGCCGAGCGCCGCGGACGGGGAGCCGGCGATACGCTCCAGCCGTTCGGGCGAGATGCCGGTGAGATCGACCAGCTCCTCCTTGTGTCTCGTGGAGATGCCGCGCACGCCGTGTCTTGTGCCGAAGATGCGCTTCACCTTGCCTGAAGCGGCAAGGCCCTCGCGCAGCCCCTCGATGACGCCGACCAATGATTGATTGATGACGGCGGTCGGGCCGCCCGATTGGCCGATGACGGCATTGCCGGTTGGAAGATCAACCACCCGTCCCCTCCTTGGTCTTTTTTGGAGGCGGCACCATGCCCGGACGGTTGCCCCCTTGCAAGGACGCAAAAGGAAGGCGAGGCAGGCCTAGCCGCAGCGCAAAAGATGCAGGCTGAATAGGTTGTCGTCGTCGGTCCAGGCCCTCACCGGAGCCCAGCCGGTGGCGTCGGCAAGCGCCTGGAACTCACGCACGGAATATTTGTGCGAGTTCTCGGTGTGGATGCGCTCGTCTCGGCGGAAGCTGAAATCGCGCCCCATCACCTGCACGGTCTGATCGGCGAGACTCTCCAGATAGATCTCGATCCGGCCTTCGGGCTCGTTGTAGACGGCCCGGTGGGCGAAGCGCGTAATGTCGAAATCGCCGTCGAGCTCGCGATTGATGCGCCCCAGCATGTTGAGACTGAAGGCGGCGGTGACACCGTCGTCGTCGTCATAGGCCGGGATCAGGATATCGAGGTTCTTCTTCAGGTCGACGCCGATGAGGAACACGCTGTCTCGGCCTAGAAGGCGGGCGGCGTTGGCGAGAAAGGCGGTGGCTTCCTCATGGGTGAGATTGCCGATGGTCGAGCCCGAGAAAAAGCCGAGCTTCTGGCCGCGCGCGGCGCCCGGCAGCGCGCCTGTCTTGGTGAAGTCCGCGATCAACGGGCTAATGGTGAGGCCGTCATGCTGTGTCGCCAGCCGTTTGGCGGCTTCCACCAGGAACGCCTCCGACACGTCGATGGGGATGTAGGTCTCGAGGCCATCCAGCGCCTCGATGAGAAGGCTGGTCTTGCGGCTCGAGCCCGAACCGAACTCCACAAGGATGTCCACGGCACCGATTGCCTGCGCGATCTCCGTGCCTCGATCCTGGAGCAGCCTGGTCTCGGTGCGGGTTGGATAATATTCCTTGAGCTTGGTAATCTCCTCGAACAGCGCCGACCCGGCGGCGTCATAGAGGAAGCGGGAAGGAATGCTGCGCGGCCGCCGCGCGAGCCCTTTAAGCACGGCGTCCGCAAACTCTGCGGTCTCGGCCTCACGCCGCGCGGATTTCGCCGCCGGGGCGCATGGCCGGCCCTCGGCCCGCAACGAGGAGATGTCGCTTGCCATTACGCGTCGGCCGCGAGCCTGAGGCCGGTGAACTGCCAGCGCTGATGCGGATAGAAGAAGTTGCGGTAGGTTCGCCGGATATGGCCTTCCGGTGTGGCGCAAGAGCCGCCCCTAAGCACGAACTGGTTGCACATGAACTTGCCGTTATACTCACCGACGGCGCCGGGGGCGGCCTTGAAGCCGGGATAGGGGAGGTAGGCGCTTGCCGTCCACTCCCACACGTCGCCGAACATCTGGGTCGGACTGTCGCTCGCTTTGGCGGCCATGGGACGAAGATGATCGGCGCCGAGGTCACGCCCCTGAACGGGCAGGCCTTGCGACGCCACTTCCCACTCGAACTCGGACGGAAGCCGGTAGCCGGCCCAGCGGGCGAAGGCGTCCGCCTCGAAATAGCTGACATGGGTGATGGGTGCTGCGGGGTCGATAGGCCGGAAGCCCAACAGGCTCATCTGCATATAGCCGCCTTCGGCCTCCTCGAAATAGAGCGGCCCCTGCCACTCTTGGGCTTGGATCGTGTTCCAGCCGTCGGCGAGCCACAGCGCGGCGCTCGCGTACCCGCCGTCCTCGATGAAATCGATCCACTCGGCATTGGTGACGCAGCGATTGGCGAGCCGGAACGGGCGGATCAACTGCTCGTGGCGCGGCCCTTCATTGTCGTAGGCAAAGCCCGAACCGTCATCGCCGACTTCGAAAATGCCGCCGTCGAACGAGGTGAACGCGAGCGGCGCGGTGTTGCTCACCGAGACACCCGGCTTGGCGACCCTGTAGGCGGGCTTGAGCGGGCCGGATGCCAACAGGCTCAAGATGTCGGTCAGCAGAAGTTCCTGGTGCTGCTGCTCGTGATTGATGCCGAGCTCGATGAGCGCCGCCGCCTCAGCTGGCACGTTGCCCGCGGACAATTGCTCAAGTGCCTCGTCGACGTGAGCGCGATAGGTCCGCACCTGCTCGGCGGTGGGGCGGGTCAACAGCCCACGTTTGGGGCGCGGATGCCGCGGTCCCACGCTCTCGTAGTACGAGTTGAAGCAATATTCGAAGGTCTCGTCGAACAGCCGGTAGCCGGGCAGGAAGCGCTTCAGCAGGAACGCCTCGAAGAACCAGGTGGTGTGCGCCAGATGCCATTTGGTCGGGCTGGCGTCGTCATTGGCCTGGACGACCTGATCTTCGTCGCTCAAGGGCGCCGCCAGCGAAAGCGACAGACGCCGCGTCTCCATGAGACGATCATGCAGAGACGCGGGCCCCAAGTCCGTCTTTCGCTTGGGCTCTGTGAGGACGGTATTGGTGAGGCTCATGGTCTCTCCCTCAGGCTCAGGCCTTGTCTCTCAACGTGCGATTTACCAGCTTGTTCCGGCTCATGAAATGATCAAACATGCACAATTCCGTGACGATTGTTTGATTCTTCGGGGGGCAATCTCGTGCTCGAATCGGAAGCCAATCGGCAAGATCCGGTCCTTTCCGTTGACGGCCGCCAGTCGCAAGTCGCGGCCGCGCTGCAACGCGGCGTCTGCCGTACATTCCGCGCGCTGGGTTACTCGGTCCTTACCGAGTTGCCGCTTGCCAACGGCCGCCGCGCCGACGTGGTGGGGTTATCGCCCGCCGGCGACGTGCTGATCGTCGAGATCAAATCGTGTTTGATCGACTACCGCACCGACGGGAAGTGGCACGAATATCTCGACTATTGCGACCGGCTCTATTTCGCCGTCGCGAGCGACTTCCCGTGCGAGGTGATCCCCGAGGATACCGGGCTCATCCTTGCCGACCGCTATGGCGCGGAGCTGGTGCGCCAGCCGGTCGAGGAGCGGCTCACCGCCGCGCGGCGTAAGGCGATGATGCTGTGCTTCGCGCGCGCCGCGGCGCTGCGCCTCCAGCATCATCTCGATCCAGGTTGTGGCTTCGAGAGCTAAACGTTGCGGAAGTTTACTTCGGCGCGCGCTTGGCGAGAATGCGCTGCAGCGTGCGGCGATGCATGTTGAGCCGCCGCGCCGTCTCCGAGACGTTGCGATTGCACAGCTCATAGACGCGCTGAATGTGCTCCCAACGCACCCGGTCCGCGGACATTGGATTCTCCGGCGGCGGCGCCTTGGTATTGGCCGAGGCGACGAGCGCGTTATAGACGTCGTCCGCGTCCGCCGGCTTGGCCAGATAGTCGACCGCGCCGAGCTTCACCGCGGTGACGGCGGTCGCGATATTGCCATATCCGGTGAGCACCACGGCGCGCGCCTCGGGGCGCACATCCTTCAGCGCGGCGATGACATCGATGCCGTTGCCGTCGTCGAGGCGCATGTCGACCACGGCGAAGGCGGGTGGGCGCCGCATGAGCGAAGCCAGGCCGTCCTCGACCGACGCGGCTGCCTCGACCTCGAAGCCGCGGGCTTCCATCGCGCGCGCCAGCCGCGCCAGGAAGGCGCGATCGTCGTCGACGATCAGAAGGGTGTTGTCTTGCGGCACGTGAAGACTCGGTGGCGTCGGCGACACCTGGTGGGTTTCCATGTTTCAGCTCCTAATCAGGCTGCAATGGCCAACCCCAAAGCGTAACCTCCCAGTTAGATTGACGATTTTTAATTGCAGCTAGAGGTAGGCGCTTTCGGGCCCTGGGGCAAGCCTAGCGGGGGAGCCCCCTCCCATCAAAGTGAACGGAAAGGGCGGGAAATAGGCTCGTTTTTGACCGAATTGGCCGCCACAAGCGATGCTAGCGGCGGATGAGGCGCTCTACAGGAACCGCGAGGGCGGCTCCTTGTCCGGCTCCTGCTCGAACTTCGCCCGCGGCCAGACCACCGTCACCACGGCGCCGCCTTCCGGCTCGGACCGGTTGGCCAGCTCGAGTTGAGCGCCCGACCGTTCGAGCAACGTCTTGGCGATGAAGAAGCCGAGCCCCATGCCAATATGCTCGTCCGGCTGCTCCTCGCCCCAGCTCTCGCCGGGCCGCGTGGTGACGAACGGCTCGCCGAGCTGTTCGAGCACGTTGGGCGGGAAGCCTTCGCCGTCATCGGCGATGACGATGCGAACCTCGTCTTGCGACCAGTGGGCGTCGACCTCGACCTTGGTCGCGGCGAAGTCGATGGCGTTCTCCACGAGATTGCCGAGGCCATAGATGACGCCGGGATTGCGTTGCGTCACCGGCTCCCGTGCCGCATCGCTGCCGGGCTCGACGCCGGCCATCGGCCCGGTTCTCACCTCGATCGGCACCGCCAGCAGCCGGTGGGGCGCGACGACCTCCTCCATCAGATGGCTCACGGGCATGCGCGAGACGATGATGTCGAGTTCCTCGCCGCGCCCGGCGAGCTCTTTCAGGATGTCGCGACAGCGCTCGGCTTGGGCACGCACCAGAAGCAGATCCTCGTAATGCGGGTCGGTCTCTTGGGCGTCGCGCAACAGCTCCTTGGTGACGACCGCGATGGTGGCGAGCGGTGTGCCGAGCCCATGCGCGGCCGCGGCCGCAAGGCCATCGAGCGCGGAGAGTTTTTGCTCCCGCGCCAGCACCATCTCGGCGGCGGCCAGTGCCTCCGCCATGCGCCGTCCTTCCTCGGCCGTGCGCCATGAATAGAAGCCGATGAACAGAATGCCGGAGACCACGGCCACCCACACCCCCATCACGTAAGGGAAGGGCAGCACCAAGGCCGACTGACTGAACCAGGGCAGCGGATGATGAAAACTAGTGAGCACCGTGGCCGCCCCGATGGCCAGCACGCCGAGCGCCACCGTAATCCTGAGCGGCAGGGTCGAGGCCGACACGGTGACTGGCGCAATGAGCAGGAAGGCGAAGGGATTCTCCAGCCCGCCGGTGAGATAGAGCAGGGCGGCAAGCTGAAGGATGTCGTAGCCGAGCATGATGAAGGCGTAGTTGGCCTTCAAACGCTGGCTCGCGCGGAAGCGGATGCGCAAGGCCACGTTCAGCCAGGCCGACAGCGCGATCACCGCGAAGCAGCCGCCGATCGGCAGGTCGATGCCGAGCCCCCAATAGGCGCCGACCACCGTGATGCTCTGGCCGAGCACGGCGAGCCAGCGAAGCCTGACGATGGTCTGCAGCCGCAAGCGGCTGTCGCCGGCGCGTAACCATTCCGGCACGACGGCGGGGCGGGCGGTTTGACTATTGTCGAGGGCGGCCATAGGTGAACCCTAACACGTGGTGCTGAACCATAATTCGGACAAAGCGGGCGCGCAGCGCAAGGCCAATGAACGACGCAGGCGGCCATTTGCAGGAAGAGAACGGCGCGGGCCGCGATCCCGCAAGCTTGCCCGTGATGGTGCGCGGCCTCACCAAGCACTACGGCGCCGTCACCGCCGTCGATCACATTAGCTTTACCATCGAGGCCGGCTCGACCGTGGCTTTGCTCGGCGGCAACGGTGCCGGCAAGACCACGACCATCGCCATGCTGCTGGGGCTTATCATGCCGAGCGCGGGCGAAGTCCGGGTGTTCGGCGCCGATATGAGCCGCAATCGTTACGACGTGGCCCAGCGGCTGAACTTCCAGAGCCCCTATGTCGACCTGCCCGCGCGGCTCACGGTGAAGCAGAACCTCACCGTCTATGCGGGCCTCTACGGCATTGCCAACGCGGTCGAGCGCATCGCCTATGTGGCCGAGCATTTGCAGATCGAGACGCTGCTCGATCGCCCGACCGGCAAGCTCTCCGCCGGCCAGAAGACGCGGGTGGGCCTCGCCAAGGCGCTGCTCAACGCGCCGGAGTTGTTATTGCTCGACGAGCCCACCGCCTCGCTCGACCCTGACACTGCCGACTGGATCCGGCACAAGCTGAAAGAGTATGCGCGGGAGCGCAACGCCACGGTCCTGCTCGCCTCTCACAACATGGCCGAGGTCGAGCGCCTCGCCGATCGCGTCATCCTGCTTCAGGCGGGACGCATCATCGAGGACGAGACGCCGAGAGCGCTGATCGCCAGCTACGGCAAAGACTCGCTCGAGGATGTGTTCCTCGATCTCGTGCGCGGGCGGGGCAGGCGTGTCGCTGAAAACGCCGAGCCGGAACGGCCACGGAAGGCATCATGAGTGCGCCCCGTTCGATGAGCGGGGTCGAGCCCGTCCTGCTGCCGCCGAGCGGCGTATCCGCATCGCTCCGGCGTGTGGTGGCGCTGGTCCACCGCTACGTCTATCTGCTGCGCAGTTCCGGCGTCCGCCTGGTGGAGCTCATCTACTGGCCGTTTCTCCAGATGCTCACCTGGGGCTTCCTCCAGGAGTACCTGGCCGAGACCTCGAACACCTATGCCCAGGCCGCCGGCGTGCTGATCGGCTCGGTGCTGCTGTGGGACATTCTGTTCCGTTCGAAGATCGGCTTCTCCACGACCTTCATCGAGGAGATGTGGTCGCGCAATCTCGGCAACCTGCTGACCAGCCCGTTGCGGCCGTACGAGCTCGTCGCCGCCTTAAGCCTATGGAGCATCATTCGGCTCGGCGTCAGCATGGTGCCGGTCGCGATCGCCGCCTATTTCATCTTCGGCTTCAATCTGCTCAGCCTCGGGCTGCCGCTCGCGGCCTTCTTCTGCGTGCTCGTGCTGACGAGTTGGTCGCTGGGCCTGATCTCCGCCGGGGTGATCTTGCGCTATGGGCTCGGCGCCGAGGAACTGGCCTGGTCGCTTGCCTTTCTGTTGCTGCCGCTATGCTGCGTGTATTATCCGGTGTCGGTCCTGCCCGATTGGCTTCAGCCGGTTGCGCTCGCGCTACCGCCGACGCATGTGTTCGAGGGTATGCGCTCCATCCTCCTCCACCAGACCTTCGATCCGATGGAGCTCTGGTGGGCCTTAGCGCTGAACGCGGTCTATCTGGCGGCCGGCTATGCCACGTTCAGCTGGTTCTTGAGCCGTGCCCGGATCAACGGCACGCTGCTACAACTTGGTGAGTAACGAATGCGACGTCCATTTCTCCTCGTCATCGTTGCCGGCTTTCTTCTGGGTGCGCTCGTCGGCGCCGGCATTCTGATTCTCAGCACCGACATGCGGGGCCAGCGCGTGACGACGAGCGGCAAGGCGCTGGTCGGCGGTCCCTTCACCCTTGTCGGCAAGGGCGGCGACACCGTCACCGATCAGGATTTCCGGGGGCGCCACATGCTGGTGTTCTTCGGCTTCACCAACTGTCCCGACATCTGCCCGGCCGAATTGCAGGTCATGGCGGCGGCCTTGGACGGGCTCGGCCCCGACGCCGAAAAAGTCGTCCCCATATTTATTACGCTCGATCCCGAGCGCGACACGCCTGAAGCCGTGACAGCCTATGTGGAGAATTTCGGCCCCAATTTCGTGGGGCTGACCGGCTCGCCCGAAGCTGTCGCCAAGGCGGCCAAAGCCTATCGCGTGTCCTACTCAAAGTTTCAGGACGACAAGACGGGCGACAATTACAGCATCGACCATTCAGCTCTTGTTTACCTTATGGGTCCCGACGGCGAGTACATCACCCATATCCCTTACGGCACACCGGCTTCCAAGATGACCGAGACTCTGCGCCGCTACCTATAGACGCGCGGCGGATGCCCCTGCGGCAAGGTGTTATTGCACTGCAGCATAGAATCACCATTTGATTCCGCGATGCAGCATTATGATGCGTCTGAGTCGGAGGCCTTCAATGCTTTACCATCTCTACGAGCTGAACCAGGCTGCGCTGCGCCCCGCACGGGCGGCGGCGGACGTCTATCGGCTCCTGTTTCGCAATCCCCTGAACCCGGCCTCCCATACGGCCCTTGGCCGTGGGGCCGCGGCCGCGCTCGAACTGTTCGAGCGCTCGACCCGCCGTTACCGCAAGCCCGCCTGGGACATCGAGTCCGTCGCGGTGGACGGCCGCCAAGTGGCCGTCCGCGAACGGACGCTCATCGCCAAGCCCTTTTGCAATCTCGTCCATTTCGAGCGTGACCTGCCGGCCGCGCAGCGCCGCGTTGACCCCAAGGTTCTAGTCGTGGCGCCCATGGCTGGCCATTTCTCCACACTGCTTCGCGGCACCGTCCGCGACCTGCTGCCCGACCACGACGTCTACGTCACCGAATGGCAGGACGCGCGCTTCGTACCGCGCGACGCAGGCCCGTTCGACCTCGACGTCTATATCGATTACATCATTGAGTTTCTGAGCTTTTTCGGTGGAGACGTGCATGTCATGGCGGTCTGCCAGCCGACCGTGCCGGTGTTCGCCGCCGTCTCGCTCATGGAAGCGCGCCGCGATCGCGCAGTGCCCCGCTCCATGGTCCTCATGGCGGGGCCGATCGACACACGCCAGAGCCCCACGGCGGTCAATCGCTTCGCCGCGGACAAGCCGCTGAGCTGGTTCCGCCAAAACGTCATCACCCAGGTGCCCTGGCCGTATCCCGGCATGATGCGGCAGGTCTATCCGGGCTTCTTGCAGCTCTCGGGCTTCATGGGCATGAACCTCGATCGCCACATGACCGCGCACCGCGATCTGTTTCACAATCTCATCCGCGGCGACGGCGACTCGGCCGGCAAGCATCGTGAATTCTACGATGAGTTCCTGGCCGTCATGGACCTCACGGCGGAGTACTACCTGCAGACCATCGAGACCGTCTTCCTCGAGCACAAGCTGCCAAAGGGCGAAATGCTCCACCACGGCGTGGCCGTCGACCCGAGCAAGGTCCATCGGGTGGCACTGATGACCGTGGAGGGTGAGAAGGACGACATTTCGGGGATCGGCCAGACCGAAGCTGCACAAACTTTGTGCAGCAACCTCCCGGACGCCATGCGCGCCCACCATCTGCAGCCGGATGTAGGCCACTACGGAGTTTTTAATGGAAAGCGCTTCCGGTCCGAGATTTTGCCGGAAATCCGCGCTTTTCTACGGGTCCACCAGCGCCGCAGAGGCGTCCTGGCCCGGGCTTTCGGCCGCGCTGCCTAAAGCAGAGGCGAGCGTTCCCGCAAATCCCTGTGCTACTGTAGGCCCTCAGATTCGGTGGCCCTGAAAGTACAGTGGTAGGGAGCATGGCATGCTGAAGCGGCTCAATCTCGGGCGCGGAGAGACCATAGAGGTCAAGATCCGGGGGCTGGAAATCCCCATGCTGCTGCGGCGCAGCGCGCGCGCGCGGCGCTTCAGTCTGCAGGTGAGCGAGGCTCGCCGTGGCGCCGTTCTCACCATGCCAGTCTATTCGAGCTTCGCTGACGCGGACGAGTTCCTGTCGCGCCATCTCGATTGGCTGAAGGAGCGTGTCGCCGGCCTACCCGAGCCCGTCCCCTTCACCGAGGGCGCCATCATTCCCTTGCGCGGGCTCGCCCACGTTCTGCGTTTTGCCGGCTCGGTGCGCCGGCGCGGCGTGGTGTGGGTCGAGGAGCCGGAAGACGCGAAGGCTGCGCCCGCCTGGCCGGCCGGCGCGCGCGTGGCGGTCCGGCGGCTGCCGCGCCTCCATGTCTCCGGCGTCGAGGAACATGCGCCCCGGCGGCTGCTGGACTGGCTGAAGCGCCAGGCCCATTTCGATCTCAAGCTGCGGGTGGACATGCATGCCAACCGCCTCAACCTGACCCCGAAGCGCATCTTCGTGCGCGATCAGACCACCCGCTGGGGATCGTGCTCGACGACGGGCGCGCTGTCCTTCTCTTGGCGGCTCGTGCTCGCGCCGCCCTTCGTGCTCGATTATCTCGCCGCGCACGAGGTCGCCCATCTCGCCCACATGAACCATGGGCCGCGGTTCTGGGCGCTCGTCGCCCGCACCATGCCGCGGCAGGAGGAAGCACGGACCTGGCTGCGCAAGCACGGCTCAAGCCTGCACAGCTATGGGGCGGAGCAGATGCCGCTGTTCTCTGAGGGTTCGTCGCCGAAGGCCAGCATCGAGTAGCCGCACTCCCTCTCCCCAGCGGGGAGAGGTATTCGGAGCGCGAAGCCACTAGCCGCCGCCGAAAATCCCGAGCACACGCTGATAGAAGGGCTGGTCTTGGCCGCCCCGATTGTCCGTTCCCGGCGCGATGCTTGGCAGCCGGGCGGCGATGGTGTCTTGCAGCCGCCGCGGGGCGCGCGTGCCGGGAAGAGGGAGCGGCTGCTTGTCCTCATGGGCGGTGACCATGATGTCGTGCCACAGTTCGGCCGGGAGCGTGCCGCCCGTCACTTTCCGCATGGGCGAGCCGTCGTCATTGCCGATCCACACGCCCGCCACGTAGTGCGCCGTATAGCCGACGAACCAGGCATCGCGGGAGTTCTGCGTCGTGCCGGTCTTGCCGGCGGCCACGTGTCCGGGGATCGCCGCCCGCTTGCCCGTACCGCGCACCAAAGCCGCGTTCAGCATATCGTTCATGGCGTCGACATAATGCAGCGCCACCACTTGGCCGGTGGTCGAGTGGCGGCGCCGGTAAAGAACCTTGCCGTCCCCGTTGCGGACGCGGGTGATGACGTGCGGCAGCACCCGTTGCCCCCCGTTGGCGAACGGGGCGTAAGCGCTGGCAAGCTCCAGCAGCGTCACTTCGGCCGTGCCCAGCGCGATCGACGGCTGCGCATGCAGTTTGGAATTGATGCCGAGCCGCCGCGCCGTGCGCACCACGCGCCAGGCGCCGACCTCTGAGGTGAGCCGGGCGGCAACGGTGTTGAGCGAGTACGCCATGCTTTCCCTGAGCGTGACCTGGCCCCGGTAGGTGTTGGTGTAGTTGTGGGGCGACCAGCCGCCGATATTGACCGCGCGGTCATAGGCGATGGAGTCCGGCGTGTAGCCGCTTTCGAGCGCCGCCAGATAAACGAACGGCTTGAACGCTGAGCCCGGCTGCCTGAGCGACTTGAGCGCGCGGTCGTACGGGCTCGCCCGGTAGGACCGGCCGCCGACCAGCGCCATCACGCCGCCCAGCGGATCAAGCACCACGACGGCGCCCTCGCCGGCACGGCGCTCTTGGCCTTCCGTATCGAGCAGGTGGCGAAGCTTTTCTTGCGTGGCCCGCTGGAGCTTGGCATCGATCGTGGTATCGACGATGAGGTCGCCCTCGTGCTCGCCGACATATTCCGGGAGCAACTCCGCCACCCAATCGACGGCGTAGGGGTAGCCGGTCTCGTCGCCCTTGGCGCGGAGCTTGAGCGGCTGTCGTCCGGCGCTGCGGGCCTCGGCCTCCGTGAGGAAGCCGGCTTCCACCATGTTGTCGAGCACCTCTTCGGCCCGCGCGCTCGCCAGCCGCACGCTTCGCGTCGGCGCGTAGCGGGAGGGCGCCTTGAGGAGGCCCGCGAGCAGCGCCGCTTGGGGCAGGCTGACCGCGCGCGCCGACTTGCCGAAATAGTGCCGCGCCGCGGCTTCGACCCCGTAGGTGCCGCCGCCGAAATAGACCCGGTTGAGATAGAGCTCGAGGATCTCGTCCTTGGAGAAGCGCTGCTCCAGCCAGACGGCGTAGATCAACTCCTCCAGCTTGCGGGCGATCGTCCGGTCCGGCTTGAGGAACAGGTTCTTGGCGAGTTGCTGGGTGATGGTCGAGCCACCCTGGACCACGGTGCCGGCTTTGAGGTTGCGGTAGGTGGCGCGCACGAGCCCGATCGGGTCGATGCCGAAATGGTGGTAGAAGCGCCGGTCCTCGGTCGCCGTCACCGCCTTGATGAGATGGGGCGGCAGGGCGTCGACGCGCACATGGCCGCGGCGCAAGCCACGTTCGGCGAGCACGGTGCCGTCGGCGGCGAGGATGGTGACATTGGGCGGACGGTCGTCGAGCGTGGCCAGCAGCGGATCGGGGACCTGGGCGATGAAGTAGACCACCGCCCCGCCGAGCACGATGGTGCCCCAAATGGACGCGAGCAGGCCGAAGCGCAGGACCTTGAAGGCGATCGGGTGCCGCTTGACCGCGCGCTTCAGGCGCCACAGCCGGCCCTTGCGCCGCGCCTGCGGCCGCCTCTTCGACGGCGGACGGCGCCTTGCGCCGAACCCCGGCTCCACGTGCCGCTTGGCACTGCCGGACTTTGCCCGCGGCTTTGCGCTCCGTCGCACCCCTGCCATCGATGACGCCCCAAGACTGAACACTGCACGGCGAGCCCGCGCCGAGGGCGACGGCCATCGCGCGAAGCTCTTCAAGGGGAAACCCTAGGGGTTGCGCCTTGCCACAGCGTTAAGGAATAGGGCGGATGCGGGGCTACACGTCCAGATTGGCGACTTGCAGGGCGTTTTCCTGGATGAACTCGCGCCGCGGCTCGACCAAATCGCCCATCAGCCGCGAGAACACGTCGTCGGCGTCTTCGCCTTCCTTGATCTTCACCTGGAGGATGGTGCGGGTGTCGAGATCGAGCGTGGTCTCCCACAACTGAATGGGGTTCATCTCGCCGAGTCCCTTGTAGCGCTGCAGCGACAAGCCCTTGCGTCCGGTCTCCATCACCGAATTGAGGAGGTCGGTCGGGCCATGCACGGCGAGCGTCGTGTCCTTGCGCTTCAGCGTCGCGGCCTTGGCGTAGACCTCCTGGAGATGGGCGGCATACTGATCGAGCTTGAGCGCGTCGGCGCTCGCGATAAACGGCCCGTCGATCAGATGAGATTCCATGACGCCGCGCAGCTCGCGCCAGAAGCGCATGCCGCCCTCGGGGAGCGCCTCGCCGCGCCAGCCCTGCTCGGTCTCTTCCGCCAGCGCATCGAGGCGCTTGGCGATATAGGCGGCCGCGACTTGCGCCTCCTTGGCGTCCTTGAGCACTTTCGGATTGAGCACGCCGGCAATCGCCGCCTGCTCGATGATGAAACGCGGATAGCGGTTGTGCAGACCTTTGAGGACCGAAGTGACCTTGCGCGCCGTCTCGACGATGTCGCGCAAATCTCCGCCGCCGCGCGCGGCGTCATCGCCGGTCATCAGCACGGCGTCCACGAGCCCTTCGCCGATCAGATAGTCCTCGAGCGACTTCTCGTCCTTGAGATAGCGCTCCGAGTTGCCGCGCTTCACTTTGTAGAGCGGCGGCTGGGCGATGTAGAGATACCCCGCCTCGATCAGAGACAGCATCTGGCGGTAGAAGAAGGTGAGCAGCAGCGTACGGATATGCGAGCCGTCCACGTCAGCGTCCGTCATGATGATGATTCTGTGGTAGCGCAGCTTGTCGAGATTGAATTCATCGCCGATGCCGGTGCCGAGTGCCGTGATCAGCGTGCCGATCTCCGCGCTCGACAGCATCTTGTCGATGCGCGCGCGCTCCACGTTGAGGATCTTGCCGCGCAACGGGAGCACCGCCTGAAAGGCGCGGTCGCGCGCCTGCTTGGCGCTGCCGCCGGCGGAATCGCCCTCGACCAGGAACAGTTCTGACTTCGCCGGATCGCGCTCCTGGCAGTCGGCAAGCTTGCCCGGCAGCGACGCCATGTCGAGCGCGCCCTTGCGCCTTGTGAGGTCGCGCGCTTTGCGTGCGGCCTCGCGCGCGGCCGCGGCCTCGACGATCTTCTGCACGATGTTGCGCGCCTCGCCCGGGTTCTCCTCGAACCATTGGGACAGCGCTTGGGCCATCACGCTTTCGACCACCGGGCGCACCTCCGAGGACACCAGCTTGTCCTTGGTCTGGCTCGAGAACTTGGGGTCGGGCACCTTGACGGAGAGCACGCAAGTCAGCCCCTCGCGCGCGTCGTCGCCGGTCAGCGCCACCTTCTCCTTCTTGGCGATGCCGGACTCCGCGGCATAAGTGTTCACCGTGCGGGTCAGCGCCGCGCGAAAACCCGCCAGATGCGTGCCGCCGTCGCGCTGCGGGATGTTGTTGGTGAAGCACAGCACGTTCTCGTGGTAGCTGTCGTTCCACCACAGCGCCGCCTCGATCGTGATACCGTCTTGCGTCTTCTCGACCATGACCGGCTCGGTGATGAGCGGATGCTTGGTGCGGTCGAGGTACTTCACGTAGGCGCGCAAGCCCCCCTCGTAGTGCAGCTCCTCGGTCTTAGGCTCGACTCCGCGGTGATCCGACAGGATGATCCGCACGCCCGAGTTGAGAAAGGCGAGCTCGCGCAGGCGATGTTCGAGCGTCCCGTAATCGAACTCGACCATGGTGAAGGTCTCAGTCGAAGGCACGAAGGTGATGCGCGTGCCGGTCTTGCCGTCCGCATCGCCGGTCGCCTTGAGCGGTCTCTCCGGGACACCGTCGGCGAAGACGATGGTGTACTCCTTGCCGTCGCGCCAGATGGTGAGCTCAAGCTTGCTCGACAGCGCGTTCACCACCGACACGCCAACGCCGTGCAGCCCGCCTGAAACCTTGTAGGAGTTCTGGTCGAACTTTCCGCCCGCATGGAGCTGCGTCATGATCACTTCGGCCGCCGACACGCCCTCGCCTTTGTGGATCTCGGTCGGGATGCCGCGGCCGTTGTCCGTTACGGTCACCGAGCCTTCAGCGTTGAGCGTGACCTGGATCGCGTCGCAATAGCCCGCGAGCGCCTCGTCGATGGCGTTGTCCACCACCTCGTAGACCATGTGGTGAAGGCCCGAGCCGTCGTCGGTGTCGCCGATATACATGCCCGGCCGCTTGCGCACGGCATCGAGGCCTTTCAGCACTTTGATCGACTCCGCGCCATAGTCGGCGGCAGCAGCGGCTTTGCGTTTGGCAGCTGGTGTCATGGGTTCCTGAAGCTGTGTTGAAGCAGTCGTTGTTGCTCTTTTGGGCGGGCCGTGAGGGCCCTTTGAATCACTGTCCGATACTACCCTGATTCACCGCCAAGATTTGGGCGTCTTGAGCGATCGGTGAAAAAAGTTCGCGGTCTGTTCCAGTCATCCAGGCCTGGACCCCGAGCCGCAGAATTTCCCCAAAAAGCGCCTCGCGCCGGGCCTGATCCAGATGGGCTGCGACCTCGTCGAGAAGGACGAGCGGGGCGGTGCCGTCAAGCGCCTTGATCAGCTCGGCCTTGGCGAGGACGAGGCCGAGAAGAAGCGCCTTTTGCTCGCCCGAGGAGCACTGTGGCGCCGGCGCGTTCTTAGGGCCGTGAACCACTAATAGGTCGCTCAAATGCGGTCCTTCAAGGGTGCGTGACGCCGCACGGTCGCGCTCGCGGCCCTCCTCCAAAATCATCCGAAACACGTCCTCGACCTCCGTCGCCGGACGCATCGCAAGCTCTGTTTCCAGTGTCCCGTGGAGCGCCAGCACCGCGTGGGGGAAGGGGCCCGACCCACGCGCCTCATGGGTCTCCTCGATGAGCGCCGTCAGCCGCTCCACCGCGTCGAGCCGGGCGGCGGCAATGGCCACGCCGGCCTCCGCCATCTGCTCTTCGAGCCCCTCGAACAGCGCGCGCGCATATTCCCGCATCTGGAACAGACGATTGCGCTGCCGCATGGCCCGGTCGTAGCGGCCGAGGGATTTCCGCATCTTGGGATCGACGGCGAGCACGAGGCGGTCGAGGAACCGCCGCCGTTCCGAAGCGGGTCCCGTGAACAGCCCGTCCATCGCAGGGATCAGAAACACGTGCTGGACATAGTCCCCGAGCGCGCCCGTGCTGTGCTCCTTGCCGGCGATCCGCACGGTGCGGCCCGCGCCCTCTTCGCGCGTGCCCGGCAGAAGGCCGGTGCCGATATCCACCATGCCCTGACGGGACATCACCGTCGCGGCGATGGCGAAGCCGCCTTGTCCGTCTTTGCGGCAGAGCTCGCCGTAAGAGCGGCCGCGCAAGCCATGGCCGGCGCCGAGCAGCGACACCGCCTCAAGCACATTGGTCTTGCCCGCGCCGTTGTCGCCCACGAGCACCACGGGCGATCCACTGAGCTCGAGCCTGACGCTCGCGTAGTTGCGGAAATCGGTGAGCTTGAGCGCGCTGACAAAGAGGCGCTGGGGCGCGGTACCGTCGTCCGCCAGCGTCTCGCGGTGATCCTGTTCGCGCGGCTCCGCCCTCATACCCGCATCGGCATGAGGACGTAGAGGGCGGATGGATCCTTCCCGTCGCGCACCATGGTGGGAGAGCCCGAATCGGCGAGCAGGAACTCGGCCGTGCCGCTCTCGATTTGCCCGGAGATGTCGAGCAGATAGCGGGCATTGAAGCCGATCTCGAGTGCGTCGAAGCCGTAGTCGACCACCAGTTCCTCGGTGGCGCTGCCGGACTCGGGATTGTTGACCGACAGCGTGAGCTTGCCGTCGGCGAGCGCGAGCTTCACCGCGCGGCCCTTGTCGCTCGACAGCGTGGAGACCCGGTCAACGGCCTGGGCGAAGGCGGCATTGTCCACCTCCAAGCGCTTGTCGTTGCCTTGCGGGATGACGCGCTCATAGTCGGGGAAGGTGCCGTCGATGAGCTTCGAGGTGAGCACCACCCGGCCGGCCGACACGCGGATCTTCGAGGGCGACAGCTCGACACGGACTTCGCCGTCGGCGTCTTCCACGAGCTTGGAGAGCTCGAGCACGGTCTTGCGCGGCACGATCACGCCCGGCATGCCCGTGGCGCCTGCGGGCAGCGGCAGCTCGACCTGCGCCAGGCGGTGTCCGTCCGTGGCCACCGCGCGCAAGGTCGGCTTACCGTCGCTCTCGGCGGCATGGAGATAGATGCCGTTCAGGTAATAGCGGGTCTCTTCCGTGGAGATGGCGAAGCGCGACTTCTCGATCAGGCGCTTGAGGTCGCCCGCCGGCACGGTGAAGGCATGGCCGAGATCGTCGACGCTGAGCGACGGGAAGTCGTCGGCCGGCAAGGTCTGCAGCGAGAACTGGGCCGGTCCGCTCGTCACCACGAGCCGCTCCTGCTCGGCATCCCGCTCAAGCTCGATGTCGCTGCCTTCGGGCAGCTTGCGCACGATGTCGTAGAACATGTGCGCCGGTACGGTGATGGAACCTTCGCCGTTCGATCGGCAAGGCACCGTCTCCACCAGCTCCATGTCGAGATCGGTCGCGGTCAGCCGGAGCTCGTTCGTCCCCACGGCAAGGAGCACGTTCGACAAAATAGGGATGGTGTTGCGCCGCTCGACCACGCTCGCCACATGGGCGAGCGCCTTGGCGAGGCTCGGCTTCTCGATAGTGAGGCGCATGGTAGGAGAATACCCCGAAATTTGGCGCTTTCTTTGCCGGGATGGCCCAGCCCGAAGCGCTTTCTGGCTCCGGTCCGACTCTGGTCAAATCGTTATGAGGCAGGCTGGAGTCAGGA
>Ga0307379_10003096_pt1 | contig 24209 bp, 18 predicted proteins | sample UN2MG_FD_202237 | JGI IMG/M metagenome (GOLD analysis project Ga0307379, IMG submission 202237) | Soil microbial communities from Risofladan, Vaasa, Finland - UN-2 | ecosystem: Environmental > Terrestrial > Soil > Coastal area > Acid sulfate soil | place: Finland: Risofladan, Vaasa | collected...
CCATCGGAACCTCGAGATAGTGGTGGTGGACGACGGCTCCACCGACTCCACCCGGGAAATCGCGGTTAATATGTTATACGTGAAACATTGTGAGCGTCAATTAATTAGCAAGGCGTGAGTGCGAACGCACCACTCCCCTCACAAACATCCTCGCCACCGGTGGGTTTCACCCACCCTACCGCCAACATCGCCCCTTCCGCCGCGCCTCCACAAAGGCCCGCAGCACGGCATTCACCCGGGTCTGCCAACCCTTCCCCTCGGCGCGGAACCAGTCCAGCACGTCCTGGTCCAGGCGCAGCGTCAGTTGCCACTTGCCGCCGCTCGGCATCATCACGCGGGCCGTCATTCTGAACGCCGCGTCTCGGATGCCGCGACATGGGGCGGCGACCGGTCGAAACCGTCATGTCATTCGCAAGCCCATGAGGTTAAGTGGACACGTCATAAACCAGCATGAACTGAGGAATCCTTGGCCCGGGCGTGGCGTGGCGTGGCGTTGAACAGGCCGCACGCCGCTCTGGACCCGCAATCCCGAATCGGAGTAAGAACAAAATAGGAACATTCATGTTGCGAGGCCCCGGCCCATGCCCCATCCCGTATCCTCTGGCGGCCTGCCCGACCTCGCGCTGATCCGTTCGGGCCGCGTGCACGAAGCTACCGGCGCCGGCCGGCGCGCCTTCGCCGCGATGCTGGCCGGGCGGCTTTCCGGCCCGGTGCTCTGGGTCCAGGAGAGCCGGCTTGCCGACACCCTCTGTCCCCAGGGCTTGCGGCCCTTCTTCGACCCGGCACGGCTGATTCTGGCCCGCCCCACTGGCAACCTCGCCGTGCTGCAGGTGACCGAGGAGGCGCTGCGTTCCGGGGCTGCCCCCCTGGTCATCGCCGAGCTGACCGAGGCTGCCGATCTCACCGCCAGCCGCCGCCTCCAGCTCGCCGCCAGTAGCGGGGGTGGCAGCGTTCGGGGCCTCTGCCTGCTGCCGGAGGCCCGCGCCCGGCCCAACGCCGCCGAGACCCGCTGGCTGTGCACGCCGATCCCGGAAGTGGCGCCAGGCGGCAGGCCAAGCGGGGGCCGCCAGTTGTGGGAACTGGTCAAGAACAAGCGCGGCCGCCTCGGTGTCTGGGAGATTGCCTGGGACGAGCAAACCGCACTCCGGCGATGCGAACATGCCTACAGCACCGCCGCATGCGCCTGAAACCCCGGCGGTGCGCGCCCTGCGTCCCCTCGCGCCGGGCAGGCCAGAAAGCCGTGCGGCGGGGCACGCAACCCTATCCCAACCTGACGGCGCCATACCCAGGGGCAGGGCGCGCTTAACCGGCGCCGCCCCCACCACCATGGCCCGCCGCATCATCGCCGTCGCCCTGCCGCATTTGGCCGCCGAGGCCCGGCTTCGGCGTGAGGGACAGGCCGGTTTCCCCCGCCCCTTCGCCATCGCCGGGCAGGATGGCGGGGCGCTGCGTCTCACCTCGGTCAACCCGGTAGCAGCGGCTTTCGGCCTCGCCCCCGGCCTCGGTCTGGCGGACGCCCGCGCCCTCTGCCCGACCCTGATCACCCGGCCAGACGAGCCCGAACGCCTCGCCGCCTTCCGCCGCGGACTGACCCGCTGGGCCGAACGCTTCTCGCCGATCGTCAGTATGGAGGGGGACAGCCTTACCCTCGATGCCACCGGCAGCGCGCATCTGTTCGGTGGTGAAGCGGCCATGCTCGCCGCCATCGCCAACGCGCTCGCCGCCCACGGCTTGACCGCCCGCCCGGCCATGGCCGACACCCGAGGCGCCGCCTGGGCGCTGGCGCATTTTGGCAACAACCTCCTCGCCATCGCGCCGAGGGGCCAAACCCGCGCCGCCATCGCCGCCCTGCCGGTGGCGGCATTGCGTCTCGACCGCGAGACAGCCCAGGGTCTCGTCGCCCTCGGCCTCACCACTATCGGTGACGCCGCCCTTATCCCCCGCGGCGCCCTGGCGCGGCGCTTCGGTCTGGCCACCCTGAAACGCCTCGACCAGGCGCTGGGCGCCGAGCCCGAACCGGTCGCCCCCGATCGCCCCCTGCCCAACTTCGCCACCCGCCTGACGCTGCCCGAACCGATCGGCCAGGTGACCGACGTCATGGCCGGGCTGGATCGCCTGCTGGGGCGGCTTTGCCAGACGCTGGAGACCCACCAGATGGGCGCCCGCACCCTGCGCCTGACCGCGCGGCGGGTCGATGGTGCCGACGCCGATGCGCAAATCGCGCTGGCCCGCCCCGGCCGCGACCCGGCCCGCCTCCGCGCACTGTTCGAGCCCAGGGTGGCTGAGATGGAGTCGGGCTTCGGCATCGACGCGCTTCGCCTCGAGGCAACCACCGTCGAGCCCCTGAAACCCGCCCAACTGGGCGGCGCGGCCAGCCGCTCCCAAGACCGTTTCAGCGAAAACGAGAAGCTCGCCGACCTGCTGTCGCGCATCGGCAACCGCATCGGCTTTGAGAATGTGATCCGCCTGCTCCCGGCCGAAAGCCACATCCCTGAGCGCGCTTTCATTCTGGCCGCTGCCGCCTGGTCCGCGCCCGAGCCGTTCCCAGCCGGTGGCACCCGGGGAGATCCTCTGCGCCCCCTGACCCTGTTCGCGCCGGAGCGGCTGGAGGTCGGGGAGGGGCCGAACACTGCGTCCACTCCCGACACCCGCCAAACTGACACCACACCCATCCCCCCGCCACGCTTGCGCTGGCGCCGCCGCTGGCTGACCCTGACGACCGCCCAAGGCCCCGAACGCCTGGCCCCGGAATGGTGGTGGGACGACCCGGCCTGGCGCTCCGGCCTGCGCGACTACTGGCGCATCGAGACAGCGGAAGGCCCCCGGCTATGGCTGTTCCACACCCCCCAGGCAGACCGGCCAGGCTGGTGGACCCATGGCGAATTCGCGTGAGTGTCCGGGGCAGTGGTGATAGGCTGCGGCAAATCATTAAGGCATTTGCCCATGGCAAGTCTCGACGACATTCTCAACCCGATCGCCAAGGGCCTCGCCGGCACCAGCCCGGAATCTGTGACCAAATCCGAGCCAAACCCGCAACCCGACCCTAAAATCATCCTCGACCACATCGCCGAAGTCTCGAAAAACGCCCGCGCCACCTGGTTCGGCCTGCTCGCCTTCGTCGGCGTCACCCTGCTCGCCCACAAGGACGCCGACTTCTTCGCCTACGGCGCCGAGACCCAACTGCCGCTGATCGGCCTCAAAGTGCCGGTCAAGGCGTTCTTCATCTTTGCCCCCCTGTTCGTCGCGGCGCTCTACGCCTATCTGCACCTCTATCTGATGACCCTGTGGGACGCGCTGGCCTCGGCCCCGGCGAAGATCGACGGCAAACCGCTCAGCGACCGGATCTTCCCCTGGCTGATCTCCTACGCCGCCCTTTGGGACCGCAACCGCCGGCGCAAGGACGGCAGCGCCGCCCCCCGGGCAATGGGGCGCGTGGTCACCGCGGTCAGTTTTGCGCTCGGATCGCTGTTCGGCGGCGCCGTGCTCGCCCTGCTGTGGTGGCGCTCGATGCCCGCCCATGACGAGTGGCTCACCCTCTGGATCGGCCTCTGCTTCTGGTTCGCAGCACTAATCGGCATGACCGGAATTCTCGTCGCCGGCGACCGGATGGCAGGCAAGCCTCGAAATAAGATTGTCCGCCCGCGCTGGGGCTACCGCCTTATCGGCGGCGTTGCCCTGGTTTTCCTCGCCTGCCTCTCCTGGCTGCGCACCGAGGGCGGGTTCGAGAACTACACCGTCTGGATCGAACGCAATGGCGCGTGGACCAGTTCATCGCAGCCCGCCACATGGTTGAACGCCAATCTCCCAACGACCAAGCCGGTCGCAGATCCCACCAATCCGCGCTGGTTCAACCTCTCCCGCGCCGATCTTTCCGAGGCCGCCCTTACCCGCAAACCCGCTGGCTGGCTGCCGCACCACCTTTGGATGGAGGATTTCGAGGAGAATTTCCGTCGGCGCAGAGGCACCAAACCCGGCACCGCGCTGACCGCCGATCAGGAAACAGATTTCGAGAAGGAGGCGAAAGAACGCTACGCCGAATACATCTCCCAACTTGCCGCCCCCGACCTTCCGGGCGCCGACCTGCGCAACGCCACAATTTATGACGCGTTCTTGTCTGGCGCCGACCTCCGCGAGGCAAAGATGCAGGGGGCCGACCTCAGCTTCGCGCAGATGCAGAATGCAGAATGCGCTGACACTGTTCTCCGAGGTGCGCCGGCGCATTCTGCTGATCTTACCTGTAACAACCTGGAGCAGGATCAATTGGAAGCGGTTATCGGCGACGCACGCACGATCCTGCCCGCAGGACTTTATGTCTGGTCGTGCTGGGAAACCCCGCCGGATACCCTTGAGCAAACTTTGGCGACTTGGCCGGAATCACTTCGCGAGAAGGTGCGCGCCGAGTGGCTCTGCAACGGCCGCCCGCGCGTGAAAACCGGCACCCCCGCGCCCGACCCCAACTAACCCCCACCCTTGCCACTCCATCCAAACTAGAACATAACAGGAACATGCCCTATGCCGAGCTGACCACCACCACCAATTTCACCTTCCTCACCGGGGCCTCGCACCCCGAGGAGATGGTCCAGCGCGCCGCCGAGCTTGGCCTTGCCGCCATCGCCATCACCGACCGCAACACCCTGGCCGGCGTCGTCCGCGCCCATGTCCGACTGCGGGAGCTGAACCGCGAGGCGATCCGGATCAAGCCGCGCAATGTCAACGCTCAGGATACCCACACCCATGCCCGCATCCGCTCCCAGACCCGCACCGACCCCTCCTCGCGCCTGACGGAGGCGCAGCTTCAGGCCCGGTTCAGCCAGGCCGAGCCGGTCGCCGCATCGGACGAGGTCAAAATCCTCACCCTGCCAAAGCTGATCATCGGCACCCGGCTGACCTTCACCGACACCCCGCTCGAGGTCATCGCCCTGGCCCCCGACCGCGCCGCCTACGCCCGGCTTTGCCGCCTGCTGACCCTCGGCAAGGGCCGGGCGCAGAAGGGCGGCTGCGAACTCACCCTCGACGATCTCTGCAATACCGATCCCGGCCTGATCCTGCTCGCCTGTGTGCCTGATCCCATGGCTGACCCTTTGACCAGGCCGCAAACACCCACGCCTCAGCCCGGCGCGCACAGCACCTTGCCGCAGCTGCAACGCCTGACGCGCCGCTTTGGCGACCTCGTCTACCTTGCTGCCGCCCCGCGCTATGACGGCCGCGACCGGGCCCGGCTCAACGCTCTCGCCGGGCTGGCCGCCAAGGCCCAAATCCCCCTCGCCGCCACCGGCGACGTGCTGATGCACCGGGCCAGCCGCCGCCGCCTCGCCGATACCCTGACCTGCATCCGCACCCGGCGCACCATCGAGACGCTGGGCACCCTGGCTCAGCCCAACGCCGAGCGCCGCCTGCGGGCGCCGGAGGAAATGGCTCGCATCTTCGCCGCCCACCCCGAGGCCATCGCCAACACGCTGGAGATCGCCGCCGGCTGCACTTTCTCGCTCGATGAGCTGGCTTACGAATACCCCGACGAGGGCAATGGCGAGCCGCCGCAGTCCCGGCTTGAGCGCCTCGCCCATGCCGGCCTGAAATGGCGCTACCCCGAGGGCGCTCCGCAAAAAGCCAGCGACCTCGTTGCCCGCGAGCTCCAGCTCATCGGCAAGCTGAACTACGCCCCCTATTTCCTCACCGTCCACGACATCGTCGCCTTCGCCCGGTCGCGCGGCATCCTGGCCCAGGGCCGCGGCTCGGCCGCCAATTCCGTTGTCTGTTACTGCCTCGGCGTCACCGAAATCGCGCCGGAGACCATCTCGATGGTGTTCGAGCGCTTCGTCTCCGAGGCCCGCGACGAGCCGCCCGACATCGATGTCGATTTCGAGCATGAGCGCCGCGAGGAGGTGATCCAGCACATCTACGCCCGCTACGGCCGCCACCACGCCGGGCTGACCGCCACGGTGATCCATTTCCGCTCTCGCGCCGCATTGCGTGAAGTCGGTCGGGCCATGGGCCTCAGCGAAGATGTCACCGCCGCGCTATCCGGCCAGGTCTGGGGCTGGTCGCGTGAGGCCATCCAACCCCAGCGCCTGCGCGAGGTCGGCCTCGATCCCACTGACCGGCGGCTGATTCAAACCATGGAACTGGTCAGCGAGATCATCGGCTTTCCGCGTCACCTGTCGCAGCATGTCGGCGGCTTTGTCATCACCGCCGGGCGGCTGGACGAGCTGGTGCCGATCGAGAATGCCGCTATGGCCGACCGCACCGTCATCGAATGGGACAAGGACGACATCGACGCGCTGGGCATCCTCAAGATCGACGTGCTCGGCCTCGGCATGCTGACCTGCATCCGCAAGGCTTTTGACCTGATCGCGGCGCATCACGGCACCCGCTACACGCTGGCGACCCTGCCGCCGGAGGACCCGGCGACCTACGACATGCTGTGCCAGGCCGACAGCTTGGGCGTCTTCCAGGTGGAATCTCGCGCCCAGATGAATTTTCTGCCCCGGATGCTGCCACGCAATTTCTACGATCTGGTCATCGAGGTCGCCATCATCCGCCCCGGCCCGATCCAGGGCGACATGGTGCATCCCTTCATCCGCCGCCGCCAGGGGCTGGAGGCGGTCGAGTTTCCTTCTGAGGAACTCGGCGAGGTGCTCGGCAAGACCCTCGGCGTGCCGCTGTTTCAGGAGCAGGCGATGCGCATCGCCATCGTCGCTGCTGGCTTCACCGCCGAGGAGGCAGATCGGCTGCGCCGCTCGCTCGCCACCTTTCGCAAGACCGGCACCATCTCGAGCTTCCGCGACCGCTTCATCGAGGGCATGGTGACACGCGGTTATGAGCGCGATTTCGCCGAGCGCTGTTTCAGCCAGATCGAGGGTTTTGGCGAGTACGGCTTTCCAGAGAGCCACGCCGCCAGTTTCGCCCTGCTGGTCTATGCCTCGGCCTGGTTGAAACGCCATCACCCAGGCGTCTTCGCCTGTGCGCTGTTGAACTCGCAACCGATGGGCTTCTACGCCCCGGCCCAGATTGTCCGTGACGCGCGGGAACACGGCGTCGAGGTCCGCCCGGTTTGCATCAACGCTTCGTATTGGAATTGCACGCTGGAGCCCAGCGCCGGAGGTGGAATGGCGTTGCGCCTGGGTTTGCGCCAGGTCAAGGGATTGCGCGAGGAGGACGGCCAGTGGATCTCGGCCGCCCGTGGCAATGGCTACCCGGATATCGAGGCCCTGTGGCGCCGCGCCGGGCTGAGCCGCGCCGCGATCACCAAATTGGCCAATGCGGATGCTTTCAACGCCTCTGGTGCCCCTTCGGGGCTCGAGCGCCGCGAAGCGTTGTGGGAGGCCCGCGCGCTGACCGGCGGCGCGCCCCTGCCGCTGTTCCCCGACGGCGAGGGCCTGATTGAGCCGCCCGCCCGGTTGCCCATCCCCAGCCTCGGCGAACAGGTGATCGAGGACTACCGCAGCTTGCGCCTCAGCCTCCGCGCCCACCCGCTGGCGCTGCTGCGTGAGCGCCTGAGCACCGGGCGCCCCCCCAGCCACACGGCTGCCCGCATCGCTGACACTCCGGATGGAGCCGGCATCGCCGCCACCGGGCTGGTAATCACCCGCCAACGCCCCGGCACTGCTTCCGGCGTGATCTTCATCACGCTGGAGGACGAGACCGGGGTGGTCAACGTCATCGTCTGGCCGAAGGCCTACGAGCGCTTCCGCCGCGCGGTGATCGCCGGGCGGCTGCTGCGCGTCACCGGCAAGCTGCAGCGCGAGGGCTCGGTCTACCACCTGATTGCAGGAAAGGTCGAGAACCTGTCACCCCTGCTCGACCAGTTGGGTCTGCCACCGGGCACTGCAAGCGTGGCGATGCAGGCTGCCCCACCACCCCGTGCCCGCCATCCGCGCGATCAGGCCCGTCAGTTGTTCCCGAGCCGGGATTTCCATTGAGCGGCGGTTCCAACCGATCCAACCCCGACCAATCCAACCCCGGCCCACCCCGCCGCTCGGAGCGTTGGGTCACCGCCAGGGGCGCCGCCTCACTGCCCCGCAATTGCCACCGCCCGCCGCCTCGGTGCGACCGCAACCATGCCAGCCAGCATGATCAGCCCCAGCCCGGCCAACCCGGTTGCTGTCGGCGCCTGACCCCATATGGTCGCCGAAACCACCGCCGCCCAGACCAGATAGGAATAGTCAAACAGCGCCACCGAGGCATTCTTGCCCATCTGATAGCCCCGCATCAGCAGCCCCGTCCCGATAATCGACGACAGGCCCAGCGCCGCAGACAACAGCAGCATTTCGAATCCCACCGCCGTCGGCTGTACGAACAGCACAGCCCCGGTCGTCCCGGGCATCGCCCCGGTGTCGGCGAGAACCGCCACTGCGACGCCGACGAGACCGAGGGCGAGAAACCCGGCGATGCTCCAGAACAACAGCGCACAGGCGTCTTCGTCGCGGCAATGACGGTTGGTTATCAGGATCGAGGCCGCGTTCACGGCCCCGGCCACAACCGGCACCAACGCCAGCGGATTGAGCTCGCCGCCGACCCCCACCGCCAACGCGGCACCACCAAAGCCAAGGCCGAGCGTGAGCCACATTCGCCGGTCGGGCGCGCCGCCACCGGATAGGCTGAGGTAGATCACCACCCAGATCGGTGTGGTGAAAAACCCAGCCGCCGCCTGACCAAACGGCAGTACTGGCAGCACCGCGAAATACGCCCCCAGCGCCAGCACGTTCAGCACGGTGCGTAATGCCACCGGTCCCCGCGAGCGCGGCAGGATGCGTTGCCACGAGCCGAACATCACCGCCACGGCAAAAGCGACCGGCAGCATCAGCGCGGCCCGGATCGCCTGAAACTGCCAGATCGACATGTCATTGGCGACCAAAGGAGCAAAGCTGTCGGTGAGGGCGAAAAGACCCTGGGCCGAGATCACCAGAAAAGCCGCGACCGCCCCGGAGCCGAACGACATCTTGTTCAGCCAAAGGGTCACGATCGCTATCCGCTAGACGAAAAAGGTTTCCCCGATCCCAGCCATTAAGAATCGCTTAACATTCACGCTCTTCGGAATTAGTTAGCGAAACCTTAACGCCGCCGCGTGACAGCGGTTTCAGACGTTATCGGTTTCAACAACACGGGCGCCGGACCACAGCGCCAGCGCCCCGGCGATGACGATCAGCCCCATGCCGGCGGCCATCCGCAGACTGACCGTATCACCCCAGATCAACCAAGCGAACAGCGGCGCCCAGAACAGGAAGCTGAAATCGAACAGACCCATGATCGAGGCAGCACCCATCTTGTAGCCTTGGGCCATGCAGGCGGTCGAGGTGATCCCCGCAAGCCCAATCACGAACACTGCAGCCATAGTTTCCCACACGACCGGCTGCCAGGGCAGGGAGGCGAATTCGGTGCCCGGCACGCCCTCCAGAACCGACCCCAACCAGGGCACCAGCCCCAGCCCGACCAACCCGGCCAGAAACAGCGCGATGAACTGCCACACCGCCAGGCAAATGGCTGTCTCGTTCATGCAATAGCGCCGGACCCAGATGACGTTCATCGCCCACGAGACACCGCCCGCCACCGCCACCAAAGCCATCGGCTCGATCGGCTGGGCGCCGACCCCAAGCACCAGACACACCCCACCAAACCCGATCACCACGCCAACGATCCGCCGTGGCCCAACCCGCTCGCCGAAAAACAGCGCCGATAGAACTGCGACCCAGATGGGTGCCGTGAAAAACCCGCCCGCAGCCTGGGCGATGCCAACGGCTGGCAATGCGGCGAAATACATCATCAGGCCGATCATCCCGAACAGGCTTCGCTGCATCACCTGAACCGGCGCCACCGGCCAGATCGCCCGCGCCTGCCCGGTCACCACGGCAAGCAGAAATGCAACCGGGATCACCATGGCCGAGCGCAGCATGTGGAACTGCCACAACCCCATCTCGCGCGACAGGCCGGTGACAAAATTGTCGGAAAGCGCGATCAGCGAGGTGCCCCCGATGATCCAAAGCGCACCGACAGCGGTAGGGTTCATTAACGAAAATCCAGATGACCGCGGCCCAATGCCGCCGAAAAACCTTGGCTGAGCCGCCGCCGCGGCGCAAGCTTGGTCTTCACAGCGCCGAAACCGATGTTAGATTGGCCGTTGCGTCAAACGTCCGACAAAAAAATTAATTTGAGGGAGAACATCACATGCTGGGGCTGATGCAGGACTGGCCGCTCCGGGTCTCGTCGATCATTGATCACGCCGCGAAATATCACGCTGGCAGGGCCATCATCAGCCGATCGGTCGAGGGGCCGGTGACCCGGACCAATTGGGCGGACACCCGGACCCAGGCGCTGAAGCTGTCCCAGGCGCTGGTGCGTCTTGGCATCCAGCCCGGCGAAGCTGTCGGCTGTATGGCCTGGAACACCGCCCGCCATATCGAGGTCTGGTACGGCGTTCCCGGCGCCGGTGCCGTGCTGCATTCGCTGAACCCGCGCCTATCACGTGAGCAGCTTCTTTACGTCATCAACCACGCCGAGGACCGCTGGCTGTTTTGCGACCTCGACCTGGTGCCGATCCTCGAGGCGGTGGCTGCCGAGCTGCCGAACGTCCGCGGCTATGTGGTGATGACCGACCGGGCGAATATGCCCGAGACCAGCCTGGCGAATGTCCATTGCTACGAGGAGATCGTCGCGGCGGAGACCGACGATGCCACCTGGGTCGCTGTAGACGAACGCGCCGCCTGCGGCATCTGCTATACCTCCGGCACCACGGGCGAGCCCAAGGGTGTGGTCTATTCGCACCGCTCGAACGTGCTGCACGCCATGGTCTTCGTTCAGCGCGACATGCTTTCGCTGTCCTGCAACGACGTGCTGATGCCGGTGGTGCCGATGTTCCATGCCAATGGCTGGTCGACGGCCTTCTCTGCGCCGATGGCTGGCTCCGCCATGGTGATGCCGGGCCGCCAGCTCGACCCGGCCAGCCTGTATGAGATGCTGGGCCACGGCGTCACGATCACGGCGGCGGTGCCGACGGTCTGGCTGATGCTGTTGACCCATCTGCGCGCCAACGACCTGAAGCTGCCGCATCTCGATCGGGTGGTGATCGGCGGCTCGTCCTGTCCGAAGGCGGTAATCGAGGCGTTCCAGAACGACTATGGTGTGCGGGTGCTGCACGCCTGGGGCATGACCGAAACCTCGCCGCTCGGCACGCTGTGCAGTTTCAAACCCGAAATTGCCGCCTTGCCAGACGATGGTCAGCTCGAGGCCCAGTTAACGGTCGGCCATCCGCCCTTCACCGTCGATCTGGCGATCCGCGACGACGACGGTAGCGAGCTGCCATGGGACGGCGAGGCCCAGGGCCACCTGCTGGTTCGCGGCCCCGGCGTGGTGCGGCGCTACCTCAAGCACGAAGCCGACATCATCGACGCCGAACAATGGTTCGACACCGGCGACGCCGCGACCATCAGCCCGCTTGGCTATGTCCGCATTACTGACCGTTTCAAGGACGTGATCAAGTCCGGTGGCGAGTGGATCAGTTCGATCGAGATGGAAAACTACGCCCTCGGCCACCCGGATGTCGCCGAGGCGGCGGCGATCGGTGTGCCGCACCCGAAATGGGACGAGCGCCCGGTGCTGGTGGTGGTGGCGCACAAGGGCAAGCAGCCGCCCGCCGCCGAAATTATCGACCGCCTGCGTCCTCATTTTGCCAAGTGGCAACTGCCAGACGATGTGATTTATGTCGACGAGATTCCCCACACCGCGACCGGGAAGATCTCGAAGCTGAGACTGCGCCAGGTGCTGGACGGGATGGCGTACCAGTTGCCGGACCAGCGGGCGGGGTGAGGGGACAGCTCAGCCGCTTATCTCCGTGTCCACCGCCTCGGCCATCGCGATCATCGTTGGGAACAGGAAATCTACCTGTGGCCTCTCGGCGACTTTCGCCGTCGCGCCCCAGTTGTCGCCGCTGGACAATCCCTGGCGGTCGATCCAGGCGCGGGCCAGGCCGAAGTCACCGGCTGGAACATGGTCGTGAAACAGGCTTTGGGCGGTGTGCAGGATCTGGCCCTGCGCGACCCCTTGGTCGACCGCCAGCCGCTTCAGCATATGCTCGAAATTGCGCCTGTCGGGCTTGTATGATCCAATATCCTCAGCGGTGTAGATGGCGTCAAAGCTCACTCCCAACTTGCGGTTCGCAGCGGCAAATCCGGCCCGGTTGACGTTCGATAGGATCACCAGCTTGTAGTGTTTCCTGAGCCGCCTCAGCGCGTCCGCGGTGTCCGGGAAAGCCGGCCAATGAAGCAGAGAAGCGCCAAACGAGATGTCCATTTCGGTTGTCGTATCAATGCCATAGTGGTTCGCAAACCCACGATGGACGCAGCTCAGCAGCTCTGGATACAGCATCCCCGGCGTTGCCGCCTGCTGCGCTGACTCCAGCTCGGCATGGACGACCAACGCTGCATCCCGCGTGATGTCATCGCGACCGCTGGCCACAATCAGTGCCTGATAAGCGTCCCAAATGCCGCTCTCCCAATCGATCAGTGTGCCATAGCAGTCGAAAGTCAGCGTCGTGAAGTCCGATAGGCGTCTTGCCATGTATTTTTCCCCTCGAAATCCGCATCTGTCCGATTGAACCGGGCCGTCTCATAGCGTCGTCATTTCGCACGGGAAACCGCAGATCGGGCCCGCTGATGGTTAACCCATAACCAATACTTTCAGTGACACTCCAACGTAATTGGGCCATAATTCTGATGTATTGAGCGAGCTGAGCAGGTGGGGCGTGAGGCAATGACTGACGATACCAACGACCCAAAGCCATGGGATATTGAACAATTCCGCGGTGTTCGCCGGCATACTGAGCGGAAAAAGGACTGGGAGCCGAGTTCCGATGCCGAGCTCGAGCTGATACTAACTGCCAGCCATGAAATCGAAAAGCGGACTGGTAAATCCGAACCAAAATACGACAAAAACGGCTCGTCGCTATTCTGGCTGGCGCTTAAGACCGCCATCGCAACGGTCCTGACCGTAGGGTTTTACCGCTTCTGGATGGTCACTCTGCTGCGTCGCCATTACTGGAATGCGATCCGGATTCAAGGAGATCCCCTAGAATACACCGGCACCGGGCTAGAGAAAATCCTCGGATTTCTCGTCGCCATGATCATTCTCGCGGTCTATCTGGGCCTGGTGAATATCGGGCTGACCTTTATCGGCCTATCGTATATCCAGGACGACAAGGTCGTCATTTTACTCTCGATTACCGCCGCTCTGCCGCTGATTTTTTTCGCCACCTATCGAGGGCGGCGATACATCATGGCGCGGACACGTTGGCGTGGCATCCGTTTTGGCATGGATAACGGCGCCTGGGGCTACACGATCAGGGCGATTTGGTACTGGTTCCTGACTTTGATCACCGGCGGGTTGCTCTACCCCTATCAGCAGTTCCAGCTGGCTAGGTATATGACAGACAGGACTTATTTCGGCGACCTCAAATTCCACCAGAATGGCTCCTGGATCGGGTTGTTCGCCTATTGGGTCTGGCTCTACATTGTTGTCGGGCTGGTCGCGCTGGCGTTTTGGGGGTTGCTGGCGGACCCAGGAAATCCGGCGACCACGGTAATCGGGTGGTTGATTGTCTTGGTCGGTTACATGTCGTTTTTTGTCATGTTTATGCGCTATGAAGTGGTGGTGTTCCGCTACATGTGGAGCAATCGGGTCGTTGGCGATGTTTCCTTCCAGAATGACATCGCGCCAGGCAAGATCATCAGTGTTTACCTGGTCGGCACATTGTTGGTCGCGCTCTGCACGTTGCTGGTGATCATTGGATTGTTGGTGGCCGGCGGTGTGCTTGCCGCATCGGCGATTGGCACCGATGAGCTCACTCAGCTTTTCCAATTTGATCCGGAGCAATTGCAATCAATGAGCTCGTCCGACGCTATGCAATCCCTTCCCGCGACGGTATTGACGGCGATGATTTCCTATATCGTCTTCTTTGCGGTTCCATTCTCGTTTTCTCAGATTTTCATCACCCGTCCGCTATTGCAACGCAAGGCCGAGGCAATGGTGATCCACAACGTGCAGATGCTGACCCAAAGCCGCCAACGCGCCCATGACCACGCCGCCGAGGCTGGCGGGTTTGCCGACGCTCTGGGTGTGGATGTCGGGGCCGGGATATGATGACAGCCCTGGCGAAATGCGCCAAGCTGGAGGCCGAAGCGCGTTATTTCGACGGTGAATCGGCCCACCCGCGCAACGTCATTCTGTGCTTTGGCGAACGGTCGTTGGTCATTATGGCGGTCGATGGTACGCCGATCGCTCATTGGCCGCTGGCCAGCCTGCGTGCGCTGGGACAGCGCAGCGACAGCGCGGTCCAGTTGGTGCCCCAGCGCGACAGCGACGAACGCCTGGTCGTGCTTGACCGCCAGATGCTGAGCGCGATCGGTGCGGTCTGCCCGGATCTTCATCATCGGCCGGTGGATCGCAAGGGCGTTCGCCGCGCCGTGCTCTGGGCTGGTGGCGCGGCCGCCGCACTTACCGTGATCGTGTTCGTTCTGGTTCCGGCGCTGGCCGAACAGTTGGCCCAGTTGATCCCGCCGGACCGTGAGCAACAGCTTGGCGACGCGGTGGTCGATCAGCTGCAGACCATTCTGTCGGTTGTCGGCGATGAACGGCCCGGCCTTTGTGAGACCGATTCCGGCACCGAGGCGCTGCAGCGCATGGTGGCCCGACTCGAACCAAGTCTGAATTTGCCCTACCCGCTGCGGGTCGGGGTGCTCGACCACGGGATGGTCAACGCCATGGCTGTGCCCGGAGGGCGCATATTGTTGTTTCGCGGCCTTCTCGAAGCCTCGGCAAACCCCGAGGAAGTGGCCGGTGTCCTGGCCCACGAGATTGGCCATGTGGTCTATCATGATCCGACCCAACAGGCGTTGCGGGCGGCTGGGACCGCTGGAATCCTGGGCCTGATCCTGGGCGACGTATTCGGCGCCAGCATCGCGGTAGTTGCGACCGACGCGATCCTCAACGCCAGCTACCAACGTGTCGCCGAAACCCGTGCCGACGAGACTGCCTACAATCTTCTGGCCGACGCTAAATTGCCGAGCGGCCCGTTTGCGGCATTTTTTGTCAAGATCAAAAAGAAGTACGGCGAATCGGACGGGGTTCTAAAGCTGATTGCCAGTCACCCAGGTCTGGACGGCCGGGCGCAACGCGCCGCCGCTGCCGACCGGATTGGTGACGGCGCATATGAGCCGGCGCTGGATGACCAAGACTGGATCGCATTGCGCGGCATCTGCCAGGGCGGCCTGCCGTCGGTGCGTCGGGGCGGCACTTTAAACTAGGACGCTCGGGGGTCCAAAGAAGCCGAACCATCAGAGCCGTCCCATCAAAACCCCGTCCCATCAAAACCAAGTCGCGACCAAGTCCCGCGCGAGGCCTCAGGCCAGCTCGAACACCGCCACGTCCGACAGCGCACCAAGGGTTGTCACCCGGCCCTCGTCCAGTAAGCCGATCAGTGTCGCCAGAACATTGCGCCTTGCAGCGGGCAACAACACCGGATCGACATCCGTATAGATTGCCCGTGCCAGTTCACCGGCGTCGGCGGGGCCAGCGGCCAACCTGGCCAGGATCTGCGCCATGCGCTCCTCACGGTGGGCGATCTGGAAGGCGACCATTGCTGCGGGATCAGTGACCGGGTGGCCGTGCCCGGGCAGATACAGCTGGTCGCCGGTTCGCCCCGCCAGCCGCCGCAGCGTCGCCATGAAGGCCGCCATGTCGCCCTCGGGCGGCGACACCAGGGTGGTGGCCCAGCCCATCACCGTGTCGCCGGTAAACAGGATACCAGTGCCCTCCAGCGCCAGGCAGATGTGGTTGGAGAGGTGGCCGGGGCTGTGCAGCGCGGTCAATGCCCAGCCCCCTCCGGCATGGCCAATTGTCTCGCCCTCACCCATCAGGTGGTCGGGGTGGAAGCCACCATCGCCGCCCTCACCGCCGCCGAGTGCGATCCCATCGGCCTTCAATCGCCGCATGGTCTCGCTGATCCCAGCCCCATGCGGGCCGAAAGCATGGACCGGAGCCCCAGTTGCCTCGGCTACCGCCCGGGCGCCGGGGCTGTGATCGACATGGCTGTGGGTCACCAAGATATGGCTGATGCGCTCGCCCGGCTCCAACGCGGCAGCAATCGCTGTCAGATGCTCCGCGTTGGCTGGCCCCGGATCGATCAGCGCCAAATCGCCACGCCCGACCAGATAGCTGCGGGTGCCGCTGAAGGTCATCGCCGATGGATTGCGGCAGGTCACCCGGCGTACCCCCGATGCAACCTCCTCGGCAACACCATAGCGGACATCGGGATTCCTGTTGAATGGGTCTTTCACCTTGCACGAACCTCTGCTGGTCAATAGCTTTTCCTTCATGCAAGGCATCCGCATCTCACTCAAGAAATTCCTGCCGAAAAGCCTGTTCGGTCGGGCACTTTTGATCCTATTTCTGCCGATCCTGCTGTTGCAGGCGGTGGTCGCCTCGATGTTTGTCCAACGCCACTACGACGCCGTTACCGAGCAAATGGTCGGCTCGGTTGCCCGCGAGCTGAATTTCGCCATCGCCCGGATCGAAGAGGCCGGGACGATTGCGGAGTCGCGGGCGGCTCTGAATCAAATAGCGCCGCAGTTTGGCATGGAGATGTACCTCAGCGAGGGCAGCGTCGTTGAAACCCGGGCGCTGCGGGCATTCTATGACTTCACCGGTGGCGTCATCGAGCAAACCCTGAAGGATGTGATGCGGCGGCCGATGGCGCTGGATCTGGTAAACCTACGGAAATATGCCGACGCCAGGATCGTCACCAGCAAAGGGGTGCTGCGGGTCCTGATCCCGCGCAGCCGGATGAATGCCTCGAACCCGCACCAGCTCTTCATCTGGATGACTGTCGCGGCGCTGCTGCTGGCTATGGTGGCGGTGATTTTCCTGCGCAACCAGATCCGGCCGATCAACGAGCTTGCCCGCGCCGCCGCCGCATTTGGACGCGGCCGGGCAGTGGCATTCCGGCCCTCGGGCGCTGTTGAGGTCCGCAGCGCCGGCGCCGCCTTTGTCAACATGCGCGCGCGTATCGAGCGCCAGATCGAGCAACGCACCCGGATGCTGTCGGGCGTCAGCCACGATCTGCGCACTCCGTTGACCCGGATGAAACTGGCGCTGGCGGTGGCGGAAGACACCCCGGAATTGCGCGAAATCGGTCGCGATGTCGATGAAATGGAGCACATGCTGGACGCCTTTTTGGACTTTGCCCGGGGCGAAGGCGGCGAGATTGCCGAGCCTGCCGATCCGGTCGAGCTGGCCGAGGAGATAGCGGCTGACGCTCGGCGCAAGGGTGTCGAGTTGGCACTCTTCAGCCAGATCGAGACCCCAGCTGCGCCCGAGGTCGATCTCCGCCGGCTGGCGCTGAAGCGCTGCCTGACCAATCTGGTTGATAACGCCGCCAGCTATGGGTCACAGGTTTCGCTCTCGACCAGGCTGACCAGGCGTTTTCTGGAATACGTGGTCGAGGATGACGGTCCCGGCATCCCCGAGGACAAGCGCGAGGCGGTGTTGCGCCCTTTCACCCGACTCGACGAGGCCCGCAATCAGAACGTCGCCGCCGGAGTTGGCCTCGGACTGTCGATCGCCCAGGACATCGCCCGCAGTCACGGCGGTTCGCTGCTGCTGGACGACAGCCCCCGGCTGGGCGGGCTGCGGGCGACGGTGATGTTGCCCAGGTAGGGGGATGGCGGCGCGCCGCGGTATCATCGAGCGGTGCTGCTGAAGCTCGACATTTATAGCTAACTCGACCAGCTGGACACGGCCGACCGGCAACTGCGGGCTAAAGTGTTCACCATTGATGGTTGACGGCCACGGAAGCGCGCATTGACATGGGTTGGATTTTGGACGGAGAATGTATCGAGGTGTTACTCAGCCTATATGCCAGCTTGAAAAACAGGGGGACGGAAAAATGACCAGACTGCCGATATGGAAATCTGCCGTATTCGGGGCGACTGCGCTTGCAGTCACGGCCGCAAGCCCAATCGCGGCAAACGCGCAGGAATCGACCGATGCGATCAAGATCGCGCTGTTCGACTGGACCAGCGTCAACATCAACGCGAAGATTCTCGGCGGCATTCTCGAACGGCTTGACTACAATGTCGAATACCCGACCGCCGACTATCTCTCGAGCCTGACCACCAGCCTGACCAATGGCGACCTGACGATCGGTGTCGAGTATTGGGACACAACAGCCGGCGAAGCGATGGCAGCGTCCGAGGCAACCGGCCAATCCGAGCGTCTTGGAACACTCGGGCCGTCGGCCAAGGAAGAATGGTGGTATCCGCTTTATATGAAGGAGAAATGCCCGGGCCTTCCCAACTGGGAAGCGCTGAAGGATCCGGCCTGTGCCGCAGCATTCTCGACGCCTGAAACAGCACCCCTGGGACGGTATGTCGGTGGCCCGGTGACCTGGGAGGGATTTGACGACGAGCGTGTCAAGGCACTGGGCTTGCCGTTCACCGTGATCCACGCTGGAACCGATGCGGCGATGTTCGCCGAATTGGATTCCGCCTATCAGCGCAAGGCGCCGGTCATGGTCTGGGTTTATTCGCCGCATTGGGCGCCGGCCAAATACGAAGGCGAATGGGTCGAGTTTCCCGAGTATTCGGACGCGTGCTACGCCGACCCCAGCGTCGGGCTCAATCCGGATTTGGCCTATGATTGCGGCAAGCCGTTTGGCGACATCTGGAAATTCGCCTGGGCTGGCATGAAGGACAAGTGGCCGGTGGCATACAAGGTCGCCAAAGCCTACCAGATCGAGGGGGCCGATCTGAACGCCCTGTCTGGTCAGGTTGACCTCGACGGCAAGTCGATCGAAGATGTGGCCTCCGCGTGGGTTGATGCCAACGAGGCCAAATGGCGGGCTTGGGCCGAATAAGTGGTGCTATCCGACGTTGAGACGACCCTACAAGTTTCGGGCGCGGGTAAACCGCGCCCGATCAAGCTTCATTGCCGCGATTTGTGGAAGGTTTTCGGGCCAGGTGCGGCCCAGTTCATGCACAATTTTGGTGGGGTCGCGACGGCTTCGGATTTTGAACGGGCGCATCTGATTGCCGCTGTACGGGGTGCGACTCTCGAAGTTCGCGAGGGCGAAATTTTCATTGTCATGGGCTTATCAGGCTCGGGCAAATCAACGCTGGTGCGCTGCCTGTCGCGGCTGATCGAGCCGACAGCCGGTGAACTGGTGTTCGACGGCAAGGATTTGCTCAAGGCGAGCGAAGCCGAGTTGATCGATATCCGCCGTCACAAGATGGGCATGGTGTTCCAGCATTTCGCGCTGTTGCCGCATCTCAACGTGATGGAGAACGTTGCCTTCCCTCTGTTCATCCAGGGCATCGACCGCGAGCAGCGCCAAGAGCGCGCGCAGGCGATGATCGACCTGGTCGGCCTGAAGGGCCGCGAGCGCCATTTCCCGGCTCAGCTTTCGGGCGGCCAGCAACAGCGTGTCGGCATTGCCCGCTCGCTGGCGGTTGAGCCCGAAATATGGTTTCTGGACGAGCCATATTCAGCGCTCGACCCGTTGATACGGCGCGAGATGCAAACCGAGTTGATGCGACTGCAAAGCGTGCTGAAGAAGACCATCGTCTTTATCACTCATGATTTCGATGAGGCGATCCGTCTGGCGGATCGTATCGCCATCATGAAGGACGGCGAAATCATTCAGATCGGGACGCCGGAAGAATTGGTCAATCATCCGGCCACCGACTACGTGGCCGAATTCACCAGCGACGTGAACTTGGCCAAGGTGCTGTCGGCCCGTAGCTTGATGAAGCCAGCTTCAGGCGACGCTGCCGGATACCCAAAGATCAACGCAAAGGCCAAGATCGCCAGTTTTTCGGCGGCCATCGTCGATTCAGCACAACCCTTTGCCGTCGTTGACGGCGAAGATGAAATTGTCGGCGAAATCAGCCCGCGGACCGTGATCGATCTTCTGTCCGGCAAGGACTGGGAATCACCGGCGTGAGCGATGTTGCCGAGCGCATCACCCTGCCCTCGCCCGAGCCACTGACGGTCAGGCGCTGGCTGGTTCCGGCAGCAATCGTTGTGGCAATCTTGATCTGGCTGCTTGGGTCGCATTGGCCGGCGCTGATCGAATATCCAGTGCGTTCGATAATCCCGTTCAGGGAAGCCGTCACCGCGACGACGAACTGGATCAGGGATAATTTCACCTGGGCAACCCGGTCGGTTACGGCGGTGGTCGACGTACCATTGCGTTTCGCGTTCAACCTGCTTTCCAAGGGATTCAAAATAGGCCACGGCGCGGATGCGGTGTTGCTGCCGCGCATCTCATGGCTTGGCGTCACGCTGGTCATGGGCTGGCTGGGGTACATCTACGGCGGTATCAGATTGGCGCTGTTGTGCGGCTTGGGCTTTTTGGCGCTGGCGCTGTTCGATCTGTGGGACCACGCCATGCTGACGCTGGCGCTGATCATCATATGCGTGCCGTTTTGCGTGGTAAGCGGCCTGCTTGTGGGCATTCTGGGCTATTTTTCGCCGCGACTGAACCGCTGGATGATTACACCTGCTTTGGATTTGATGCAGACAATCCCGACCTTCGCCTATCTGATTCCGATGCTTTTGCTGTTCGGCGCCAGTCCGGTATCGGCGCTGCTGGCGACTGGGCTGTTCGCGACACCACCGATGGTGCGGGCGACGGTACTGGGTCTCAACAAGGTGCCGCAGGAGATCAAGGATTTTGCCGACATGGCGGGCTGCACCAGCCGGCAGAAGCTGTGGCGGGTTCTGATCCCGTCGGCAAAACCTTCGCTGATGATCGGCGTCAACCAGGTCATCATGCTTGCCCTCAACATGGTAATCATTTCATCGATGATCGGGGCTGGCGGTCTTGGCTACGACGTGTTGCTGGCACTGCGGGCGCTGAAGGTCGGCCAGGCGATGGAGGCCGGGCTGGCTATCGTCATCATTGCGGTCGTGCTTGACCGCCTCAGCCAGGCGATCGCGCGCAAGCGGGCCGACATCGAGGTGGCGACCACGTTTCAGGGCCGTCACGGCAATCTGCTGATCGCAGGGACCATTCTGGTGGTGACGACGTTGCTTGGGCTGTTCATCCCGGCGCTGGTCAATCTGCCGGATGCCGCGACCCTGACCAGCGCGCCCTATTGGAAAGCCGGGGTCAACTGGATCGTCATCAACTGGTTCGACGCGATTGAGACCGGGCGGGTCTTCCTGTTGCTGAATTTTCTCAATCCTTTGCGCGGGGCCTTCGAGGCAATTCCCTGGTCGGCGGCGCTGATCGTGCTGGCGACGCTTGGGTGGCGTCTGGGCGGCTGGGGACTGGCAACACTGATCGGGGTGCTGGTTCTGTTCTGCGCAACAACCGGCCTGTGGGTGCCGGCGATGCAGACCCTGTATCTTTGCGGGGCGGCAGTATTTGTGGCCTGCATGATTGGCATTCCAACCGGCATATGGGCGTCGCGCAGCGATCGGGTACAGTCGGTCGTCGTGCCCACTATCGACACGTTGCAGACCATCCCGTCGTTTTGCTTCATCATTCCTGTGGTCATGCTGTTTCGGGTCGGGGACGTCACAGCGTTGATCGCCACGGTGGCCTTCGCCATTGTGCCGTCGATCCGGTATACGAACCACGGCATCCGCCAGGTGCCCCAGGAACTGATCGAAGCGGGCCGGGTCTCGGGCTGTACCAAGTGGCAATTGTTTCGCCATGTCCAATTGCCGGTAGCGCTGCCCGAAATCATGCTGGGCATTAACCAGACGATATTGCTGGCGCTGGCCATGATCATCATCTGCGCGATGGTCGGCACGCGCGATCTGGGCCAGGAAATATTCAAGGCGCTGGCCAAGGCCGATTCCGGCCGGGGCATCGTGGCGGGGCTGGTAATCGCCTTCATCGGCATCGTGGCGGACCGGCTGATCACCGCCGCGGTCCATTCGATGCGTGCCCGGCGGGGAATAGCATGACGTAGGCAGATAAGTGCGTTCGCCGATGCCCGTTATCACGACAATTATGCTAACGCTGATCGTCCTGGCCAGAACACTGATCCTGGAGGGCCCAAAATGGTCTCCAAAAGCCGCTTGACCGATACTGATGCTTGGACGGCGATGGCGGCCTTCCTCGCCGACCCTGCCAACCATGGCGGAGCGGAGACCCAGCGCATCGATACCCATACGGCAGCGGTCGTGATGGCCGGGGACCGGGCGTGGAAGCTGCGCCGTCCGGTGGATTATGGCTGGCTCGACTACTCGACGCCGGAACGGCGGCGGGTATGTGCCGAGCGCGAGATTGCGTTGAATGCGGCCACGGCACCTGGGCTTTATCTGGGCTTGGGCGGCATCCTGCCCGAGGGCGACGGCTGGCGGCTGTTGCAACCGGGCGACCTGCCTGAAAGCGCCGAGCCGGTGGTGGTGATGCACCGCTTCCGCCAACGCGATCTGTTCGATCGCATGGCGGCGGCAGGGCAGTTGACGCCGGAGCTGATGCGCGCCACCGGCCGCGCGGTGGCCGACATGCACAAAGCCGCACCGCCACGCGAGGGCATGGGCCGCCTGCCAGCCTTCGCCGGGCGTGAAACCAACGAACTGGTGAAACTCGCCGACCTGCTGGGCGCCGATGCGGTGGCGGCGTTTTCCACGGCGGTTCAGGATCGGGCCGAGGTTGTTGCCGGGTTGGCGGCAGGACGTGGCGCCCGGCGCTGCCATGGCGATCTGCATTTGCGGAACATCGTGCTGTGGCGGGGTCAACCAGCGCCATTCGACTGCATCGATTTCAATGACGCTTTCACCGATATCGATCCGCTTTATGACCTCGCCTTCCTGTTGATGGACCTCGACCACCGGGGCCACGGGGAACTGGCGGTCGAAACCTTCAACGCCTGGGCCGAGCGGATGGCGGCCGAGCCGGGTGCCGAGGAAAGCACGGCTTATGGCGGGCTGGCGCTGCTGCCTTTCTTCAAGGCCTGCCGGGCGGGGATCAGGGCCAAGGTCGGGGCAATGTCGCTGCGCGGGCGCGATCTCGCTACATCCGAGGCGGAACTGGCCGAGGCGCGGGCTTATCTGGCACTGGCTATCCGCTACCTGACCGAGGCGCCACCGGCCCAAATGATCGCGGTGGGCGGGTTGTCGGGGTCGGGTAAATCCACCCTCGCCTGGGCGATTGCGGATCGGCTGGGCGCGGTGGTGCTGCGCTCCGACGCCATCCGCAAGGGGTTTTGGGGTATCGAGCAAACTGAAAAACTGCCGCCTGAGGCCTACACGCCGGAGATCACGGCGCGGGCATATGCGGCGATGCTGGAGCGCGCGAGCATGGCGCTGGCGGGCGGCGCCACGGTGATCCTGGACGCAGCGCATCTAAAACCGGCGGAGCGTGACGCGGCCGGCGCGATGGCGGCGGCGGCTGGGGTTCCGTTCCACGGCATCTGGCTCGATGCTCCCGTTGAGCGGCTGAAGGCGCGGGTGACGGCGCGAACCGCTGATGCCTCCGACGCCGATGCGCGGGTCGTCGAGAAACAGACCGGCTATGACCTCGGCTCGATCCAATGGCAAAGACTGGCGGCGGAGGGCGACCCGGAGGCGGTCGCAGATATGGCCATGGCGGCATTGGCGGGATAGATATTGCCGGAGTTGGATTGAATGAAGGAGCGAAGCACCATGGCCTACTGGCTGTTCAAATCAGAACCGAACACCTGGGGTTGGAACGATCAGGTCGCGCGCGGCGACACCGGCGAGCAGTGGGACGGGGTGCGCAACTACCAGGCCCGCAACAACATGCGCGAAATGAAGCTGGGCGATCTGGGGTTCTTCTACCACTCGGTCAACGAGAAGCAGATCGTCGGCGTGGCCGAGGTTTGCGCGCTGGCGCATCCCGACACCACCACCGACGACCCGCGCTGGGAATGCGTGGACATCAAGGCGGTGGCGCCGTTTCCCCGCCCGGTAACGCTGGCCGAGGTCAAGGCCGAGCCGCGCCTGTCGGAACTGGCGCTGGTCCGCCAGTCGCGTCTGTCAGTGGTGCCGGTCTCCGAGGCGGAGTGGCGGCTGATCTGCGAGATGGGCGGGTATAAGGGCTGAGGCCCGACTTCGGCAGCCTAGGTCATGTTGACAAATGCCTGAACCATAGCCGGGCGGATACGATCTCGATGAACCCGAGATAGCTGGTGGCGGTTTTGTCGTAGCGGGTAGCCAGCCTTCGCGCGTTTTTCAGCTTGTTGATG
>Ga0307379_10003097_pt1 | contig 24201 bp, 33 predicted proteins | sample UN2MG_FD_202237 | JGI IMG/M metagenome (GOLD analysis project Ga0307379, IMG submission 202237) | Soil microbial communities from Risofladan, Vaasa, Finland - UN-2 | ecosystem: Environmental > Terrestrial > Soil > Coastal area > Acid sulfate soil | place: Finland: Risofladan, Vaasa | collected...
CCCAAAGGAGTCAATTGGGACCAGGACTTTGCTTGGCAACACGCCACAAAAATCCAGAGTTATCTTGAGAATGCCGTAAATTTCGCTAAAACTCATGAATTGGAAATAGCTGATGCTTATCATAAAACTCTTAAACAAAATAATGAAGGTAGTCTTTCCTATATTAATCCCGATGATCATATTCATCAAAATGAGGCCGGCAACCTGCTTATGGCTCAATTGCTGGCAGAAAAAATCTATAAGTTGAATTTATTTAAATAACCTTAATTAGGAAACTAATTAGGGGTAATTGTCATTCTGGAACAACAACACAATGTCATTCTGGAGCCCTAAGATAAACTCAGGGATAGAATCTCGTTTTGAGATCCTATCGTTCGGCTAACGCCTCTCTCCAGGATGACATGGGTTAAGGGGGCCCTCTAGGATAACAAAACAGGTAAAGATGAATAAAAAAGATGTTTCTTGGCTTTTTATATTGTTGATTATTGTCTCAATTAATAGCAGTGGTGTTTTATTTCAAAAAGGACAAACTGAATGGGGTGGTTTGATAATTGTTCTGGGAATTATTTTTCTCTTGTTGAGTCTAATTTTTTATTTTAAATCCCGGCAAATTAAGACTACTTTCCCTGTATTTAAAAAAATAATTATTATCTTCTTTGCTGTTTTAGGAACAACTTTATTGCTAAGTCTTTTTGTTCCGGTAAAAAGCAGGATCTGTCAGGATACAATTGAAACGGAAATCAAACAACTTTTGTCAGAACAGGAAAAAATAGCCGGCCAAATGGAAGAATTTAAAAATCAAAACCAGGTTGAACAAGTGATCGGCCAAATACCCTTACTTAAAAAAAACATTGTTAGAGCCATAGAATTAAACCAACAACTCATAAGCTTGGCTTCGGGCAACCGGAAACAAGAGCTTTTTGAAAGAGAAAAAATCCTTAAGGATAATCTTAATGTTTTTGAAAAAATGGAAGAATGCGCTTCATTTTATCCTAGCGATAAAAATTACTTTAACCAATGTCAAAAGCAGGTAGATAAGATGATTAAAAATTCTGGCAGCTAATTTTTTTGTATTGACAAAACATAACCTGTAGATTAATAATATAGGCAATGGCCAGAATCTTAATCCTCGAGGATGACAAACTTCTTTTAAAAGTTTATGAAAATGTTTTAACTGCCAATCACTATGAGGTAACCGTAGCTGAAGACGGAGAAACAGGGCTTAATAAAATACTTGAAGGCGGTTGGCACCTTATCCTTTTGGATCTTAAACTTCCCAAAAAAAGTGGTGTGGAAATACTGGAAAATCTCCAGAAAAACAAACCAGTAAAGAAAAATGGGCCGATTGTTATTATCTCCAATGTTAATGAAGAAAAAACTATCAAAAAAACCATGAAATTGGGCGCAGTCGGCTATATTTTGAAAGACACAGTCGATTTGGCGACCATTACAGCCGAAGTTAAAAATTATCTGCAACAGGCTCCACTTTATTGAAGCTCCGAGGGCTTTAGCCCTCGAATCCTTCCTTATAATTAAATATTATTATGATTTTAAGCTGAAATCCAGCTGTAGCGAAAATAATTTGACTTTAATTTACCTCACCAGCCGATCCGCCAACTGGCCACGCTTAGCGGGGCTGGCGGACTCGGATTTTCGCGAAGGCGGACTAATTTTCTCTTATTAAATAAAACCAGGCAGTAAAATCGCTAACCCCAAAAAAAGACAATAAAATCCAAAATAAATCAGCTTTCCCCGGACTACTGCTTTTTCTAAAAGGTTTAAGGTCAGAAAACCGAATAAAGCCGCCGTCACCATTCCTATAAGGCCGTAACCAAGCTGGCCATTATTTTGGGAAAATTTTGAAACCTGCATTAAAACCGCACCAACCATTGCCGGCATTCCCAAATAAAAAGAAAAGTCAAAAGCAGCTTTACGATCCAATTTTTGCCAAAGACCAGCCACAATAGTCGAACCAGAACGGGAAATACCAGGAAAAAGGGCTAAAGCCTGAAAAAAACCAATCCGCAATGAAGCCCGCCAGTTTAACTGGTTGAGGTTTTTGACCGACCGGCTAATAAAAAAAGTAGAAAAAAGCAGGCCGGCGGTAATAAACAACGCAAAACCGACAATAGCTAAAGAGTCAAAAAAACTCTCAAGATAGTCATTTAGAAAAAAACCAATCAGGGCGGCCGGTAGTGAACCAATAAAAATTAGTTTTAAATTCTCAAAATTTTTATAAAACTTAAAGAGTTTATTTCTAAAATAAACAACAAGGGCCAAAAGGGTGCCGAGATGAACCAGAATATCAAATAAAACCGGCGGCTGTTCCAGTCTTAAAAGTTTTTGCCCAATAACCAAATGCCCTGATGAAGAAACAGGAAAAAATTCAGTCAAACCCTGCAACAAGCCTAAAAAGGCCGCCTGGAAAATACCCATTTACTTTTTGACCTGGTTTCTAAAATTGTCATACCATTCGTTTAAAACCCGAGAAACCAGATCTTTGGCGCCCAACCCAAGAGCCAAACCTATACCCAAAGCCAACATGGCAACAAAACCAATAAATAAGCTGTTGACCAGCGCTTGAGCGATTTTAAGCTCGTTAATGGCCGCTAAACTAGCAAAGATAACTATCAAGTAGCTCGCAAGCTTGGCCAGAAGCCGGGCAGTCTTAACATCAACTTGACTCAAAGTTCCTTTTACCACCCCTTCAACCAATCCGGCTACTAAAACACCTATGGTAATAACTAAAATTGCTGAAATTACCCGAGGAATGTAACCTAAAATGCTATTTAAAACCGTAGAAACAGTGCTGAGGCCCAAAAGATTAACCGTAGCAATAAAGAACACTAAAATAATCAGCCATTTAACTATCGCACCAATAATCTCCTCCACCTTAACGGTAATTTCTGCTTTTTTCAAAAAAGGCTCAAACCCGGATTTTTTTACCAGAGCTGAAACCTGAAGGGCTTTTAAGATTTTTACCGTCAATCTCTTGCACCACTTGGCCAAAACCAAACCTATAAGGAAAACCACAAAAGCGGCTAAAATGTTAGGAATATAAGACAAAATATTAGTTAAAGTGTCGCTTAAGGCTAAAAGAAAAGCCTCTTCATAACTCAAACTAGTGTAAGCCATTTTTATCACCTCCCTTCATTTTTACTCCATTCTAGCATATCTTTAGCTAGGTTGAAAACCGGGTGTTTTTTTGATAAAATAAGCAGGCCTAGGAAATCCAAAGTGACGCCCACCAAATATTCTTGATGCTTCACTCGGCGTATTCCGCCGTGTTTCGCTCAGGAAATTTAGGCGGGAGGAAAGTCCAGACAGCAGGAAGCAGGGTGTCCGCCATCTGGCGGAACGGGTAACCGCTAAATAGGACCACAGTGACGAATCCCCGATTAAATCGGGGAGTGAAACGAGGCAACCTTCCCCGCTGCAACTTCCGACCGATCCGTTATGAGCATGCTTCCGCTAGGATCAAAGTTCGAAGGCAGTCCCGGTTGAACCGGAACTATACTCGCGCCAAGCGTGAATATAAGAGAAATGTCACTATAAACAGAATTTGGCTTACGGGTCTCCTAGGCTTTAGGAATCTTGTTGGAGTATTTTTCTTTTCCCTCTCTTGAAGGAAGGTAAAGATTTTCTATCAACACCCGGATAAACAAAAGTGTCGGCACGGCCAATAAAGTTCCTCCTATCCCACCTAATCTAAATCCAAGCATCAGGGCAATCAGGGTAACTAAAGGGTGAAGACCAACGGCTTTTTGCATTACCTTGGGAACAATAAAATTATTTTCTAACTGCTGGATAAGAATATACAAAGCGACTACCGCTAAACCAATCAGGGGCGAAGAGCCAAAACCGACAATCATCGCCGGTATCATGGCAAAAGTCGGACCGATATTGGGAATCAGCTCTAAAAATCCCGCCATCAAGGCTAAAGGCAAAACAAAATCTAAGTCTAAAAGTTTTAAACCCGCATAAGACATAAAACCAACTATAAACATTAAAAACAGCTCTCCTCTTACCCAGCCGCCCAGTTTGCTTTCCAGATTTAAGATTATTCCTTCTACTTTTTTTTCTCCATCCCCGGAAAAAAGAAAATGGAGGTGATGTTTAAGATTCTTTCTTTCCATTAAAAGGTAAAAATCAATTACAAAAAAGGTAAACAGCCTGATTAAATTGGAAAAAGCAGAAGCAGCAATTTTAAAAAAATTAGCCGGTATTTTGGCCAATTGATCGCTGTAATCGCCCGGCTTAAGATTAAGTTTGAAAAAGCCAATTTTGTTTAAAAACTCAGGCAAACCTTCTAATAAGGCGCTGGTTTCCGAAACTAAGGCGGGAATAGCTGAAGCAACTGAAACAACAAAACCGCCAATGAGTAAAAGGTAGATAAGAAAAATAGCAAGAGGCCGAGGAATTTTAAACCCTTCCAGGCGATTGACTAGGGGGCTTAGGGCAGCGGCAACAATTATAACCACAAATAAAAAGAGAATCGTATCGCGGATCGTGTATAAGAACAACAGGCTAATTATAAAAACAACAGTAAAAACGATTGTCTTGTAAGAAATCTCAATTTTTTCCGTCATCGGTATATTTTCCATAATACCAGCTTTCAACTAATTTTACCACTTTTTCCTGCCATCTTGTTTGATTAATCGCAAACCACTTGATATTTTCCATTTTTTTGAAAAATGTCAGCTGTCTGCGGCAATAACCATGTTCTCTATATTTCCAGCGTTGAATTGTTTCTTCTAAACTCTGTTTAGTTTTAAAAAATGGCTGCCACTCTTGGTAACCAATAGCGCTCATTGCCGGTAATTTTAAGGAGTAGCCTTTTTTAATTAAACCTTCTACCTCTTGTTGCGCTCCTTGCTTCACGCGATAATCTACCCTTTTATCGATTTTTCCATAAAGATACTTGTTTGGAGCTTTAAGCCCGATGATAAGAATATCATAATTTGCCTGATTAAATTTATTTGGCTTATTGGTTAGACTAGTCTTGCCTAAATAAAAAGCAATTTCTATCGCTCTTATTAATCTTCTGGGGTTATTTCTATCTGATTTATTCATCTTTCGTAATCTTTCTGGATTTAATTTTCTTAATTTTTGCCTTAATTGCTCAATCGCCAGATTACTTAATTTCTCTCTGAACTGCCAAACCGGCAGAATACCAAAAGAGTCAATGCCATTAATTAAAGCCTTTATCCAAAAGCCAGTGCCGCCAACAATAATTGGCAGTTTCCCTTTTTTCCCAATTTTTTTGAGATTTTTTTGGACAAATGAGACCCAATGGCCAGCGGAAAAGTCTTGATCGGGACTGACAAGATCTAACCCCCAAACCGGAATCTTGCCAAAAAATTGCTTGTCCTTGCCGGAAATAATATCCATACCTTTATAAATCTGGCGTGAGTCGGCGGAAATAAGCTCAGCTTTAAATTTTTTGGCTAACTTTAAAGACAAGGTTGTCTTTCCTGAAGCAGTCGGGCCGCAAACAATTAATAATTTATTCATCTTGCACATCTTCTATCGAATCTGAAGCGATTATATGATATATTTTTAAAAATGAAAACTTTAATTATTTTTACTTCTATTCATCATCAAAATACCATAAAAATTGCCGAGGTAATGGCTAAAGTTTTAAAAGCAAAACTTTTAAAAGCCACTAAGGTTAATCCTAAAGAAGTAAAAAAATTTGCTTTAATCGGCTTTGGGTCAGGCATTTATTTTGGCAGACATCATCAAGATTTATTTGAATTATTAGATAAAATGCCAACTTTTGATAACAAAAAAGCATTTATCTTTTCTACCCGCGGAAGCGGGCCGAAAACAATTTATCACCAAAGCTTAAAAAATAGACTGAAGCAAAAAGGATTTCAAGTAGTCGGGGAATTTTCTTGCTCGGGATGGGACACTTTCGGAGTGTTAAAAATAATCGGTGGAATTAAGAAAGGGCACCCTGATAAAAGTGATTTGAAAAAAGCAGAAAAATTTGCTAAATCACTTCTTATTAATTAATTTGTCCAAAATCCGCCACCTTCTTTTTTTCTCCTGAGGGGAAACATTGTCTTCTAATTTGAATGCGGCTGTCCCCCAGCGGGGAGAATATTTGGCAACATAAGCGACTTTGAACCTGGCTTTTTTGCATAAAGCAACCGTATTTTGGAATTGCAAACGGGTTTCTCCGGGAAAACCAACAATAATGTCTGTCCCAATTTCAATTTCGGGAATTTGGTGGCGGATTTTTTTAATCAAATTTAAATATTGCTTGGCTGTATACTGGCGATTCATTTTTTTTAAAATTCCGTCATCGCCTGATTGGACCGGTAAATGCAGGTAACGAACGATTTTCGGCAATTTCATCGCTTCAATAATATCATCAGTTAAATCCTGAGGATTGGAAGTAAGAAAAGAGATTTTTTTAAGACCTTTAATCTTGTGCAACTCTTTTAAGAGTTTGGCAAATTGGGATTTATCTGGTTTATCAGGGGAATCAGAGAAATCGGAAGAATCAAGGGAATGTTTTTTACCGTAGGAATTAACATTTTGACCCAACAAAGTTATTTCTTTGATACCACGTTTAACCAATTCTTTCACTTCACAAATAATTTCTTCCATTGGCCGCGAAACCTCCCTGCCGCGGCTATAAGGAACTACACAATAAGTGCAATAATTGTCACATCCTTCCATAATTGTCACCCATGTGTCCTCCGTAGTTTTAGCGAAGGAGGAAGCATAAGGTGGAATGTTTCCAATTAAATCCTTTAATTTAATAAACTCGTCTACAGCCGACAGCATTTTTTTAAGTCTTGGTAGCGGATACCTCAACATGCAACCGGTGAGAATTATTTTTGGCCTTCTTTTTTTAGACTTTATTTTTGACAAATTATTAACTAATCCTAATACCCTATCTTCAGCTGATTGCCGGACAGAACAAGTATTAATAATCACCACATCAGTATCTTTAGCTGATTTTGCCTGGAGGTATCCTTTACTCTCAAAGCTTAAGGCAATTTTTTCCGAATCCGCCTTGTTCATCTGGCATCCAAAAGTGACAATATGGTAAGTTTTAGGTTTTAAGTTAGACATACTAATAAAGTCCGAGTCTACCCAGCGAAGTTTCCGAATGCGAAGCCCGACTAAATGATCGAGCAAGCAAGTCGCGAAACGAAGTTGGGTTCATTTGGCAACCGTAGGTGACCACAAAGTATTTCATATTTAAGGCATATTATAAACCAAAATATACATAAAAATGGTATAATTTAGATTGACTCTGGGTAGTTTTTATGTCATATTAAGACCTAACAATGAAAAAATTAAGAATGTTTTTTTCCGATTTAATCTGCCTAATAGCAAGCCAAAGACGTCTCACCACAAAAAAGGCTGTTGATGTTAGTGTAAAAAAATATCAGAAGGCTTATAAACTTCTGGAGAAATATGAAAAAACTGGAACGCAAGCCCCGTTTTTGGATGACCGTGAAAATATCAGAAGATATTTTCGCCAGGTTTAACCATTTAATTCAGTTTGACGAACCTATTCCTCCCTTCAGCTCTAGATTTCCCGGAAAGCTTGAAGGTATATTAAATTCAATTAAACAAACTTTTGCGAAACAATATCTTAACTCCACTGTCCTTGATGCCGCGGCTGCTTATTTCAATCAAATCATAAGAGGTCATCCTTTTAAGAATGGCAACAAAAGGATTGCTATTTTAATAACCCATGTATTCCTTTTAACACATGGCCTTGATTTTACCCTCAGCTACGAAGGTATTTATAACTTTGCTTTAGCTTTAGCAAGATTTTCTCAAAAACTGGATAATGAACAAACAAAAAAAATATGTAAGGATATTATTAGAGAACATACAAGGGAGTTTAAAAGAACTAGATTTTCCTAAAAAGTAAAAGAAATTATTTTCCCAATTAAAAAAGATGAAACATTTACTATCAATGAAAAAAGAAAAGCATGTCTTAGTGAAACTTTTAAGAATTTCCTGAATAAATAAGCTTCTAACAAAATAGTTAAAAATTCTCCAATAAACAAATAATTGGGCAAATTAAAGGAAGGTAAAATAAACCAAAGGTAAGGTAAGGTTAAAGAAGAAGAAATAATACCGACGATAATAATATCCTTTATTTGAGTTTTATCCCTGATATTTTTACATAAAACTTTAATAATAATAAGCAATATTAAAGTTTCTACAAAAATAGTTAAAAGAAGCGCCTTGAGAAAAAAATATTCATAAATCAAGCTAGCAAGTCTTTCCAAAAATACTTTTTATAAAACAAATAATTCTTTCAAAAATATCTTTTACCCCAAAAGTTTCTGCCGGAGGTGGCGTTGGGTTTTCAGTAGGCGTAGGAGTTGGACTGGAAATTAAATAGGGACTTGGTTCACTTGTTGGAGAAAATACAGGTTCTTTCTCTTGTGTTAAAAATATCTCAAAATTCAAAGTACATTTTCGAGTCGCCCCACCTTCACAATTTACCTCTGGAGAAGTGCCGAAGTTTTTAATGGTAAAGTTTTGTCCATCTGTTGTACCATAGAGGTCACAATAATCAATATGCCTGTAGTTTAAATAATGAGATTTGTTTATTCTACAACCATAATTAAGACAGGAAGCTGACCAAAAATACACGTTTTCAGGTGTATATGTTCCGGGTGTTTTTTCTTCAAATTTCCCTGGAGAAAAAGTATAACCATAACAACTAATTTCAAAATTTACCGGCTTATTATAAGGTTCTCCGTTTAGGGTGAAATAAACAGTATTTTCTGTGGGAATAGCTACATCTGCTTTAACTAAAGAAGTTCTTGAGAAAAATAGGGAAATTAAGACGAATAGAATTAAAAATAACCTCTTCATAACCACTATTTTAACTTTTTTTGAGTTTTGAAACAATATTTATGGTAAGAAAAACCAAAAGGAACGAAAATTAAAAAGAGGAAACGTACTTTGAAGAAGTCCTCTTCTGTTTTGCTCAGAGTAAATTGGACAGGTCCGGGATGGTGGATGGGCTTTTTAGTCTTACTTCTCTAGCTTTAGGATCAATAACTACACAAAGAAGCTCACGGGTTCGCACAACATGTGCCAACAAAGACTCCTCTACAGTTTGAGGGTTTTCTGGATCGAACCTAACTGGCCACTCTGACCGTGTCAAAGGAAGTCCGTCAGGAATTTTTATAACTGTTTTTCTTTCTCTTGGTTCTGAAGCCATTTTTATTTTTTCACCCTCATTTTAATAGCAGTTTTTGAAAAATATAGAGCAATTTTAACATATTCAGTGAAATTTAACACTGTTATCACGAATCCGGGGTGTAAAATTAACTTAATCTTTATACAGCCTTCGCGAAAACCCCTCGCTTTAGCGAGGGCGATAAAGCGAATTCCAAAGTTAGAAAAGTTTTCGCTTTGGCGTATGAAAACTCGAACAACTTAGAAACTGCGGTTTTTAAACCGCAGAGTTTTCATAAGTTGTTTCATGAGGATTTAAAATAACTCACTCGCTAATACTCGTTCGTTTCCAAGGGGTTCCACCCCTTGGCGGTCGCTTTGCTCCCTGACACCCCTGTCACTTGGGGTATTAGAGCCCAGGTGACACCAAAGGGGAATCCCCTTTGGAAACCCCATTGAGAAAATTGCTTCCTAGACATAAAAGCCTGGGTATATAATTTTCTCAATCAAAGGGTAAACATCAAATGCTACTTCTTCATAAGGATGAACTTTTTTAACGGCTTTGATAATTTTATCAAGGTCTTTTTTATAGCAAACAGTTTCTATTCTTTCTTCCTCTACTGCTTCTAGCCTACCCACTTTACCAATAGTAGGCTTGGCTCCTTTCAGAGGAAAAAATCTTCCGACACCTTTAACAGAAAAACTGCAAAAGTTATAATGGCCAACCCAACCAGCGCCAGCCTTACCAAGCGCTTCTCTGACAATATCAGCATGAGTCTCGGGCACGAAAACAACCAGTTTTACGATTTCTTGTTTCATTGTTACTTCACACCTGAGATATCGCAAAGACCTAATATTATTCCCTTATTATAAAGGTCTCTTTTATCGGAGGAACTTCGGCAGTCCTAGGAACTAATGAGGAATGAGAAAATGCTTCCTCTTCAACAAAAACTCGTTTTGTTCCTTTCGTTTCTACAAATAAATCTCTGCCTGATTCTCCAGAAACAGCACTTCCCCAAGTGCTATGCCAAGTCTCTGGTTTAAACCTGAGAAAGCCTTGACCAGCTAGATTAACACTTCTCCTTTTTTTTCCATCAATAACTTTAAAACTTTCCGCCACTGGTGTACCTTGAGCTATAATCTCTTCTTTATCTGTAAATTCTTGCATGTCTGTTTGAATTTCTGTATCACCACGAAATCCCTTCAACACTCTCGCAATATCATCAGGGTGAGCAATTACTGTAGCAATTTGTCTTGTTTCATATTGACTACCAACCTGAGTTTCGTGCTTACTTTTGTAAACCCCCGCAGGCGAAGGTGCTACCTCTAATAATTGAGTAGCTTCAGACCTAGGTTCTTGTACATCTACCATATTCTCACCTCCTTTTCTAAAAATAATTATTTAATAAATATACTTACAAACCCATTATAACAGCATTCTCAACGCCCCTTTACACTAATGAAAGATTATTTTTAACAGCTCAGGAAATCTAGTGTAACCGGCTTCGGTATTTAAATGCCCACCATGAGGGAAAATCCGGGGCTTGACCCCTAAACTATCTGCTAAATCCTTTAAAACCTTTTGGGGAACATAAGGATCATTGTCACCATAGTAAACAAAAAAATTTTTGCAATTTTGTCTTATTTTTTTAAAATTGATGCTTTTCTCCTTTAAAAAATAGCTGTTAAGTTCAAGACCGTAATCCTTGCTAAAACCAGAAACTGACACTAGAGCTTTAATTGGTGTATCTAAAGTTTCCAGTAAATCTAGGGCAGAAGTAACCCCTAAAGAATGAGCAACAATGATAAGATTTTTTAGATTAATTTGTTTTACTGTTTTTTTGATGGTTTTTAGCCAGGATTTTCTGTTAGGATGGTTGGCATTTGGAAACTTGGGCATTAGAACTTGGTAACCTTGTTTTACTAATTCACCATAAAGCCACTGCTGCCAATGAATCCCCGGATATCCTTGAATGCCATGAAGAATAAGAACTGTTTTCATTTGGTTTATATTTTACTTTATTTAGGAGATTTGATAAAGGAATATCGGTGAATAGCGGGAGGTGTGAAAGGCTAAATACAAATAGAAATAAATGAAGATTATTTTGGTTGAGGAATAGTGCGGATAAAAACTCCTCTTATCATATTACTAGCTATAAGTTGGTACCCTTCTTTTATTAATTGAGAAGCTGCATCTCTTCCTTGTTCGCGCCAATTTAATTCTTTTACTTCAGCTTTTCCGGGATCAAAGCAAGCATAGTTAGCTAATCTTCCTCCAGGAAAATCAAATGGCTCTATTTCAACTGCTCTAAGATTCTTTGGTCTTTCAAAAGGAATAATTTCTTTACCTCTTCCAAAATTATCCCCGGTAATTGTCCAACCCGTTTCTGCAATATCTGCATCTAACTTTTGATCTCCAAAATAAGCAATTATTTCTGGACGAGGAGAAACAGCGGCTTGTGGAGCTCTCTGATCTGGTGATGGTGTTGGTTCTATTACCATATAAAATTATTTTAACAATATGTTTAGTTATTTGTCAATGGCGGACAGACCCGAGGGTGTGAAAGTTTGAAACAAGCCTACTTAAAACATAAGTATTTTCTTTTAAAAGCAGGTTTTTATCAACTACGCCACCTTCATGAATAATAGGTTTGGAAAAATCAGTAATCGCTTTAAGTAAAAAATCTTCATCTTCTAAACAAAAACAAGTATGCCAACCACCATAAGCACTTAAATGATAATGACATAGCCTTTTTTTAAAAGTAATGTAAAACTTATCTGCTAAATCTAGTTTTGGGTTAACAGTGTATAAATGATTTATATCAAAAACAAACTTCGCCTGAGGTGATTTTTTAAACACTTGGGTTAAATCTTTAATTGTTTTGCCAAATTTTTTTCTGCTATCCATATTTTCAAAAGCTAAGAGTTTACCAAATTGTTTGTTGAGCCAATTAAAATCTTTAACATTGTCCGGATGGAAAACTAGAACATCAGGCCTAATAACAGGAATAATCTGTTTTAATTCTTCTATTATCCACTCAGTTTTTTTACTTGGATAAAATACTTCTAACGCTGGCGCATGAAAGGAAATATATTTAAATTTTTTAATTAAATCTAAAGTTTCCCTATCTATCTTTTCTTTTAATCTTTCCTCTCTAATAAAGTTTACTTCAAGAGCATGATTTTCTATTTCCAATATCTTTTTTATTCTGGTTTTTAAAGAAATATTTTTCTTACCACCCGTGGAATAACCAAGTTTAATCATTTAAAAGAGTCCAAATTGTAATTTAGGTAGAATTTCTATTGAACTGCCTACTCCTAAAGAACCAGTTTTGGAAATAACTACTTTATCTTTTAAAGACTTTTTTAACTCAACAACCGCTTGATAACCGGTGCAATGACTGGGAACAATAAATTTGGGGTTTAGTTTTTTAAAGTAACTAATTGCGGGTCTTAACTGATAGGATTTAAGACTTTTGAAATGAAAACCGCCAATTATTCCGTATACTTTTCTATTCTTAGTTATCTCCTGAGCTTTTTTAACAATTACCGGTAAAGTTGGATGGGAACAACCAGTTAAAATAACAATGCCTTTTTTATGAAGATTAATAACCACTGCTTGTTCTTTTATTTCTTCACCTAAAGGCCCGGTTAAATATAAGTCTTTCTCTAATTTAAGGCTTTTATTCACAACAACTAAATCTTTATAAGTTTTAATTATGTTTGTTTTATCTTCCCCTAAAACAAGGGTGAATTTATCGTGAAGGTCTTTTAAAATATTTTGTTTTTTAGCAGGAATTAATTGGTCCGGTAAAACATACAATTTTTGTTTCTTGAGTAGTTTAATTAGCGCAGGTAAGGCACCGCTGTGATCTGAATGTTTGTGGGAAATAATTATCGCTTTCAGTTTGTCTATATTGATTTCCATTTTGTCCAGATTGTATTTAAGGGCTATAAAAGACTCACTAACATCAAAAAGATATTTATTACCAAAATAGTCTAATAAAAGAGATTGGCCATGAATTGCTAAAAGATTATGGGTTAAAGAGGTGTTTTCCAGAATGGCTAAAATGGAGATTTTGTTTTTCATTTTTCTCTATATTTTACTTGAGTTATTGGATTTAATAAAGACCGCGAGAAATTTTAGTGAATTTACAATTTCACCTTCGCACGCTGGGGGTGTGAGCATACGAATCTCTAAAAATTACTTAACAAAGAAAATGATGTTATAATTTTCTTTAATAAAATAAGATGGCGGTAAATAAAGTCAAACCAATAAAATCTTTTATATGTCATTCTAGTAAAGAAAAAAAACTAGCAGGACTTTTTAAAAATTGTCTAGAAAATTACTTTGGCTTCCAGGCTTTTCTTGCCCATGAAGACCTTGAACCTTCTACAGAATGGGATCCGGAAATCTTAAAAAATTTAAAAGATACAGATATTGTTATTCCACTTATATCTAAAGACTCTAAAATATCTCCTTTTGTAAATCAAGAAATAGGTATTGCTATTGCGACTCATAAAAAAATCATTCCTGTCAAAGTCGGAAATATTGATCCTTTTGGATTTATTAGTAAGCTTCAAGCATGCCAATGTAAAAGTTTTTTGGAATATGAATTATTGGAAACCGTAACTAAAATATTCTTCCATCTTGTTGTAAATCCCAAATGTGTTCAATATAAAACAAAGGCTCTTGATTCTTTAATTCATGCCCTATCCAAAAGCAATTCATATAAAACAAGCAGAATAATTATAAAAATTCTTATAAAAAGTGAAGAAAAATACTCTTTCATTAAGATACAAATTAAAAGATTAGTTCAAGCGATCAAAAATAACAGACAAGTTTATGAAGAATTATATATACTTCCTCAATTTAAAAAAATCCTACAAGATAAGTATCGAACAATCATTGACAAGTAATTATCGTCTTATTAAAATGAAGTTAAGAATGGAAAAAAATAAACAAACAAAGAATACTAAAGAACATAGAGAGTATAAAAAAATTGCAAGAATTATTGACAAGGCCTACAAAGAAACTGTTGATTCTATTAAAAAATGTTCAGAGTGTTCTTCTTCTTATAAATTGGGTGGGTATCAACTTCAATAACCAACGGAAATTCACCCCCAAATTAATAGTTTTCTATTTCCTCCTTTGATTTTTCTACAACAAACAAAGAATTATATATTTTTGTTGCATACCCCGGCTGTGTGAAAGATTTATACAAACTTCTTTACTTATATCCCTAAATCAACAACAACTGTCTCTCCGCCAAAAACCCCAGTTTCAAAATAATATTTGAAACCAGTTGCTTCTTTTGGAACTTCAAAGGTAACTTCACCACGCAATTTATCATTTGGTAATAATTTGCCATCTAATGAACCCTTATTGTCAGCTCCTATAGTAATTGTATATTTAACTCCTTCTTCATCTTTGACACTTGAAGAAAGCATTGAACTAACAGCTTTTTCTTCATCTGTTTTATTTTCTACTAAAACATCAACTAAAAGATATGTGTTACCTGCCTTTGGGACAATGGTCCCGCTTGATTTTCTAGCCCCTTTTACTGTAATAAAATAGTCACCTGCATCTATCTCCTCCCCAATCTTAAAGATAGTAACTTCTTTTTTCTTTTCTTCTTTTACTACTTCTGGACTGCTCTCTTGTTTACCATCCTCTACTTTTTTAGGTGATGTTACCTCTTTGCTAGATTTTCCACCTGAGCTTATAACTACTAGGCCAATTATGGCAAGAAAAATAAGGGTTACACATCCACAACCTTTACCTAAAGTTCCCTTAAAAGCAGAAGTAAACGGATTTCCATGCTTTACTTTTATATCTTCTCCTTCAGACATTTTTCACCTCCTTTCTAAAAATGGCAGTCTAAGTCTTTTTTAATCTTACTTCTAGACCAGAAGTTAACTAATAATTGATTAACAAATTAAACAGTTAGATAAACGCCGATAATGACTAAAATGGCAGCTAATATTTTTTTCAACTTATCTTTTCTTTCCTTAAGGAAAACATAGGCAATTAACACATTGATTAAAACACTGGTGGCAGCCAGAGGCGTAACTACAGTTACCTGGCCAAATCGGTAAGCCCTAAGCATAAAAAAAATGAGCAATCCCCAACTAAGGCCGGTAATTAAATAATACTTCTTGTCTTTAGAAAAGAGAAATTCTTCTCTGACATCTTTTAAATTTATCTTCTCCACAAAAGCAATCATTAAGGCAGGAACGACCAGGGTAAACATAATGTAAAAAGGCAGGTTAAATTGCCTGGAAATGCCGATATCAATTGACATAGCCCAAGCAAAAATAAAAGCAGCCAGAAAAGCTAAGCCAACATATCTATTGAACTCAAACCTGCCTTTCCTATAAGAAAGGTAAACATTAGCTCCTAAAATCAACAAAGCTCCTAAAATTTTATTTAAAACAAAAGGTTCTTTAAATATTAATAAACCAAAAGCAATTAGAAAAACTTTCCACAGTTGATCCAAAATAGAAAAAACAGACACTTGAAGGTTTTTTCTGACTGTTGTTTGCATCCGGTCATGCAGGGCATAAAAAACACAAGCGCTTGTTAGAAGTAAATAAATCCTGGGACTTTTGGGAAAAGAAAAAGAAAATAAAGGACCAAGGATTAAAATGCTTATTCCGGCAATCAGTTGCAATAAAATTGTCGCTACCCCGTCTTTTTTTACATTCCTGACTGCCAGTTTATAGTTCTGGAAAAACACAACATGAAAGAAAAGGTAAGCAAAAAAATTAAACTGCCAGCTTTGAGTAAATAAAGGTAAACTTGGCATATTCTTATATTTTACTCAAATTAGGAAAGTTTCTAAAGGAGAGAAGGGTCAAAAAAATCTACCGCTATGTCACGCTGTCCAGGTCTCATATTTATCACGCATGGTTCACGTTTTGCCATAACTCATGCCAAAACTCCTCTTTGTCCTAAAAGATATGTAGTTTGTAGTGCCTGTTCTGAAGTCGCCGCAATTATAAGTCCATTCTCTTGCAAAAAACTACTCGGATCATTTTGTCTTCCTTCCCATGGTTTCATTTTTGTAATTTTTTTGGTGGCAGTTTTTGAAAAATGTATTGAAAACGTATAAGAAAGGTATTATAACATATTTGTTACATATTTCTTAACATTTTGTGCATAATTACAGTTTTCGAGGGGTAATTTTACTCAGGCAACAGGAGGTGTACTCCGCCAGCTGGCGGAGCATCACACCCCGAGGGCGTGAAAGAAAGAGATCCTGAAACCCTCCAAAGGCGGGCAGGCAAGTTCAGGATGACGGAAGGCCACCTCCAGGATGACATACTTGTCTTTATGGGATAAGTGCCAAACAAGGACTAGACTACTAAGTTTATGGCAGTCCTGATATATTGTAAAATATGAGGCCGGTTTTCAAAAATTTAAATCATAACATTTCCCATTGGCTAATAGTTGTCTTCCTCCGTTTCCTTTATCTTGCTACCATCGGAACTAGCGGTGCTTATATGACTACAACCGGTTTTATTTTCTTCAAAAAATTGATTGAACCTTTTCCACCTTCAGTTTTTTTTGATCAAGTTTGTCAATTTATTTTTCAAATCCCTTATCTTGCTAAAATAGACTTATTTTTAGAAGAACTAAAATTTCTGTACCATCCTGCTCCTTCTTGGTGGGCATCAGTAGTGGCTTTGCCAATGATGTTAGTAGGAGCAAATATTTTTTTGATTAATTTTTTTGATTTTTTAATGGCAATTTTCAGCCGAAGTTACAGCCGCACCCATTGTCCTTTTTGTAAGGAACCAGTTGGTATCACCAATAATCACTTCATATAACTTTTTTTCCCAAGTCGCGCTTAGCGCGACCCGAGCCTTACTAAAATCCAACCCGCTAAAAACCCACCAATGTGGGCAAAGTAGGCTACGCCACCCATCATCTCACCCTGATAAGCCAAGCTGCCCACGCCGGTAAAAAGCTGAGCCACAAACCAATAAAAAAGCATGAAATAAGCAGGAACAGTTGTCTGTCTTAAACTCCAACCAAAAGAAAATAAAATGTCAATCTTATTGCGGGGAAACAAGACTAAATAACCGCCCATAATTCCGGCAATTGCACCGGAAGCCCCTAAATTTGGCACTGTTGAAGAAGGGTCAACAAAAATCTGTAAAACAGCCGCCGCTAAACCGCAGATAAGGTAGAAAAACAAATATTTAAGATGGCCAAGCCTATCTTCCAGGTTGTCACCAAAAATATTTAAAAAAAGCATATTACCCAAAATGTGGCCGATACCACCGTGTAAAAACATGGCGGAAACAAGGGAAAAAAGGTGTTGGCCTTTGATTACTAAAGCGGGAATAATAGCGTATTTTTCAAAAAAAGCCATCAACATCTGCTCGGATAAGGTAAGAGTATAGATAAATACCAAAACATTAATTCCTATCAAAAAATAGTTGATAAAAGGAAAACTGCCTGATGGGTTGTGGTCTCTTATAGGGATCATGGAACAAAATTAAAAATTAAAACGAAAAATTAAAAATAAATTTAGCGCTTTACGCTTCTAAAAAATTTTCTAATCAAATATGTAAAAAACAATATTACTGAAGCGGCAAAAGAAAGTAAAGCAAGTAAAAAGAAAAACGGTTCTTCAAAACGCATAAGATGAGAAATAACATTATGAAACACTGTAGATAATAAAAAAATTAAAAAAGCTAAGAAAAATTTTGGGGGCTTGAATGGTTTAATTAAATAAACCACCCAAACTAAAGTTAGGATAACGATAATTGTTTCGTCAATTAAGGGCTCATCGCCGCTTAGGATATCAGCCAAAGCAAGCAAGAAGAAGAAGAAAATAGGAATTGAAAAAATAATTTTAAAAAGCTTCTTCATTTAGGCTTATCCTAACTTAGGATTATAGAGGAAACAAGAGATTTTTTATAGATCCTGAAATAAACTCACTCGCTTATACTCGTTCGTTTCCAAGGGGTTCCACCCCTTGGCGGTCGCTTTGCTCCCTGACACCCCTGTCACCAGGGGTATTAAACCCCAGGTGACACCAAATGGGAATCCCCTTTGGAAACCCCATTGAGAAAATTATTCCTCAGGCGTGGAAGCCTGGGGTATATAATTTTCTCAATAAAATCAGGATGACGGGGAGGCTTAGGATGCGGGGTTGGCGGATCGGGAATGACGCTGAATGTATTTCATCCCCGGGGTGGAAAATCCGGTGTTACATCAAGAGACAACACCCGGTGTTGACAAAGTGTTAACAAACACAAAAGAAGTGTCAGTGATATATCCTAACAAAATAACTTCTTGACAGGAAAGAAAAAAACAATTAAATTAAAAAGGTAAAGTTTTATTTTTTAGATTGGGCAAGACTGCAACCTAACACTGGTATTTCCAGTAAGGAAAATAAGTCTTTTTAAAGTGGTTCATCAAAACCCTGAAAATAAAGATAAACCTCCAAGTAGTTGTCTTGTAGAAAAGACAAACAACAACTGCCAGAAAAGAAAATGGCGGCCTTGGGATGAACGGGAAACGCTGATTAAAATTGAAGGCGAATCTACTCCGCGCGGCGTTTCTATTCGTATAAACTCATCACTTTTGAATAAAGATTTGTGCGTGGAATATCCTAATTCTGTCTGGAGTAAATACCCGCAAGAAAATAAGGTCAAATTAACAGATAATCTTACTTATATTTTTACCGCTCACCTGCCGTTTTTACTTAAAAACAACGTTAGGATGGAATACAATACCGGCTATCCCCATGTTTACTCCTGGGCCAATGCCTGCTTCATGCATTTTCTCCCTGCTTATTGGTATCTTTACCGGGGCAAGAGAGGAACTAAAGTTTTTCCTCTTTTAAAAACCTTGTTAAATTCACGGGCTTATTTTGCTGAAACTAAAGATATTCCTCCCCGTTTTCCGAGAACAATTGATGAACAAATAATCATTCCCTTCAGTTTCGGCAAGGATAGTTTTTTGACTTATCATGTTGCCAAAGAAATCGGCCTTAAACCAACATTAGTATATTTTAACGAACCTACGGAAATTTATTCTAAAGAACACAAACTAAAACTGATAAAAAAACTGTATCAAGACACCAAAAAAAAGGTTTATTATCTGGACAACCCTTTCGGCAGTTTAAGAGATTACGGTGAAGGCTGGTTTGGCTGGGAACTGGCTCTTACTTCCTGGGCTCTTTTAGCCCTGCCCTTTGCTTACAGAAAAAAGGCCGGTTATATTGTCTTTAGCAACGAAACAAGCACTAATAATTTTGCCTATGATGAAGAAGGTTTGAAAATAAATCCTGACTTTGACCAATCAGCCCAGGCAACCGAAGAACTTTCCATTGTCACTCAGGCTCTTTCCGAAGGAGAAGTTTATACCACTACTTTTATCCAGGGCTTGAATGAATTGGCAATCGTAGGAATTTTAAAAAATAGATATGCCCAGAAAACTTTTAAATACTTAATGTCTTGCTGGGCAGAAACAGTTGCGGCTAAACACAAACGCTGGTGTGGCCAGTGTACCAAATGCGCCCGCTTGTATGTCTATTTGCTCGCCAACGGCGTTGATCCCATAAAACAAGCGGGGTTCCAGGATAACATGCTTAGCGCTGACAAAGAAGAACTTTACAATGTCTTTGGCAAACACGCAGCGGGAACAGGCTGGGATGCTTTTGGTTTGAATACTGAAGAACAATCATTGGCCTTTTATCTTTGTTATCTTCGAAAAAACAAAGACCCCCTGATTAAAAAATTTGCCAAAACCGACACTTTCCTAATTGTAAAAAATAACTTTGACCAATTAATAAAAAAATATTATTCTCTTGAAGAAGAACACATCACACCTCTTCAATGGAAGAAAAAAATCAACCAAATCTTCTCCCTATCTTTAAGAGATATAAGAAAGGAAATTGAAGACTTGCTATAGTTATCAAAAACCACGGCCAAACCTCATAAGCTCTTTTTGGATAACCCATTGTTTTTAGTTTATAATACTTTCATGCCTGCTCTTGAGGTCAAAAACTTAAAAAAATATTTTTCTAATAAAAATTGGTGGCAGCTGAGAAAAAAGCCTGTGGTCATAAAGGCGGTGGATGATATTTCTTTTACCATTGGCAAGGGTGAAATTGTTGGCCTTTTGGGCCCAAACGGCGCCGGCAAAACCACTACCACCCAAATGCTTTTGGGAACTTTAACACCGAGTTCAGGAGAAATATTTTATTTCGGTCAAAAGTTTAACGAACACAATAAAGAAGTATTAAAAAGGACAAATTTTTGCTCTGCTTACATTGGTCTACCCCATCGGATTACGGTCTGGGAAAACCTGGCTGTTTATGCCCGGCTTTACGAAGTAAAAAATATCAAGGAAAGAATCGAAAAATTCCTAAAGGAATTTGAAGTCTGGCCTTTGAGGAACAAAGCCATAAACCAGCTGTCTGCCGGTCAAAAAACAAGAGTTTTGCTCGCCAAAGCTTTTCTCAACCATCCGGAAATCTTGCTTTTAGACGAACCAACCGCTTCTTTAGATCCGGACATCGCGGTCAAAGTAAGGAAGTTTTTACTTGAACAGCAAAAAGAATATAAAGTAGCGATGCTCTTTACTTCCCATAATATGCATGAAGTTCAGGAAATCTGCGACCGCATAATTTTCTTAAATAAAGGAAAAATTATTTACCAGGATACACCAACAGGTTTAATTCGGAAACTCAAAAAAGCCAAAGTTAAAATGGTAGTTATTAAAGCCAAGGATATTTTGGAAAGATATCTTAAGGCCCAAAAAATTAAATTTTATTGGCGAAAAAGGATGATTATTTTCAGAATTGATGAAGAGATTATCCCTAAAGCTTTATACCAGCTTTCCGATCGCGGGGTAAGATACGACGAAATTGAAATTTTGCGTCCTACTTTGGAAGATTTCTTTTTGGAGGTAGCTAACAAATGAATTTTAGTCGAGTGTTGGCAGTTATCATAAGACATCTTTATAACTTCAAGCATAATCTGGAACGTTTGACTGATAGTTTTTACTGGCCGGCATTGGATATTCTTTTGTGGGGAATAACCACCCAATACATCCAACAAGCTAACCAAAAAGTAAGCAATCTTGTTCTGGTTTTCCTTTCCGGCCTGATTTTTTGGCAGGTGATTTGGCGGAGCCAGTATGAAATCACCGTTAATTTTTTGGAAGAATTATGGAATCAAAATTTGGTCAATCTTTTTGCCACGCCGCTTAGAGTTGAAGAATGGATTACGGCCGTATTTAGCTTGGGTTTTATTAATATGATTGTTTCTGTCAGTTTTGCCGGCTTGGTTGCCTGGTTGCTTTATTCGGTTAATATCCTTAATTTCGGCTGGCTTTTGCTGCCATTTTTTGCCAGCCTTTTGATAGTCGGCTGGTGGGTCGGACTAATAGTAAGCGGGTTGATTAGCCTTTTTGGTAAAAACATCCAAAGCCTAGCCTGGGCCGGCGTAACCCTTTTGGCGCCTTTCTCCGCTCTTTATTATCCGGTCAGCTCTCTTCCTGTATGGGCGCAAAAAATTGCCAGAATTTTGCCTTCTTCCTATATTTTTGAAGGGATGCGCAAGGTTTTATCAACCGGAAAGGTCCCCTTTGTTAATTTGGTAATAAGTTTTGGCTTAAACTTTGTTTACCTTTTACTGAGCTACTTTTTCTTCAAATATTGCTTTGCTAAAAGTAGGGAAAAAGGGCTAGCGCGGTTGGAGTGAAGCCTCCCTGGCCTGAAAGGTCAGGGTTCCCTTTAAAATTCAGAAAGAAAACTACTTTATAAGCTTTCTTATATTGTTTGCCTGTACTCCTAACCAAGGGATAATTATATTTTTCAGCGCCAGGTAGGAAGCGCCAATTAAAACACTAAGGCCTAAAATGCGCCAAACAAATTTTTTTTCTTTTTCTAAAAGCGGCTCCTCGTAAACTGGAATACTTTCTTTTCCGGGCATAACTACCTTTCTGAACTGACAGTGGCAGTTTTTGGCTCCAAAGTGGCGGACTGTGTGGGACTAACCTGGGCCGAAGGACTTTGTTTTAAGTTAGCCGAAGAAGAGGCTGGAACAGAAAATAACTCTTCTTTTAGTTCCTCTTTCTCTTTTTTAGTCTGTTCAATTTCCTCAGTTAATTTTTGGATTTCCTGATTAAGCAAACTAACCGTCATTTGGTATCTAACTTTGGCCACCAACCAAACGAAACCAACAATAATGGCGCATAAAAAAATAATTAGCCACACCGGTGAAGCTTTTTTCTCCATATGATGAATTTTACCACGAGAACTCTACAGTCTGCCAACTGGCCACGCTTAGCAAAGCTGAGCTTAGCTCATGCGGGACTGGCGGATCAAGAGGAAGCGCTGGAATACTTTTTAAGGGCAAAACGCCAGAAATTCAAAGCAAAAAACAGAATACAAGAAGAAAAAATTAATGAGTATATTATCCAAGACCAAGATAATATACCCATCATCGCTTTGGCAGGAAAAGTAAAAATAACCGCCAGAGGAAGAACAAAGGTTAAAAAAGCCCTAACTGAACCAAGGTAAATATCTACCGGCACACGCGCAAGTAAACTCAAATCACGGTAAATCCAAGCCGTATTATCTACCTCTGTAGTAATGATACCAATTGAAACAATTAAAATATGCAGGCTAGTAACAACAATGAAAGCAGCAATGGAAACTAAAATGAATAAAGTTAAATTGACCAAGGAAATATTTAAGTTTTGCTTTATTAGCATAGCAATAACCATTAACAATAAAGGTAAATCCAAAAGGTCGGTATCGGTAATCAAAACTTGAAATAAAGGGTTGACCGGTTTTATTAAAGAGAGGTCAAACATACCGGAAATAATTTTGCCCCTAAACCAATAAATTCCGCGGAAAAAAAACTGGCCTAGAAGATCAAATAAGTTAAAGATTAAAAAGAAGTTGATCATTTGTTTAATGTCAAAACCGGCAATTTTTTGGGATTTGCCTAAAACAACCAAAAGGGAAAAGATGTAGAAGGTAAAACGGACAAACTTTCCTAAAATAAAGATTACTGAGCTTCCCCGGCGACTAAGTTTGCTTTGCAAGGATAAAATAGTGGTTCGGCACCAGAGGTAAAAATATTTTTTTAAATTCATATACCTACAGCCGTATAATTTTTCAGGCCCTTTTTCCAAGTAAAATCGGTAATAATTTTTAGTACGATAATCCAAAATAATATCATTAAAAAGCCATGAAAAAGTTGAGAAGGATTAACCTTTCCCAGGTAAACTTGAAGCGGAAAAAAAATAAAATTGGCTGACGGAAGAAAGCGCAAAAAATTAAAAATAGGCACAGGTAAAATATCCAAAGGCAAAACCCCACCGGAAAGAAAATTGTTGACTACCATAAATAAAAATCTGGCCGGCCAACCGTAGTCTTCAGGATACCAAAAGGTGACAAGACTGATAAGCGAGCTTAAATAAAAATATATAAAAAGACCGCCAAATGAAACAAGAATAAAACTTAAGAGTTGTAAAGGATCTTTTTGGACAAAAAATGGCGGTTTCAAAACAATAAAAATCAGCGCTAATTGAAAAAAAAGAAAGAAAATGCTGGCGGCTTTGACGCCTAAATCCAAAGAAAACATGCTTTTAAGATAACTTATCGGCTTTATAAGACGATTGTTTAATCTGCCGGTGGCAATATCCTCGGCGATTTGAAAACTACGCGAAGTTAAAATTAGAGATTGGAGAAAAGAACTCAAAAGAACATATGTCAACATCAGTTTCTCGTCATAAACACCTATCTGATTGTTGAAACGATAAACCGCATACCAGAAAAAATAACCGCCGAGCAGGAGGAGGAATGATCTTAATTGCCACACAATAAAATTGAGGCGGTACGTAAAACTCTCGTACCAGACCATTTTGGCAATCTGCAGGTATTTTTTTAGCCGATTTTCCATGGTAATTTATTTTTGACTCTTTTTAATGCTTGCTTTCTGAAAGGTTTGGTTTTTTTTGATTTTGGTTTTCTTAATTTTAATCTCTGGTTT
>Ga0307379_10003100_pt1 | contig 24190 bp, 45 predicted proteins | sample UN2MG_FD_202237 | JGI IMG/M metagenome (GOLD analysis project Ga0307379, IMG submission 202237) | Soil microbial communities from Risofladan, Vaasa, Finland - UN-2 | ecosystem: Environmental > Terrestrial > Soil > Coastal area > Acid sulfate soil | place: Finland: Risofladan, Vaasa | collected...
ATTTTGGTACGCATGTTAGTAAAAGTTTGAGAATCATATTTAAAATATCCATTATGTATATTATTTGCTCGTTTTACAAACTCTTCAACAGGAATTCTGCGCCTATAAGTTCTATTCTCGTTATTACATTGTGGACATATACTACCCCTACGATGGTCTTGTAATCGCTGTTTGAACCATCCGTGTTTTGTACAGCAAATATCTATTTTTTGTCTACTAAAATTACTAACGGAGGGTTTTTGGTATGTATACTGTCCGTGCACATTATTGAACTCATTGAGATATGATTCCCATGCTTTTCTCTGTTGACCCTTTATACCTGCCATATTTGACTTTTTATGTAAGTAGATGTATATTATGATATTTACATAGACTAGGTAATTACTGGTGCAATTCGACCTACTTTCTGATTTTCATGTGGAGATGAATTTTCCATTTAAAGAAACTCGCCTCTGGGAACAGGGCGATCCTATCCACTATGCTTGGCACACTGACCGCAAGAGCGATTTACTGGTTGTGGCTGGAGATAGTGCTAACTCTCACGAATTCACACGCGATGTCATCGTGGAAGCAGCCAAGTACTACGAGCACGTCGTGTTCGTAGACGGTAATCACGAGCACTACAGCAACTACCGAAATGGCTGGAACGTGTTACGAGACATGGAATGGTTCAATTCTCAATTCAATACGAACAATCGTATTGTCGAGAACGTAACCTATTTGGATGGTGAGAAAACATTCAAGATCGACAAGACGCTGTTCATCGGTGTCAATGGTTGGTACAACTTTACGTTCACCCGTGGAGCGCATTTCAAAGAGCAATGGCGAGCATGGCAGAATCAAAGCAACGATCCGGTGTGCATCCGCTTCGGTAAGAAGAACAAGCCGCACAAGCTCGCCGAGCGTCAAATGTTATTGCTGAAGAATCACGTCATCGCTGCGCAGGAAGATGACACCGTTGACGAGATCGTCGTGGTGACTCATACACTGCCAATCGAATCGGCATTTGGCCAGTTCGGAAATCCCTCGCACCCGTTCTATCCATTGAACGGTGCCTACGGTAACGAGTTGATGTGTGGTGTATGGCTGGCCGACGACGCCAAGAAGATCAAGGTCTGGTGCTTCGGGCACACGCACGAACAACGAGACTACTTCGAGAATGACATCCACTTCATGTGCAATCCGCGTGGGTATCGCGCCGAGAAGAAGTGGCACGGCATGGGCTTCAATGGTATCAAACAGATCGATACTACAGATGTCGTAATTCGGTCCGCATTCGGCGAAGTCGAGGAAGACTGAAATTTCTTGACAAAATTCCATCCGTCCTGTAATATACATGAAATTGCTAACAGGACGGAGCAGCTTATGAAAAATTCCACACTCAAAAAGATCGGTCGCCGTAAGGCAGGTTCATGGGGTCGCACCGGTTCTAAAGCACTGAAGCGCATTGCTTCCAAAGCCTCTCGCCGTGCCGGAAAGGTGTCGGCATGAATACCAAAGGCACCTTCAATGGAACCGAGATCGACTATAGCTTCGAATACACGGAAGCCCGTAAATTCATGGGCCAAAAGGGCACTGACCTGACTCGGCTCACCGAGACCGTGGCTCACCTCTATCTTCAGTGCCCCGAGGATATGCAGCCAGCTTACCTCGCGCTCATCGATGAGATCGACCAGCGTAAGATGATGATGGACTTTCCGCAGGCACTCAATCTGACTGGTCTGGGTGGTAGATCATGAGCGCCCGTAGTGAAGCAGCCGCAAAGATCGCTGAGCAACTGACTGAGTTCGGTCTGAATGAGGTTTATGGATGCGATGTTGGTTTCAGCGGTCGTCACTATGATATATCGTTTTGCAAGGCACGAATTCTGGATGGCTCAGTGCGTTACTACGGCGATAAATTCGTTCAGGTCACATGGCAGACTGCTATCCGCGCAATGCCGCAAAATGGTGCTGCGGTTTTCACATCAGCCGATGATGCCATGGAATTCGTAAGGCTCGCTTTCGTCGAATTCGACACCGATGCCGCGTTCGCTATCCCCCAAAAGGAGAAGAAGCAATGACAGACCTCCCGAAGCAAAAACTGTACAAGACCGCCTTCAGTCCGCTGTTCGATGTTTTCGTCGGTATCACCCACGCACACCAAGACGTGGATGGGCGATGGATTTACACTTGCGAGTCGTCATACAATCCTGACGCAATTTTGAAGGATCATCTCTTCCGCGAAGAAGAACTTGAAAGGCTTTGTCTGTGATAGACACATTCCTCGAATTCTGGGAACTCATTGTGCTGTTCTGGATATACGGTGCGTATTGCGCCAACCTGTTCAACATGCAGAAGTGGTTTCCGTGGGGTGGATTTTAGGGCTTGACTTTCGTCAGGAAAGTCTATAAGCTACACCTAATCGAGATAGGAGAGACACATGGCAGACAAAAGCAAATACGTAACAGTAACCGAAGCCGACATGCGTTCCATGATGGAAGGCGAATGTGGTTTCGAGCAAATCAAACTCAACGGTACCTACGAAATCGTTTTCCAACGTCAAGTCGAATCAGCTAAGGGCGTCAAGTTCCCGTATGCGGTTCGCGTCTACTCTTCTGTTGCCAATGGCAGCACCCGTGACGTTGGCGAAGACGCCATCCGCGTCGTACTCATCAACACCGAGACCGACCGTCCCGTGAAGATCATGGGTGAAGGTCGCAAGAATCGTTCTAAGAAGTCCAAGGCGGGCTCACGCATCAATCGTACTGCACCAACTGGCATTCCTACTGAAGAACGCGTAGCGGGGCTTCTGGGGCGTCTCAGGGACCGTTGTAGGGATTACTTCTACCACATTGTGGCTAACCCCTGTCCGAAGTGTGGTAGCGCCCTGTCGCTGCGTCACTCTAAAGGCAACGATTTCTACGGTTGCACCAACTTCCCAGAGTGCAAGCACACTCAATCAGAGGTGAAAACCCGTGATAGTTAAACTCAACCCACAACTGGTCGCTCATCAAAATCTCACCCGTATGGACATCGCACGGCTGATTGTTCTTCACGCACGAAAGGACTGGATTTTCTCTCGTGCCCGCCTCGGAGGCGATACAGTGAAACTCTTAAAGGAACTTGAGAGAATAGAATACGCGATGCAGGCGGTATGGAAGTTTGACCGCGATGCAACTAAACACACATGGAAATATCTCATGCCCAACACACCAGCAAATTTGCACCGCTCAAGCCAATGGGTAAAAAGCTATGTGAAGGCGATGCGTGGGCATGCACAACGTTACACAGGAGATTACCAATGAAATTATTCAACAGAAAAGTTAGCCTGAAGGCGGTTCGAAAGGACGGTAAAAAGGAATACGTTCCCACCCGAACTATCACCGTTTGTGGGATCAGTTACTCATACGTTCCCAAAGAATGGAAGGAAATCCAGAAACGCATCAACGCCGAGCGCGAGTTGGGACTCGACAATGATTCCACCCTGACCCATATCAAGGCGTTCAATGACAAGACCGATCCGAATCCGGCCAATCCGTATTACAACTACTGATTGACTTTCGTTAGGAAACTCGGTATCATACCCACTTTGCAACAGGAGAGAAGACTATGAAAAATGCTATCCAAACTATCAAGTACCTCATTCGCAGCAATCCCCGACTGGCAAAGATTGCGATTGCCCTCGACCTCTGCGTCGGTGCCATTTCGGCAGTGCTCGTATTCCTGCTTCTCAGCCTCACCGGCCTTCCGATCTACGCAACAGTTGTTCTTGGCATCGTGATCGTCCTTGTCACATTCGCCCTCGCGTATCTATATCTCGCGAACCGAGTTGCAGGCCGTCTGGGATTCGATGACGATATTGCCGACCAACTCGGCGAGGGCTAACATGGAAAATCTCCGTCCAGTGATATACGTTGCCAACCCGTATACCGGAACCTCTTACGAGAGGAACCAACGGTTTCTCGCGGTGGAGAAATACACTGCGCACTTGATCCGCAACGGCAAGACAGCCATCTCTCCGATTGTGCACAACCATGTGCTCGCATTCCGACACGAGTTGCCACACGACTTTGGGTTCTGGCAGAATTATTGCCTGAGTCTATTATTCGCCTGCGATGAGATGCATGTACTGATGCTTGATGGTTGGGAAGAATCCGTTGGTGTTGAAGGCGAGATCGAAGAGGCATCAGAACGAGAAAAAACTATCTGGTGCATTGACCCAGAGGACTACGAGAAAAAGTCTCATTACGTCCTCCCCGAATATCGTACACTCAAACATAGTGCTGAGAAGGATCGGGAAATCTACGGCGAAATGGACGGCTCCGAGGACGCGAAAGCCACCACCGAAGAACTGTACTAGGAGAATCATCATGGCAACATTCGACGACGACATGGTCCGCTTCATAATAAAAGGTGAATCGAAGAACATTCGGTGCAAGGAATTGGGCCTCGACTGGCCACCACCCGCCGAACTCGATGTCAACGGGATTATATTCGAAAAGGTCGGCCAGAGCCAAATCACCGATGAGATGAGGGAAGACATGACTAATGTAGTGCGCGGTGCTGAGTACCGACTAAAGGGAGAATAAAATGGACGACGGATTAGAGAAATACCTGAGAGAAAAGCACCCCGGTACTTTCGAAGGATGGGATGGATTCGAGATTGCTGTCCAGACTCGCATGCGAAAGGGCATGGAAGTATCAGCACTGGTCACCCTGCATAATAGGGGGACGGGTGGATTCCCAACGTCACTCCATGCCTGTTTCCTGATAACAGGAGATAAGGAGGACAATGATGTCATCCGTGTCGGCAAGCACGAGTTGGCGCACGAATACAACAACGCCTACGCACCAGTGGAGATAACACCATGAGAAAACACATTCCCGCCGACATCTGCGAAAAGATTTACGACATTCTGGTCAAACACGCTGATGCACCGGAACAATACCGGTCATCGTTTATGCACAACTACAGCAATCCCGAAAGCCATCACAAGCCGACCGAATTCCGTGTCTGTTCGCGATGGGGCATGGCTGGTAAATTCTGGTGGGCGAATGACAAGTTCTATGTGAGCGGTCGATCCATGGTCGAGTGTTCCGACGAGCGCGATTACCACATGGAGCAAGTACAGGTCGATATGGTTAATGAACTGTTGGCTCCCCTTTACGAAGAATTCAAAACGCGGGTGAAATTATGACTGACCGAATCAACGGGGTATTCGTTACTCTTGAAACCGATATCCGCATCGACGATGCCGAGTATCTTTTGAACGCCATCCGAATGATTCGGGGTGTTATCGATGTCACTCCAAACGTAAGTCATCCCGAGTCGCATATGGCAAAAGTGACTGCCAAGATGGAGTTGGAAAAGAAAATACTGAAAGTTTTGCGGGAACCGTAACAGCAGGCGTAATTCTAAATGGTCAGCCGGTTGCGCTCCGACGGTAAATATGAGAGCAACCATTCGGAGATCGTTGGAAGATGAGCCTAGCAACAGAACTGCTCAAAAAAGTCAAAGAAGCCAAGCAGGCTGAAGACGAAATGAGCATACCCAAGTATGATGACATGAAGACGCCGAACAATCATGTCGGAAGTACGTCTAATGCCACCAAAGAACGTAAAGTTACCGGTCTTGGTGACAGGGTAGAAAAGAAGCCTACCGCAGACATCGGTACCCCTCATAACGAGAAGGGACGAAAGATGACGGAAGCCGCAGCCGCCGTTCAGGCTCTCGGTATCAATGTCGATGGACCTCAAAAACTCCTCACATTCCAACATCCCGGTAATCCAGAGCAGGTTTACACAATCCAGTGGGATAATAACATTCAGAAATTCCTTCAGAATACTCTTCGACGCCACGGTAATGATGTCGGTCAGGTTTTCGACCTGTTGCACATGTATTACGAAGAAGGTGAGGGGCAACACCCACATGATCACGTGGGGCTCAATGCCAGCAAAGGAAACAACCCCAACGGTTTACCACCAGCGCCACCCACACGCAACCCGCATGAACCCGGACCGATGACCGAAGCTGCAAATCCAATCGTCGCGGCACTGAACCTGCACGCCGAAGGTAAGTTCCTACGTATGACCAGCCCTGATGGTTCTGTTGGTATGATGGTACCGTCGAGTTCGGCAATTGCGAAAGCCATCAACCAATACATCACCAGTCCTGACGCTCGCGCCAACACTGAGGCAGCAGCAACACGACTATTCCAGATGTTGGGCAAGCAAGTACCGGGTGCTCAATCAGCCGATCCCGAAAAAACTTCGTCTGCTGGTGGCACCGGTAACGCCAGTCCGTACAACCAGTACAAGGGTGATGCTAGCAAAATCAACACTTCCGGTATGTCTATGGCCCCAATGGAAAGCAAGGGACACAAGACTGCTGACGGCGAGATGACCAAGCCGTCAATCAAGAGTGCTACTCCTGCCAAGTCCGCCAAGGTTCGCGGTAAGCAGAACGACGAGCCTAAGAACAAGGGCAACCCCGGTAAGAGCAAAGAAGAGAAAGGACAGACCAAAAAGCAGTTCACCGTCAGCCCGAAGGATTACAAAGGCGGCGAGAACGAGCACAAGTCCATGAAGAAAATGCACGAAACCGTAAAACAACTTGAATCCTTGCTTGGTCGCACGCTCAATATTTGATAAGGTGTAGTAATGAAACTTCTGGAATTCCTTGGAATCATTCGGGAGAATGACTCTAGCGGTACCGGAACGTTTGTTGGAGCCAGACTCACCCGAGACTCAGAGCGAGCCATCATGCGATGGATGCGCGATAATGGGTTACGCAAGAAGGAACCCAGAGCCCGTTTTCATATCACAGTTGTTGGCGACAAGGAGCGATCCTTCGATTGGAATCCAGCCACCTTCGATCCCCCACTTGAGGTTGACCCCAGTTCTTATAAGATTAATAAATTCGATGAGGGATCAATTGTTCTCACATTCTCTGTTCCCGAGTTGGAAAAGCGTCACGAGCAGGCTGTCGAGAAATATGGCATCAATTGGAAGTTCCCAACTTATCAACCACACCTGACACTGAGCTACGATCCTACAGACTTGAATAACATTGACAGGTTGTTGAGACCCACCTTTCCAATCTACGTTGCCAACGAGTATGCGCAACCATGGGGATTTAAGGAGTCGGATGAACGAACCAACCGCCGCCGTACCACGCGAGTGGATGAAGCCTTCCTAGCTGAACGCAATCTGATGAATGCCGACCAAACAGCGATCTTCGCGAAGCAGATGGCAGACAGCATGTTTGGTCCAAACGTACATGCACAGCACGTAGGAACAAACCACGAAGATGATCACACCGTGGAAGCTGTCCACCAGTGGGCGCAAAAAGCATTGCGAAAATTTCTGATTAATGACATTCCCGCTCCACAAATATTGTCCTTTCGACCATCTACCGACTCGAACCCAGTACCGGGCGGAGAATACCGAGGAAATGCCATGATAGCGTATCCGCGATACATTCGCGGTAATCAGGCGGGACATGGGTTGCTATCTGGACAACAAAGAGAGCGGATGTTGACCGTTCCATACTGGGTTCCCGAAGCATTAGAGAAAGGTGAGGAACTGTTCTGGTTGGATGACCGGATCATAGACATTATGCGGGGATCACTGTCAGCAGTCCGCGATTGGATACGGCATTTAGCACGTCATGATCCACGACAGTTAATTCCGGCCCGCCTGAACCGACTGTCGTGGGTAGCAGCCGAAGATGCTGCGTTTGCATGGCACGATGCCATGAAGGCATCCGAGCTAGACAACGTCGAAGAACTCGAAGGGGACAAAGAGATATACCTCGAACTCGGGAATGCAACGTGGTGGAAATTGACAGGCGAATCCTGTCTGAATCGCGAGGGTGACATGATGGGTCATTGCGTGGCCGATTACGTCGATGATGTAGAGAATGAACACTCCATCATTTTATCATTGCGGGATTCCAAAAACCGTCCTCATGTTACTGTTGAACTGGGAAGGCATATTCCGTGGGCCAAAAACCGTATTGCCAAATCCAAGCCATCCTATTCTATTGACCAAGTCAAAGGAAAGGAAAATAAACCACCGGTTGAAAAATATTGGAAGTATGTTGACGAACTGATTAAGAAACTCAGTACCGAGTATGGTTCGGTGGAAACTACGGGCGAGGGGAATGCCGATTTGCGCGAGTGCGGTATTGAAGAAATCGGACCCATGCTGGTTAGGACAAATCCACCACTCGATGAAGCATCCGTGAAATACACCATGGTGCAATATCCACCCGGACGCGATGAATGGTACGTCTCGGATGGAGAAGATGAATTTCTGTGGAAAGTGATGAATGAATTGATTAACCACAATGTCATCCCCGAGATGGAGATATTCAACAGCAGCCAGATGTTGGAAAACGTTAACATCCAATGGATCAAGTGGATGCTCCTGACAACTGGTGAATGGGAAGTAGATACCGACACGGAAGCAAACACTCGTGATTTCAAGGATGACAATGACACTGGTGCGCAAGAACGTAATATCAACGTGCCCACAAAGATAAATATACAAGCACCGGACATCAAGTACGAAGTACTATCGGGTAACCCCAAAGACTTCAAACACGATATCAATCACGCCATCGCTAGTAAGGAGTCAACAACATAATGCCAGCAGCAGCTAGAATAGGAGACCCAATCTCCTGTGGTGACACAATGGCACAGGGATCACCTGATGTCTTTTGTAATGGACTCCCATGGTCGCGTGTTGGGCCAGACAAGACTGCCGGTCATTGTTATAATTCAACACCACTCGCTTCCGGTAGTCCAAATGTATTTATCAATGGCATAGCAGCAGGACGACAGGGCGACCCGATTGTAGCCCACACCTGTTCCCCGATTCCGTCAACTCATGGAGGAAGCGTAGCGGTGGGATCGCCGGACGTGTTTGCAAACTAATGAGTTGTCAGCCATCGTATGCCTATCGCCCGACCGCCAGACCAGCACCTTCGCAGTCGAGCGCCCTCATCTACACCGAACACCGAAGCCGGTTGTTCGCCAGTGGAACATTCTTCCGAAGCATCGAGCAAGGCACTTCCGAAAACGACATATCACTCGAAACGATTGTTACACAGATATCAGCACCTAACGATTACGAAGTCACGCTCAATGTGTATGTCCTTGGTGTATTACAGGAAACATTCATAACACCACAAATAGTAATTCCTGCCCCACTTCCAGCAGTGTGTAGTGGCGGAATAGCCGCGATGCGTGCTGCCGTTAACGACCCCATCACCGGTAGCAACATCATCGAAATGCCGGTCCGTGGGTTTGATATTTTCGACCGAATCCCACCCGGTCTTTCAGGTCTCCCAAATGCCGACCCAATAGACAACTGCGTGACGGAATTTGGTCCGATCAATCTGGCAGGTGGTGACGGACCGCCGTCCGGTGCCAATCAACCATTCCTCGATTCTTTATTCACTGGGACCGAGCGCTCGATTATTATAATTGCCACCACCGAGCGGGCTGACGGCTTCTCCGTTGACCCCAGTGTTCTCCGCAGGGTACAACAGTGGAACGGTACGCAGTGGATTCAATATGCCAACACCACTCAGGGCGCTTGCCCAATAGACGGTCCTCCTACCTAAAGTGTGAACTAGACCATACTTCCTCCTTGCATTATATTTGACTTTCTTCAAGAAAGTCTATATGATGGCGTTATTGGAAAGGAGAATGCTTATGTCATACCACAACGTAACAATGGTTTTAGTATCCGACGACAGTAACCCTGAGCGCCTGTTCTGGGATATTGCTACGCAGTATTCGGAACACTCTACCCCACACTCGGGTGAAGCGTACACTGACAAAGCCGATGGCTACAAGATCATCCGTTGGGTTAGTAACGACAGTGTCATTCCCAAAGACATCATGGACAAGCTCGTATGGCCGCACAAGGCACTTATGAACGAAGCCCGAGATGAGCAGACCCGCGCTGCACTTGCTGCCTACGCTCAAGGACAAGCAGAACGCACCCCAGACCAAATCGCCGAAGAAGAATACGAAATGCGTGCAGCATTTGGTGCCGGTGCGAAAGTGGTCAATGTAATCACCGGAAAGAGGACGCAGCTATGAGTACAAATGTTTCGAACATTACAGACGAAAAGATGGTATCCGTACCCGAGTGGGCACTCCAGTGTCTCATATGGAACTGTGGCATCGCCGTCGCTGGCATGGGCACAGGTGAAGCGGTTGTTGCCAAGCAATGCCGCATTCTTCAGAACCACATCGACGGAATTGATCCTGACTTCGTGGACGTAAATGACGGATTCACGCTCGAAGAGTTTTCCCTCGACGATCCATTAATCAAGGAATTCGAAAACGTTGAATTCGTGAATTTCAGGAGCCCGAGGTGAGTAAGGTACAAGTTCACGAAGTCGAGTACGTCCGGCTGGACGGTGATGACTTCACCGTCGTGGAGACGCGGAACCAGTTCCGTAGAGGTAAGGAATGGTTCAATCTCATCCAACGCGCCATTCGGGCGGAACGCGATTCTGTTGAGTTAGCAGAACTGTGCAAGCCATACCTGCCGAGGAAGACCAAATGAGAAAGGTAAAACTCACTGGCGACTGCTTCGAGTCTGCACTCGAAATGTTCATGACCGACCCCGATCACGATAAAATGGTGTTGGTTCATGGACTACCAACCGGTAAGGGTGGAGATGCCGCCAAGGTCGGAACCTACCCCCACGCATGGATCGAGATTCCAGATTCGAGTGTGGTCTACGATACGGTGGTGCGTGTGGTCGTCCCCATAGACCGCTACTACCAGTTGGGTAATATCAAATACACCAAGCGTTACACCAAGGCTGATGTAGAGCGTATGCTCGCCAAGCACGGACCTGACACCATAGTGTGGGACCGCGTCATACTTCGAAGAGCCAAGAAGATTGGGAAGATGCGAATCAAGGACTGAAGTTTCTTGACAAAAGTTGAGGGTCTGTTAGAATAGGCTCATTAATTGAGAGGAGTATGCCATGGACAACAAAACAAAACAGGCCATCGAAAACGCCTATCTGGTTCACATCGAAATGCACGTTGGCAACGATACCCGCCACCTGCATCAAGTTATCTACGCTCCCAACAAGGAAGAAGCCGAGCAGGTTGTGGCCGCGATGAAGCCCGATTACCGTGGCAACGAAACGCCGTCATACCAATTGCAAGTTAAAGGTGGTCCGTTCAAGTTGACGGAAAATCTGTGGCTGCTGGAGGAGTACTAATGCCTAGCTTCATCGAATCATACGAAAAGTCGATTTCGCAGATCGCGGAAAAACATGCCAAGATGCCGAAGGGTAAGCCGATAGTATTCTCGAAGGGCTACGGCATCCAAATCACCGACGACGAGATGCTGAAGATCATGCGCCTCGACATCACCTGTGATGATTACGAGATCGCCGACCATAATCATCCCTCGCTGGTAGAGTTGCTGGACAAGTTACCGAACGCCTACAACATCGACTACGATGGCATGTACGCATTTTGTGGCATCTGCTACACCGTCGATACCGATGATGACAGCGAAGAGCTTCATGCGCATATCGTAAAGATAATTTACGATTACTTGAAACTGGATTTACCGGAAGGAGCATACGATGATTAAAGACGAGACTATATAACGAGACTTGAGCCGTGTGGTAAATGATCGCTCTGTGAGCCATAGGAACCGGAATGTTGCCCAAAGAGCACTCGATGTTATTAATCAGTTGATGGGGGACGAAGCTCCCAATCCTGACCAGACCGACATCGAGGGCAACTACGAGGCGATGCAGACCCGCGAGGAATTGCAGCTACGCATGCTCGGGGTGGACCTCGACTAACTCAAGATTTGAAAATTAAACTCGCTAAGTAAAATTGACAAACCGCCCCGCTTGGTACTATAATTTAACAAAAGGACGACGCGATGAACAACAAAGAATTAGATTTCCAAGACCAGCCGCCTGCGAGGGCGTCGAGTCTTGACGCGCACAAGGTGTTGGTGTTAAACGCCGACTATCGTCCGTTTTTCTATTTCCCATTGTCTACTGCCCACTGGCAGCAAGTAATGTTCTTGCTGGTCAAGGGTATGACTACTGGCATACCTAGATTCCATGCCGTTGAATATTACGACGACCAGTTCGTATCCTGTGGAACAAACAAAAGTGGTGAGCAAACAAGAATTCAGTTGCCGTCAGTTATTGCACACATGCAATACCTTAAGCCGCCAGCGAGGGTACCGTTGACAAATGAAAACCTGTACTTGCGCGACAACTTCATCTGTCAATATAGCGGGCAAAAGTGCAACGAGAGACAGTTGACGCGTGATCACGTAATCCCCGCATCACAGGGTGGTGGTACCACGTGGGAGAACATTGTCTCGGCTGAGCAGAAGGTCAATGAATTGAAGGACAACATGTCCGTCAAGGATTTCGAGAAGCGACACGGCTATGTGCTGAAGGCTATGCCGAGAACCCCAACGTGGGGCGAGCTTTATGAAAGGGGTAAGCAGTACCCACCACAGTACCTCCACGAAACATGGAAGGATTACCTACATTGGGACACCGAGGGGGAAGGCTAATGACTCCAGAACTCGGAAGCCGGTTGCGGCGGTATAAATGGCTACTCCTGCTGATCGTGGGAGTGGTCTTTTTTGCCATTGCCGGTAAATCGTTATATTCCCACCTGAATTACAGGGAAGTGGTTGTGGTGCCCCCACCAGAGGTAATTGTTGCGCCTAAAGATGAATGGCTTTACGTCACCGACAATAGTGTGTTATTCTTTCCGGTGGTTAACGACGAGTGTCGGGCCAAGTATGCCCTCATGCAAGTACATAAGGGTACCAAAGTACTAGTGATAGCTCGCCAAGGCGAATGGGTCGAGGTCGAGCAAAATGACCAAACAGCACTACATACACACGGCTGTATTCACGAAAGTATGTTAGAGAAAAGAGATGATTAAAATTTATTCAACAGCGTTTTGTGCTTTTTGTACAAAAGCAAAAGAACTACTAGACGAAATGAACATTCCGTATGAAGACATCAATATCTATGAAGATGCTGATGCTATGGAAGTTATGCGCGAGATGGAATTCACTACGGTCCCGCAGATTATGATTGACGATGTGTGGATCGGTGGATTTACAGAGTTAGCCGAAATGCAGGAATCTGGGGCTCTAGATTGTCTGGACGACGAGTAGGCAGTACGCGCTAGGACTCGAACCTAGAATACCTTGGTCCTGACGGACCAGCCGGATATTTCTGTTTCTCTGGATCACAGGGAAACGTGTCTACCAGTTCCACCACACGCTGCATTGAATGGTGCCCCCAGAGGGATTCGAACCCTCACGCCCTTTCGGACAATAGATTTTGAATCTACCACGTCTACCATTCCATCACAGGGGCATTGGTACGGATAAGAGGAGTCGAACCTCCACGACCTTTCGGCCACTTGCGCCTCGGGCAAGCGTGTCTACCATTCCACCACATCCGCATAGTGTGATTCTATTTATAACTCCACTCGGTTGGAAAGTCAAGTTACTTGATATTGATCGATTCCAGCTATATATTGTGCAATGTAAAACTTGGGACGGCATTACTCCCGTCTAGACTCTGAGAAGGACGCATCCTTACACCAGCTTCTCAGAGCGACACACCGGTACTGGGGGATGAATCTGAAACACCGGCAAATACGTGGCTCCGCCTAGAGCGTATGATTCGAATAGTCTAGGGCAAGTTGGCTCCGTTCTTCGAGTTGATATGAGTGGTCTTCTCTAGCGTAGCTATGGGAAGGCTACAAGTTTCACCATTCTTCGAGAGTACTATAATAATATTAAGCGTTACCGCGCTCGTCGAGTGCTGCCTTCAGAATCTCCATAGAACGCTCGTAGCGCTTCCGTAAGCTATCGGTGACCCCTGCTCTCATGTTGGACATGTTATCGGCTAATTTGACCTTCAGGGCTCCTACAGGGGCATTCTGTGCCATGTACTCAATCTTCTCTATGTACGTTCCTGATGGATAGCTATTCTTATCGAGCCACTTCACCATATCAAGGGTGGATGAACTGAATCCCATCTGTTGTAGGTCTTGAAGAGTGTAGTCGGTATCTTCGGTGACATCATGCAGGAGGGCTGCTAGTTGTTCATCATCGGTACCATTGAATAGGGAAGCTACTGTGGCGGCTACCTGAACAGGATGCTTCCAGTACTCCTCACCTTGCTTATCGGTTTGGCCTTCGTGGGCTTTCTGGATAAACCGGACGGTGTCTTCAAAGGACGGAGACATTATGGACGACGCTGGCCACCGGCCTTCTCTTGCTCGGCCTGTTGGAAGTTCCGTTGTTGTTGATTTTGCTGTTGTTGCTGCATCGGCTTCTCAACCTTCTCTTTGTGGAATTCGCCGAGTTTCTTATTACGGTTGTTGATGAGGCCAAGGACTCCGGCACGATGCGCGGGCGCTAAAGTACGAGCAAGAACGCGCATGAGGTTTTCGAGAAACTTCGTCTCACTTTTCAGTAGAGTATCGAGGTCTTCGTATGGCGACATATCACTCGCTTCTGCTTCAGTGAGCAAACCGGCACGGCGCTTGATATCTTCGATGTCTTTATCCATGTGGGTATTTATTGATATCACGCGAGGGTGGACCCCTTGGTGCCAACAGGGTACCTCACGGCACCGGTATGAGTGATTTCGACAAACACGTCACTGTCCTCAAACATATGCCGTATGACCCGCCCTAGTGATTCCCTTGCCTCAGTGCAGAGCACCAACTGCGGTGGTGACTCTTCCTCTGGGTTCTCAGCATCGGGTATCAGTCTATAAAGCCGGATGGTGACCTCTTGGGAGTGTATTCTAGCCATAATAGTTTCTTGACAAAAGTTGAAGATTACTGTAAAATACGCGTATTGATTAGGAAAGTCAACTGCGAATGCCACGGATTAGCGCATAGCAAACTGGAGAGAAATTATGACTACAACTAAAACTTTAACCCCTGATGACATCCGCGACCTTACTGGTGACGGTGGTGCTTTCTTTCGTATTGGTTTCAACAAGCGTCCGAAGCCCCTCGGCAAGCGTGCATTAGCCGCTGGCGAAGTACAGCCTACTGAAGGTGAGTACCGCGAGATGACTTGTCGCTTTGGTGTTCGTAAAGACCTGTCTACCGGCGAGAAGGCTGGCAAGAAGGCTTACGACTTCACTGAGAAGAACGTTCTCGGTGTCTGGATTCCTGAGCAGGATCGTCGCGAAGGTGGCGAAGACAAGGGCTACCGCGTAGTTCCTTGCGAGAACGTTAAGGTTCTCAAGGCTCACGGTAAAGTCTGGTCTGTTGAAGGCGGCGTTCTCGTCGAGCAAAAGCAATGAACGTGCTGTTCATGTCCGCCGTTGCGAAACTTCCGAAGTGGTCACTGCCTATCATCATGGTAGTGCCCGCTTGCACTTTGTTAATCGTAGGTGTCAACAAAGAACCGATACACGTATACTCTGAGCAAATTCAGGAGATCACCATCGGTGCCAACGAAATTGGTGTTATGCGTGACCGTGATTTCACTCTTTGCGAAGAACGCGGCGGTATAGTCGGCAAGAGTGGCTGCTTCTTACAGTTTGCACTGGTAACCGGAAGACACCGTATCCCGATAACATACGATGTAGAAATCGTGGATACCCGTGTTCAAACATGGGAATTCAAAGTAGAGGGGTGGAAAAATGACACAAACTAATATCGAGGTTATCATCGAGAGTGTCAGTGATATGGAACACGCGTTGGTTGTGGCCATTGATGCCATACTCGTCGAAGAAGGTATGAAGGCTGTTGTCCGTTGGGCGAAGGCATTCCCCAAGCGCCACCTTCGTTTTGTTTCTGGTATGGGTACAGCCACCTTTGCCTGTCCGTCATTGGACGGTAGTTGCTTCCTTTTGGATTTGGACGACTACTGCGAGGACAATAGACAGAAGTCTTATTGGAGCGACCGCGTTGCTGTCATGATACAGCCGATAATCGATTATTATAATCTGTTCTGGAGCTTCGACCTCTACAAGTACCCCCAAATTCCCGACATCATCTACAACCCGATCACGCGCACCGTCGAGTGTGGTGAGCAAATCATCCATCTGGAAATGAGATGAGAGGCGACGCCGGTTTGGTTGTGATGTACTTTGCACTCAGATATTGGAAAGTGTGGGCAGTAGTGATACCGTCCGCCCTCATCGGACTCGGATACTGGTTGGGATCATGACCGCTATCGTCGTACCAGCCAGTGTTGCCGCTCTTGACCCGATGCCATTCCCAATACCAGATATATTTGATGTACTCGGTCAGTTGTGCGTTGTCGGAGACGAAGACTGGGACAAGGTGGTTGAGTCAATGAAACACGAGGCCAATTATGTAATCGAAACAGACCAAGGGCCATTTCTGATGGTTCGTGTCAATCCCCTTAGAACAGGAGAGGTACAAGATGAAAAAACTGAGCTTTGATGAATTGAAAGACCTCATTATCGCCGACCCTGATAAGGCCGAGGCGTACCGCATCGCCGTCATCGAGAATTTCATTGACGGGTTGCCGGAAGAGAAACAGGACTACGCACGACGCTTCCAGTGGAAGCTGGATGGTGAATTGCGGAAGATTAAAAACCCCATTGCGCGAATGAATATGATTGGCGGAAAGATGTGGGACAGCTTCCTCGACATGAACGCCACTCTCAATGATGCAACCGCCCCGAATGGATTAAATCAGAAACTACTTGACTTGTGCGCAGAAAAGGATATATAGTATACGTAGATCACAACATCTAGCACCTGACGAAGGTGTAAGGACTGGAAGGGAAGAGGCACCGGTAGCCAAACCACGAAGGACCGGCGTAGATGGTAAGCACTTCGGTAACACTTACCAACGCTAATGATGGGCGAATCGGGGACCGACCCTGACAAGCTAGTGATCAACTTGGATGAATTGAGCAGTGTGGTGTGCTTCAGCGGGTTGTAACCCCGTGACCTTATAGGTCTGTAGGTTCGATTCCTACTTCATCCACCAAACATAAGAATGTTGCACGCAAGCTAGACGTATGCGCTGGTGGCGTTGTAAACAGGGGTACCGGATTGCACCCGAGGTCTTGATATCAACCGAACAGCGTTTCCCCCGACGATTAAGCCCCTGTAGAGGGGCTTTTTTGTGCTTGACTCAAAACCCATACTCCTGTATAATCCACGGATTAGTAATTGGAGAGAATCTATGGAAGCATACGAAGTAATTGAACTACTCGAAGGCACGTCTAGCAAAACCGAAAAGGAAGCTATTGTAACTCAGGCGTTCCATGATGGATGTTTCGAGTTCTTCCGTGGTGCTCAACTCGCGTATGACAAGCGGGTAACCTTCGGCACCAAAACTGTCCCATTACATAAAACCATATCAGCCGACGACGATTCACTGACCTTCGATGATTTCGCAATTCTCACTGATATGATGCGTCAGCGTCATGTTACTGGTGGCGATGCGGTTACGGCGATGGAAGTTACCGCCGAGCATTGCGACGAACAGATGTGGGATGGTTGGTACCGTCGTGTCCTTCTGAAGGACTTGCGCTGTGGTGCTACCGAATCCACTATCAACAAGGCACTCAACGCAATTGCCAAAACGGGTGACAAAACTGCCGAAGATTACTTAGTACCGGTGTTCACCTGTCAACTTGCCCATCCCCGCGACAAGTACGAAAAACTGATGAAGGGCAAAAAGCTCATCGATCTGAAACTCGACGGTGCGAGAATTCTTGCCGAATGCGACAAGGAAAATGACACGGTCACCCTCATGACGCGGAATGGTCTTCTCATCGAAAACTTCCCGCATGTTAACAAACTATTGATGGATCGCCTCATGCCCAAACTGACGCGAAGCGTCATGATGGACGGTGAAATGACTGCCAAGGATTTCAAGGCACTGATGTCACAGCTTCATCGTAAAACCGGTGTGGACACTGGTGACATGAACTACGCCATTTTCGATTGTATCCCCCTTGCCGATTTCAGGGCTGGAAAATCCCCCCTTACACAAATCGAACGTGACAAGGCTGCTCAGTGGGCATGCCGCACGATTGCCGATGATCACATTTTCATGATCGAGAAAGAAATGATTGATCTCGACACCCCAGAGGGTGTAGCCCGTTTGGAAGAATTCCACGAAACCGCCACACTGGCTGGCTTCGAGGGAACCATGGTTAAAGACCCTGAAGCTCCCTACGTCACCAAGCGCTCAAGCGCATGGTTGAAAATCAAGCCATGGGTCACTGTTGATCTTCAGGTCATCGAGTGTAAACTTGGTGATGCCGGTAAGAAATACGAAAACACTCTCGGTCGCATCGACTGTGCTGGTTTCGATGGCGAGCAAGACAAGTTCATCCGTGTTGATGTCGGCGAAGGCACCAAAGGTTCGATGCCGGATGTCGTTCGTGATTTACTTTGGTCGATTCGTCATCTGCTTCCGGGATTAACAGTTGAAATTCTGGGTCACGAGGTATCTAAGGACAAGGACGACAATTACAGCATCCGCCACGCTCGCCTTGTGACCTTCCGTGCTGATAAAGATGGCACCGATGAGCATCACAAGAGCATCGCAATGATCAAAGCGAAATTGGGTATTGATTTACCCGAGGACAATGATCTGGTCATCGATATATTCGACCATGATGCGCTCGAAGCTATCGCGAAGGCAGCGTGATGTTCGAACGCGACGTAAGATCACCAGAACAGGCGCTAGCGTACATCACTGATTGTACGCTAGCGACCGTAGCAAGCATGGCCATGAAGAAGAGCCGTGCTAAAGGCGAGTTCCAACGACAAATTTCAATTGCTCAGAAATCCATCGATTGGATGGATCAAATGGGCGTCAGTATGGAAGGCACCCGTGCGGAAAAGGTTATGGCTCAGGGTGGCTCCGTAGACCATTGGTCCAAACAATTCATCGACGACCAACCAAGGGGAAAATAATGGAATCAGGATTCACATCTTTTTATCTCGGTCATCCCATAACATGGAATGACGACACTCGAACATGGCACTACGACGATACTGGTGAAAACACTGATACCGCGCCTAAGCGTGCATGTGTTAAGTGTCGCAAGACTCCGGCGCTGAATGGACATGATCCCTGCATCGAGAATCTGACAGGCGTCAGCAATGCATGCTGTGGTCATGGTGTCGAACGCGGATACATCCACTTCAAAGACGGTCGGGTGTTTCGATTCGAAAAACTCAAACAAGATTTGGATTATTGAAATATCGCTTGACAGATTTGAGCAGACGTAGTAGGATACGTCGTATTGGAGAGATACAACAACGATTTCATGCCTCGGCGGCATACCCCTCTCCTCTCAGAAACTTCGCCGCCGAGGCTCTTTTATTTGTAAATACAGTTAGTAGCAGGAAGCCGGTTTTAGGCTGCGGACATAACACCCCTCGGGTCAAGTTGCCGCGATTCGTAGGTACCGCTCCTACCCTGTGAAACCCTATTCGGGAGTTGAGTCACACCATCTCCTCCAGCGTCCTTAGCAAGACGCTTGACGAAAAAGGCTACAAGTTTACCCCTCTGATGGGTGCCGCGCTTGGGAACAAGATGACCGCTGGAGGCTCGATCCTCAACCCATCAGTTTTTACTAACGCTAATTCGGAGATAAGACCTATGGCAAATGCAACAATCAAACTGGCTGGCCCTGATGCCTCCAACATCTACCGCGTCCTTGCAACAAAGGGCACCCTCAAAGTTCGTCCCGGCGAACTCTACACCGAACGCTTCGTAGAGAATGAACTTCTCACTCGGAAGCGCGACCTCGACACTACCATTATCATTCCTCGCTTCGACAAACTGGAAGTGATGAACGGTATCTTCCGTGGTGCTCCTGTCGCTTAAGTGATGAGTCCCTTTGTCAAGAAATACGGGTCTTTTGCCCTGATGTTCATCGCCACACTAGCATGGTGGTTGTACTGTGAAATGCCAACGTCCACGTACATCGTGTTCGCAGCGATTCATATTATAACATTCATTATGATGTTCGGCGAAGAGCCATCCGACAAAGAAACTTTCACGTAATAAAAGCCCCGCTAGTCGGGGCTTTTTTGTGAACTAGTCCCATTGACATCATATCCAGATTAGTGCTACCCTGCCGTGTACTGTGATTTTTAATCAATACAGGAGTAGTAAAATGAAAAAGACATTATTTGTTATATCGATCTTCGCTGTTATCATGACAGCGGGATGTTCAACCGGTAGTACTGGGAAGACGGTGCAAGTCATCGGAGAACCAGAACCGGTAGCTGAAGCACCCGCACCAGAAGTAACTACAACTGATGGCACTGCCCGCATTGATGCGGTCGGATTCATCGATGCATTGATTGCTTCTGGGTGCACTGTCGTTAAGGCCGAGTACAAAGAAGTCAATCGCGGTGGGGGCATCAGTGTGACTTGTGCCGACATTCCCATGATTAACACCGACGTGCTGAATGCAAAAGGGCTCGAAGGACTGTAACCGAATGGTGATGGCGCTGGATTCCAATCTACCGTGCTAGGATGGCAACCTTCGATATGCTGTCGCGAACGTCGAAAATAGCCAAATATCCCCTAAAGGGTATATTTTCATTTTATACCCTTTAGGGGATATTTTCACTATGACACCATCCGAAATAACAGCACAGTGGCAACGGGACAACCCATTTCGCCATCGTTGCAATAAAGCTAGACAGCGTGCTAAGCACCGTGGATTGGATTTTGATATTGATTCTGGATATATTAAAACGTTATGGGATAAACAGCAGGGTAAATGTTATTACTCGGGTATAGATATCACAATCGATGGTAGTGACCCTGATACAAATTTGACCATTGACAGAATCGACAACGATCAGGGTTATGTGCAAGGAAATATAGCACTAGCGTGTATGGCAGTGAATACAATGAAAAACAAACATTCAGTGACATCATTCCATGAATTCTGCCGCCGTATATTAAATCACGCAAACACTAATGACCAAAAATCTACCTATTAAGACCGAATAATGGAGTTAATAGGCAAAAATAAACCTATTAGACAACCATCAACCCGTGTTCCGGTAGAAGCTCCCGAAGCACATAGTGGACGTGATAGCTGGCGGCACGATAGAACCGGTGCACGCCCAATTCCAATCCATCAGAACCAGATTCCAGATTCCCCAAATCCTCACACTGTGAATTCCACTCGGCGTCATCATATGCTGGAATGGTTTCGGGCTTACCGAATATTCCCTCCTCGGCACATGAGTTCCAAACGGCCAAGCGATCCCACTTGTTGCCTTCTTGGGACAGTATCCATTTGATCTTATCTTCGAGTTCGACCCATGGCACCTTGGTATCACTCTGATACTCTGGATACTGCATGGCAAATTGCCGATACACTTCGTGCATTGCTTTTGAACCTTCGAGATAGGTTGCTGGATTGTCGTGCAGTACGGTTTCGCCGGATTGTTCATAGGTGAACTGCCATTGGAGGAACGGGAGGTCAGGATAGGTGGATACACCACCATGCCCCAGTGCTCCAGAGTAGAGTTCGGCCAATCCACTGATCCGCGAACGGATGTTCTTGACTAGTCCGCCGTGCTGACTTATCCATTCACCGAACGTGCGCCCCAGAATGGCCTCTACAACGGCCTCGTCTTGAGTCAGTACGAAGCTATCCCCATCGACCTTATTACGTCGTGAGGAGACGCCTGAGAAGCCGTAGTGGGCAAATGTGTCTTGATACACGTGCGTACCGATACCCAGAAGTTCCAACGCGAAAGGTTCGCCACCCATGGACGCATGATTGGAGATCATCTGTCGTGCGATATCCGAATCCTTGGTACAGATAAGTTGCTCGGTAAACTGGGTGCCGACAGCGCCGGGTATGAAGTGGAATGGAACCCAGATATAGCGCTGGTCGTCGGCTTCCCGATTACTGATGTCGATTGCATGATGTGCAGTCGGTATCGCGTAGAGTTGACTTCCGTCATCATGGTCATCTACACTGGCGGCGACATTGTCGTCTACGAACTGTGTCGAGTATGCAATAGTCGTTGCGGATGGTTGATCGATACCTGCGGCACGAGCGAGACAATACGTACCGTGATAATGCATATCAATTTGCATTGTTGGAGCCCTTGTTGTTATTGTTATTGGCTCCGGTATTTACTCCCGCCTACTATTTCAAGAAATTGGCAATGTAATCCCTTCCATGGTCGATTTGTTTTTTGGTGTGTTTGGCCAAGCCATCCCAGTCACCATTGAATATCTCGTCGGCCAATCCCCATTCAACGGTTTCCTTGGCGGTTAGATAAACATCTTCCTTTTTGTCCATCTCGGTGCGGAGCATTTCTTTGATCCGGTTAAGGGACCAAGATTTGAATTTACCATTTTGTTTCATGCGGTAAGCGTAAATGTCCAACATCACACCACCGACCTTATCATAAAAATCTAACCCCGTGCGTACTTGCTTCAGTGTCCCCCAACTGCCGTAAGAGCCGTCATGAAACATGAAATGGCTGTGTGGCATCATTACTCGCTTAGTTGTCGCTTGGAAGATGATACTGGACATCGAGCGTGCATGAGTATAACTGAGGATAGTGGATGGCGTCGGGTACGTAATGAGAGCATCGAATATGGCCATACCCTCTTCCCAGAACCCACCGCATGTCTTCATATGAATCAGTAGCGGCTTGGTAGGATTTACCATCATGGTGAGTCGGGTATTCATAATGAAGCGATTGGCCATGGTGTACTCAACACCCGGTTCATCCTCACCATAGGTGCTGGTTGCAGCAAGGTCATCCCATGGGAATAGATAAATCTGATTGCCTTGTATATCGATATGATTTTCGTGAAGTCGATATACCGGATCAGCACTGCGGTCAATTTTCAGCTTTGGAGATACTGGCATGAGGTCGTTCCTTTGTTGGTGTCTCCATGATAAGATACCCCTAAACTAACTAAAAAACCACTCGGTGAAAATAAAACTTGACCTTCGGAACAGAAAGGAGTATAAATAACCCCATGGAATGCCCGTTGCTGCTATGGGGCACCCAAACGATCTAGCTCCAGAGCCTTCAGCAAGTTCAAAGAACGCTGCCCCTGACAGGGTGGAGATTCGAATTTGGGGTATTCGACAGTCCCTCTAAGCGGACTGTAGTTTAAGGATCATTATTCCCATCGACTAGAGGCTTAGGTCGCTACACTCTCAATGTAGAAACACCGGTTCGAATCCGGTTGGGAATACCAATACACGTGATGTACTAATGGCGGGTCGCCAGCCTTTCAAGCTGGTTCAGCGAAAGCTGTAAGCGGGTTCGATTCCCGTCACGTGTGCCAAACACTTTACCCTTGTGGCTCGATTGGATAAGGCATCAGTTTTCTAAACTGCCGTATGGGGGTTCGAATCCCTCCAAGGGTGCCAGTCTAACTATGCACCATTCGTCTAGTGGCCAAGGACACTGCCCTTTCACGGCAGTAACGGGGGTTCGATTCCCCCATGGTGTACCAACTCAAATTCTGCGGTGCGAAGCCCTTAGATGGGTCTCAGGAAACTGGGCGCACTGCACCTTGATTTTATCCCCTTCCGTTATTATATTCCATGCATGAAAATAGCAATCACTGGACACACCGAAGGTATCGGTAAGGCGATAGCCGAAGCCTGTATGGATGCGGGGCATGAAGTCGTGGGATTCTCCCGCGCTACCGGGTATCACTTGTTCAAGGATATAGAATTGGTAGTAGCCGAGGCAGAAGCCTGCGATGTCTTCGTGAATAACCGATATAACTATAATTATGAACAATCGGGCCAACTCGAACTGCTATACAGAATGTTCGAGACATGGCAGGGGCAGGACAAACGAATAATCAATATCAGTTCCCGTTCTGGAACCTACACTAGCCGAGGCGAGATTGATCGCTATGCTGTTTACAAGAATGCCATTGATACTGCGTGCGACCAACTAACTGGCAGGCGTGATAAGCGTCCCCGCATAACTAATATAAAACCCGGCTACGTAGACACCGATTCAGTAAAGCACGTCACGGAGTTTCCTAAGCTAGCACCAGAAAATATAGCCGACGCGGTTATGTGGTCGCTCAATCAGCCCGCGATGGTACACATCGCAGTTATCTCTCTGGGTGCCATGCAGTTTGGTTGACTTTCCTGAAGAAATTTGGTAC
>Ga0307379_10003102_pt1 | contig 24188 bp, 51 predicted proteins | sample UN2MG_FD_202237 | JGI IMG/M metagenome (GOLD analysis project Ga0307379, IMG submission 202237) | Soil microbial communities from Risofladan, Vaasa, Finland - UN-2 | ecosystem: Environmental > Terrestrial > Soil > Coastal area > Acid sulfate soil | place: Finland: Risofladan, Vaasa | collected...
GTCCGGTATTCCATTATGGAATCGGGCTAGCTACATACACCTTTCACGCATAACGTAATCACTAAAGTTTAGTTTGTAAAGTAGAATATAAGCTAATGAAAACGGGGAGTTATAAGCGTAGCTAACTCCCTATTATAGCAACGTTTTTTAGTTTAGTCTAGCTGGAATTTATGGGATTGTAAGGGTGGTCCCCTTACAATAGTAATTTAAGCACTAATGTTTAGTTTGTAAAGTGATATTTTTTTTGATGGTTTTATTTATTTCTCGGCGGATCCCTATCTAGCTATCAATTTAAGCATGGTTTAGGATTTTGTAAAGCAGAAAATTTATGTAGTTTTTCGCTTCACAACATTATGAATCGCGCCTATAATAGTCGCAGGGAGGCAAAAAATGCCAAAGTATACTGTGCTAAGAAGGGAAGTCCATATATCACACCAGGAAATTGAAGCGGATTCAGTGGAGGATGCGATTAACCGCGTAGTTGACGGTGAGGGTGATGAAGTTTATTTTGAGTATAGTCATACGTTAGATAGTGACATATGGAGTGTGGAGGATGCTAACGGGAAAAGGTTAAAGGACTAGCTATATTCACTTGACAAACGGTTGTAAGTAACTACAATGTTGTTAGCTGGGAGGCTAAAACCATGAATATTCCGACAGTTACGTCAAGACCCTGTACTCTGGATGATGTTAAATACTCGTTTGTCCGTATGAGTGGCAATCGCAAGATCGGCTACATGCCAGCGGGTTACAGTTCATTCTTGACTTGCTGGCCTGGTTGCACGTTTGGGCGGCATGGTGCCTGTTATGCCAAGGGTGGCCATTGTGCTATGCATATGTGGAGGGTTACCAGCGGGTTACGTGGGGGATCCTTTGCTGAATTCTGCGATCAAATTAGCATATTGCCTGATGATACCGTTTACCGGCCCATGGTAGGGGGCGATCTACCGGGTTTGGCTGGTAAGCTAGACAAAGGCCAAATGAAAGCGCTGGTTGCCGCGAACCGTAACAGACGGGGTACAGGTAGCAAAAAACCGATAGGATACACCCACGCGCCTGTCACGGCTTGTAGTAGTCCTTTTGGTTTGGCCAACGCAGCTATCATTAAGCATGCAAATAGCAACGGGTTTACTGTCAATTTATCAGCGGATACGGTAGATCGCGCGGATCCTTTGGTAGATCTAGGGATCGGGCCGGTTGTTTGCGTGCTTCCCAAGGGTACCCGTAAAAAGACATATACGGCCAAAGGACGGCCCATTGTGGTTTGTCCTGCTATCTTGGCCGGGAAATTGGGAACTGTGACCTGCTCAACCTGTCTTATGTGTTCCCGCGTTGATCGTCCTTATCTTATCGGTTTTCCTGCCCATGGCATGCGGGAAGCAATTGCTAATAAGATCGCTATTGGGGAATTGCTATGACAAGCATTGCTTGCCATAGCATAGATCTTTTTGCTTGTCAAGATTAACATACGTTCTTATATTAGCTGTAACTGGGAGGTTACAAAATGGTAACAGTAAAATTGGAAAATGTAGACTGGGCATTATTGCGAGAACAAAAGGAATGGCTTATACAAGCAATGTTCCCTCATAACTTACCACGCAAAATGCCCGCATATGGTTTGATTCACCTTTTGGATGAAATTCAAGATCAAGCGGCGCAACAACTAGGTTCGAAAGCAATTTTTGATTTTGAATAAGGTTTGACTGATAGCTACCGATAGGTAGCTATCACCTTTTTTTCTGTTTGTCAACTATTATAGCCAGCCCCCTTACAATAGTAATTTAAGCACGATTCCTTAGTTTGTCAACCACTATTTTATGAAAATGATTCACTTGCTTTATTTTTTGGCTAACTCCGGGAACTTTTGAGCTAACCCATTGAAATTACTGAAGCTAAACTTTAGTCGATTTAGGGTGTTTTTTTATAAATAGTCGGTTGACAAAGCTAAAGATCGCTATTATATTAGCTGTAGCCAGGGAGGAAATTATGTTTGTTTCAGGTTTCGGAATTTGCGACGAAGCGGTAGAATCCCATGAAATTTTCACCATGGTGACTCAATGCGTGTTGTACGATAAGGACAACGCAGCATATGCGCCGGTAGTGGCTTCCTTGGTTAGTGCATGGGTTGCGCTATATACCCATGAATTAGCTGAACAGGGCAAAGAGTTTTTGACTAAAATGGTGAGCGGAGCGCAAGCCGAAAAGATCTATCAGGATGCTTACAGTAAGATATACGCTGATAATGATTGCTGGTGGCCTGAGGCCCTTCCTTTTGACTCACCTTTACCTGTCATGTTTATCACGTCGTTGGCCCAAGGAATCGCCCGGAGTGACTGTGCAGCGACTAAGGCATATTTTGCACAAGTGCAAAAAGATTCACTTTACTAGCTAAAGTTTAGTTCTTATATTAGCTGTAACTGGGAGGTTACAAAATGAAACGTTGCAACGTTTGCGGACAAGCGAAAGAAAATACCCATAGAACAGCTTATTTTATCGACCGGAGTAAAATAGAGGGTGTATGCCCGGAATGTGCTGTGCTATTGAAGCAAGAAGATCTGGACAAGTATACGCATAAGGCTTTGGAGGCATGTTGCAACGCGGTTAATGGTGGATCAACTGCGGAGCTTGGCGCTTCCTTATTCCGTTCAATTCAGCGGGAACACCGTTATCTGCAAAATGAGTTTTTCATGGCTTTGTTTGAATTTTTCAAACTGTATGGTGACCAGGATGAAGGTCACCGGGATGCAAGAAATGAATGGGCTGTGTCGGTTGCCAAGCGCTGGAATGATGCCACGTTTGAATAGGGAGGTTACCATGGCCGGTTATATGGATTGTACTTGTCGAGATTGTTTCGCGTTGATTGTAGGTGACTCAGGCGACTATTGTGACGAGTGCATTGAAGCTGGGTGCCCCGATTATCAGGGAGTTGAAGGTATGTCCCAAGAATGCCAGTCTGCTGGCGCGTACGGTGGTGAGTCATGACACTTCGCAGGGAAGATTTTCAAGCGGCGCTGTGGTCTCAATCGGCATGTAACCTGTCTGGTGTGGTGTTTAGCTTTGCAAGGGTCATGCAACGAATTTGCGACGAGGCTAACGCAACGAACAAGGGTACCGATTGGAAAAACCAACATGCAATTTGCCGGTTGTTTGCCGAGCAGATCAACCATTTGACGCGAGCACGATCATATGATGATGCAGCGGAAACATGTGAAGTGGCGGTTAAAGAGTTGGATGTTTCTAGTTAACAAACCACCCATTCAATCTTATAATGTTATTAGCTGGGAGGCGACAATGACAGTAAAAATCACTGAGGTAGAAGGCAATCTTTATCGTCAATATCCGATGCAATGCCAAGCGCAACCAGTTTATATTGAAGTGAACCTTGCGGCATGTACGATGACAGCGGATTATAACGCCGAAATCGGCAACGGCGTGCCAGCGGAAGTGTGGAATAAACATACCATCTGGTTTTATCTTCCGAGTCCTTGTATTGCGGGCCATGGTATTAACAAGATTATGGCAGAAATCACACCTAAAGTGGCTGAACTGCTTGACTCCTACCGTAGCGTATACAACGGAAACAATTACGTAGGGGTGTATGATGAAGATCTAGCCTCGGAGATTGAGCGCAGGGTTGAAGATCTCGCTGCTAATACCGCGCATCCGATCCATGTGATGGATGCAGGCGATTGGTTTGAAGGATCCACGGTGGAATTTGTGGAGGATATAAGGTCCGGTAAGCGCACGCTGGATGATATCCGCGTAGTTGTCGAAAGTGAGGATGAAACACCCAATTACGACGAGCTTATCTTGACGGGCAAGGACGCGTATATTGAAGAGCTAACAGAACTTGTGCAGAATGATTCATAAACTTCTGGTTGACAAAGCTAAAGATCGTTCTTATATTATCAGTAGACAAACTAGGGAGGATAGAAAAATGGCTAGATCAAAAAAAGTGGTGAAAGCAGTAAAGACCGAAACAGCGGTTGTGGAAGAAACCCCCATCAAGAACGATTCACAAGAGTTGGCAAAAGCGGCGCTGGAAGCGTTGACCGATGAACAACGCGCCGCCATGTTGAAAGAGCTGGGTTTTACCCAGCGAGGTAAGAAGAACACTGGCCCGACGCCCAAGGAGTTGTTTCAAGTGGCACAAGAAAAGCTCTTTGCCAAAATGCCCGACATTCAAACCATCGTGACCGGTTGTGAATTCACTACGCCGTTTTCCTTGACGGTGGGAGTTGATCACGACGGGAACTTCTTTACGGATGTAAAACGCGCCCGTAAGAAGTACGGTCCGCGCAAGAGTGAATAACCTCCCGGCAGGGGAGCGAGGCTTGCCTAGCTCGCTCCCCGTTTAGTTTGCGTTTTACAACCGTTTACAACCTACTCCCCTTACAATAGTAATTTAAGTACGATCCGCTGGTTTGACAAGCAATATCCTTTATAAACATTCACTTTACAAACGATGGATCATGCTTATAGTATATATAACCGAGGAGGAAACAATGCAGGAACCAATAAAGGAATTGCTGGAGTATACGCGCCAGTATAATGCTGTAAACCGTGGCTTCAAAGAAATGGCGCGAAGTTACATTCGGTCAGTGAATGCAACGGAAATGGACCCCGACACGTTTTGGTCTTGCTTGGATTACTTCGCCAACCAGATCAAGAGTAGGTTGAAATATAGCGGCGACGCGGTAAAGGATGCTTGCCACAACACCTTGCTGTACTTGCGTGAGTTGAACAAGCCAGTAGACCCGATCCAGGCTTGGGGAACCGCAGCTAAATTTTTTGCTACCTATAAGAAGGTGTCCAGGGAGTTGTCCCAAAAGTGTTGGGAACTGCCCGGAGTTGAAAAAGGTGATGATAGCTTTGGCGACTGGATTGACGCGCTACCGTTGGCTGGCAGAGTGGTAGTAGAAGGTATTTTCAATGATGATATTGCCAACTATAAACAAGTGGGCAAAGCTGTTAAAGAAACCACCCCCAAGTTGGAAAAGCTCATTATGGACGGTGAGAACTACATCAAAATGAAGTTTGAAGAAGAGCTTATCAGACACTTTGCCTTTACGGTCATTCAATTGGATAGTGCAGACCAAAACGATTAGCCTATAAAGATTCACTTTACAAAGGTAAGTTTAGTTCTTACAATGGTTGTAAGGAGGAACTGTCATGGGCTGGTACTATCCGAATCATTGTCATACAAAGCGTGACTTGATCAAAGATATAATGAAGGGTTGGAAATCCAAGAGCATGAGTTCATATCCCGTAGCCTGGTGCGTTCGCGGAACTACATTGTGGTCAGTTTGGGAAATCTACACCAGGGTCACTGGAACCATCGAGCGGTACATACGTTGTGACCTTACCAGCAAAATGATCAATGATGGCCCATGGGGTTACAAGGATATGGATGAAAGCATGCATCCTTATTACTACAGTTGTCCAGAAAAGTATCTGAAAATGACAAGGGTTTTGTCGAAAAAATGGCGGGAAGGTGTCCGCGAGTACCATGCAGCTAGCAAAGCCAAACGAGCCAGACGCAAGCAAGCGCGGAATTGTCGTTGACAGACCCTAGAATCGTACCCATATTATGTTTAGAGGTAGCCAATGAAAGCATTACAACAAAATGATTCAGTGTTAGAATACAATCGGAACGACGCAGTTATGCAAGAAACACTTGTCAAAATTCATGCCATGCTTTTAGACCCTAATGCACAATCGATTGCGCATCGGATCCTTGGACGAGCACAGTTTGACCAGTTAGTTTTGCACCTTATGTCCGCGCCTGAACATTTGTTACCATCTTGCTAAAGCCTCCCGGTAGGGGAGTGAGGCTTGATTAGCTCACTCCCCGTTTTTTTGCCCTCGTTCATACATTTGTGGTTGACAAGATAAATTTCAATGCTTACAGTATCATTAGCCAGGGAGGCGGAATGAATAGCCACAAGACCGCGATTAGCCGAAGCAAGCCTAGCCGACCTTTGCAGGATGCACTTGAAATGGGCGCAATCCAAGGCAGAGTGCTAGACTTTGGCTGTGGCAAGGGTAGGGATTTAGAAGAGCTACAACGGCTCGGCTACAAAGCAAGGGGGTACGATCCCCATTTCATGCCTAGCAAGCCCCGTGGTCGCTTCCAAACGGTTCTGATGACATACGTACTAAACGTGCTGAAAACACCAGAGCGGACCGTGGCGATCAACAATGCTTGGGAGTATGTTAAGCCAGGTGGCCGGTTGATCGTGACCGTGCGATCTGAGCGTGAGATCTGCGAAGCTGCGGCAAAGGGAAGCTGGAAGAAAGTCAATTGGGGTTATGAGACTAGCAAGGGAACATTCCAGCGAGGGTATACCCAGCACCAGTTGACGCGGGCGCTGTATGGGTTGAACGCCCGGAACATTGCGCATTATACCGCTGGTGGGGTTATGGCCATTCTTCTGAAGTATTAGAAAGATTCACTTTACAAACTAAGATTAAATACTATAATGTAACTAACCAGGGAGGTAACAAAATGGGTTACACGCATTATTGGGGATTTGGTCCTAAAGTAGGAAAGAAAGTTTATCAAAATGCACTGAGGGATTGTCGGAAAATCATCAAAGCAAGCCCCGTACCGTTGGGAAATGGTTACGGTGAGGGTAAACCAGTGCTTCGCAATGGATTTAGCATCAATGGACTAGGCGGCGATAGCTTCGAAACGTTCGCGTTCGATAGCACGCCCGATAGTGAGAATTGGTTTTGCAAGACTGGACGGCGGGAATATGACGTTGTGGTTGTGGCCTGTCTTTGCGTGCTTCAGCTGCACTTAGGCGATGAATGCCGAGTAACTAGCGACGGTGATCCGCATGAGTGGGAAGCTGGCCGGGAGTTAGCATCAAAAGTGCTAGGACAAGAGATCAAGATTCCCCAGCTTGTAATTGACCAACGGAGCATGTATGGTTGGGCGGCAAAACAATACCGTGAACAACACCCCGAATATGCATACACTTCGCTAGATATCACGCATCCGGGTCACCAAAAAGAAACCGTGCCCAGTTGGGCGAAGGGTCAAGGATGAATATGGTTCGATGGACCGACCCAAACTTACATAGGATCACGTTCATAGATTTACAGCTCATTATGGACGAGTGGCGCGTGACACAATGCGAGGGAGTATTAAAGGACGGTACACAAGTGATGGTCTCGGTCCCGTTCAAACGACTCCCACGCTATGGATTCCGCCGAGTCATCATAAAATACGCGAAACACGACGGCGTGTATGCCAGGGGATTAGGAGTATTTGACGCTATAAAATAATCACTTGACAAGAACAGATTACAGCATTATATTGCCTGTATGAAAAGACGTAATCCATATGCGCTTGCGGCGCTTAGTCGAAAGGGACACCGGCAACGCGACCGCAAGAAAGAACTAAACAAGAACGCCTGCAGAAAGGTACCTAAGCGGCAGGCGCACGCGTATGCACGCGAGGGATAAGAAAATGGAAGTTAATATTAAATGTTTAGTTGATATTTCTGAATATAAGATTCCTGTAATTAAAGCATTACGGGCAAACCTTGGAGTGAGTTTAAAAGAAGGTAAAGATCTTGCAGATCTATTTCATCATCAGTCTATGCTTACATATGAGTCTAACAATAGAGTATCCATAGTACAAGCGAACGCTACTGCAAGGAAAACCAATGGCACGCCTTTGTTAGAGTTTAGCCATGGAGCTAATCATGCTAACAATGGTTTTAACACTGAGGACTTTTTAGAAAAGATCAAGTTCTTTGTTGGGTTAGCTTTGGAAAACGACGAGCCAATTCTTGCGGAGGATTTGTTGCACGTATACAATAAGCACACGCAAGAGAACAATTGCTAGCCAGACAAGCAAGATTAGTTCATGGGGTAAGTTTAGTTCATGGGGTAGGGTTTGGGAAATTAGGGCGGACCCCTAACTACAGGTAATTTAAGTACGAATTGGGAAATGTAAAGCTCAAAAATAAAAAAGAATCACTTTACAAAATAAGTGTAAGTGCTTACAATGACGCTATGAACAACCCAAAAATAAAAAATTCTCTTATAAACTTTTACTTGCCATGTCAGATAAAATGCTTATAGTATATATAACGAAGGACAAACAATCTAACCGGGAGCAAGAAAATGGAAAATGCACAAATTGTAGCAGTAGCCAAGGCCGTAAAAGATAAAGTGTGCAAGGAAGCTGGCAAAGAGCTTGACGCCGGACGTTATGAGGTAGATCTATTGGTTCGCGTCCTTGGGTCATTCACCAAAGGCGAGGACTTCAACCAGAAGTTGACCGCAAAGATCAATTTCACCTTGCTGGCGGCACTGGCCTTGTCGAAAGTCAACCAGACCACGCGTGATAACATCGTCGAGGATTTTATAATGGCCATGGGTCGCAGTGACACCAGCGACGAGCATGCCAAATTGATCGACCAGATCAAAGGCGAGATCCAGCCCAAGTTGAACGAGATCAAAGAAATGACCATCACCAAAATGAGTGGTAAAATTACCACGGATCTGACAACGGAAGTTGTTGGCGGCGGTAAAGTAGCAAAAGTAAGCTAATCTAGCCGAGGGCGCGACCGCGCCCTTTTATCTTCCTTCAAGGCAATCGAAAGGTTGCCTTGTCTTTTTTGTTGTCAGAACTAAACATCATGCTTAAATTACTATTGTTAGGGGAGCGGTTACAATAGCTCTATAAACTTCTGCTTTACAAACTAAACATTCAATCTTATAGTATGTTTAACCGGGAGGTAACAAAATGGCCACAAAAAAAGAGTTGTTGATTCAATACCGATCTGACCTTAAAGAAATGCAAGCGGCGACGATGGAAGCGGCGAAGCGCAACGACGTTGCAGTGCTTAACCTGCTCGAAGTTCGCATGGCTCGTGTTTTGAAATTGCTGCGCGGGTTGGGTGTATCTGTTTAGAAAGATTCACTTGACAAAGCTATAATAGTGCCTATGTTATACATAGCCAGGGAGGCGAACCAATGTTAGCATTAGGGCAAACTGTAATGACCTGCGGAGTCTCGGAAACATACAAAGGCGATATGGTCGCCATGGCCGAGATATTTGTTTGCTTGCAACGACACAAAAAAGGTGACTGGGGTAATGTTGACGCAGAAGACCAGGCAGAAAATGATCGGGCATTGCAGGTAGGCAACCGGGTCGTGTCAGTGTATGCCATTAGGGGCAAGAAGATCTATATCATTACTGAGCATGATCGGTCAGTAACTACCGTGTTATTCCCGGATGAATACTAAAATTTCTGGTTGACAAGGTTAGCGTTCGAGCTTATATTGGTTGTACGGGAGGCAAGACCATGAACAAACGAGCGGGCAAAACCGGCAACCGGAAGTATTACAACGGCTACACCAAAGGGCCGGGTGGGCTTAAGTGCACTTGCTGCGGCGCGGTTCACAATGCCAAGCGTGTCATTCGTCGCAAAGCAAAGCAAGCATTGAAAAGCGAGGGAAGCTATGCAAATTGAATTCGACTGGGAATATAACAAAGTGACCGTGACCCGCGAACCAGGTGATCCAAGTTTTCACGGGGTAAGAAATGGTGCTGGTGAATCGCGCTTGCTGTATCATATCAAAGAAAAGCTAAACTCGGAAGGGTTTGATCTTATCAAAAAACGCATGTGGAAAGATGGTCACCTTGTGGATGAAATGCAGCAATATCTTAGGACGCGAAGTCCAAAAAGTAAAGGTCCGCATGTTTATATCACTAACCCACGTTGGGCGATCAATGGTGCGGAAGTGGATTACAACGAGGGCCAAGTCACGCTAGCTTTGCATCAAGATGTTTTCAAAAAAGGATAAGGCTATGACCGTCAAAAGATTTTTCGCAAAGAACGTTATGGAAGACCCTAACGGGGTGCTGGTATTCTCGGAAGAATTTGATCTCTTGAAAGCGGAATACAACGAGCTGGCAGAATGGATCGCTATGCAACCATGTGAAGATCCACAACCGATTGAACCTAATGGGTGCCATTGCCTATCATGCTGTAACTCTTGCGGTAAGTGCTTGCCTTGCAAACTGAGGAGTGAAAATGTCCTGCGCTACCAAAAAATTGACTGAGGCCGATGTTCAAAATTTTACTTTAATTCATGCATTTAGAAATGAATGGCGACAGCGCTATGTTTGCATTCATGAACACCCTTCCGATCCGACTAAAGTTGTTACCATGGGTTATGTACTTGCCGCGACCGGAGGAGTTACCACGATCCCGCCAGTGATTTGCATTGAAGATCGCTCGCGTTATGCGCGGATTATTGACCGTAAAATTAAACGGGTTGAATGACCCTGAATAGGTACAAAGGTGGCAGTATCTCTCCCTCTATTGGTACAAAGGTGGCAGTTAGGTACCTCCATTAATCAAATAATAAAACTAAATACTAAAAGATTAACTTTACTAATCTATAATAGTAACTATATTAGTTTTAACCAGGGAGGTAGTAAAAATGGCAAGGTCAACCAAAAATTACGCAAAAAAATTAAAACAGTTGTGCGAGTTGGAAGGCTTTGAAGAAATGGAAATGTTGGAATTGGCTACTTATGACAGCGTGGCACATGCAATTTGTATCAATCCAGAGTGCACGTATACCACTATGATGGAACCCGACCAGGATGCAGGCTGGTGCGAAGAGTGCAACGAGGGAAGTGTGGTAAGCTGCCTAGTGTTAGCTGGAATGCTCTAAAGAAGTGCAAAGGCAAGTAGGGCCGGGAGGCTACGGAAACGTTCCCAGTGAGACTGGGCAGAGGGTTCGATACCCTCACTTGCCATTGAGATATAATAGTTGAGTTACAAGATAGCTGGATTAACTTTAGTTTAGCAGGATTCTATATACATTGTAATCACGGTTTGCCATTCTGTCAACCTCAAATTTCTGAGGCTAAATTTTAGCCGGTCCCCTAACTGCTTTAAATTTAAGCACTAACTAAACTATGTCAACCTTTGCGAGTACGATTCTTTATAAATAATCACTTACCTTTTTATAGCTATGGCACGGGAATTGCAGTAGAATTATTTTTGCTCATTTATAATGGTTCTATTGACAAAGCCTTATTCGTTGCTATACTTTAAGACAAGAAAACAAACAAACCGGGAGAAAACTAATGTATACGTGGAAAACCTGCAAACCCTTATCAGACAGTCAACTATCTGAAACCGTAGCGCTGGCCCAAGCGGGCGACAACGAAGCGCTGGCTTTATTAACTGCTAGCATGGTCAAACTTGCTAGCAAGATCGCTAATCAATACCGGAATTTTGCCGGTAGCAACACTGACGATCTAACGTCTGAAGCGCTTATAGGGGTCTTACAGGCTATTCAATCGTTCGACCCTACACGGGGTACTAAATTCACGACCCATGCAGCGTGGGCAATGCGTGAACGGATTCTTAAATACGTAGTCCGCGATTTTTCGCTAGTCAAAATTGGCACCACGCAAGCCCAAAAGAAAATATTTTGGCGACTAAACCGCGAAACAAGAGCATTGCGCAACGAGGGAATTACTGTTACAGATCAAGCTCTTGCGGAGAGATTGCACGTCAAGGCCAGCGAGATCCAAAGCGTTAGGGAACGGATGCAGGGCGAGTCTTCTCTTGACGCTACGGACCCGGATACGGGACGGACACTGCTAGAATCGACTCCGGGCAGTGTGCCCAGCCCGGAGCGCTACGCGACCGAGCGCAGAATGACGGCATGGGTCCAAACTAGAATGATTGAATTCGAGCAACGGCTAGCTGATAAAGATCTAGCAGTCTGGAATTTGCGCATTGCGTCAGAAGAGCCATTGACAGCGCAGATCGTAGGCGACAAGATCGGTGTGAGCAAGCAATATGTATGCCAGACCGAAAAACGCTTAACCAAGGCTTTTATAAGATATGCCCGCAACCGCTAGGTGCGGTACAGGGCAAGCAAGGGTTGCGCTTCCCGGCGCAATCCTTTCTTTATATAGCAACCCCAATTTTAAGCCCCACCCTTAACTGCTTTCAATTTAAGCACGAGTTTTGGTTTGTCAAGTGTCAAATGTATAAAAGTTTATTTATCTTTTTATACAGAATCACTTGACAAGTTATTATAGATGATTATCTTTAACATATAGCAAGCAGGAAACTTAAACCGGGAGAGAACTAATGTTAGAAAAAAAAGACGTTGTTTACAAGGTGGTAACCGACAGTATGATCAAAGCGTTGACTGAGGCCATTGCAACCGATGGCGCAGCACCATGGGATAAGCCATGGAATGCCGTTGCAGGTGTCCCCATGGCCGTTAGAAAATGGGACAATGGCAAGGCTTATCGCGGGATCAACATTTGGATCTTGCTAGGGTCTGGCCGTCCGGGACCATGGGTCACCTATAATCAAGTGAAAAAAGCTGGCGCAAGCTTGAAAGCCGATCAATCCAAGGAATACACCACGATCTGTTTTTGGAAAATCAATAGGTATAAGGACAAAAAAGATCCTGAAAAGACTAATTCAATCCCAATGTTACGCTATTATAGAGTCTATAGTTTGGAACAAACCGAGGGATTGAAAGAAAAGCGCTGGATGAAAAACGAGCGCGAAGCCAGTCAAACGGACGTGGTTGTCAATCCTTTTGATAAAGCTGAAAAGATCTGGATTGAATTCAAGGGCAAGCCTGATGTACGCGAGGGAAGCAATAGCGCATCGTACCGGCCATTTCAAGACGTGCTAAGCATGCCAGCAAAGGTGCAATTTACAAGCAAGTACAGCGACCCGGAAGAAGCGTATGGACACTACAACTCAACTCTATTTCATGAGGCGGCACACGCAACCGGCCACCCTTCACGATGCAAGCGCTTCGAGGCTAATCAAGCCGATCATATTTTCGGATCCGAGTCATACTCAAAAGAGGAGCTGGTTGCAGAAATGACAGCGGCATATTTGCAAGCGTTCGCCGGTATCGAAGTTAATAAGGTCCGCGACAATAACGTCGCATATCTAAAGTCATGGGTCAAACGGCTCGAAAGCGATCCTAGGTTTGTCATCCAGGCCGCAGGGCAAGCGCAGAAGGCTTGCGATCATATCCTCGGCGTCAAGTGGGACAACTCGGAAGATAACGCAGCACAAGCAAGCTAAACAACTGTGAAGCCATGGCAGAATTGTCTGCCATGGCTATGACCTTTATACATAGCTACTTGACACTATGGCAGTGTGGTAACAGCACCAGGGCATAGTGACCCCCTTTGACATATTGTCTTGACAACCTGTCAATTCAGACATATTCACTTGACAGAATGTCAACCCTTCCAAAATGGGATGGTAAAAAAACCATGGCCATAGTGGAATCAATTAAAATCCGGTATATATTCAATTAATTATATAGGAGTATGACCTCCCATTTTATGAGAAAATTTTTAGACTAACCTTGTCAAGTTTATCTTTCTAAATGGTTACCACACCATTACGGTTACCGCCCGTCATCACGGTCGCCATGTTTAGCTCACACGGTAACAGGGGGCCGTAGCCAACACAGTAAAAAGAAGTGTCAGGCACCAAGTGGATGTTAGCCATTGAGTATAATGGTAGGGGGCTAAAAAAATATGGGAAAAATTTTTGTCATAAAAACCAAAAACTAAACATTGACTAAGGGAGAATACCATGGCAAAAGAAATCATCATCATTACGCAGTCTAATGAATCTGGGTGGATGCCTACTGAACCACAAGCTGTGGAACTGGAGAATAAGATTAAAGCGTTGACGGGTAAAGAAGTGATTGTGCTGGGTCCGGGAATGAATGTAGAAGTGCTAACCTGCGGTGAAGGTTTGGAGGAAAAATGAAAGTTCTTAACCAAATCGAATACGATGACTGGAAGGGTAAAAACACTGATCCATATGGTGGCGAGTGTTTCCGCTACGCGGAAGCCTGGGCCGAGTTGCTGGAAGCTAAACTAGCCCAAGGTTTGGCGCTTGCGGATTTTGCCTCGGCGGCATCACACGAAGCGGACACCTCGGGCATTACAGGCTTCATGCACGGCATGGCACTGGGGATTTTAGCTAAGTGTTGGGTGCATGGTGAAGAACTGCGACGGTGGCACAACACGTCTTCGCAGTTAAACAATGAAGGTGAAAAAGCTAATGAGTCAGGTGGAGTTTTAAATCCTGCGGTTCTAACGGTGATTCGGTAACATTAGACATGATCAAAGTTGCAAACAAAAGAGACAATTTGTATGTTGGTGCACCATTTAAAGTTTACATTGGACGGCCAAGTCCTTTGGGAAACAAATATTCGGTTGAAGAATTTGGCCGTGACGGCTGTATCAAACTTTTTGAAAATGATCTAAAGACAGCGTTGAAGTTAACAGAACTTCCAGCTGATTCGTCTTATTTGACTGGTATAAAAAATGAATTCAAAAGACTTGTCAAACTATATTTGAGGCACAGTTACTTGGTACTTGAATGTTGGTGTGCTCCACTTGCCTGCCATGGTTCCGTAATTAAGAAGTACATTGAAGCTGATTTGCAAAAACTGACAGTTGTTAAATAATAATGTATGAGGCATGCTAGCTTTAGAAAGGATTGATAAAAGGAAAACTTAACTATGAATTTTGAATTAGCAGAAATTTGGCGGGCAATGTTAACTGTATGTTATGACATTAATGTAACATTAAACGACCTCATGGTAGAATCACGTCAGGAGTTAAGTAAATTTCCTGATAAAAATGGAGTAACAACGGAAGAACATTTCCGTTTAGCTCAACGCGCTATCGATAATGCCATGGATTTAATAGATAATGTAGTATCGGAAGAAGAACAATCATATTGGGATTATGACCATGGAGATATTGTTGTAGATTAAACACGTCCGCTACGATCACTTCAAATACCAATTTCGCACCAAACCCAGTCTGTTACAACATACTCGAAGTTTAGCTTTTTAGGGCGGGTAATTAATAAACTTGAAGAGTTGCACACACGAGTATAATGATCACAAGAACGGAGTCAAAATGTCTTCCGAAGAAATACTTTCGCACTGGTTGTGCATGGTTTGCAATGAAGGTTATGCGCAATCAGTGTATCCTGCTGGATCAGAACCGGTGATGCCTGCCGGTTGGAAGAGTAGATCAGTGACTTACTCACCAGGGTCCGATCAGTACGTAGGCAGACCAACGACTCGGGGAGTTTGTCCAGAGTGTGCTGACCTTACTAATGTGGAAGCTTATTTAAAAACAGATCGTGACGATTGGAAATTTTCGGAAGATTCGCAGCCACGAAGCATTTTTAAATCGCTTGACGCCCGTAAAAATTTAAACTGTGCTCATGATGACATTGAGGAACTGCAGCAGACCATCTGGTGCAAAGATTGCGGTGCGATTTGGGATGTCGCGCAGATGCCTATTGCTGGTTGGCATCTTCCTAAATGTTTCAGTCAGTCTGGGGTTTCTCCGAACCTGCTTCATTATGAAAACGACCCATCCGTAGATCATGTTTCAACAGAAACCCGGAGTGGTTCCGGCGCGGACAATCGTTACGATTCAAACTTCGTGTTAGACTCTAAAGAGAAAGTAGGAAGTGCAGTTGGGTTGCATCAGTGCATTTCAAGTGACTATCCAAACCTTAGCGATGGTGGAATTACTTTGTGCTATGAAAAAATGGACGGTACGCTTTGGACTAATGATCTTGCATACGCTAGTCAAGTAAACTTTTGTCCATTTTGTGGTTACCATGTTCATGGACAACTGAAATAAAGGAGTGGACATGCGACTAACTATCAAAGATTTAGAACAAGCCAAAGCAGGACTTGAGCGTGACGTTTGCGAGTACATGGCAGCAGCTGTTCGCGTTAAACAACAAATACAAAACGTGACGGAAAACATAGCAAAAGCTAAACAAGATCCAAACGGCACCATTTGCTATTATCGCGGAGTGGCTGGTTTGATGACTGATGATCATAAACTTGAAAGTAGAATGACATTCGAAGAACTAAAAATAGAGTTTCAGGCATTATTTAGTATGACTGAAGCGATAATAACTCTTGTAAAGGGTTGGGATGGTCGTGGTATAGAGGAATGGAATAAAGGTATGATTAGGGCTAAGCTGGCGCTTGATACATTGGGATCAGAGCAGTGTCCACATTTTCGATGTGATGGTGTGCTAAGGTCATTTGGTGTTGAATCAACTTGTCTGGCATCACTTGGAGGAACAGATCCTAATCAAAAGATAGAAGGATTTGAGTGTGCTAAATGTGGTCGTCACTTTTCAAGATCATATAAATGGGTGGAAGGGAGTAACTAAAAATGGAACATAAACTATTAGTGACTAGATTGGTTAATGGTATGTATCGTGATAGGCAAGAGTTAACTTATCTTCTTGAATTACCGTTTCAACCTTTTTTAAAAATGTGTATTAAATTTGCAGATATAGACCCGTATGATCTTGGCGTATTTGGTGTTATTACTGTAGATCATTTGACATGGGATCTTGATAAACATATGTGGCTATGTTCTGACGATGATGCTTCTTATAATTACACTGAAAAATATATGCAAATGTTTAAGGAGCGTGTACAGTTGTTACAAGATTATGGGTGGAAGCTAAGCAATGGACACTGACGAAGCTGTAGATTACGTCAAAAAATATTTTAGAGAAGCGATCAAACCTTTTGTTGGCGACGCTGCTGTTTCAATGCGATTCGTAGCGGAACGTTTGAACGCAATGATAGACTTAATAGAAGAACACGGCGGTAAAGTAGAAGTACACGGTGACACTGTTTATGTGTGGCCACCACCCGTACCCAACTTTATAACCGTAAAGTTCAAATTTACTTTGGAGGACGAAGATGTCAAATAAGAAAGATCCATTAGTAGTTGGCTTTGTTGATTTAGGTAACAAAACGGGGGGTATTTTTGATGAAGAGGATAAGAGATGTATTAGAGATTTGCGTGCTGCTGCTAGTGGTGTATCGACAATGAATATATCTTGTTCTGGTGGTCCTCCTGGTGATTCTAATTATATACCTAAACCAGTCGAGAAAGTAGGTAAAGCATAGAAGAACACGGCGGTAAAGTAGAAGTACACGGTGACACTGTTTATGTGTGGCCACCACCCGTACCCAACTTTATAAATGTAACATTTAAATTCACTCTCAAAGAGGAAGATAAGTGATGGTTGATTTCTTTTGCCATACGTGCAATGACGGTTTGGGTCTAAAAGACTTAAAAGACCAAAATGAACACCTGCGTCAAATAAACATAATTGCTAACAAACGTGTAATAAAAGCACAGAGTAGAATAAATAAACTCGAAGTAGAAAACAAAACGCTAAAAAAAGAGTTGAAAGTTTTTAAAACTTTTTGTAAATGTAAACATCCTGCTACAGGAAAGAAATGATGGTCCGTAACCACGTCATAGAAACTCCCCTCTTGGGTTTGCTGGTTGTTGAGTCTACACGGTTTGTTGACTCCCGTGGTTATTTTATGGAGACCTACAGCAAACGTGACTATGCGGCACTGGGCATCGATGTTGATTTTGTTCAGGACAACCAATCAAAATCTCTGGCTGGGACTCTACGGGGACTTCACTTCCAGCGTGAACATCCGCAAGCTAAACTAGTTCGTGTCCTTCGCGGCAGAGTGTTTGATGTGGGTGTGGACTTACGTAAAGAGTCAGCAACCTTTGGGAAGTGGTATGGTTTGGTGCTCGATGCTTCGCACCCGCGTCAGTTTTTCTTGCCTGCTGGTTTCGCTCACGGTTTTTTAGCCTTGACGGATGACGTCGTGTTTAGTTATAAGTGCTCCGACTACTATTGCGCTGACGATGAGTGTGGGCTTATTTGGAATGACCCAGACATTGGCATTGAGTGGCCACTGCGTGATCCAGATGACCCTAGTCTAAGTGCTAAAGACCGTGTCTGGCCTCGACTGAAAGATTTAACTTTCTGATAGGGAAATCCTATGAAAATAATGATCACTGGTGCTCAAGGTCAACTGGGTCGGGCTATACATCATGCATGTCTGTCGCGCCAAATTGAATGTGTTGCGTTCGCCCGGTCTGCACTGGACATCAGTGACCTGGCTGCTGTGCAAGCTGCCGTGTATGGTGTGTTTCCTAATGTCATCATCAACTGTGCCGCCTACAATGACGTGGACCGTGCCGAGAATGATTTTCATGACGCTTGTTTGATCAACGGCATCGGTCCTAAGAACTTGGCCATTGCTGCTGAAGAACTTAAAATTTCAGTCATGCATTTTTCTACCGATTTTGTTTTTGATGGACAAAAGACTGAACCTTACCACATTGCTGATACACCGAAACCGGTTAATCGTTACGGTCAGTCTAAACTACTGGGCGAACAATTATTGCAATCGGTTACTAATAATTTCTTCTTGGTACGGTTGAGTTGGGTATTCGGTGATGGTGATAATTTTGTAAAGAAAGTGCTGCACTGGATATCAGGCGGTGAAGAGCTACATGTGGTTGACGATCAAGTGTCTTGCCCATCTTACACTGTTGATTTGGCCCCGGCGCTGCTTGACTTACTCGATACTGGTGCTTATGGTTTATATCACCTGTCTAACGGTGGTGTATGTAGTCGTTATGACTGGGCACGACACATTGTAAAGACTGCGGGTTCGGATGTCCGAGTACTACCAGTGCACAGCAACGAGTTTCCGGTACTATCTGCGCGACCGAGTTTTTCGGCCATGGACTCTTGGCCCATTCCTCTTTTGCTGGGCCGTAAGATGCCCACGTGGCAAGACGCCACCGAACGATTTCTTTATCAGCTGAGCGAAGGCAGCTAAAGTTTTTTGAAAGGAAATAATGACAATCATTTACAAAGGTACCGCCGCCGAAGTGGAAGCGCAACAAAAGTGTGACCACATTTGGGAGGGACCATTCAATGCACGTGGAACATCTCTTACTGAAAAATACTACCAGTGTGGACGCTGCACATGTACTAAGAACGTACAGTATCCTTTTTTGCACGCGCAACCGGAGCTGGGTAAGAAAGAACTTTTACATAAAATTTGTGGCGGCTATGTAAATGCTTTAGGTCTAAACTATGATTTTCATTGTGGCGGTGGAGTGGTAACTTTACATATTAGTAAGTACGGTCCTGGTGGGCATACCCGCCCTGAACCAGAACACACAGAATTAAGTTTTCCTTTTGAAAAACTTACCATTCAAGCTACTAAGGAATAAACATGAAACTTATTTTTGTAGCTGGGCCGTTTGCAGCAGATACCCCGTGGGGAGTTGAGCAAAACATACGCCGTGCAGAAGAGGTGGCGTTGCTATTGTGGTCCAATGAGTTTGCAGTGATTTGCCCACATGCAAACAGCCGGTTTTTTTACGGGGCAATAGGCGACGACAACATTTTCATAGAAGGTTACCGTGACATTTTGAAAAAGTGTGATGGTGTCATGTTGGTGTCAGGGCATGAACACTCCGCAGGAACTTTGGCTGAAAAACAATTGGCAAAGAGTCTCGACATTCCAGTGTTTGATTCAATCGTAGCTTTGGTTGCTCATTTTGGAATGCTAAACAATGAAAAAAGTTAATAGAAAAATAGATGTGAAAAAATGTGAGTATTATAAAGAAGGAACAGTGTGTGATCGGTGCACGTTGGAAATTACTGAAAAAGATATGGAAGAGCGCTGGAAAGCTATACACAATTTGGAACTTGCAAAAACACGCGAGGATTTGGAGTTTAGTTGCGCACAGATTACTGATGCACTTTTATATCTGGTTTGGGATTCTCCCCACCATGCAGGCCCACTATTTGATAAACAGAACGCACTAATTGGCGGTGAGGCTGTAGCTAGCTGCGTTAGTCAACCAGGAGAAAAATTTCAATCCTGGTATGAGTACCACAATGAAAAAATTTAGTTTAGAAATAGATGTGGTGTCTACGTATTGCAACCAATGCAACTATTCAGACATTGAATTATTTAAATGTGAACATCCTTCTGGTGGGTTTTCTTTAGAGCAGCCCCCACTAGGAAATTGGGTTCCAATTCCTGACGAGTGCCCACTGCCCAATTACACAGAACAAATCCAAAGCATTTTGGACATGGCAATTTCTTTTGGGAAAAAAGATAAACTTTAGCTTGTCAAACAGCTAAACAATCCTTATGATGCAAGTAATTGGAGGTGACGAATGCCTTACGATCCAAGACCTGTAAGTGACGGTGGTAACAGAGGAATTGACGCTGAGTTTTCTCGCGCTGCTCCCAAGGGTAAGTTTCGTGTGGTCGGCGTAGATACGTTCGACGGTACGGATTGGGTCCAGGGAGACTTCGACACGGTGGAAAAAGCCACCGAGCATGCACGGAAACACAGTGGCAACATGTGTATGATGCATGTTTATGATGACCGTGGTAATCACCGAAGTCAAGCAGGTACGTTCTGATGAGCAACGATGCCGCTGAAAAACTTAAAGCTAAAGTAACAGCTGCACTTAACATTGCTTTTGACGACGGCACCACTGATGGTGGTCATCACAAAATGTGGGTCATCGATCAGATGGTCCGTGCGTTGACTGGTGATGACTACGACACCTGGGTGAAAGAGTTCAATACCGGAGAAGACGGCCCAAACAGCTATGAATGGGATGAAGGGATTCCACCGTAAGATGCAAACCGCATATGAAAAATATTTTAATAAGCAAGACGACACCATATTATTAGCTAACTTGCTAACAGGTTTCAAAAAACGCACACGGGCACGAAAGCGTTACGGCTTTGCTATATTGACTGCAGAAGCCATTGAACAGCTGAAGCCCTATGCACCATTTGTAGAAGTAGGTTCGGGAAATGGTTACTGGGCATATGAAATGCAAAAACGCGGTATTGAAATTGTGCCTACTGATCCAACACCGCTAAAGACCAGCCGGTATAAATTTAATAAGCAGTGGACTGACATAAAGATTCTGACAGCTACACGCGCCGTCAATCGTTATCGAAAGCGCACGTTACTAATGGTTTGGCCTTGCTACAACCAGCCTTGGGCTTACGAAGCACTAAAAGCCTATAAGGGAAACATTTTAGTGTTTTGTGGTGAAGCGCACGGTGGGTGTACTGCAGATAATGATTTTTACAAGTTGCTTTCGAAAGAGTGGAAGGCAACTACTAACATAGATATTCTACGGTGGCCTGCTTTGTACGACTACATGTGTGTTTATACAAGGAAGAAAAATGGCTCCTCCAAAAAAAGAAACTGATGCAGTTTCCAAACGTCTAAAACTTATAATTGAAGAACAAGAAGCTTGCGCTACTTGCGTGGACAACAATCATGGCCTTCCCGAAAGACGAGCTACGCACATTGTCATGGAGTATCTTCCCTGGGTGATAGAGCAGCTAAACACTGCGAATGTTAAACTGCAAGAGGCCCGCGAGGAGCTAGCTAAAATAATTCGGTATCAACCTATTTATTACAATGGGCGCGGAGACAGGGCAGGTGATATGGACATCTGGTTAAGCAATCTTTTAGCTAAACTGGAAGAATAACTAAATGGCTAAACCTAAAATACAACTTGCGCAGTACCCAGAACTAAAAGCTAAATTCGAAAGTGGTATGACCCGCAAAGAACTGGCTATTGAATATGGGTGTACGTGTGCTCACATAGGCAAAATTTTAATGAAGTTAGGCGTTCCTAAATATTCCAAATGTGCGTATACTCCCCACAGTAAAACGTTTGCTTATCACAAAAGTTTAGAAATAGCAGACAAACTAAAACGTATGTATTGTGTTGAATGTCTTTCGCTGCGTGATATGGCTAGCATCTTTGGAGTGTCACATTGTACTATAAAATTAGCTTTGATGCATATTGATGTGAAGCTTCGCCCTGAACGGCGTCAGCTTGTGCAGCTTCCAAAATCTTTGTATGAAGACGTGGTGCGTGATTATTTAGATATGGGCATCCCAGGCAAAGTTGCAAAAAAATATAAAGTACCTTCCAGCACTGTGCACAGTATTGTAAATAATTATGATGCAAAGTATGGAAAGAACGGTTGGGAGTTATCACCTAAATGACTTGGGATAAAGAAAAGCTGCAGGCCCAGCTTAAAACAGTTGAGGCAGTCAAACGCTGTGTAGTAGTTTCTGGCGGGCTAGCCTGGCACCTAATGTCACCACCACATGAAGAGACGAAAACTATCCACGATCATTCCGATGTAGATTTATTTGTTTTGCCGGAACAAGTTTATACAGTGCTTTCCATTCTGAAAAGTCGGGGCTTTATTAAGTACTGGACCAAGTATGACCGGCTAGACAAAAACTTTATGCGTTATGGGCGCATGTATGCAATTCCCTCGGAAGATATAACGCAACCAAATTATGTGAAAGTTCTGCTGGATTTGTTTATCGAACGTGTTCCATACAGAGTCGTAGGAGACTTCAATGTCATCACGCCTGAGGCTCTGCTGCCTATGTACGAAACAAAGCACGCCAGCAAAGCGTGTACGGCTGTACGTGCCGCTACAATTCTCGTTGCTAAGGGGATTGACCCACTCGATAGAAAGGAGTTGATCGATAATGGTTAGATTACTTGAAATAAATGGAACTGTCAGTCATTGTGAATCATGCGTGTATTGCACCTGGTTGACTGATGACCTACACAACACTGGTTGGTTTTGCAACAATGCAAAAAGTAATTACCGGCTGATTCTGACTAAAGAAGATTATGACAGTTCCGGTCTTAAACATATTTTTATTCCTGAGTGGTGTCCACTACTAGACCCCGCTAAATTTAAATGCCCAACTTGCAGCAAGGTAGCTCCGTTTTTTAGATGTAAGGAATGTGGTATGGTAGACGCCCGAGCTTATGACTTTAGATTTGAATAAAGTTTACTTCATTATTTTAAAGTTTTTACCACGCCACTCCCGCTGCCTACCCATAGTTACAATCCAAATAAACAGCACACAGAGCACAGGTGGCGTAGGTGGCCATGCGCACCACCGTGGAATCGCTGCCAGGCTTGCAGCGAGAGCCTCCTGGTGCCTAAGCCACTCGTTATCGACCTGCGCCACCGTTTGATATGAATTGGTCAGCGTGACGTAGCTAGTGTCGTCGTACACCCACGGGTTTGATACGTAGTCTGTTGCGTCAGTATGTTGATTTGCACGAGTCATCGGTATTTCCTTTTTAATGTTTTCATTATCTCGCCTTAAAATTTGGGCAGGCATTATTTTTGTTCAATTTCTTTGCTTTCTTTTTCACCGTAGTCTTTACTATGGAGTGATTATCATATTTTATTTTTTTGATATTGGTTGGATGGGCACAAGCATATGACAAAGTGCCTGCATTGAAAAAATTACTAATGATTGGTAAGTACCATTCGCAACGAGAACAAAACACTCTTTCTTTAGTTTCCATTTAAAAATTCCTTATGGCAAACATGCTACCGATATTTTCTTTTTAAAGTAATATTATTGTTTGCTGGGTGCTCATGACCGACGATTTCTTTACATGCTCGGCAAATGACGCAGACGTAGGGAGTGCCAAACACAGCAAAAAGCCCCCGCCATGCGTTGCTCACGTTCCCACGCATGAATGGTTCGAAGTGTGCACCGCACGCTGGGCAAGTGTTTAGTGGGTTCTCCTTAAATTTTAGTGCCATGTATTCCCAAGACATGGTACCTCCTTTCCATCGGCGCGGTTATGACTTTACTTTCTCGCCGCTCCACTTTGGGAGTCCGTTGCGTGAGATAGCTTCAAGTACATCAGCAATTTTTTCAAGTGCAATGGTAGCTCTATGTGACGATCCAACCCTATCTGCCCTATCGTCCCGGTCTTTCTTGAGGTGTTCGATGGCGAGGCGGGAATGCTCCGTTTGTGTCCTCAGTACCTCTCGCCGCATGAGTCTTTCGTCTTCCAGCTCGCGGCGTTCAACTGCTCTCCCACGCATGTCGTCAAGTAGCTCTTCAAGTATTTCGTCTCGCTGTTCGCTCATTTTATCTCCTTAGTTTCAACAAAGTGATTATTTTCCAGCCGCATTCGTGCAACGAGTTTGCCATTTTCAGTTAAACCGATGGTGTGTCCCGCTAACATTAGCTCCTCGGCTCGTTCATTGTCAACGTTGTCTCCCACGATGCACCTACCTGCTGCGTCTCGTTTGAGTAGAGTACCGGCTGACCACGCCATTAGGCTGGTACGGTCTACGCAGAGTATGTCTTTGTCGTGTTCACTCAACGTTAGTTTCTCTGACCAATTATT
>Ga0307379_10003109_pt1 | contig 24172 bp, 20 predicted proteins | sample UN2MG_FD_202237 | JGI IMG/M metagenome (GOLD analysis project Ga0307379, IMG submission 202237) | Soil microbial communities from Risofladan, Vaasa, Finland - UN-2 | ecosystem: Environmental > Terrestrial > Soil > Coastal area > Acid sulfate soil | place: Finland: Risofladan, Vaasa | collected...
GTATGATCCGCAATCCCCTGCCCACCCGCGCCGAGGTGACAGATGTCGCCAATGCGATCTATGACGGCTCCGATGCAATCATGCTCTCCGGCGAGACCGCGGTCGGGGCCTATCCAGTTCAATCGGTACGCATGATGCGCCGCATCGCCGACCATGTAGAAGAAAATCTCGGCCTCGACCGGGGCTGGGTGCGGGCCGAGGAGCAGGACAGCGTCTACTCCACCCAACTTGCCGTCGCCCACTCGGTCTGCCAGACCGCGGAACGTCTAGGCGCCCACTGTATCGTGGCTCAAACGATTTCCGGAACAACGGCCCGGCTGATCTCGATGTACCGCCCATGTACACCGATCCTAGCCCTTACTCCTGAGGAGACCACCTTTCATCAACTGTCCCTGGTTTGGGGGATTGAATCCCTTCTGATTCCGAAATTTGAAAAAGATTTCTTAAGAACCACCGCCGCGGGAGATAAGATCCTGATCGAAAGGGGGTACGCTCAAAAAGGCGACCTGGTGGTTATTTCTGCAGGGATCCCCGCCGCAAAAAGCGGGGGCACAAACGTGATGAAGCTTCACACGGTAGATCCGGACTGAGCCTTGGCCGGCTCCTGCTCGCCGAAAATATTGTACACGTAGGTCAGAACATGGTTGCGCGTATTGACGCTCAGGGGGGCTGACTGCATATGCAGGAGAGAGAGATTTTTCTTCTGGTCATAGCTGACCCCCTTTACCAATCCGCATATCACCACGATTCGATCGGCAAGCTCGAACTGGACCTTAATCGGTAATCCCGCTTTCGTGCGGCCTCCGATCATCAGACAGGCTCCATCCTCCGAGATGTCGATCAGACGGCAGCGCAAGCCCTTGGCGCTCTCTTCCAGCTCATCCGCCTCCTGGATCGACTTGAGAGGATACACTGTGGCCGGTAAATTGGTCTTCACCCGGATCGAGCGTCTCTGCTGACTACGGGTGACATCGTCGGTATGGGCTACGTGGATGATCGGATACTTTTGTCCGATGAAATCATTGAGCACTTTTGTTCGCACGAAATAACCTGCATCTTCGGCGCGCCAGAAGTGAAGACCGATCTGCTGTCCCTTCCACGTGAAACCATCGGGCAGGCCCGGGCCCTGCGGCCGTGATAGAGCGAGGTACTTGGGACGGTTTTCGATCACCATGGTGGCAAAGGGACCCGCACCGGGAAGGGTGACCCGCATCCTCTGACGGGGCACGATATCCCGGGACGATTTTAAACCCAGCCTGTAGTGGGGCAGATCGAACTCCACCCGCTTGCGCAGGTCGTACAACTTCGACAACAGATGATTCGACTCCTCATCCCCCATGAGATTCGTGGAGCGGAGCTTGATGATCATCTCCTTGATCGATCTGTTTAACTGCTTGATACTCCAAAAAAGGGCGGTGGGATTTTCGATTTGGGTTTCTACGGCGATTTTTCGCAGCAGCCCCACTTCACGAAAGCTGAATCCGGATTCTTTTCCTTTGGTGTAGAACTGAAGCCAGGGGAAACTGCCGTGGCCGACAACCCGCAGGTAGACAAATACCCCGATCGGTATGGCGGCGGCGACGAGAAGTATTATCCACCACATAATTTCATTATCGATAGCAACCTGATATACTTAATGTAATAAATATACGTAATTCGACGTCGAGGAATGCGGCCAACTGTAATATAAAGAGAGGAGAAAGTACAATTCCCATATCTTCAGCGAAGAAAAACATCCTCGAAATGGTTCTGCTCTTTCTGGTCTTCTACCTGCCCGGATATCTTTGGCCCGATCAGGACATAATCCAGAATTCAACAAGTTTGGGACCGTACATGCTGCAGTTCTTAATCATGGCGGTTCCTCAGATCCTGCTGCTTCTCTACGTTCTCCGACTCCGTAAGGACAATTGGACTTCTTTTGGTTTGCTTGCCCTGCGGCCCGTAGATCTCCTGTACGCCCTGGTGATCTTTGCCGGAATATTCGCCTTGCTCCTGATTATGGGACTCATCCTTGCCCTGCTTCCCGCAGGGGGAGAGGCGCTGTTTTCCGAAGGGTTTCGCTGGAAGCTCAGGGATCCCCGGCTCATGCCCGTGGTACTGCTTTTCTGCCTGGTCACCGGTTATCGGGAAGAGCTGTTCTTTCGCTCCTATCTGCTAACCCGGTTTTCTCAAGCGTCCCTGCCGGTGGCTGCCGGGATCGGGATGAGCACACTTCTTTTTGCCAGTGGGCATGTGTACCAGGGACTCGCCGGATTTGCCGTTGCGGCTGTCCAGGGACTGTATTTTTCTATTCTTTTTATTCGACTCAAGAACATTCACCCCCTGGCAATCGCCCACGGGCTGTACAACACAACAGTTCTGGTGTTCACCCTTTTCGTGGACTCCGGCTTGCCGGTTCGACCCTGAGAACATTATTATATCCGAAGGAGTGGTACTCTGATATTTATTATGATGTCAGCCGCAAATCTTATTTTTCTGACAGGATTTGCGGCTGGAAGAAGACATCGCCAATCTTCCTTTCAGTTACAATCGAAAATTGCGATATGAGAAAATATATATTTTTTATTCCTCTTTTGGCCGTAATCCTGGTAAGCTGCGGTTCCGGGAAATCCGACCAAGAATCTGGAACGCCGGTCGAGGAGCCACCTGCCCCGCAGGAAGTTTCCGCCCCCGAAACTGCTATGGGCAAGAAGCTGAGCAGTCTCGGATTTCAAACTCCAACGGCGGATCTACCCGCCGTGGACTTCAGCCTGAAGGATCTTTCCGGGCAGGAGCACAACTTAAGTTCCTACGCAGGCAAACTAGTATTTCTCAATTTCTGGGCAACCTGGTGCGGTCCCTGCCGGGAAGAGATCCCCTCCATGGAGGAGTTGTACCTGGAACTGCAGAACCAAGATTTTCTCATCGTGGCTGTCAACAGTCAGGAGGCGAGGGAGCAGGTTGCAGACTTTGTGGAAAACATCGGGATGAGTTTCCCGGTGCTGCTGGATACGGACGGTCGGGTCGGAGCCGCCTATAGTGTCCGAGCGATCCCCACAACATACATCATCGATCCCCAGGGCTACATCTTGGGAAGGATGGTGGGAACCCGGGATTGGTACACTCCTGACATCATTTCCCTCGTGGGGGATCTGCTGCCATGATGTCGGGTAACATCAACTTTTTTATCGCCTTTGCCGCCGGAGTGCTCTCCTTTCTGTCCCCCTGTGTCCTGCCGCTGATCCCGTCGTATTTGTCGCTGGTGGGGGGAGTATCCGTTCAGGAGCTGGGCGACAAGCAAAGGCAAAGATCGAAGGTATTCATCCGGACTGTCCTTTTCGTGCTCGGCTTCTCCACGGTGTTCATTCTGCTGGGCGTGCTGTTCAGCGGTACGGGAGGTTTCCTCACCGGGGCTACTCAAATTGTGAACATCGTTGCCGGCAGCCTGGTGATCCTTCTGGGCTTGAATTTTGTCTTCAACTTTTGGAAGTTCCTGAGCTTTGAAAAAAAACTCCATATGCGTTCTTCCCCGACGGGTTCCGTCGGGTCGCTTCTCCTCGGCATGGCCTTCGGCGCCGGATGGACACCCTGCGTCGGGCCGATTCTGGCCTCGATTCTTTTTCTGGCCGGGAGCAGCGGGCGGATCTTGCAGGGCACGGCCCTCCTGGCCGTCTACTCCCTCGGGCTGGGCCTGCCCTTTGTTCTGGCGGGACTGTTCTTCTCCCAGTTTTTAAAACAACGCGAACGTATGAAGGGCCATTTCGACACCTTGCGGATCGTGAGCGGCGCATTCCTCGTGTTTATCGGCCTTCTCATCGCTCTGGGACGTCTGCAGCGCTTCAACATCTTTCTCTTTCGCCTGGCCGGCTGGTTGGAGAGTTGGAACGCGGCCAGCCCCTGGCAGGTGCGCTTGGTGTTTTCCGCTGTCTTTTTTATCCCCGCAGTATTGACCGGGATCTCCTATCTCAGGAAAGCACATTCCGCGGGACGCTTTCCGCTGCTGCCGGGACGGGCAGCCTTTTTCCTCTTGTTCCTTGCCCTGGCCGCGGTGACAATCACGGGTGTGCTGAATCCAACGGGATTCTTCACCTTCTGGTTCACCTACCAGGGCATTTGATCCCACTCCGGCTTGCGAAACCGATTTCTCCCTTTACACGGCAACAATTGAGTGCAATAATGAGCGTTCATAATTTATTCTAATATGCTGGAGAGTTATGGATATCTTCGAAAAGTGCTACGGCTTCAAGGAAGCCCAAGCCGCTCGAGAGAGTGGATACTACCCCTACTTCATTCCTATCGAGGAAAACTGGGGCAGCAAGGTGAAGATGAGGGGCCGCGAGGTGATCATGTGCGGGTCGAACAACTACCTCGGCCTGGCCCAGGATCCTCGTGTACAGGAAGCCGCTCAGAAAGCCATCGAAAAGTACGGTACCACCTGTTCGGGATCCCGTTTGATCAACGGTACCCTTGCACTTCACGAAGAACTCGAGCATCAGCTGGCCCGTTTTGTCGGGCGCGAGACCGCCCTGTGTTTTACTACGGGGTATCTCGCTAATTTGGGCTCGATCTCAGCCCTGCTGGGCAGACGGGATCACATCCTGAGCGACCGCTACAACCACGCGTCCATCGTCGATGGGATCATGCTATCCATCGGTCTTTCCGGATGTACGATCAACCTGCATCGCTACCAGCACAACAACTCCGAAGCCCTCGAGAAAGCCCTGGCCGCGATTTCCGATCAGGAGGCCAGACTGATCGTAACCGATGGGGTGTTCAGCATGGAGGGAGATATTGTAAAGCTCCCCGAGATGAAAAGAATTGCTGACAAGTACAAAGCCCGGATCTACCTGGATGAGGCTCACGCCCTTGGGGTCATCGGCGCCACCGGCCGGGGGACCGAAGAGCACTACGGTCTGGGGAAGTGCGCAGACCTCCTCATGGGCACCTTCTCGAAATCCTTTGGAGCCATCGGCGGCTTTGTGGCTGGAGAAGAGGTGGTCATCGACTATATCAAACATTTCGCCCGCCCGCTGATATTTACAGCCAGCATGCCTCCCCCAATGATCGCTGCGGTCAAGGCGACCCTCGAGATCATGGAGAAGGAACCAGAACACACCAAGCGGCTGCAGACCATTGCCACCATGATGGTCAGGGAGTTCAAGACTCTGGGCTTCGATGTAGGGGTCGCAGAGACACCGATAATCCCACTCGTCATTGGAGACATCGAAAAAACCTTCACCTTCTGGAAGGTACTGTTCGACAACGGAGTGTACGCCAATCCTGTGATCAGCCCTGCGGTTCCGCCGGACCGATCTATCATCCGCACCTCCTATATGGCCATTCATAAAGACGAGGAATTGGAGCAGGTCCTGGAGATATGCAAGAAGGCGGGCAAACAGCTGGGGATTATTTAAAGGAGATCACCATGGCTGAAATCGAAAAATTACTTCCGCATCGGGAACCCTTCTTGTTTGTGGATAGAATCGAAAAGTACGACGACGAGGAAGTCATCGGCTACCGCAGGTTCACGGAGAAAGATTTCTTCTTTAAGGGCCACTTTCCGGGCTATCCGGTCGTGCCCGGGGTCATTTTGATCGAAACCATGGCCCAGTGCGGGGGGGCGGGTATCCGTTTGACCGGGAGGGTGGAGAAAGATGTCCTGTTCTTTCTCGCTTCGGTGGACAAGGTCAAGTTCCGTCAGCAGGTACGACCCGGGGATGAGGTGAAAATGGTCATCAAGAACCTCCGGGTCAGTCCCAAGACACTGAAACAGAGCGGAAAGGCTTTTGTAGGAGATCAGATAGTTGCGGAAGCCGAGTGGTTCTGTCTATTCGGCTCGCCCTGAATACACGGTTCGCTCGGCGGCTGGGCTCGCCCTAGTCCGGCTGGACCTCCTCCAGCTCTTCAATTTCATCATCCACCGGCTCTAGATCTTCAATCTCCTCCGGAGGGATCTGGACAGAGTCCAACTCCTCCTTCGGCTCGAGGATATCAACGGCGACGCCCAACTCTTCCACGTCTTCTGCGAGAAAAACTTCCTCCAACTCCGCAGGTTCCTCCTCCTCTTCATCCAGCGCTTCTACCAGCTCTGCCGCCTCCTCCGATTCTTCTTCCTCCGAGTCATCAATCGCCGGACCGGCACTCTCGCCCACCGCAGCGGTTTCCCCGGCCCCTTCAATCTGCGGTGCCTCACCTTCCTGACCGGAGACTTCACGTTCGGGTAGGGAAGGAGTCTCTGCTTCGGCTTCGATGCCCCCCGTTTTGAGCACTTCATCGAACCAGGAAAAGGTCTTGGACAGGCTGCTGGTCATCTCCCGCAGATCTCTGGATACTTCGAGGATCGTTCGAATGGTGCGGTCAACCCCAGCAACCCCGTCTTGGATCTCCTTGTGCGATCGGGTGACATCTTCCATAGCTTCGGCATTCGCTTCGATCATTTGGCGAATCCTCTCGCTCTGCTCCATGATCTCCCTGTACCCCTGCACCATGCCCTGAGCCATTTGTACATTCGTTGCTACAGCCTGGTTTGTTTCCCGCATCAATGTATTTACTTGATCCGAAACCGTACGGGTCACATCGGCCAATTTTCGGATCTGCTGAGCGACCACGGCAAATCCTCGCCCCGCTTCCCCCGCTTTAGAAGCCTCGATAGAGGCGTTGAGAGACAGCATATTTGTCTTGTCAGCGATACCGATGATCTGAGAAACCGCTTTGGTGATGGTGATGGATTTTTCCCGCAGCTCCTCCAACTCGGTCAGAGCCCCGCGGATTTGTTCGTTAAAATCTCCGATACGCGAGTCAACCTCTGTGGTCAACTCGAGGATCTGTCCCTCCTTTTCCACTACCTGGTTCTCCGCCCGGGCTCCCTCTTCTATCGAACCCATGATCTGTCCGATGGAAAAGGCTTGTTTTTGAGCGCTTTCAACCAGACGGTTGGCCAAAACCATACTCTCCAGATTCCCGCTCTCCAGCCGGCTCTTGCCCTCCTTCAGCCGTACCACCAAATCCCAATCCGCCTCTACACGGTCTACCAGTTCCTGCGTCGTGGATACGGATCTCCGGGTCTGCCTGTAGCGATCGAAACCCATGATCCAAGTGATCATGACCGCCAGGACAGCCAGAAAATAGCTGTTCTGCTGGAAGAGCCAACGATGCGATGCCGGCTGGAGCAGCGGATAAGCGGTTGCCGCAACCAGTCCAAGAAACAGCAAAAACAACGGTACTCCCTCCTCCGGCCGCTTCTTTAGGCTCAAGCCGGAAAGGATCGCCCCAAAGATCACACTCGCCGTGAGGGAGCCCACCTGGATGGATCGCCAGAGGAGTAGATTCTCGATGCCGCCGATCACCGATCCGGCAATGCCGATGACCGCCAGAGGCGCACTGACCGCGACCAAAAAGCGCCATTTCAGAGTTCGTAATAAATCACCACAGGCCAGAAGCACAAGGAAGATTGCAGCGGAAAGCAGCACGGGGAACAGACGCAGTACCATGGTAGCAGGTAGAGCTTCTCCGAGAACCAGGCTCAAGAACACGGAAGCAGACAGGAACAGACCGCCGAGGCCCAGGTACAGGGTGTACAGTCTCCTTTCCAGAACAAACACATAACCGGTGAAGAAAAACATTAACAGCAGGTACAGCATGAGAACGGCACCGACACCGACCCCTGAGATATTCTTGGTCAAAACCCGCAACCCAAGCAATTCCGCCGGTACGATTTCAACGGTGCCGTCGAGCCAGGAGTACTGAAAGTGCCGGATTCGAATATACAACCTCGCCCGGCCGCCGGTCGATTCGCCTACCGAAAAGGGGAGTGTGTAGGCCCTGGCTGATAGGGTAGGAGCCGTGACACCGCTTCTACGAACGATCCCGGCTCCGCCTGTGCCCACAACCTTACCATCCAGATACACACTTGCGGAGAAGCCGAGGGGAGGAAGAATGAGCACGGAGGGTCCGGTTGGAAGAATTTCTGTTCGCAGCCAGAGATACCCCTCTCGATCTCCGGCAAACCTATCGAAGCTTCCGGGAATCCGGCAGGGCAGCCAACCCTCCTGAGGCGGAGTGTCACTTTCCGTGGCTGTGAAGGAACACTGCCAGTCCGTCAAGATCTGCTCGGACTGACCGATCAGTTCCATGGGAATCAGGAACAGAACCACAACCAGGACAAAGCCTGCCAGAGCTGTGGACCGTTTTCCCATTCTCCCCCTCCATGAAAAAAAAGATCGTCGAACAACAATACCATCCCAGGAACGTTTGGGGTAGTAGAGAAAAAAACTACTATAATATTGACAAAAAAGGAAGGATACTGTAAAGGATAGTCATGATTTTTCTAGATTTCCGGGTACAGGCTCAGGGCATCTCGGTCATCACCATTCTAATCCCAGTCCTTATCCTTGCAGCCCCCGCAGCAAACCCAGGAGGGTGAAGCGGTCATAAACGGCAACAAACCGTTTTCCTTCCTGGAAAACGGTTTTTTTTTAACTGCGCCCGGAGAAAATGGGCGTTCCGGGAGGAAAGCGAGGGCAAGGGGTAGATTCGAGCCCGCGCCTCTTGACCGGTTGATAAGGAGTACAGTGTGAGCAAGGACCTAAACAGCAGGGTGGTAACCACAGGAACGGAGCGCATTCCCTATCGGGGCCTGCACTCGAAAACCAGGGGGGAAGCATGAAGATAAACGGAGCTGAGCTGTTTGTAAAAGCCCTCAAGGCGGAGGGCGTCAAGCACCTGTTCGGATTTCCGGGCGGGGTGGTAATTCCAGTTTTCGACGCCCTGTACTCAGAAACGGAGATCCAGGTCATCCTGACCCGTCACGAACAGGGAGCGGTGCACGCCGCCGACGGCTATGCCCGCTCTACGGGCAAAACCGGGGTCTGCTTGGTCACCAGCGGTCCGGGTGCCACCAATACGGTTACAGGGATCGCCACGGCCAACTTCGACTCGGTGCCGATCGTCTGCTTCACCGGGCAGGTGTCCCGCTCCATGATCGGGAACGACGCATTTCAGGAGGCGGATATCGTCGGGATCACCCGGCCGATCACCAAGCACAACTATCTGGTTCTCGATCGCAAGGACCTGGGCCGGATTCTGAAGGAGGCCTTTACCATCGCCAACTCGGGACGCCCGGGCCCGGTTCTGGTCGACCTGCCCCAGGATGTCCTCCTCGAAAAGGGAGACGACGAGTACCCGGCTAAGGTGAGCATCCGCGGCTACAATCCGGTGCTGAAAGGCCATCCCAACCAGATCAAGAAGGCCGCGATGGAGCTTAAAAGAGCGAAAAAACCGCTGTTCTACGTCGGCGGGGGAATCCACATCGCCGAAGCTGTCGAGATCTTTCGCAAAGCCGTCAAGAAGACCGGAGTTCCCGTGGTACATTCCCTGATGGGCATCGGGGCGCTGCCCGGAGATGACCCGCTGTGTCTCGGGATGCTCGGGATGCATGGCACCTACATTGCCAACATGGCCGTCAACAACGCGGACCTCCTGTTCGGAATCGGAAACCGTTTCGACGATCGGGCCACCGGCAACCTGTCCAAGTTCGCCACGGAAGCCAAGATCGTTCATATAGATCAGGACCCGGTGTCGATCTCCCGCAATGTGGCCGTAGAGGTTCCCATCGTGGGTGACGCCCGCCTGGTGTTGGAGCAGCTCATGCCGCTGCTCGAAGCACCGAAAATCAACGAGTGGATCAAGCAGATAGACGAGTGGAAAGAAGAGCATCCCCTCGCTGTGCACGTGGTCAGAGGAAGCGACGCACCCAAAGCGAACAAGGCGGGCGCAGCCCGGGCAGAAGAAGCAGCGGATCGTCGGTCCTTCGGGCACCTGCGCCCCGACAGGGTGATCCAGACGATCTGCGAGGTTTTTCCCGATGCGATCATCGCCACCGAGGTGGGCCAGAACCAAATGTGGACCGCTCAGTTCTTCACCTTTCGCCACCCCCGCAGCCTGCTGACATCGGGGGGATTGGGTACGATGGGCTACGGCTTTCCCGCCGCCATCGGCGCCCAGATCGCCAATCCGGACAAACGGGTCATCGATATCGCCGGAGACGGTTCGATTCAGATGAACATCCAGGAACTGGCTACGGCGGTACACAACAATCTTCCGGTGATCGTGACCATACTCAACAATGGCTATTTGGGGATGGTGCGGCAGTGGCAGGAGCTGTTTTTCGACAAACGCTACTCCTCGACCTGCCTGATGAGCGGAGCCGACTGCCCGCCGGAGTGCAAGGGCCCCGGCGATCACTGCCCCGTGTATCTGCCGGATTTCGTCAAACTGGCCGAAGCCTATGGGGCTGTGGGCCTGCGCGTTTTCGAGGAAAAAGACGTCAAGCCCGCTCTGAACGAGGCGGGTAAAATCAAGGACCGACCCATCTTCATCGATTTCATTGTGGAGAGGGAGTTCAATGTTTTTCCGATGGTCGCTCCCGGGTCCGGAAACACCGAGATGATCTTCTCCGAAGGGAGGCAAGGATGACCCACGTATTCTCAATGCTTGTAGAGAACCACCAAGGCGTACTTTCACGGATCGCCGGTCTGTTCTCGGGCCGGGGCTACAATCTGGAGAGCATCACCGCCGGTGTTACCACGGATCCTCAAGTTTCCCGTATCACCCTGGTCTGCAAGGGAGACGACAACATCATCGACCAGATCAAGAAGCAGTTGAACAAGCTAGTCGACGTGATCAAAGTCAATGACTTGAGCGCCCTACCCTCCCTGAACAGAGAGCTGGCTCTGATCAAGGTGCGGGCAAAACCGAACCAACGGGGAGAGATCTTCCAGGTGGCCGATGTATTTCGCGCCAGGGTGCTGGATGTGGGTATCGACTCCATGGTTCTTGAAGTCACGGGCTCTTCGGAGAAGATCGACAACTTCATCGCGGTGCTCCAACCCTACTCGACCCGCGAGGTCGCCCGCAGCGGGCTCATTTCCATGGAACGGGGAAAGAAGCAGGCGACGGAGCCGACACTACAGAGAAAAGGCGCCTCGGAAAAACTGAACGATGATTTCAAGATTACCATAGCCTAGTCAATTGGATGAGAGAAAGGGAAACACAAATCAATGGAACAGATCTATATTTTTGACACAACCCTGCGCGACGGGGAACAGTCCCCCGGCGCCTCGATGAGCATCGAGCAGAAATACGAGGTAGCGATCCAGCTGGCTCGGCTCGGGGTGGATGCGATTGAAGCGGGATTTCCCGTGTCATCTCCGAGACAGTTCGACGCCTGTAAAATGATCGCCGAGAAGGTAAAAGGTCCGGCGATTACCGCCCTGGCCCGGGCTGTGGAGAAAGACCTGGAAGCGGCCTACCAGTCGATCAAGGATGCCGAACGTAAACGTATTCACACCTTTATCGCCAGTTCTCCTATCCATATGAAGCACAAGCTCAATAAAGAGCCGGAGGATGTGCTGGAGATGGCCTGCCAGGCGGTCCGCTGGGCCCGCCAACGGGTCGACGAGGTGGAGTTCTCGCCGGAAGACGCGACCCGCAGCGAGCTGCCCTTCCTCTGTCGTCTGGTGGAGAGGGTGATAGAGGCCGGAGCCAACACCATCAACATACCCGACACCGTCGGCTACTCCGTTCCCGAAGAGTTCGGGGCCTTCATCCGGAATATCATGGAGAGTGTTCCCAACATCGACAAGGCGGTGCTGTCGGTACACTGCCACAACGATCTCGGCCTGGCTGTGGCCAACTCCATAGCCGCGGTGAGGAACGGCGCCCGCCAGGTGGAGGTAACGGTAAACGGCATCGGCGAACGGGCCGGAAACGCCTCTCTGGAAGAGTTCGTTATGGCTCTCAGGGTCCGGCAGGACCTGATGCCCTACACCACGGGGATCGACATCCATCAGATCTATCATTCCTCCAGGCTGCTGAGCAATATCATCGGCTTTCCCATTCCCAGAAACAAACCGATCGTTGGGGAAAACGCCTTCGCCCATGAAGCGGGAATCCATCAGGACGGAGTGATCAAACACCGGGCCACCTACGAAATCATGAAGCCGGAGGATGTGGGTCGAGCGGCCAGTACGCTCGTATTGGGCAGGCACTCGGGAAAGCACGGTTTTCGCCGCCGCCTCGAGGAACTGGGGATGATCCTGTCGGATGAAAACCTGGATAAGGCGTACCAGCACTTCCTCGATCTGGCGGACCGCAAGAAAGAGGTTTTCGACGACGACCTTTACGTCATCGTCCGCGACCAAATCGGCGAGCACTTCGATACCTACGAACTGTCCTACTACAACTTTCAGTCCGGCAACGTGGCAATACCCACAGCCACGGTACGTATCAAAACAGAAAACATGGACCTGGAGGAGGCTGCCACCGGAGACGGACCCGTCGATGCAATGATCAACGCCATCGACCGGGCCACCGGCATTTCGGCAAAACTCCTCGAGTACAACGTTCATGCCGTAACCCCTGGGAGAAAGGCAATCGGCGAAGTGTCTGTGAGTGTGGAAATCGAGGGCAGACAATACATCGGTCGGGGAGCTTCCACCGACATCGTCGAGGCCAGCGCACGGGCTTATCTCAACTCCATCAACCGCTACAAGACATCGACGAAGTAGGGATAGATATCGTGAGTACGCGGAAAGAGAAACACCTGTCGATTTGCGCCGACCCGTCCCGGTTCTCTGTTGAGGGCAACAGCACCGTTTTCGAAGGCGTGCATTTCATCCACGATGCTCTGCCCGAGGTTAGCGAAGACGAAATCGATCTTAAAACAGAGTTCCTCGGACATACCGTAGCCGCTCCCATTTTTATCTCCTGCATGACCGGAGGTTCGGAGAAGGGTTTCTTCGCCAACCATGAGCTGGCCAAGGCGGCCCGGCAAAAGGGGTATGCGGTGGGCATGGGTTCGATCCGCATCCTCTTCGATCATCCCGAGCTGTTCGAGCACTTTCATCTCAAAGCCCTCGCCCCTGATATCCCCGTTCTGGCGAACATCGGGGGTGTGCAAATCAGGGATGTGGAGCATGAAAAACTGTTTGAGCTTGTCAAGAAACTCGAAGTGGACAGCCTGGTCGTACATCTGAATCCCGGTCAAGAGCTCTTTCAACCTGAAGGAGATCGAGACTTTCGGGGCGTCAAGGATTCGATCCGACGACTCTGCGACGGAGCTCCGGTGCCGATCATCGTGAAAGAAACTGGCTTTGGGATTCGCCCGCAGAGGGTTCGAGACCTTCTGGACAGCGGTGTTGCCTACGTAGACGTAGCCGGCGCCGGTGGAACCAACTGGGTGACCGTCGAAGCCTATCGCGTCCCGGAAAATGAGCGGGAGGAGGCAGAGGAGTTTGCCGACTGGGGCATCCCCACAGCGGTCCTTCTCGCTTGCCTGAAGCAGCACGCCGGAAAGATCCTTGCCTCCGGAGGTGTACGAACCGGCCTGGATGTGGCCAAGTCCATCGCCCTTGGAGCTCATTCCGTCGGATTGGCTCTGCCCCTGATTCGGCAGGTCGTGTCCGGAGGTGCAGAGGCGGTGGTACGTTATCTAGATCACCTCGAAAATACCCTGCGGTCAGTGCTGATCTTGACCTCTTCCCGTTCTCCCGCTGAGCTGCGGAACAATAAGATTTGGCTCGATCCGGGTTTCGCTTCCATGATCGCTTCGTTTCAAGAAGCGGAAGACCCCATCTAGTCGGTATCTCAGGCAAGATCGATCAGTTCGACCTCGAGAGTATCCAGATCTACAACAGCAATCGTAGCTCTGTCGGCGAGGTAGCCGGCACAGCTTCCCGGATTGAGCAGAACCTGATCCCTGCCCTCTACCCGCACTTGATGGCTGTGACCGTAGATCACCAGATCGAAATCCCCGCTTCTGTGCAGGCTTTCCGCCACATCGGGGTAGTGCATGATCGCGATACGCCGCCCCCCCAGCTCCAGGGTCAGGGCGCCGTCACGAAACGTACAGAACCCCTTGCCCTTCTCGGTCAGCAATACACGATCTCCGTCATTGTTGCCGAACACCGCATACATGCGGGGGCAAAAGGGCTTGAGCTTCTCCAGCTGCCTGAAGACGAAGGGAGAGCACAGATCCCCCCCATGAATCAGGGCGGCGATTTTTCTGTCGGTGAACTCCGCCACGGCTTTTGCTATATTCCCGAGATGGTCGTGGGAATCAGACATCACGCCGAGTATCATTGATCATACCTCCGTCATTACTTTACCCCAACGGGGGCTGTCCTGCAAATCCTGTAGACTGTTGGAGAGGATGTGGTTTATATTAAAAAGACCGTCACACAACGAATCAGGCTCACGGTGCAGAGACAGATCGCTGTCCTAACACATAGAGAAATGAGCCACAGCCGCGCAAAGGCTATTCAAACGGAATATGCTTGAGAAGCAACCGCCTATCTACAGAATCCTGGATTTCGTACGCCGCCGTTCTCTGGCCGTAATTATTGTCTGCCTGCTGATCACCGCCCTGTTCGGGGCGGCCCTGATCAACATCCAGGTCGACCCGGATCTGGAGAGCCTGCTGCCCGACAACGAAGAGATCACGGAACTGATGAGCCGGCACGGCGGCGAGAACGTCGACCAAAATTATTTCGTGTTCGCAGTGGAAGCTCCGGACCCGTTTACCTTGAACGGACTGAACGCTCTCTCCCGGGTGATCGAGAAGTTAGAGCGATTACCGGAAATCAAAACCGGGATCACTCCCTTCAATCTCATCACCTTCATAAAAAACGGGACACGCCTCGGGGTCGAGCCGATGTCCAACGACGGCAAGGCGCCTGCAACCGCGGAAGATCTGGAGAGGTTTCGGAAAAACATCGACCAGACCCCTTTTGCAGAAAACCTGGTCATATCCAAGGACAGAACCACATTGGTCTCGTTTTTCCCTGTCGACAATACGGACAACTACACCGAATTGATGAACCGGATCGAGGGGATTCTCTCCGATTTGGACCCTTACTATCGTTCCTACACGACAGGCACGCTTCCCTTCATGAAGACCACCGAATCCTATCTCTCCAAAGATCTGTCCAGGTTGCTCCTGTTGGCGGTTTTGGTGATCCTGGTGACATTCTATCTCGGCTTTCGGGCCAAACGGGCGGTGCTCCTGCCCCTGCTGATCGTTCTGATGGGGACGCTCTGGTGCCTCGGCTTCATGTCCCTGGTAGGTTTTCCCCTGTCCATGATCAGTGTGGTCATTCCACCCCTCGTCCTGGCTCTGGGAAGCTCCTACAGCATCCACATCCTCAATCAGTACTACCGAGAGGGCCCAAGCTCAGGCGCCGGCAGGCAGTGGATTACCTCTTCCATCGCCCACGTCAACAAGACAATTCTTCTGGCAGCGGTGACCACCATCTCGGGACTGTTGAGTCTGCTGGCCGTCAGCATGAGGCAGACCCGAGAGTTCGCCCTGTCTACAAGTTTTGGAATTCTCGCCTGCGCCGTGCTTTCCCTCTTCTTCTTTCCAGCGATGCTCTATCGGCTCAAAGAACCGAAGGAAAAACAGAGCAAACAGGTTCTGGAAGGTCCGCTGGCCAAAGCAATGACCAAACTGGGGGTTTTTGCCCTGCGGGCACGGTACTTTATCGCCGCCTTCCTCCTGATTACCGCTGTTGTTTTCGTATTCGCCCTGCGGGAGATCAGGTACAATACCGCGGCGATGAGCTACTTCCCGAAGAAGGCTCAGGTAGTCCGGGACATGCGCTTTTTTACGGAAAAAATCGGCGGGTTCGAGGAAATTTCGATCACCTTGTCCGCTCCCGAGAATCGGAAGAACTACTTCCTCAATACCGAGGTACTGGCACAGGTATCGCGGTTTGAGAACAGTCTGGCCGAAATCCCCGACATCTGCTACATCTCTTCCTTCCTCCAATACCTCAAGTACCTGAACCAAATCATGTACGGCAGCTACGAAATCCCTTCCTCCCGGGCTCCTGTTTTGCTTCTGTCACGATACTTCAAGCTGATCGCCTCGGAAGAGCAAAACATGCTCGGGTTCTTTGCCAATGACGATTTCTCAAAGCTTACCGTTACCATGAGGATATACGACAGCGCAAAGCTTGCGTTCATCGACGAGATAGGATTGAAGGAAGTGCTGGCTCGCATCGATGACATCCAGTCGAGAGAAATCCCTTCGGAGATAAAAGCCGAACGCTGGGGACCGATTCTTCGCTATCTCTCCCTCTCCAACATACTTCAGAGGGATTCTGTAAAAAGCATGTTGATCGCTGTTCTGGCGATCCTCTGCATCACCGCGATTGCTTTCAGATCCATACCTTTTGGCCTGTATGCCCTCGTCCCCCTGGTAACTGGAATCATGCTCAATGTAATTTTCATGGTCCTGGTTAAAATCCCCCTCGACATGATCACGATTATGGTGTCGAGTGTGGCCATCGGTGTGGGTGTGGATGATTCGATTCACTTCCTGATCCAATTTCGCAGGCAAATCGCTTCGGGGAAGCGAGACATAGATACGGCGATCGGAAACACATTAGCCATCACCGGCCGGCCAATCGTGCTCACGACCTTTTCCATTCTCGCCGGCCTTCTGATCTTGAGCTTCGCCATGTTCAAACCCATCGTGTACTTCGGCTGGTTGGTCGCGTTCACCCTGGCCGCCGCCTGTATCGGCACGATCATCGTTCTGCCTGCCATCCTGTCACTCGGCAGAAGGAGAGTTGCCTTAAAAGAGACGGGAAAATGAAGGCGGGTATTACAGGATCGGTGGGCTTTCTTGGGGCAAATCTGGTGAACTACCTGGACGATTTCCGGCCGGAGGGCCTGGAAGTGGTTCCCTTCTTCTCCAACCGAAGGAGCAATCCGCTCACCGAACACCTGGATCTGCCCTTCGAACACCTGGATGTGACTTCAAGACAAGAGGTTTTCGAGAAAACCCGCGGCCTGGACGTCCTGTTCCACCTGGCCGGCGTGGTGGATTACTCCAGGAGGAATGCCAGGAAAACCTGGGATGTGAATGTTCTCGGAGCGAAGAACATCTTCGATGCGGCAGTTAAGAACAACATTCAAAAGCTGGTCTACGTTTCTTCGATCAATGTCTTGGGCACAGCCGGAGCTGAAGAGTCCCTGGCCGATGAATCAAACAGTATCTACGATAGCCTCCGGAATCCGATTTCCTTCCACAGTCGTGAACAAGCCATAGAAGCGGTCGAGGCGTGCTTGCGAAACGACTACCGCTTCCTGCCTCACTCCAGAGTGTCCTACTTCGATTCGAAGCTGGCGGCTTACGAGCTGGCGGTGGATTATCACAGAAGATATGATCTTCCCGTGGTCGTTGTTTTCCCGGGAACCGCCGTAGGCCCGGGTGATGTTGGCATTTCTATTACCAGGTTGGTCTATCTCGTGTTTTCCGGCAAGCTGAGGCTCACCCTACCCGGCTGCACGTCCTTCGTGTCCGCCGAGGATGTTGCCGAAGGAATCTGGCTGTCCTATGTGCACGGGAAACCCGGGCAGTCCTACATCATCACCGGCAAGGAAGAGGATAACCTGCACTATAGAGAGTTCATGAAACGTATCGCAAAGGTCGCGAGAACTCAGTATAATAGAGCAGTTTCCGACAGCTTTGTCGCTGTCCCTGCTGCAGTGTGCTACACGCTGGCAGGAGTATTGAGGCTCTTGCCTGTTGACGGTGAGTTGAGCGAAGGTTTGGTTTTGTCGGGCAGCGCTATCCATAAATTCAGCCATGCCAAAGCCAGCAGAGAACTCGGTTATCATCCGAACCATTCGTTGGAGCACTCCATCAAGGCATGCATCGATTTCTATCTTCAGAACGCGACGGGAGATCATTAGATGCGCCACGCCGGCTATTTCAAGCTTCTCAAGTTCTATTCAGATATCTGGGCCAGAAGACATTGTCGGGTCGTGATGTCGGGACAGCAGAATCTGGATAACAACCAAGATCGAAGGCGAATATACATTGTGAGCCACCCGACCACCTACGATCTGCCCATGTTGGTACACATTTCAAAAAACAATTTCTATGTGGTTGTCTACAAGGATCCGTTTGATCACCCGATCGCAGGCTGGCTGTTCCGCAAGGTCGATTTTCCCAAACTCGACCCCGGAAAGAGTGAGCAGATGATCAGGGAGTCATGCCGGCTGATAGAAGCAAATAATCCGTTGATCTACTCCCTCAAAGGGTACGGCGTTGATTTCGGCGAGGATGTCAAGCCAAGAACGGGGGGAATCCGAATCGCCCACCGCGCCGAGGCGGACATCTATCCGGTTCATCTGATGATCGAACCGGACAAGATGATCTTCAAGTACTTCAAGGACCGGAAAGGCGGGGTATACCCTTATACGATTTTCAAGGATACGCTGTACTTTGTCACCTTCTACAAACCCCTCCGCTACGCTGACTACGCCAAAGAGAATATGATGTACGAGGATTTCCAGGAAGTCGCCTACGGAATCGAAACGATCTTTCAGGACACCCGGAAGCGGATCGAACAGGAGCTCGAGGAGAAGGCGGATACTTATCGGAACTTGAAGAAAAAGGGCGGTTCCGATACCCAGGTGTTTTTCTAAAGCGGATGATTCAGCTGCGGAAGCCTCACCCTCCGGTTCAGTCGGCGGATCTGCCCCGGTAGTTCCGCAGGTAGATAAAGGTGTCGTCGCTCACACCCACCATCGCATGAATTGCGATCGGATAGAGTATCGAACGGGTCAGCAGAGCGATGCAACTGAATACAACCCCCGCCAACAGAGCGCCCAGGATTTCGGATTTCGGATGGCCGATGTGATGCAGGGTCGACAGAGCCGTGGTGATCGCCAAGGCGGGCAGGAATCCGAGGCTGTTCAGCAGAGGGAAAAACAACACGCCCCTGTAGAGAAACTCCCAGGCTGTGTAGTACAGCACCAGATAGCCCAACTGGTAGGCAATGAAGGTGCTGTCTTTGGCACAGACTTCCTTGGAGAATGGATACCACTCCTTCATTTCGGGTGTTTTCGATACGAAATGGCCGATGAGCACGGTGATGGGCAGACCCACGAGCATCAGTACCACGCCGATTCTGTAGTTGCCCAGACCCACGCCCAAATCGGTGAGGACCTGAAGCGGATCGGTCTCCACCAAAACAACGATAAGCGTAGGTACCGCCGCCAGAAAGGTGAAAAACAACAGGAAATAGAGCCACGTACCCTTCGCGTCCCCATAGCGACTTTTGAGTGTGGAGTGATAGAACGCGGTGATCAGCACGGTAAGAGCTACCGCGATATACGGGAGCAGGATCTGCATGGAGATGGGAGAGATCGATGCGTGGAAGAACGCTTGTTTCAGCTGTGTCACGGTTTCAAATCCTGTTCGCTGACCGCCGGTGTTTCCCAGCGATCCTGCTTGTACCAATCGACGATCGCCTTGAATTGACTTCTATAGTCATCGTCCGGCTCATAGTCAAGATCCTTGATGGTTTTTGACAGATCGTAGGTCGTCTGGGTGGTGATGCGCCGTATCCTGTAAAAATTGATAGAAGGCTTGAATCCCGGGAACACGCGCTTGATCAGTTCCAAGAATATCGCTGCGGCCAGACTGATCGATACCGGAACGTATAGGCTCTGCGGCTTTCCGACTCCCTGCCCCAGGCTGGAGAAAAAGTCCCGCCAGGTGGGAAATACGGCATTGGTCACCGTATAGGCCTGACCATTCGTTTTGGGTTTTTCAACGGCGGCAAGTACCGCCTTACACAGGTTGCCGGGATAGCAGAATCCGAATTTTTTATCACCCCTGCCCACAATCAGGGGGACGTTTCTCTCTGCGGCTTTCAGCATGTGCTCGCAGGAAGTTCTATCTCTAGGCCCGTACACATCCCCCGGCCGCATAATGACCACGGGGAATGCGGACCGCCTGAATTTTTCCAAGAGAAAGCCTTCAGTCATTTTTTTCATGTAGTTGTAGGGCACATACTCCGCCGATTTTCCGGGATTGTCCTCGGAGATGTTATCAGCACAATAGCCTATGGTCAGAGCGGTGGAAATGTAGATGAACTTCTCGAGCCGCAAACAGCGTCGTATCGCCCACTCAACCAGGTTTACCGTAGTATCGTAAATCTGGGCCCTGCACCGGCTCTTGGAAGCGTTGTCGGAAACCAGTGCGGCTGCATGAACGATCGCCTTCACCGAATCCGGAAATGCGATTCCTTCAATATCCGTCAGATCGCCGTAGATGAGATCAACCTGCGAGTCTTTCAAAAACCTCAGATCCGAGGTCCTCCGCACAAGCCCAAATACTTGATAGCCCGCCTTCGCGAAGGCGTCGCAGAGGTGCGAGCCGATAAATCCATTGGCTCCCGTGATCAGCACGGATGGCATCGTCATTCTCTCCTTACATCCGATCCGCGGTACTTGTCGTATTTGTATATTCCCCTTGCCAGCGCGATGAGGATGCGCCGTGGCAGCAGGTTCATGAACACATAGATCAGTCTGTTGGTCAGCCCGGGGATGATCAGGCGTTTTCCCCGCTTCAGCCCTCGAACGGCCTCCGTGGCGGCACGTTCCGGACTGACGTAGGAATACCTGTGTTTGTGCATGTGTCCGGTCAATCCGGATTCTTCGATCATGTCCGTGATGATCCCCGAAGGGGCAAAGGTGGAGATGATGACGGGACCGCCGCGGTTCTCCTGGTAGAGACATTCGCTGAAGCTCTGGGCCGCGCCCTTGGCCGCGGCATAAACAGCTTGATACGGTATCGGTACGAACGAGGCCAGGCTTGTCACGTTCAGGATGAACCCCTCCCCCTTGGCCTTGAATCTAGATAGAAACAGCAGGCTCAACTCGACGACCACGCGAAAATCCAGATTGATGATCGATCTGAACAGATCCAGGTTGGAGCTTTCCGTTTCGCCGTAGTAGGTCAATCCTGCGTTGTTCACCAAGCCGAACACCTCCTCGTTCCCCAGGTCGTCGTACAGAGACCGGGGGCCGTCTTCAGCCAGGAGGTCCTTGAGGATGGTCTTGATACCGCCTGACCGTGGCATACCGATTTCATCGACTACTTCCTGCAGGCCTGCCAGGTTCCTGTCTACAAGGATCAGGTTGGCCCCTTCTACGTTCGCAAGGTGCAGGGCCAGCTGTTTCCCCAGTCCTCTTGCCGCCCCGGTTACCAGCACGGTCCTGCCGTTCAGATTCATCTTTCCCACCTCAGCAGTACCGTTCTTCGAAATACCGGCAGCCATCGGCAATCGTTTTTTCAAAGGGCAGATACTCGTGCCCGAAGGCTTCCCTGCTCTTCCTGTTTGAATAGTAGCTGAACCAACCACTCAATCTCCCGTACGAGTAAGTGAGAAGGGGTCGCTTCCCGGTGAGTTCACTGAGAAGCTCCATCCCCTTGCCGGCCGCGGCCAGGATAAAGGAGGGCACCCGAAAGGGGTATACTTTCCTGTGGAAGTAGGCACCGATCGCCTTCACAACTTCTGTATACTCGACGTTGGAGCCCACGATCAAATATTTTTTACCCACCCTGCCCGCCGTCAGTGCTTTGATGATGATTTGGGCCAGATCTCTCACATCCGTAATCGCCAGACCGCCGGAAAAACAGCCGAACAAGGTCTTGTTGCAGATGCTGTTGTACAGCTGATTGTGGGGTGTCGAGGGAATCGGATCGCCCGGACCCATCAGGGATGCCGGATTCAGGATGACCGCTTGTAGACCTCTCTCACGCACCCCCCTCTCCACCACCTGCTGTCCGGCGTACTTACTGGTCATATAGGGAAAGCTCTTCGGCCAGTTGAACTCCGTCTCCTCGTCGGCCAACCGTCCGTCCCGAAAAAATCCTATCGCCCCCACCGAGGATATGTGGACCAGCCTCCGGACGCCGTGCCGGACACAGGCATTCACCACGTTTTCAACGCCCACTTGATTGACCCGAGCCAGCTCGTCCCGCTCTCTCCTCCAGTAGGAGATCAATCCGGCCAGATGGATGACGTGGGTATGCCCTTCGATCGCCCTATCGACATCCCGCGGATTGACAATGTCTCCGTGGACGAGTTCGAGATCTTGGATCTTCTTGTTCAGGATATTTGTCTGACCGGGATCTCCGGGAAGCACGAGAACAGTGATCCTGGAGTAGCGAAGCCTCTGAGGAAGCAAATCGAGCAGTACATTGCCGGCAAAGCCCGTGCCTCCGGTCACCAATAGCTTCATGCACCTGCCTTTCTGCTGCTTGAGCCTATAAGTGTTCCGATCCGCTGTCAAGGAGAATCGGTTGACGGAGATTTGAAAGCAGTTCAAGAAATATTCGCCTCAACGACCACTCTACTCAGGATTTTTGAACCCTGAAATAAGAATAACACCGATTTTCTTTTCCCGCGCATTGCACGAAACTGATCGTATGATATCCGTTGATGCGATTTCGAATGATGAAGCGCTCGTAACCTTGAGCAAGAATGTATCTCCCGAGCAAGCCGAGGAAGCTTTCAAAGAAGTTCTGCGAGCTCCGCATCACAAAGTGACGATAGACTGTTCTGATTTAAACCATATGGGTCACGAGATCCTCGGGAAGCTGTATATGCTCAATATGGACCTGCAGATCAACAGGAGATCATTGGTGCTTGCGGGCTGTTCGGAGAAAATCCGCAATTTGCTTCATCTGACCAAAATAGACGAGCGAATAAAAATAGAAAACGATTCATCCTCAGGCCGGCGATTTCGGCCACTGGAGCCATAACCTGCATCCGGCCTCACCATATACGGGGCGATTCCGCATCAAGCCAAGCGGCGGGATCACCAGCTAGCCGCCAACGGGGTGCCTGAAGCTGCCGCGGTTTCAACATCACGATCGACAGCAAATCAGAATGCAGGATTCTTATTCGGGCTGTTCACAAAACCACCTAGAAAAGTTGGAAACTAAATTCCCAATACGCCAGATCGGATTGCCCGCCTTGGATTTAGTGACCGCTATAATGGTATATCCGTCGGCAGCAGTACCAGCGACATACTGCATGGCGACAATACCCCAGGCCGGCTTAATAATCCAATAAATCGTATTTATCTTTTCAATATAAAACTTTCATAGATTAAGTGGGTGATTTGTATTGACAGCAACGGCAGTGTGCACAAAGATTTCGAAAACGAAAAGGACCGGTTTATGTCTGCACAAATTGATTCGCTGAATACCTATCTGGCCGAGAAGAAAAAAGCCCTCGACTCTGACCGTGCGATGCATTTCGTACTGGGTAATGAAGCTTCCGATCTAGATTCCATGGCATCCTCGGTAATGTATGCTTATTATGCCGGCCAAGCTACGGCTGATGAAAATAGTCCTGTGATTTTACCGCTCATCAACATTCCGCGAGCTGACTTCAAACTCCGAACGGAGGCGGTATACCTATTTGATACCACCGGTGTTGATCTTGAGAGCCTGCTGTTTGCTGACGAGGTCGATCTCGATCGCCTGCAGGAGACCAATCGGCTTCACCTGACCCTGGTTGACCATAACAAACTGGCCTCGTCTCAGAGCAGATACCAAGAATTAGTCGAAGCGATCATCGACCACCACGAAGATGAGGGCTTGTATCCACAAATTGCATCTCGAACGATAGAATCAGTAGGATCCGCTGCTTCCCTGATTTCAGAGAAAATCTTACAGGACAAACCGGAATTTATCGATGAGGGCACAGGGAAGCTGCTCCTGGGCACTATTCTGCTGGACACGGTCAATCTGGATCCCGAGGCTAAGCGGGTCACCCCAAAGGATGAGGAAATCACGGGAGTTTTGTTGAAGCGGACCGCAGCGGATCAAAAAGCTCTGTTTGACAAACTGCAGTTTGAGAAGTTTAACGTCTCCTCGTTGGGGACCTACGATCTGCTGCGCAAAGACTACAAGGAGTGGCAGATGGGCTCGGTTAAATGCGGCATCGGATCTGTGCTCATGCCGCTAAAGGCATGGATCGAGAAGGATCCCGATATTAGCGAAGGATTTGCCTCCTATCTGAAGGAGAGGGGCTTGGATCTCCTACTGGCCATGAATGCCTATACCGATCCTGATTTTCACAGAGACTTGGCGGTGTTTTCTCCGGACCAAAGCTTACGGCAAAAGGTCATCGCCCACCTGGAAGCCATGGGACTGGGGCTGAAACCCATCGACCTGCGAGAGCTCAAAGGGAAAGGGAATATCTCCTTTTTTGTGCAGGGTGATCTATCCAAATCCAGAAAGAAGCTCCAGCCAATTCTGAGTGAGTTTCTCAGCCGGTAATATGTGTACAGCCGGATCGGGTCGAGAGAAAATCGA
>Ga0307379_10003110_pt1 | contig 24171 bp, 20 predicted proteins | sample UN2MG_FD_202237 | JGI IMG/M metagenome (GOLD analysis project Ga0307379, IMG submission 202237) | Soil microbial communities from Risofladan, Vaasa, Finland - UN-2 | ecosystem: Environmental > Terrestrial > Soil > Coastal area > Acid sulfate soil | place: Finland: Risofladan, Vaasa | collected...
CCGATGATGAGCTCCGATGCCGACGTCGCCCGCCACCTGAAGGAGTACCTTGTCCATCCCAGCTATGCCCGCAACGGCGGCGACGGACGTCACCATAGCCCCGAGCAGGAGCGGAAGATCGCGCTGGCCGAACTGCAACCCGGCGGCGCGCGGGCGTTTGTGAAGTGGGTCTCGCGGCTGATGGACTTCCAGCGGCTCGACTCGCCGCGCGCGCGGTTGCTCGCCTGGGCGGCCCGCAAGAGCTCGGTGACGATGGCGGGGCGCTTCATCGCCGGGTCGAACGTGCAACAGACCGTGCGGGCGATCCGCCGCATGCGCCACCAGCGACTGGCCTTCACGGTGGACGTGCTGGGCGAAGCGGCCGTCTCACGGGTGGAGGCCGACCGGTACCAGCAGGTGTACCTGGACCTGCTCACCGCGCTCCCGCGGCACGCCGCCGCCTGGCCCACCGTGCCGCTGATCGACGAGGGCAACGGCGTGCCCATTCCGCGCGTCAACGTCTCGGTCAAGCTGACCGCGCTCAACCCGGGGCTGGACGCGCTCGATCCGGGGCGGGCCAAGCGGGCGGCCAAGGACCGGCTGCGACCGCTGCTGCACAAGGCGATGGAAACCGGCTCGCACCTCCACATCGACATCGAGCATTACGCCATCAAAGCCCTCACGCTCGACATCTGCCGGGAGCTGTTCACCGAGGATGAGTTCCGCGACTACCCGCACTTCGGGATTGTGCTCCAAGCTTATCTCAAGGAAGGCGACCGCGACGCGGCCGAAACGGTGGAGTGGGTCAGGCGGCGTGGCGTGCCAATCTGGGTGCGGCTGGTGAAGGGGGCCTACTGGGATTCTGAAACGGTCTGGGCCGAGCAGGCCTGTTGGCCGTGTCCGGTGTGGGAGCAGAAGTGGCAGTCAGACGCCTGCTTCGAGCGCATGACGCGGGTCCTGCTGGAAAACCACAAGTACATTTGCACCGCGTTCGCCAGCCACAACATCCGCAGCCTGGCCCACGCGATGGCCCTCCAGCGGGTCCTGAAGATTCCCAGTACGGCGTTCGAGCTACAAATGCTGTACGGCATGGGCGATCCGATCAAACGGGCCGCCGTGGAGATGGGCCAGCGCTGCCGCATCTACACGCCCTACGGTGAGATCCTGCCCGGGATGGCGTATTTCATCCGCCGCCTGCTCGAGAACACCGCCAACGAATCGTTTCTGCGGCACACGGTCGACGAGGACACGCCGGAGGACGAGCTGCTGACCGGCCCCGAGGAAGTCGGCCGCTGCACGCTACCGTTCAACAAGCCCATTGTCGTTCGCTACGAGTTCGAGGAAGCGATCATGGATCCGTTCGAGAACGTCCCGAATACTGACTTCACGCGTGAGCCGAGCCGGCAGGAGATGCTCTCCGGCTTGGCCCAGGTCCGGGCCGAGATGGGCCGCGAGTATCCGCTGATCATCGGCGGGCAGCGCGTCACCACCGGCCGGTGGGCGGATTCGCTCAACCCGTCGCGTCCAGCGGAGGTGGTCGGCCGGCTTGCCCAGGCCGACGAGCAGAGCGTTGAGCGGGCGGTGAAGGCCGCGGCCAAGGCGTTCGCGACTTGGCGTCGCGTTTCGCCGCACGAGCGGGCCGAATACCTGTTCAAGGTGGCCGAGGTCATCGGCCGGCGACGGTTCGAGCTGGCAGCACTGGAAGCGATCGAGTGTGGCAAGCCTTGGCGTGAGGCCGACGCCGACGTCTCCCAGGCGATCGACTTCTGCAACTACTACGGCAAAGAGATGATCCGCCTGGCGGAGAACATTCGGCGACGGGACATCGCCGGCGAGACCAACGAGTATTACTACGGGCCGCGTGGGGTAGTCGCCGTCGTCAGCTCGTGGAACTTCCCGCTGCTGCTCCCGACCAGCATGACCGCCGCCGCGCTCGTAACCGGCAATACCGTCGTTCTCAAGCCCGCCAACCTGGCGGGTGTGGTCGCCGCCAAGCTCGTGGAAATGTTCGAAGAGGCGGGCTTGCCGGCCGGGGTGCTCAACTACGTGCCCGGCCCCGGCGCGACTGCCGGCAAGCTGCTCGTCCAACATCCCCAGGTCGCAATCATCGCGTTCACCGGGTCGCGCGAGGTCGGCCGCCGCATCAACCGGCTCGCCGCCGAAACGCTCACCTCTGAGCCTGGGTTCAAGAAGGTCATCGCCGAGATGGGCGGCAAGAACGCCGTCATCATCGATTCCGACGCGGACCTCGACGAAGCTATCCGGGGCGTAATCGCCAGCGCGTTCGGGTACGCGGGCCAGAAGTGCTCGGCCGCCTCGCGCGTGATCGTGCTGGCCCAGGTGCACGATCGCTTTGTCGCGCGGCTGGTCGAGGCGATGCGCACGGCGATCGTCGGGCCGGCCGAAGAGCCGGGGACGTTTGTGCCGCCGGTCATCGACCAGAACGCGTTCGAGTCGGTGCGCAATTGCATCGAGATGGGCAAGTCGGAAGCTAAGTGCGCGCTGGAGGTCGATGTCCGCCGGCAGATCGCGGAATCGGGCGGGGGCTACTACATCGGCCCGACGATCTTCACCGACGTGCCGCCGGACGCCCGCATCGCCCAAGAGGAGATCTTCGGGCCGGTGCTGCCGGTCATCCGGGCTGCCGACTTCGACCAGGCCATCAAGATCTTCAACGGGACCGATTTCGCGCTGACCGGCGGGATCTACTCGCGCAGCCCGGCCAACATCGCGCGCGCGCGCGACGAGTGCGAGTGCGGCAACCTGTTCATCAACCGCAAGGTCACCGGCGCGCTGGTCGATCTTCAGCCGTTCGGCGGCTTCAAGATGTCGGGGATCGGGTCCAAGGCCGGCGGCCCCGACTACCTGATCCAGTTCTGCGAGCCGCGCAGCGTCACCGAAAACACCCTCCGCCGCGGCTTCGCGCCCAGCGAGGAGGTCGCGGAGCAGTCGGTGTAACGCTCGGGCTGCGTCTGAGAGTCCGAACTGCCGCGCTTCGCGGGTCGCCGCTTGTTATCGGACACTGGTCTGCCGAACGACTGCGCTTCGGCCGGTCGCCCCTCCATCCCCTTTCCACGCTGAACCGATAATCCTGGTAGCGTCTCAAAGGCCGGGCGCCACAATTGGCGCCCAATCTCGTTTTCGCAAAAAGGGTGTCCTATGATTCGCAACACACCGCTGATAACGGCATGGGTTCTCATTGGTCTGGCGGCAGTCGCCATGTTGCTCGGGTGTGATTCCTTCGTTGCCACGCCGGCCGATGGCACCGCAGCCGGGTCGGCCGACGACAGCGCTACCGACCCCGGGGACGGGACCGACACGACGCCGCAGGACGATACGAACGCGGTTGCCGGCGTGCTCCAGGTCAAGGCCCTGGCGGAGTCGCTGAGCGATGCGGCCCACATCGTCCCCAGCGGGCAGGCCGCACCGGACGATGTTGACGTGAACCTGACGCCGACGGCGTACACCGTCGCCTTCATGCGGATCGTCCTCAAGGAGGTGGACGAAACCACGGATGAGACGCTGAGCCAGGTCGAGGTCCTCAACGCGGACAGCATCGATGACGCGCTGATCGTGGACCTGCTTGACACGGCGGCGTCGGACGTGTTGGACGTAGAGGATTTGCCGGCCGGCAGCTACAACCAGGTTGATATCGAGGTCTTCTACCTGGACATGACGGTCCCCACGCTGTATCCGGGCACCGAATCGTACGACATCCCGTACCGCATGGTGTTTGAGGAGATGGGGGCTCTGGAGCCGCGGGATTTCCTGCTCTATCTCGAACCGTCGTGGATGGAGGCCGGCTCCGACTTGGCGGCTAGCGTCACGGAGGCGGGCTGGTACTGGATGGAGATGAGCGATCCCGACCACGTGGTGCCGGTCGCGGGCGCGGCCGCTCATCCCGAATTTCACGTCCTGGACCTGTTCGCCGACGACGAGTTCTGGTCGAGCGAGCACAAGGTGCTCGAGGGCGGGCGGATCAATCCGCCCTTGGAATACGACCCGGAGCAAGGCGGCATCTTAACCATCTCGTTCGACGTGACCGGGAAGTTCAACTTCAAGGACTATTACGACGAGACCACCGAACCGGACGGGCAGTGGGAGATCCGCCTAGACGCCGGCATCCACCCCTTCCCGCCGGACTTCAATTGCCTGCCGGGGGAAGTGGAAAGCCTCTGAGAATTCACAGAATCGGTCTAACGGCGTTAGGTGGCAGGATGCCAGATCACAGCGCTGTGCCGGGTTGACAGCCGGGGGGCAGCGCGCAAATAATTCTGTATAGGAGGCTTACGTCCCGCGATTGGCGATGTGACCATGCTTGCTGAGACACTGAGCACGCGCGCCGTTCATTTCGGGTTTCTCTTCGGGCCACCGCGAATGGTGGCCCGGGCAGAGGCGTCAACGCTCTACGATCGGATTTGCGACGCGCTGCGGCTTGATGACTTCACCTTCAAGTACACGACGCAGACTCAGGAAGCAGCACCAGCGTCCAGGGGTTTCTTGATCCAGTTGGAGCGGAAAGAGGGACGCGGGACATTCGGCATTACGATTGACAATCCGAATATCCGGAATCCCGTCCGGCTCCTGCTCGTCTACACTTGGCCCCCCTCGCTGGAGCACGTGAAAGATCAAATGAACTTGGTGGCGGACACGGTTTTTGACGGTCTTGAAGGCACTTGGCACAAGGTCCACGCTGAGGTCAGGCTGCGCGCCCAGTGCGGGGTGCGTCAGGCGAGCGCCGTCGATTACTTGCGCAACGAGGTACTTAAACTCCCCGCCAGATGGGTTGATTCCCTTGGTCAGCCGCTCACGTTTGCGTCGCTGCGGTTTGACACGGCCTCCGGCCGGCCCGCTGAGAGTTCACTGGACAACCCGGCGCGCGAGCTGACGATCGAGCGCCTGAGAGAAGACCCGAAGAGCCTGTATTTTGAACTGGTATCGAAGTGGTTGCAGGCGCCGAACGTGGCTGCTCCAACGGGTGCGGTTGACATGGCAAGTCTGCGCCCGATCGATGCGGAGCCGGGCGAGTATGTACAGGCGGCGCACGATTATCTCTACGGCCGGCTCCGGGAGTTGGCCAGGTCGGGGGAGGGCGACGCATGAGCTATACGCTGACCCAACCTATTGAGGACGCCGTCAAAGTGGGCGAGGGCACCACCGACGCCGACTGCGGCGCTGGAAACCCCGAGGCGTCCGCAGGGTACCAGTCGCCATCCTCCGTCACGAAAGAACCCGAGGATTTGATATACGGCAAAGAAGCACGATTCGCGCTGGCGGCTTCGCGTCGCGCCCTGAAGAAGATCTTGGACAGGGAACGTGACGACATTGAGACCGGGTGAAATCTACTGGGCATTCATCTCTGGAGAGGGTAGGCACCGTGTTATCGTGGTCTCCGCCGAGAGATTCAATCGCGGGGGACGTGCGATTGTAGTTCTCGTGACGTCGCGCCACTTTGAGCTACGGCGAAGGCTGTTCAACTGTGTGCCCCTCCGTGCGGGCGAATGCGGCATGAAGCGGGATTGTGTGGCGCAGTGTGAAAACATCTTTCCCATTAAGGCGTCGGAATTGGACTTGGAATCGGGGCCGATCGATAGGCTGGACGGGGAAAAGATGCGCGAGGTCATCCGGGCCATCGGCTATGTGATCGAAGCCGATTGTGAACCGGCGCCGCACGACAATACGTAGCCGCGAACCGACCTTCCCACATTAGATACAGTCGATCACGTCGCGCGGCGGCCCGTCTCTTCGAGAGTCGCGAGTGACCCGATCAGCGCAGGAGTGACCGGTAACGCGCGAAGAGCTTGTCGAGGTCTTTGCGGACGGGGGCGGATTCGTCGGAGAGGCCCTTCTTATCCAAGGCGATGGCCTCGAACCAGTCCACCATTTGCTGCCAGTCGCGCAGGCTGATGTACTCCGGCGCGATCCGCTTGCGGGCGGTGTCCATGTTGTGGTAGTTGCCCAACGCCAGGCAGATGCCGGTCGTGGGATAGCCGTAGGCGGCGTAGACGGTGGACTCGCAACTGCCGCCGTCCATGAGCTTGCGCTGGTAGGCGAAGTTCTTGCGGCGTTTGAGCAGGGTCTTGGCGACGCGTTCGCAGAAGGCGGTGACCTCGGGGGTGAAGACGCTCATCTTGTCGCCGACGCGCAGGATCGGGCCGTCGCCGATGCGGGCGTGGGGGAGTTCCTTGCTGGTCTCGATGGCAATGATCGGGCAGCGCTTGGGGATGGTGCGGCCGCGGGCGGCAGCGATGGCACCGATGAAGCCGACCTCCTCGGCGCGGGTGAACAGGCAGTAGGCCTCGGTGCGGGCCCGCTTGCGGGAGAGCCGTTCGAGCAGGGCGAGCATGCCGGCGACGCCGGCGATGTCGTCGCAGTCGCGGCCGCGGACGCGATCGCCGCGCAGCACCGGCTCGGGCAGGTCCCACATGCCGATCGTGTCGGGTTCGACAGGCTTGCTGATCTCGATCTCGACCTGCTCGGGTCGGGCGATGCGGCCGGGCGGCTCGACAACGCGGGTGAGCTTGGTGACCTGGCCCTTGATCCAGCGGCCGTTGGACCAGAAGCGAACCCGGGTGCCGAGGAAGTAATCCTTCTGGACGCCGCCGCGGAAGGCGGCCCGCAGCGTCCGGCGGTTGAGCATTCTTAGGGCGACGAAGCCTGGATGGTCGGTGTGGGCGGTGAAGAGTGGCGGCGGGACGGTCCGGCGGGGCATGTTCCGATAATGTGCAAGCAGATTGCCGTGTCGGTCGGATTTCACCCGCGTGCAGCTCAGCCGGCCGCAGAAATCGCGAACGTAGTCCAACACGGCGTCTTCAATGAACGGGGCGGTCGGCAGCGATAATAGCTCTTTTAGGACCTTCGGCAGCGGCATAGATGGCTCCCGGCTACGAATACCCTGGGACAAGCGGATGGTAAGGTCGGGCGGGGCGAGGTTCAAATCGCCTGGACGAGGCGAACCACTGCGACCCGAGCCGTGCGAAGGCCGTATATTTTTTGGCATGCCCATGACACGTGGATCGTCCACTGCTGATGGAATGACGAGCGCCACAACGGACGCCGAGGCGTTGCACGAGCTGGTCAGCCAGGTGCAGCGTGGGAGCCGGCCGGCGGCGGATGCCCTCGTCCGTGAGCACGACACCTGGGTGCGCAGCGTCATTTACGGCGTGACCGGACGCATCGACCTGGTGGACGATATCGCCCAGCAGGTCTGGACGCGGGCTTGGCAGCGCCTGGGCTCGCTCAAGGATCCGCAGCGGCTGCGGTCCTGGCTGTATGCGATCGCCCGGAACGCGGCGGTCGATGCCGGGCAGGCCCGAAAGCGTCGGGCCGCCCTGGGGCTCGAGGACCTTGGCGGACACGTCGGTGATGATCGGGCTCGCAACCCGCTACGGGCGGCGCTGGGCGACGAGTTGCGCCGGACGCTGCTGCGGGCCGTGGAAGCGCTGCCGGCGATCTACCGCGAGCCGTTCGTGCTCCGGCACCTGGAAGATTGGAGTTACGCGCGTATCGGCGAGTTGTTGAGCTTACCGGTCGACACGGTGGAAACGCGGCTGGTGCGAGCGAGAAGACTGTTGCGAGAGATGTTGGCGGGCAAGGTAGAGCCATGAGCCCCGCGTCGGAACACCTGGAACGTTTGATTTCACGCTACCTCGACAACGAGTGTACGCCCGGCGAACGCCGGGAGTTGCGGGCGGCACTACGGAGCGATCCGGCGGCCGAGGCGTTGTTCGACGAGCACAGCACGCTCGACCGCGAAGTCGGTCACGCCCTGCGCCACGCGATGGGACGCACCTTCTCGATGTACGCACCACGGCCCTTGTGGTCACGGGTCGGCCGGGCGTTCGCGGTGGCGGCGGCTGCATGCCTGGCGGTCATGGTGTGGCTGGCCCCGCCGAAACAGCCCGGCCAGCGGCCCGACGCGGCCCGGCAAGCGCGGACCGGGTCGTGGTTTGCCCCACCGGCGTGGGAGGACACATTCCAAACCCGGCCGCAGGTGTACGAGCAGCCGCACGTGGGGTTGCGCGGTACGGATCGTCATTGGATCGTGATTCCCGGCGAAGGGCCGGGAGAATACCTGATCGTGGAAGTGGATCGAGTTCGCGTCCGTCTCGTAGCAATTCGAGAGGACTTCTAGACCAAGGAGACCTTGATCATGTTGACCCTGCTGAGCATGTTGTGTGCGTGTTTTGTCGCGAACCCGCAGGCAGTGGTGAAAACGCAGTCGCTGACCTGCGGCGACGCCGACGACACAAAGGCGTTCGTCTCAAAGGGCCAGGTCTGCACGGTGCGGATTGGCAGCGACACCCCGAGCGTCGGCTGCTGCAAGTCCGCCTGTGGGGTGACCTGCGGCGCGAGCGGTCATGCCTGCGCGGTCGCCGGCCCCGGGGGCGCCAGGAAGATCATGTGCATCGCTGGGCAACCTCGCTGCTGCGTAGCGATCGGCGGCGGTGCGTCGAGCGCTGGGTGCTGCCCATCCGCGGGCAGCGCATGCTGCCCGCCGGCCGGTCCAACCCGTGGCGTGGCCGGCAGTCAGGGCACCATGAAGATCATGCGCATTTTCGCGACGCCTGCCGGCGCTGTGGGGATTGGTGGCAGTGCGCCGATCCCCGGGGCCTGCCAGGCCGTCGCGGGGCCGCTCTGCCTGGCCGCCGGTGGCGACGAGGACAACGAGGGGGTTGCCCGCATCTATTTGTCCTCGGTCCCCGAGACCGCCCCCAAGGCGTGGCTGGGTGTGAGCACGTCGCCGGTGCCCGAGGCGCTGAAGGCGCACATCGGGCGCGGGGGGCTGATGATCGGCAATATCGTGGTGGACAGTCCGGCGGATGAGGCCGGCCTGCAACGCTACGACGTGGTCGTCTCGTTTGACGGCAAAGCGATCGAGGAGATGGAGGACTTGCTCCAGGCGCTGCGCGACACAGAGCAGGGTAAGACGGTCGAGATGGTCGTGATCCGCAAGGGCAAGGAGACGAAGCTAACCGTCACGCCCGGAGAGCGTCCCAAGGACGCCGCGTGGGAGTACAAGTACGAGCAAGAAGAAGAGGCGGTTCTCGACGACACGTTCATTTTCCGCGGCCACCAACTCAAGCTGGGACCGGGCGGAGACGTGATTCTCCAGCCGCTGGGTCGGCTCAAGGACTTGCCGGATCCGCTGCGGAGTCTGCAGTTGCTCCAGCGCGGTGATGATGACGAAGACCTGATCTTTCGCTTCGACACCGACGACGAAGCGCACGGGGAGATGGAAATCAAGATCGACCGCGACGGTGAAGTGCTGGTGATTCATCGCACCAAAGACGGCAAGGTGACCGTCGAACGCGCGGACAAGGAAGGCGAAACGTCCTCGGCCACGTATGACAGCGTCGAGGAGCTCAAAAAGGAAGATCCGGAAGCGTACAAGATGCTGCATCAGGGCGGCTTCGGTCACGCGGAGGGCCTCAACTGGATCTTCCGTTACCCCGGCTTGGAGGAGCTGCCGAAGCTGCAGAAGCGCTACCAGACACACATTGATCTTAACCTACAGGAAATACTGGAGAAGGTCCGCGAGGCTCAGGGGGACGCCGGGCGTACCGCCGAGATCGCGCTGGAGCAGTACCGTGAGGCCCGGGAGAAAGCCGGGCGGGCCAAGGGCGAGGCTCGCAAGAAGCTCGAACGCTGGGTTAGCAAGAAAGCCGCCGAAGTAGACCTGGACATCACAGTCGCCGACGACGGGTCGATCAGCGTAAGCGTCCGAAAGGGCGATACGCGCGTGTCCTACGAGTTCAAGAGCAAGGACGACTTCAAGGAGCGTGAGCCGGAGCTGTTCGAGAAGTTCCGCGACGCACTGGAATAGCCTTTTCGCAGTTCGCCACTGCTTACGGCGCCCGAGGCCGCCCCTCCCGGCCTCGGGCGCCCATTTGCGCTACGCGGTTCGTTCGGGCAAGGCTCTTATTTGCCGCTCGATTGTGCCAATGGAAGGACCACGTGGACTGTCGTGCCTTCGTTGGGGCGGCTCTCCAGCCAAATTCGTCCGCCGTGGGCCTCGATGATGCGGTGTGCGTGCGCCAGGCCCAGACCGCGAGCGCGGCCGGCCGGCCGGTGCGAGTAGAACGGGTCAAAAGCCCGCTGGAGAACGCCGGGGTCCATGCCGATGCCCGTGTCACGGACAGCCACCTCGACCCAATCCGTGGCGGGGGGATGCACCGCGGGTCGATCACGAATGTCGAGTCCGGATCGGACCAGGCCGGCCGGACGCACCATCCCAACCGTGCATTCCACCGTGATGCTGCCGTCATTGGCGGCCACGGCATGCACCGCGTTGGCGACCAGCTCAGCGAAGACACGCTTGATCTGATCGGCGTCCGCCATGATCGCGGGCGATGCTCCGGCGTCCGCCGCGCCACGCTCATACTCGGTCTCCGGCAGGTGCACTTGTAGTCGCGCGGCGGGCATACCCGAGCGTTCGCTCCATTCGTCCCGCACCTCGATCAGCAGCTTGGCCAGATCGACCGGGGCCAGGTGTGGGGGCCGCGGCCGGGCGAAGTCCATCAGCTCGCTGACAATACGGCTGCACTCGTGGGCCTTGCTGTGGATCAGATCCAAAGAGCGCTTCATCTCCGGATCGGCCGTCGCGTCACGGAGGATCTGAGCCCGTCCGGAAATCACGGTGAGCGGACCGTTGAGCTCGTGCCCGGCACCGGCGGCCATCTCGGCGATCATCGAAAGCGTGCGGGAGCGCAACAACTGCAACTGTGTTTGCTGAAGCCGCCGATTGGCTCCGGCCAGGTCTTCGGAGAGCCGGCGTGCGGACGCCTGGGCGTTGGCCTGCCCCAGGGCCAGCCCGAGGTGCGCCAGGAACGAGCGCAGCTCCTCGCTCTCGGCGGCGAAGTGCGCGTGTTCGTCCTGTTCAGAGAAGAAGACGACTCCGCCGGCAAGGTCTCCGTCGTGAACGATTGGGAGCAGCCAACAGTCGCCCGTTGCTTGATCGATCACGGAGGGCGGAAGGATGGCGTGAATCGCTCGCGGGGCGCGCGTCACCACCACGTTGGCCAGGTCGTCAGCAGCGCGGAGCCACTCGAGTAGATCAGCCGGCACGTCCTCTGTGAGGCGGCCTTGTTCGTCCGGGTTCTCGCCGATCCAACTGAGGTCCACCGTTGCTCGGCCCGCCCGCAACCCGAAAGCGGCCAGGCGCGGGCGGCACAGCGCGGTGGCCGACGCGTGGGCGACCGCCGCCACCACCGCCGGCAGGTCCAAGCGCGCGTTCAACTGCCCGGCAAACTCACTGATCGCCTGGAAGTATCGCGCCGCCACGGCCAGTTGACGGTTGCTGGCGAGGAACTCGGCGTTCAGCCGGCCGAGCTCGGTGTTGGCCTGCGTGAGCGACTTCAGGTAAAGGTCCTGGGGCGTCTCGCGGTCGAGCCCGAGCAGTTCCCCCTGCTCGGTGACGTCGCTCACAAGCGCTTGAATCACGCCGGCGAGATCCTCTTGGGAGTACCCCAGATGCCGGGCAATGCGGGCTGAGTCTTCATAGAAGACGTAGTTGCCGGAGTATCCGATGCGTTGCTCGCGCGCGATCGTGTCCGCCAGGTTGACCAGCGCGATCAGACCCGGGCAGCTCAAGCCGGTGGGCAGGGTGTCGGCCGCCAGGTGATGCAGCCAGATCACATCCTGCAACTGCCGGGCCAGGCCCCAGCGCTCTGCCAACCGGCGACCAGCCACGGTGTGATCCACACCGAGGACGGCCCGTTCGCAGTCGGCGATGTCGCCGCGGGTTTGCTCGCCCTCGGCCGCGATGCGCGCGTAGGCCTTGGGGAAGACGGTGTCGAGGGCCACCTTTCCCAGGTCGTGCAGCAGGCCGGCCACGAACGCCTCCTCCGGATCGATCTCGCGTTCGCGTTGGGCGGTGGCCAGTCGGCGTGCGGCACACGCCACCGCCAGCGAGTGCTTCCAGAACTCCGCCCGCTGCAAGCCGCGCTGCGCGCGCAGTCCGGGTGCCGCGGAGAAGCACTCCACGAATTTGACCGCCAGGACGATGCTGCGGACGGCCGAGAAGCCGAGCCGCACGACCGCCCGTTCCAGCGTCGTAGCCGGCTCGCGCACGCCCATCGCCGCCGAGTTGGCTACCGAGAGAATCTTGGCCGTCAGCGATTGATCGGCACGCAGGACGCGGGTCACCTCATCGACCGCGCTGTCTCTGTCCGAGGTGATCTGCAACAGCTTCACCGCGATGGGGGCCAGTGTCGGGAGGCTCTCGAGATGTGTGAGCGTCAGCTCTGGATTCGGAACAGAAGCCATCTTCCCCGCCCCGACCGGCATGCCTTCGTCACTCACAAACCAGTTCCGTTATCCGCCTGACCAATTGCTCGATACTGAACGGCTTTTGGAGGAAGTCGTCGGCCCCGCAGTCCAACAGGTTCTGCACGTCCTCGCGGTTCACCACGCCGGAGACGATGATGATCTTCACATGCTGCAACGACGAATCGTCCCGGATGGTCTGGATCACCACGTTACCGTTGATATCGGGCAGCATGTAATCCAGCACGATGACGTCGGGGCGAAACTCCTTGGTCCGCAAGCCGGCGTCGAAGCCGGTGACTGCGGTCTGGACCTCGAAGCGGCCGTCGCGCTCCAGCAGCTCGACGAGCATCTCGACAATGGCCCGGTCGTCATCCACCACCAGCACCCGCTTCTTGCCCATGTCCAGGCGATCCAGCGGGATGCCGTTTTCCTTCATGAACTGGATGAGGGCGTCGCGGGGAATGCGTCGGAACTTTGATCCGGGGACGCGGAACCCCCGTAGCCGGCCGCTATCGAAACACCGAATCACGGTCTGCTGGCTGACGTTGCAAATGCTGGCTACTTCGCCAGTTGTGAAAACGGTCTTGCTCAGAGGTAAAGCAGCGTAATGTCCGTCCTTGGCCATGGCCTCGCTCGCAGTTTACCCAGATACCCCAGCTTGATAGAAGATAGCTCAGGTTTCGGTGGCTGGCAAGTCGTGAGCGGGCGGTTTCACCCCCGTTTTCCGGTTGGCGTCACCGGCTCGCGATCCGGCCTCGCCAGGTGTACCAGCAGCAGCGACACGTCGGTCGGGTGAACCCCGCTCACCCGGGCCGCTTGGCCCACGCTCCGCGGACGCACGGCCGACCAGCGCTCGGCAGCCTCCCGACGCAGGTGAGCGATCGACGTATAGTCCGTCTCCGGCGGGATCTCCCGCTCTTCCAGCCGGCGAAAACCATCGATAACCCTTTGCTGGCGTTCAAGATAGCCGCCGTACCTAATCTCGACCAACACCCGCGTCCAGACATCTGTCTCGCGCCGGTAATCAGCGAGCTCCTGCAGCTCGGCGGCGAAGCGCTCCCCGTCCTCCTCGGGGCGCTTGAGCCAATCGCGGATGGGGCGGCCCTCCCACCGCAGGCGGCCGAGGGCCGCTCGCAAGTCGGCCAGACGGGCACTCTTGTTCCGGAACCGCTCCCAACGGGCGTCGTCCACCAACCCAACTTCGCGGCCCAGAGGAGTCAAGCGGGCGTCGGCGTTGTCGTAACGCAGGTGCATGCGATGCTCGGCGCGTGAGGTGAACATCCGATATGGCTCGGTCACGCCGCGTGTGACCAGATCGTCGATCATCACGCCGATGTAACCCTCGTCGCGGCCAATGGTTATCGGGTGTTCGCCCGCCGCGAGACGCGCCGCGTTGATGCCCGCGACAAGCCCCTGGCCGGCCGCCTCCTCGTACCCGCTGGTCCCGTTGATCTGCCCGGCCAGGAACAGCCCCCGAATGCGTTTGGTCATCAGGGTGGCATCGATCTGCTCCGGCGGCACGAAGTCGTACTCGACCGCGTAGCCCCATTGCAAGATGTGCGCCTGCTCCAGCCCCTCGATCAGGGTGACCATCCGATGCTGGACGTCGCATGGCAACGACGTGCTGATCCCGTTAAGGTAGATGCGGTTGCTGTCGCGGCCCTCCGGCTCGAGGAAGATCTGGTGCCGATCCTTCTCGGCGAAGCGGACCACCTTGTCCTCGATACTCGGGCAGTAGCGGGGCCCGCGGGACTGGATCTGGCCAGAGTACATCGGTGCGCGTTGGAGGTTCGCGCGGATTAGATCGTGCACGGCCGGGTTCGTCTGCGCCAGCCAGCAACACACCTGCGGCTGCGTGAGCCGATCGGTCATAAAGGAGAACGGGGCCGGCTCGGGATCGCCCGGTTGTTCGCGCAGCCGGGAGAAGTCCACAGAGCTTCTGGCCACACGCGGCGGGGTTCCGGTCTTCAGCCGCGCGAGCTCAAGCCCCAGTTTACGAAGGGACTCACTGAGTCCGACGGCGGCGTTTTCGCCGATCCGGCCGCCCGGCGTCTTCGACTCCCCGCAATGCATCAACCCGCGCAGGAAGGTACCGCAGGCAACGACGACTGCGCTGGCGGCGATGATGGTCCCGTCCGCGAGCTGGACGCCGGTGACCTGCTTGTCACTGGTCCCGCGCGACGACGGGCGGGTTTCGACGGCCTCCACGCCGGCTTCGAGCGTCGTGAGGTTCGGGCAGGACTGGAGATAGCGTCGCAGGGTGGCCACGTAGAGTTGGTGATCCGCCTGGGCGCGCGGGGCCCAGACCGCCGGGCCTTTCCGTTGATTCAGCATGCGGAACTGGATCCCGGCCTCGTCGGCGACCAAACCCATGAGGCCGCCGAGCGCGTCGATCTCGCGCACGATTTGGCCTTTGCCGATGCCGCCGATCGCCGGGTTGCAGGACAGCCGGCCGATCGCGTCACGGCTGAAGGTGACCAAGGCGGTGCGGGCGCCGAGGTGTGCGGCGGCCCAGGCAGCCTCCGCCCCGGCGTGCCCGCCGCCGATGACCAGAACGTCGTAGCCTTCTGCCGTCACGGTGAGTCACTCGACTTTGCGGCGGGGAATCCGGACTGGTCGCGACCGACGCGCCGCTGTCAACACTCCCCCGATCCGGTGCAGCCCGCGCCCAGACAGAGCGTGCGCCGCGTGCGGGCGGCGGGGCTGCCTACTCGTCAGGACCACCCGCGGCCTTCTTCTGATTTTCGAGTTTCTGCTTCTGCCGCTCCGTTTTAGTTAGCACGCCGAGGCTGGATTTGATTTTCTGCTCGAGCGTACCACTGATTCCGGCGTCGCCCGCGCTGGGCGCTGTCATGCTGATCTTGATGCGAGCTTCGGAAGCCTGTTTGACGAACTCGCCGCGCTCCACGTCGTACAGGGCAGTGCCCTCGAACGCGCCGAAATCGAGCCTCCTGACTGTTCCATCAGGGTCGGGCTCCGGCTTGCTCCCGGGCGCCTGCGCGACGGTGGCAGTGTAGGCGACTGTGGCAGTCTTTCTGCCGTTTTCGGTTCCAAGGCTTTTGAGCTCGCAGTTGTACGTGAAGATCAGTTCGCCGAGCGCGCGGTCGTGCTGCTTGAGCGTGCGGGTCCAGGAGTCGCCGACTTTGACCTCCTTGTTGGCGTACAACGCCAAGCGGGACTCTCCCCACAGCATTCTGTATGAGTCGTCGTCGAGCTCAGCTTTGATCCGGTTGTAGATGGGGCCGCCGCCCGTGGTTTCCTCGATCCGCTTGCGGACGGCTTCCATGCCGGAAAACGACGTGACGTTGTTGTCCTTGTCCAATTCCATGGTCATCGGCATGCCCAGCATCGGGCCCATGGCCATGGCGAGCACGTTCGAAGTATCCGCCGGGTCATCCGCGTCGGAATCAAACGATCTGGAGCCCATCGGCCCTTCGAACACCTGGCGAATGCGGTCGTAGGTCAGCACAATGCGCGTGATGCCGGCCGGCGAAACGGCCTCGACCTTGTGCCAGACCCCGAAGGTCTGCCGGGCCGTCATCTTCGTCGGCGACTCGCTGGGTACCCCACTGACGATGGTGTGCTCGATTTCCTCGTTCAGTTCGAGGTAGGTGATGCGCCCTTGGACGAACTTGGGTTTGAGCAGGACCGATTCGGCCTTAGCCTCTTCGAGGAACGTCATCAGCGTCGTCGCGGCAGCGGCAAGCATCGCGGTGAGGTGAACGGCTCGGTTGTGCATGGCTGGCTCCAGATCGGTCCGGCGGTTCTCTAACGTGCGCGGTCGGCGAGGCGGACCTGGCGCGCGTCCCGGGTAATGTTAACGGGTCTGGCCTGGCTCGGCGACGGGACCCTCCCGGCGGCAGGAGCCAACGGACGCGGGCAACGCCTTACGCGTAGACGGCGGCCAGGACGTCCGCGAGCTTGGCCCGGGCGAGACAGACGTACGTGTCGGCAGCGCCATAGTACATCCACAGCTCCTCGCCCCGTCGCAGCAGGCCCGTCGGGAACACCACGTTCGGCACCAGGCCGGACAACTCGTAGGGGACCTCGGCCTGGAAAATCCAGTTGCGCGAGCGCGCGATCAGCTTGTGCGGCTTATCCCGATCAAGCGGCGCCGCGCCGGTGCGGTGAATCAGCCGGCCGCCATAGCCTTTGACCCCGTGATAAAGCAGGAGCCAGCCCTGATCGGTGGGGATCGGCGGCGGACCGGCACCGACCTTGACGGCGTCCCGGGCGGCCCGCCGCCCTCCGGCAGCACGCAATGCGGCTGACCCCTAATGTATCAAATCCGGCGAGACCGCGGACCAGATGTGTTCCAGGCCGCTCGCGTTCGGCGGGATTGGGGTATCCCGTGCGAGGGAAAGACCTCCGCGCCCTTGATCGAAAGGGATGCGACACCCGGCAGAGAGCCGACACATTCGACTCCACCAGTTCTGACCAGATGCCGATGATACGCAGGTACTCGGAGCGCGAAGACTCGGCGCCCGCGCCACCGTTGCGCTGCGCGCGGCGGATTCGCTGAGGGCCTGTGCGCGTAGCGTGGGTCAGGTCAGGGGGACGGCGGCGGTGCGGGTCGCGGGCCCGTACGCCCAGGCGGAGAGGATTTCAAACCATGAGTTCCAACATTGTGAGGCTGCGCGTGGGCGCGGGGAGGTTGAGCATGCGGGCTCTGCTAGCCTGTCTGGCGGTTTCGGCGGCGGTGCCCTGGACCGACGCCCAGACGATGATCGGCGATTACGTCTGGCTGGATGTCGACGGGGACGGGGTGCAGGACGCCGGCGACTCGCCGGGGCACAAAGTCACCGTGCAACTTTACAGTGTCGGTGCCGATGGGGAGATCGGCGGGGGCGACGACACGCTCGAAGACGTAGACATCGTCGACGGCAGCGGCAACTACTCCCTCGTTGCGAGCGCCGCCGACACGTATTACGTGCAGTTTGAGCAGCCGATGGGCCTGCAATTCGCAGCCCGCGCACAGGGGGGCGACGGCACCAAGGACAGCGACGCGGATGCCGAAGGGCGCACCGTCAAGTTCACGGTAGATGGCACCGCCGGCGACGACACGAACGACATCGACTGTGGGCTGATCGAGCCGACCTCGATCGGCGACTTTGTTTTCGATGACGCGGACGGGGATGGGATCCAGGATGCCGGTGAGGGTGGCGTCGTGAACGCGACGCTCGAGCTATGGGACCCGGGTGTGGACGGCGTCCCCGGCGGCGGTGACGACGCACTGGTGAACACGACCGCCTCGGACGGGGCCGGGGCGTACCGATTCGGCAACCTCGTGCCGGACGACTATTTCGTGAAGATCGCGCCGCCGTCGGGCTACGGGCTGAGCCCCAAGGATCAGGGTACCGACGACGCGGACAGCGACTTCGACACGACCACGTTCAACACGGCGGTGTTCACAGTCGCCTACAGCGACGAGATCAGCAACATCGACGCGGGTCTCTACGAGCAGGTTACCGTGCGTGGACGGGTGTTCGACGACGCCGACGGGGACGGAATCCGCGAGAGCGGCGACGGAGACCTGGATACGGCGGCCACCGTGAACCTGTACGACGTCGGCGACGACGGGGCAATCGGCGGCGGGGACGACACGTTGCAGAGTACGGCAAGCCCGACCGGTACCTACAGCTTCACCGACGTGAGCCCGGATACGTACTACCTGGAGTTTGTCGGGCCGGCCGGGGTGGACTTTGTGCCACAGAACCAGGGCAGCGACGACTCGGTCGATAGCGACGTCGATCCCGATACCGGCTATACCGATACCTTCTCGGTCAGCTCCGGCGACGCCGACCTCGTGCTCGATGCCGGCCTGCACCCCTTCGCCTCGGTCACCGGGATGGCCTTCAAGGACAGCAACGAAAACGGGATCCACGACGGCGGTGAAACGGGGGCCAGGAATGCGCTCGTCGCCCTTTACGACCCCGGCGACGACAGCGAAGCCGGGACCGACGACGACGAGTTCGTCAAGTTCGCCGTCACCGGCACCGACGGCACGTACACCATCGAGGACGTGGTGGCTGACAGCTACTACGCCTCATTCTCCCCCCCGCTGGGCTATAGCTTCAGCCCGCAGGATCAGGGCGGCGACGACACCGTCGATTCCGACGCCGATCCGAACACCAGGCAGACCGCGGTGTTCGCGGTCGCGGCCAGCACGCAGGTCGCCGACGTCGACGTCGGGCTGCTGGTCGATTCGGACAGCGACGGCACCCCCGACAGCCGGGACGACTGCCCCGACGACCCGAACAAGACCGAGCCCGGCGATTGCGGCTGCGGTACGCTCGATACCGACAGCGACGGCGACGGGGTGGCCGACTGCGACGATAACTGCCCCGACACCGCCAATGCAGACCAGAGTGACTTCGACGGCGACGGCGTGGGCGATGAGTGCGACAACTGTCCGACCATGGCCAACGCGGACCAGGCCGACGCGGACGAGGACGGTCTCGGGGACGCCTGCGATGCTAAGAAGGATACCACGGGCGAGGAAGCCGAGGATACGACCTGCGGCGAGACGACCGACGAAACGACCGGTGAGGGGGACCAGGCCGACGGCGGCGATCAGCCCGGCGAGGGGGACGGTCAGGCTGACCAGGTTGGCTTGCCGCCCTGCGGGACGTGTGGGGCGCTGGGCTTGTTCACGTACGGCCTGTCGATCGCCTGCTACGCGGCGTTCTTGGTCTACCGCCGTTGCCGAGGGTGACGCGCAGTGCGCCTGCCCCGAATGAATCGAGTCGGGCGGAGGTAACCGAGCGGATGCGCTCGGAGTGGCCGATGACGCAGCGGTGGGCAAACCATGCCCCAGGCGGCCGGTAGGATTCCCCGGTCGGCCTGGTCGCTGTCACAGTCAGCGTCACCGGGTCGCTGGTAAGCAAGTCACAGGCGTTGGTGACGGCCACGTCGCAACCATCGGCGTGAGAGAACGCGACGGGGGCGGTGCTGTTGCCGCGATTCGAGCAGATCGTCAAGGAGTGGGTGATCGATCGGCTGGACCACAAGGATCTCAACGAAGACACAGCCGAGTTTCGGCGGGTGAACCCGAGCGTGGAGAACATCGCCTGGGTGATCTGGGGGATGCTGGCCGAGTACGCCGGGCCGTAGGAGCCGAAGCGGCCGGGCCGGGGCCGGCGGGGCCTGGAACGCACCGTGGTGCGGAAAGCGTACTTGCCCGGCGGGACGGGGATGGGATAACAGTTGGTTGCGGGCGGCGTAGCCAAGTGGACTAAGGCGACGGATTGCAAATCCGTTACTCGCGGGTTCGAATCCCGCCGGCGCCTTTGCTGCGGTCAAGCCCCGTCATATCAGTACCGAGTCGGGCCGTTCCGCGCGCTGCCAGCCGGATGATCTCGTTTTTCAAACTGAGCGTCAGCCCGTACACCATCCCGGCCTTGGCGCGGGCGTAATCACAGCGGAATGGTTGCGGCGTGTTGCCGTCTGTGGGATTCTGGGCTGAGCGTGAAGCGCTGAACATCGTCGATGGCTGGCGATAGGAGCTGGCGTCGCTAGGATTCGGCTGCTGCACTTGCCGGCTGCGATGTGGGAATGGCGGCATGCCCGCCCAAGCGCGGACGGCGAAGCGCAGCGTCGCGAGCGGTGTGCGGGAACACCTCTGATGAAGCATGGACGTGTGTGTCTTGGGGGATTGTGCCTGCTGGGGCTGGCTCTGGCCTGGCACAATCGCTTCATCCAGGACGACGCGTTTATCTCCTTCACGTATGCCAAGCATCTCGTCGCCGGCCACGGGCTGACGTGGTTCGGCACGCGGATCGAGGGCTACTCCAATTTCCTCTGGGTGTTGTGGATCGCGCTGGGGCTGGAGATCGGCGTCGAACCAGTGTTCTGGTCCCGACTGGGCAGTTTGGGCTCATTTCTGGTCGCAATCTACGCGGTTTGGCGCCTATCGGCCCTGTTATTCGACGCGCTCGTGCCGCGCGTCACGGCCGTCGGACTCTTCGTGACGAACTACACCGTGTCCGCCTACGCGACGGGCGGCCTGGAGACCATGCTACAGACGGCGCTCCTATGCGTCGCAGTATGGCAGTTCTACGAGGTCCGCGCTTCAGGAACAATCGACCAGCTCCGCATCCTGGCGGCATCGCTGGCCTTGTCCGCGGCCGTGCTGACGCGAATGGACAGCCTGCTCCCAAGCGCAATCATCGGGCTTTGGGGCCTGGTTCATCTGGTTCGCAGGCGCCACACCCTGAAGGGCATCCTCCTCGGCGTGACGCCATTCGCCGTGATCGTCGGCTCGTGGTTGGTCTGGAAGCTGGCGTACTACGGCCGCCTGCTGCCGAATGCGTTCTATGTGAAAGTGGACTGGGCACCGTCGGCGTTCTCAACCGGGTGTCTCTATCTCGGCCGTTTCCTCCATTGGTATCTGATCTGGCCGTTCCTGGTCATCGGCGTGCTGTCACTGATCGTGCCGCGTGGTCGCCGCAGGTGGGACCTGCTCCCGCTGGAAATCATCATTCTTGCGTGGTGCGTGTACATTGTGTTCATCGGCGGCGATTTCATGGAATTCCGGTTCGTGGTCCCGATCGCACCATTCGTTTTCGTCATGTTGGCATACTTGGTCTTCTACGGCTATGCAGGCCGCTGGTTCCGGAGACCCTTGGCGGCGACCGTGCTGTCGTGTGCCGTGTTGCTGGCCGCTTCCTATCGGCACGCGAAGACGTTCAGGGGCATGACCGCGGACAGCACCCTGGACAGCATCCACTTGCTCAGCACCTTCTACAACGTATACCGCGACGGCGATTGGAGCAGGATCGGCACCACGTTGGGTAAGCAATTGGGCGGGACGGATGTGGTCATCGCGAGTCATGCCGTAGGCGCGATCCCCTACTACAGCGGCGTCACAACCGTGGACATGTTCGGGCTGAACGACCCGTATATTCCGATTCACGGTCGCCGAGATGGCCCGGACTATCGCCGACCCGGGCATCGCGTCTACACGACGTTGAGCTACCTCCGCCAGCGCCGCGTGAACCTGGTCATCGGCCACCCGCTCCTGTTCCCGCGCGGCATGGTTAGCGATCCGGCTAGCGCGGAACTGTGCCGAGAAATCATCTTCACCTCACTTACCCTGGAACCGGATCCCGGCGCCGAGGCAACCATTGTGGCCATGCCGATTGACCGGGAGCAGGCGTTGGCCATGTGGTATCTGACACGCCATCCACATATCGATCGGCTCGTCGAGAGCGGCCAGTGGGAAAGCGCACGAGTTATCGTGCCATGACGAGTCGGCCCGCAACCGGTCATCCTCCCTGGCCGCCGGCTGAACAATCTGCCGACGCTTTGGCCTAACCACCCGGCACCAAGTCTAGCAACACGCTCCCATCAATCCGCGGCAGCGGGCTTGCGGGAGCGAGGTTGGCGTCGGCGGCGGTGCTGTTGCCGCGATTCGAGCAGATCGTCAAGGAGCGGGTGATCGATCGGCTGGACCACAAGGCTCTCGCCGAAGACACAGCCGAGTTTCGGCGGGTGAGCCCGAGCGTGGAGAACATCGCCTGGGTAATCTGGGGGATGCTGGCCGAGTACGCCGGGCTGTAGGAGCCGAAGGCCCCTGGCCGGGGCCGGCGGGGCCTGGAACGCACCGCGATGCGGAAAGGGTACTTGCCTGGCGGGACGGAGACGGGATAATAGCTGGTTGCGGGCGGCGTAGCCAAGTGGACTAAGGCGACGGATTGCAAATCCGTTATTCGTGGGTTCGAATCCCACCGCCGCCTTTGTTACCCGCGCCACGCCATCGTTTCACCAGGTCGGCGCGCAGTTGGCGCGAAACACCCCGAGCCGGGCGACGCTTGCCAGGTCATGACACCGCCGTCCGGAGAACTCAGCCTACTGACTGCCCCGCATCGCTCCAGTGCTACGGGCAGCCCTCGCCCCAGTGGGCCAGCAGGATGCCGAGGTCGGCGTGGTCAGTGTCACCGTCGCCGTCACAGTCGCCGGGGCAGCCACCGCCGGTGCAGTTCCAGTCGCCCAGCAGCATGCCCAGGTCGGAGTGATCTACGCAGCCGTCGCCGTTGAGGTCGCCCGGTATCTGATACTCGTAGCTGCCCATGTCCACGATGGGCGGTTCGCCGTTACCCGTGTCCTCCGTGTCCGGGTCATCGATGAAGCGCGGGTTGCCGTCGAGGTCCGTCGTGACGCCCTCGGGCACGGCCTCGTTGTCACCGGCGTCGATGCAGGGCGAGCCGGCAGACAAATGATAATCGTTGTCTTCCCAGGTATTCGGATCGTCGTCCGGGCCGTCGGGATCAACGAACAACGGGTCGCCGTCGATATTGCCGTCGGCCCAATTGAGCGTGCAGCCGTCTGCGACATATGCGCCGCCTTCGCCGCCCTGGACGTCGGTGTACGAGACGGTCAGCCCGGAGTGCCAAACGACGGCGATTTCCGGTCCCTGGGCAGCAGAATCGCCCCAAAGGACACAGTTCGCGATCGTCGGGTTGCTACTGTCATAGGACATGACACCTCCGCCGCCCCCTTGCGCGGTGTTCCCTGTGATTGTGCAATTCACGATCGTGGGAGAGCTTTCGTCGCGGCAGCAGACGCCGCCGCCGTTGCCCTCCGCCGTATTCCCCGTGATGATGCAGTTGGCGATTGTTGGGTTGCTGCTGTCCCGGCAGGCGACGGCGCCTCCGTCGCTTTCATAGCCGATCGCCTCGTTTCCCGCAATGCTGCAGTTGGCAATCGTCGGGCTGCTCTGGAGGCACAAGATGGCGCCTCCCCGCCCGTGGCTGTCAGTGATCGAGTTGTCTGCAATCGTGCAGCCGACGATCGTTCCACTGCTGTAGCCGCAGCAAATCCCGCCCCCGAACGAAGGCGCCGAGTTCCCCGCGATCGTGCAGCGGGTGACCTCTGCATGGCTGCCCCAGACGCACAGGCCTCCACCGCCGTAGGCAGTAGCGGTGTTCCCCATGATCGTGCAGTCGCCGATTGTCCCGTAGCTCTGGCGCTCGAAGTAGATACCGCCACCGTAATAGCGCACAGTGTTTGCCGTAATGCTGCAGTCGTGGATCGTCACGGTACTCTCGAAGGTATGGATTCCAGCACCATCATCGGCCGCGTTGCCGACGATAACAGAATGGGCAATCGTTCCGCTACTGTCATGGTACCTAACGCCACCCCCGCCCTGGCCCGCTGTATTGCCTAGAATACTGCAATTGGTGGCGTCGAGGTGTCCGCCGTCGCAGTGTATGCCGCCTCCGCCGAAACTTGCGGTGTTGGCTTCGATGCTGCAATTGATTACAGTTGTATAGCCGGACCTGCATTGGATGCCCGCACCTTCACCCCCATTGTTGCGGGCAATAGTACAGTTGCTGATCATTACGTCCCCCGGTCCGCAATAGATGCCTCCCCCACCGGTATTATCTGTGATCGTGCAGTGGCTTATCAATGCATCGCTATACGAGCAAGAAACACCGGCGCCGCTCGCGCTCCAGACGTGGTTTCCCGTGATCGCACAGTCAGTGATCGTCGGGCTGCTGAACGAGCAGCGGATCCCGCCGCCATTGTTCCCAATCACGCGCGCACGTGTGATCGTGAAGCCCGCTATGACTGCCACCTCAGTCTCACCGCTGTGAAGATAGAACCCCCGCCCGTCTTCCTCGCAGTCGATGATGCAGCTCTCTGGACCGTTTTCGCTGCGGACGGTGATCAGCTTGCCGCCGAAGTCCAGGTCCTTGTTGCCCACCCCGGTGTACGTCCCGTCGCAGACGACAACCTCATCACCATCTTGGGCCGCGTCGATGCCCGCCTGGATGGTGAGGTAGTCTCCGCTGACGTCCCAGCAGACGTAGATCGTGTCGGCGTGGGCAGTTGCGGCTGCGAGGCCGAACGCCAGGACCGGTAGGCCCAAGACCACGAGTGCCAGACTCTCGATCCGATTCGACATGATACTCTCTCCCT
>Ga0307379_10003115_pt1 | contig 24162 bp, 25 predicted proteins | sample UN2MG_FD_202237 | JGI IMG/M metagenome (GOLD analysis project Ga0307379, IMG submission 202237) | Soil microbial communities from Risofladan, Vaasa, Finland - UN-2 | ecosystem: Environmental > Terrestrial > Soil > Coastal area > Acid sulfate soil | place: Finland: Risofladan, Vaasa | collected...
ATTGGTACTGGTACTGGTACTGGTACTGGTACTGGTACTGGTACTGGTACTGGTACTGGTACTGGTACTGGTACTGGTACTGGTACTGGTACTGGTACTGGTACTGGTACTGGTACTGGTACGCAGGTGTATATTGATGAGAATGGTTTGAGGTATCTCACTGTAGGGGCCATACAAGAAAAAATGAAACCCATCAAGAACGGTAAAAAATTGACGGTAAAGTCTATCAGGCTCGCAGCGAAAAAAGCAAACCTTCTCAGTCACAATACTTTATTTAGACTTGTAAATAATACAGCCTACATAAATTGGGAGCGGTTTTGTCAATTCGTTGTCTTCAACTGGGGTCTTGGTCATAAGTATCATTTCAAAGAAGACGGTTCTCCTGTAGAGATAGCTTATACAGATTTTCAGGAAACGGGAACTATATGAAAAATGATCTTTTTTTACCGGATTATCTTTATGATCATCAAAAAGATATCATAAAGAATATACTTACCTCGAATAAAAAAGAGGTAGCTTTGTTTCTTGAGATGGGTACCATGAAAACCCTACTCACACTTGTCTTATTAACCAACTGGTTTAATAGACGTGATATAGACCAGGTCCTACTCATAGCGCCTAACAACTTACATTTTGTGTGGTTGGAAGAGATTGAACGCTGGAAATTGAATATAGCTACTCACGTTTTCCAGTCTAACAAGTGTAAGTCGGTTAAGTATAAGAAAGCTTACGCAGCTTTCGACAAAGTAAAGGATAAACTAAAAATATTTTTTGTTAATGTTGAAACCTTTTCAGGTATTAAGCATTTGGACAGTTTACGGGACTACGTTAAGAGTAGCTTGACTGCGGTCGTTATAGACGAAGCGACAGTCATAAAAAATTTCAATTCTAAAAGAACCGGTAACGTGATCTATACGCTAAATGAGTACATAGTCGTAAGGCGTAGTGCAAAGAATCTTGTTAGACGGATTATTTCTTATAACTCGGCTTTTCGTGTTATCTTAACCGGGACCCCGATTACAAATAACGTTACAGATATTTTCTCTCTAATGTATTTCTTAAATCATACTACATTTAGGGAAGGCGTATACGCTTTTAAAAATAAGTACTTATTGCAGAATAGCATATTTGTGCACAATCGTCAAATAATGGTTACTTGTACACAGGAATTTTTGCAGAAAGTAAAAAAATATTTCCGTAGAGGAATAAGTAATCAAGTCAGTCAAGAAAGTTTAATCGCTGCTGCTTTATTTAAGTTTAAGATGACTACTTACGATATACGTTATATTTATGAGAATATTAATACTGTGAATGGCCCCGTTAAGTACTTGTCTGAATTGAAAGAGGCTTGCGTTGGGGCCGGGGCGTACTTCCTTAAAAAGAAGCAATGCTTGGACTTACCTGAAAAAAGTTATATGACAATAAAAGTTGTTCTCGATAAAGAAATTAAACCCCACTACTTAACTTTGGTTAAAAACGCGGTAGCCGAGTGGAAAGGCCAAAGAATGACCCCTCAAAATGTTTTATCGGTTATAATAAGAGCACAACAGCTTTTATCAGGAGTGTTTGTTGTAAGTAACGAGAATAAGACTTGGCTTAAAAAAGACTACAATAAGCTTAAACGCTTGTTAGAAATTCTGGACGAAGTTAGGCAGGCTATAATCATAACAAAGTTTGTTGATACTGTCGAAAATGTCTTTAACTTTATCGGTAAACATAATAAAGACAAGACTGTAGCTAAAATAATATCCGGTAGCCCGGATAACGCTGAGAACGTTAACGCCTTTAAAAACGGTGATATTGATCTCCTTATATCGACCGTAGGACTCGTAAGTCACGGTCTGAATCTGCAAAACTGCGATACGATTATTTTTGTTGAACAAGTGATATCTGTAGAATCGAGACTACAAGTAGAGGACCGAATACACAGGCCTGGTCAAGGTAATCCTTGTACAATCATAGACCTAATTTACGCGGATACAATAGAGGAAAAACTAAAGGCAGATATTACCCGTAAAATTGAAGTTGGTACAGAATTTACATCGAACGTTCTGGCAATTAAGGGGATAGAATATTTATTTTAAAGGAGTTTTGTATGTTTAATGATAATATTGTCATAGGGTTTATTGTCACTGAAAAAGAAGCCGAGACGCACAAAAAAGAGTTAAGCGTCTTAAGGCAATTACTAAGAAGGTTTCTCGACAAATAGATATAAAAGGAGGTTCGGTCTTATGGCCAAAAATATTGCTTTAGATTTAGATTTAGATTTAGCTTTTCTTGATGAAACAGTCTCCGAAGGACCATCGGAAAAAGGCGCAGAAAAAACAGGTGCTATAAGAGACTTGGTTAAAATGTACCTGGATAAAAAGGCCAAAGTAGCTTTTATGGAAGAGGAGCTTAAAAAAGCTAACGGAATTGTAAAGGAATTAGAGGAGTCTACGATCCCTACAGCTCTAGAAAATTGTGGCATTCAGTCAGTAGAAATATTGATTGATGGAAATGTTTATAAGCTTACTGTCGCTTGTGAACTGTATGTCCGTATTAAGGAAACTGATAGAGCCGCCGCTTTTGCTTTTTTAAGGACACATGGTTGTGATAGCATAAAAACTCAAATCATCGTTAATCCGACGGATTCCCGAACTATAGACAAGTCAGTTCGAATCAAAAGAATGCTCGCCGAACTTGATGTAAATTATTCAGAGAGAAACGAAATTCATCATAAAACATTAACGGCGACCATGAAACGCCTGTTAGGATTTACTCCCGGAAGTACCGGTGTAGTAATGCTTAGTAACGTACCGAAAAATGCTTTTAACATTCATAATGTTAATAAAGCAAAAATAAGAGGAGTGTAGAATTATGCCTGATAAAGAGATACCTAACATGAAACCAGAGGTTGTTGATATGTCTGCTCACGTAGACGACTTTCTTGACCTTGATTTTCTTCCTGTAGATTATACGGTGGATGTCGATGGTGGCAGTATACTGCCCGACTACTTAGCCATAAGTCAACCGACGTCAAAAATAATGACGGACGAGACGAATAAAATACCACTCGGAGAGTTCTATTTCGCTAAACACCCAACAACAGTTCTGGGCAAAACTGTTGTCGTTTTACCCATATCCTACGTAAGGGTATGGTTTGAAGTAAAGAAGGTTCCTGGTAAGAATCTCCCTGTAAACGTAGCCATCCACGAACCGGACTACACGAATGACATTGATAAATCTGATTATGGTAATTGGATTTTGCCAAATGGTAACAGCATAAGAGAGGCCTGTTGTTTTATCTTAATAATGAAAGGTTTTGAATATATGGGGCCAGTTATCTTTATGCTTAGGAGTACCTCAATCAAAGCGGCTAAGTGTTGGTACACCCAACTAATGCAACAGAGGTACCCAAACAACAACAAAAAGTTGCTACCGTTCTTTGGTAGGTGGTGGACAATTAAAGTTGGCGCTGCTCAATCAAGTGACGCCGGTACCTGGTTTCCTTTTGACGGTGCTATACCGGAACAGTACATTAATGAAGACTTCTTTCTTCAAAACGTTAAAGAGGTTGTGCCGATATCAAAAAGGATAACTAACGGCCTGTTAGCATTTGACGGCGCTATTGGCCAAACAGAACCGGAAACAGAGGAGAAACCCGACGATCCGCCGCCCTTCTAAATAACATCCGTTATAAGGCGCCTGACATGGATTAGGCGCCGATTTATCTTTTCAAAAAAAATAACGGAGTTTTGATTCATGGTAACGCAACCAGTCAAAGACGTAATTGCCGCACAGGCATTACAACGTATATTCAAAGGGTACAATTTCATAACGCTTGTACCTGAAAAAAAACAGGCTGATGTTAAGGGCAAAGTCAAAGGAAAGTACCAGACTTTAACCGGGGAACCACCTATTAATTACTTTTTACAGCATATACAGGGTAAGTTGAGTTTGGGTGTAGTTCCTGTTGATTCATCCGGTTTGGCTTTTTGGGGAGTCATAGATATAGATGTCTATGATGATAAGGGGTTTCTACTCGCCGCGCTAAAGAGCCTTAGTCATTTTAACTTAGGTACGGCCTTCTACTCTAAATCAAAAGGTGTACACGTTTATTTTTTTTGGCAAGAAAAAGTTTTGGCTAAAGATATAGTGGCCTACCTGAAAAAAATTGTAACTTTACTTAATTTCAATATGAACGCGAAGAGTATAGAAATTTTCCCTAAACAGACTGTTGCTACAAATAAAGGGTCTGGCATAAATATACCCTTTTTTGGCACGACAAGGAAAATGATTGAAATTGTAAACGGCCAAATTGTTGAAAGAGATTTAACTCATTTTCTGGAAGTGTATCCTTCCAGGGTATTGCATAATGATGTTTTTAACAACCCTATAACGTTAAGAATTTTAGAGGATGGGCCACCTTGCTTGGAACGTCTTTACTTTAAGAGAGACTTAACGAATTTAAGGACACTTTACTTATTTAACTTTTGCATTCTACTTAAGAGTTTAGAACAAGATTTAAACCTTATTCATAAAATGAATGGATTATTAGACACACAACTACCAGAAATAGAGGTTAGTAATATTATACAGTCAAATGTTAAAAACACATATTTTTATCAGTGTTCACTTTTAAAAGATTACTGTGATAGGGCTGTTTGTCAAAAGAAAACTCACGGAGTAGGCAGTAAGTCGCTATGCGATGTAACGATTGAGAATATAATAAGATATGATACATTACCACCTAAGTGGAGCCTGACGATAGAAGGTGTGGAAATAAAAGTTTATGATGCTGACGATTTAATAACTTTTTCAAGGTTTCAAAAATTAATTTTAAAGAGTAAAATAAATAAGATTCCGTCGGATCTCAAGCGCGCAACTTGGCTTAAAATAATAAATCCCCTGTTGGCAGAGTGTGAATGGGTCACAGTCGTAGAGGATGAATTTGACGATGGTTCTATTTTCCAATCAAGTTTTGTTGATTTTTTAACGTCAACTACTTATAGAGCGGAATCTCGTCTACAACTTAAATTAGATAGAGTATATATAGACAAGATAGAAAAGAAGTTTTATTTCACTCGAAACGGTCTTATCAATTTTCTGCATACAAAGGCAATAACTGGCCTCACTAAACCAGAAATATCAGACTTGTTAAGGTCCTATGGTGTAGAGAACGTAAATCTTTATTTAGGTTGTGTTGAGGGTAAGGGCGTTAAAGCGAGTTGTTGGGCTATATCTTTTGATAAGATAGCAAAATACCCTAATGTTAGACAAGATATTTTTGAAGATAAAGATTCAGTCGATGAAAAACATAAAGTTAAAGCGGGGGAGTTATTTTGAACATAAAAATTATTTTTGGGGCGCCGGGTACAGGAAAAACAACACGGATAAAAGATATTATTATTGCACTAATTGAAAAAGGCGTGAGTATAGACAATATAGGTCTTATGTCGTTTACGCGGAAAGGCACGAAAACGGCGCGGAGACGTGTACAAGAAACGTTTCCAGAATTTCAATCTTTGCCTACTTTTAGGACTCTACACTCTTATGCATTTAGTTTACTTGGCTTGAAAAAAGGCGATATGATGGAAGACGATGCCTGGAGAGATTTTGGTAAAAGAACAGGTTTTGATTTTAAGGGGTGCTATACAGATAAGCCAAGTAAAGCAGATAAATATATACATGTCCTCAATTTAAGAGAGCATAACAAAAGAGAATATGATAGAGTTCGGAGAAGTATTTTAGACTTTGATGATTATTTATTTGAAACTATTGAAGAGTTGTATAATGGATATAAGATAAAAAATAAATTACTTGATTATACGGATATCCTTGTTCAGAGCTTAAAACATGGTTTGTGTATAGAAAATATTAAACATATGTTTCTTGACGAAGCTCAGGACTTGACAACTTTAGAATGGGATGTTTTTTGGTTGTTTTGTAGAAAGATAGACAATATTTATGTTGTCGGTGACGATGATCAAAGTATATATCAATGGTCCGGGGCAGACCCGGCAGCGTTCAACAGCATTAAAGGTGAGATAGAAATTTTAAAAGAATCTCACAGACTCCCTATTAAAGTTTTAGATTTTAGTCAAAAGTTTATTAGAAAAATAAAAGACAGAACCGATAAAGAAATATTCTCTAAAAAAGAAGTGGGCTCTATTCGTGTTGTAGACGCACAAATGCTTGACCTTAATGACATTAAGGGTAAATGGCTTATATTGTCAAGGGTAAATTATAGGCTTTGCGAGGTCGCTACAAGTTTACGTTCGGCAGGAGTTTTTCATAATATAAAGGGCGTTCCTTCAATCGACGTAAAAAGTATAGATGCCGTTCTAAGATATACAAAATATCAGAGTGATGGTAATATAAACGGCCTTGCGGGCCTCCCTATTGATAAAGGAAGCAAGGTTTCAAAAAATATAAATTGGTTCGACGTATTTAACTGGTCGACTAGCAAGAGCGATGGAATAAGACACTTTATTAATTTTTGCAGAAGAGAGGGGAAGAATGTTATTGATACCGTCCGCTCAGGGCCTGACATAGATCTAGAGACGATACATAGTTCTAAAGGTTCTGAGTGTGAAAACGTCTTAGTGTACGATTGGTCAAGCCGTGCAGTTTGTAGGAATGACGAGCTTAACCCTGATATGGAAATACGTACATGGTATGTCGGAATAACACGGACCACAAAAAACCTTTACTGGGGTGTGTCCGGGAAAAAGTATTCTTATCCCTTGAGGGAGTTAGAACAATATGTCAATTGAACTAAACGACTATACGCCGAAATATTACGACTACACTAATGCAAGGGTGGTTGCCTTTGATATTGAAACGTATGATCCTAATATAAAAAAACTTGGTGCTGGCGTGTATAGAGACGATTCATATATTTTGGGTTGTGCTCTATCGGATGAAACCGGTAAAACTGATTATTATGATTTTAGGGATAATCAAAAAAATTTCGATTACGTAAAAAATGTCTTAGCTTTAAGAATACCTAAAATATCGCACAACTCCTTATATGATAGAGATTTTTTGGAAAACCAAGGTGTTAAAATAAACGGTGTACTACATGATACACTTGTAGCGGACTGGTTACTCGATGAATACAAGCCCCATACCCTGGAAAGCACCCTTAAGAAATTTATGGACGAAGGTAAGAGCGACGCTTTAGGGGCGTTCGGTGGTATAAAAAATATAGCGTTTATGCCTATCTCTGTTGTAGCGGAATACGCTAAAAAAGATGTGGTTTTACTACCGAACCTTTTAAAGAAGCAATGGGCACAGTTAGCCAGGGAAGGGCTAAAAGATGTTTATAATCTTGAAATAGAGCTACTTGACCTTGTTTTACTTATGCGTAAAACAGGTGTTAGGATTAATGTTGATTTATTGGATAAACATATAATTGATATAAGAAAAGTTTTATTCCCAATACAGCTTGATTTTACTCTTAAACATGGTGTTAATTACAATAGCAGTCAACAGCTTTCTACAAAAATGGATGCGTTAGGGATACCTTACCCAAAAACGGAAAAAGGAAACCCGCATATTGATAAGGACCTTATAAAAGAATTGTCCTTAAAAATTGGTCCTGATTTCGGTATATTTAGGGAATTACAAATAATAAAAAATCAAGAAAAGCTATTAGGGACCTTAGAGAACTTAAGAAAATCTATTTGTAGTGATGGTAGGGTACACTGTACCTTTAACCCTCACGGGACTATAAGCGGGCGTTTCTCTTCAAAGCAACCTAATTTACAAAACGTCCCAAAACGTGATGAAAATGCATGTAGGATGCTGCGAGGATTGTTCATACCGGATGCGGGTATGTCATGGTTATGCCTTGATCAATCACAAGTAGAGTATAGGCTTATTGCTCATTTTGCTATAGGACCTGGCGCCGATAAAATAAGAGAGCTTTATAATACGGACCCTACAACAGACTACCACAGGTACATCAGCGATTTAACTGGATTCGATAGAGGTTGGGCTAAAAATCTTAATTTTGCCGCAGCGTATTTTTTAGGTGAGAAAAGTTGTTGTAAAAAGTTTGGGTGGTCTATGGAAGAGGCTAAAAAGTTTTTTAATACCTATTTTACACATGTGCCTTTTCTTGAAGGCACACGGAACGGAATTGTTAATGAAGCAAAAGCACAAGGATACGTTCGGTCTATATCAGGACGCAAGCATAGACTAAGTCAGTACCATAGAGAAAGAGGGAAAGAGTATTCACTTTTCAATAGAAAAATACAAGGTTCGGCAGCGGACTTGTTCAAAGCCGGTATGGTACAGAGCGACAAGGCCGGGTTGTTTAATGTTCTTAGTCCACATTTACAGGTACACGACGAAATTGATTTATCTTACCCGGACACTAAAGAAGGTTTAGAGGCTTGCAGAGAACTACAGCATATTTTTGAGAACGCCATCACCTTAAATGTACCCGTTATAGCGAAGATGGAAAAAGGGCCTAACTGGTTTGAGTTAGGTAAGTTTTAAAGGAGTTTTAATATGCCATATCCAATATCAGTTAAGAAAAATGACTATACGAAAAATGTAAAAAAATCTTCAATACAGACACCACCTAACGTTTGTCAGTTTTTGTATGAGTTGATATCACCGTTTATGCAAAAGATAGCATATATATGTGATCCTTGTGCAGGAGAGGGTAATTTATTAGGTCCTTTCATTAAGAATAATTATACGTGTTATGGTTTTGAAATCACTGATTTTATGGATTCACGTTGTTTTAAGGCGAATTATCTTCTTTTAACAAAAGATTGGTTCAAGGATGATGAAATAAATAGAACTAATTTAATTCTTATTAATCCACCTTTTAATCAGACTGAAACTTCTAAAGAATATTTAAGGGTTATGAAAAAGACACGCGCTTTTTTACCTGAGTTATTTCTTGATAAAACATGGGAGCTTTTCGGTACTGACATCCCTTGTGTTTGTTTCGTACCCATGGGTATGAGGCTGAATCAGAGAAGGAATTCTACACGCTTTAAGAAAATGCGGGATGATTACCCGGCTATAACGTCTATCATATCCTTACCTATTGATATTTTTCCGGATGTCATTTTTCATTCTGAAATTCTTATTTTCAATTTACCAGAATTAAAACCACATTATTTTTTGACAGAGGAGGAACTTAATGGCTAAGTGTATTGTTAAATGGGATGATTGCTACTTAGTTAGCCAGGGTGGTAAATATGGGGACCCTGAGAACAAAAGTCGGGTTGAGTGGAAAAAATTCAAAGATGTAGAAAAGGCTAAAAAACGAATACAGCGCGTCATAAAAAGTAGACCATATGGTGAAACTACAGAGTTGGATTTTGAAATCATAATGTGTGGGGTTGGGGGTATAGCATTGCCTACTGAATCAAATAAAAATACATGGGTATCTTTAAAATTAGGGAGGTGGCTAACTATTTATAACAGGGATATAGGAGTTGGATATGATAATCTGGAAGATGCTCATAGGAATGTTATGCAGGATATTATTATAGCCGCTCATGATGCTATTTCTGAAGCACTGGATTACGTTGATCAAATATATGCTGAGTAAGGGGTATATAATGATAAAAGACAGAGTGAAAAAAATATCCATGCAAGATGTAAAACGTCTTGTCAATTACGATAAAAGGTAAGAGGTATTACAAAAATGATAACGAACGAAATAATCACAGAAACTTTGACTAAGAACGATTTAATTTTGATTAGAAAACTCCATAAATTTGAAAAAATACCAAATTTTGAGTTTATCTTAAAGGAATTAAATTTGTCAGACAACTATATACCTACGCTACGAGCGACGCTTAACCGATTAGAATCTTTAGGCTATGTACGTCAGAAGCATAGACATAGGTGGTTTACTGCTAAAATACAGGAGTTAAATCTAAACGGAGATACTAAATTAAAGATCGCAGAACAAAACGTTAAACGGAGAGTGACCTCTTTCCTGTCAGGCGGTAACATCGTTATCAGGACGGCGCTTGGTCTTTCCGGAATACTATGCTTTGTACTTTCATTTATCTATACAAAGAATTTCCAAAGTCAATTTATAGGATCAAACGAAGCGAAGATGTTTTCTTTAGCAATAGTCTTACTATCATTTAGTTTTTTTGAGTTATGTATTTATTATTTATTTATAATCAAGAAAACTAAAATTGGGGTTTTGTTTTTATTTTTGTGCTTTTTGGCAATTGTCCCCTCAATAGGGTCAACTATTTTTGGCCAATATATAGGCTATATGAAAAGTATTGAAATATCTAAAGAAGATACTATCTATAATGATATTATTATAAGGGAAAATATAATCCTTCGTACAATAGGAGGGTATGAAGAGGAGTTGACAAAGCTTTCAACAGAAGGTACCTGGTTATCAAGTGAAGAAAACAGGCTTGATAATTGGAAAGTGAACGCTACGAATACGGAAAGGTTGGATAAGGTACGGCTATTGATGCTTAAGGCACAAGAGGAGTATGTAGCACTTGTCAAAGAGAAGACGTCGTTTATAGAGAAAGAAGATATTGACGTAAATGCGATAAAGGATTTTTATGTTTTCTTTGGCGAAGCTCTTGATATACCGCCTAACGTTGTACAATTAATTTTCAGTTTCTTCTTATCGTTTATCATAGATATTTTAGGGCCTGCCGGTCTGGCAGTAGCGTTGTGGCAAAAAAAGGAGAGTTATTAAATGATTTATTTAGAAGAAGCTGAGATACGTAGAGATTTAATTACCTTAGCTAAAAAAAGAAAAACCCCTACCGCTGTTTTCCCTGTAGAGAATTCGGCTTGGCCTGGCTTCCCTGATTTATATTTCTCGATACATCCATCTCGTAAATTTATTACGGGACTTATCGAGTTAAAAATAATAAGGACTGTTAAATTCGACGATTATAGTTGTGAGTCATTTAAAGTTCATTATGAGCCCTTCCAGCAGGGATTTTTAAAAGAGCATAACAAAATAAATAAGTTCTGTATGCTGCTTGTTTCAAGACCTACAAGCGGGCTATATCTATTTAATTCCTTTGAGGAGTATATCCCGGTTATACATAATATATGGCATTCTAAAACTTTAGACGGTATATTCGATTTTATAGAGAAAGGTGTTTTTAAGAAAAATATACCTAAGTGTATTAACTGCGGTTGGTGTAAAGATACGGTATTTGGAAGAGATTGTATTCAAGGATTTTCTTTCAGAAAAATCTTACAAAAAGAGGTAAAATAATGATAGTTAATAAAATATATTATTTAATTGTTCTATATATTATATTGTCTGCCTCTATGTGTTTCAGTGCTGAAAAAGATTATCAAATAGCAGTAGCCGGGCTATTCGAGGGAAGTAGGCTTGAGGTCCGTGTTGACAAAGCAGGGTCCAGGGCGGATGTATGCACAGCGATTTACGCTATAGAAATAGAGTATCCGGATAAATGGTATGAGTCAATCGGGCAGGCTCTTTATTATGCCCTTCTTACCGGGCTGTGTCCCGGAATTGTCCTTATCCAGGAAGAAATTAGTGATAGTGTTTATCTTAATCGGTTACTGCTTGTTTTAGATGAATTTAAGCTAAATATAACAGTATGGACTATAGCTAAGGATTTTAAACTTAAATTGATTAGGGTTGGTACAATTAAATGATTTTTATTTAAAAAGATAAAAGTTAAAAGTTAATAAGAAGACTTGACACTCAAATTGATTTATTGTATATTAAGGTTATCATTTAATGTTTAAGGAGTTTAATCATGGAAAGAAATCAACTTAATTCATTTTTATATGAAGGTACGGTTAAGAAAATAAAAAGAACAGTACACGAGACTTATTATACAGTAAAGCAGATTTCTATTATAAAAAATAAGAAGACTGGTAAATCAGTTAAAAGGATTTATTCTCATATTGTTGTATGCTCTAACGCTTATAGCCGCTATAAAAAATTAGAGCAATACATCGAAGTAGGTACTTTTGTCCGTGTTATCGGGAAGCTTAAGAATAAGATTATCACAGAGGTACAAAAGGGTAATTCTATAGTAATCATACCAACAGATATAGAGACAAGAGGTTGTAAATCTCTTATGGGTAAAAATTTCGGTAAGTTGCGCGCTGGTTTGAATAGTCTCCTTATCGCAGGTGTTGTCAAAGATGTCGTCATAACGAAAAATATAGTTTACTTTACTCTTGTGAGTAAAGCATATAAAAAACAAGACGACGCTATATTTACAGAAGAGACAACAGTGTCTTGCGTTTATTCAGTCAATTCTACACGTTGGGTAAAAAACCTAGAAGAAGGATCGATTGTATGCGTAATTGGTAAGGCACCTTTCACGACATCAAAGAAAATTGTTGTGGCAGATCATATTGACTGTAAACCAACGAATGTAGAGAAAACTTACAAGGCAAAAATTTAACTTACCCGGAAAAGGGGGTGCTTTAACCGGCACCATATTTTTGAGATAACAAAATCTTTATTTTAGGAGAAATGGAATGAATATAGATACGATGGAAAAATTTCTAACCTCTGAGTATGATGTCCTTGTAGACGTAGACAAAGATGATATTAAATACTTGACATCCGGGACCGCTGTTAAGGTTTTAGGGCGAGTAGGGTGTCGCTGTTTCGTAGCTACATTATACGATACAGAAAAGGGAGTTTATGCTGATTTAGATAATTTGGTGTTTGCCAGAGAGAGTCTTATTTTTGATGCACCGCCTACAAAGAAGAAAAATGAGGTAATCGTCAAGTTAGAGAAAACAATAGCGGGGCTGCAAGAGCAGCATCTTTCCGCTGTTGAAGCACTAAATGAGATTAAAGAAGCCTCTGAAAAAGCACAAAAAGAACATGATGCTTTAATGGAAGAGATTAACGCATTTAAGGAACTTCAGGATGTACCCCCTGTTCAAATGCAACTTTCTGAGTTAGTCGATAGGGTTAATACTTTAAGTAATTTAATCGACCTAGTTGTTCATAATCTCGATATACATAAATTAAATCATCCTTAAGTTGCTATGGTGCCGGGTTGCCCCCTCCCTGGAGCCCCTGGGAGCCGGGTTGCCCCCTCCCTGGAGCCCCTGGGAGCCGGGTTGCCCCCTCCCTGGAGCCCCTGGGAGCCGGGTTGCCCCCTCCCTGGAGCCCCTGGGAGCCGGGTTGCCCCCTCCCTGGAGCCCCTGGGAGCCGGGTTGCCCCCTCCCTGGAGCCCCTGGGAGCTGGGTAACCTTATTGCTTCCGGCGACGTTCCCGCCTGCTTATTCTATCTGTGATAATCTGTAGCCGTTTATTCTCCCTGATAAGTAGTTTAATGGTTTTTTCTTTATCATCAAGGGTTTTTTCCAGGGCCTTCACTTCATTCTCCACTATAAGCCGTTTCTTATACTGGTTTATCGCAAGGTAAGAAGACCCTAAAGTAATTACGCTTAAGATGACATATACCATAATTGATTTAAAGACTTTCATAAACCAGGTCCACTAATGTCTTTTGCTTGTGCATTTTTTTCTAAAGTAGTGGCACCGAATAAGCCGAGCACCAAACTACCCCATATAGCCCCTATTAATTGAACACTTTCAGGATAACTCAAAACACTTAGCACAGAGAATGCCGCAAAAAAACCTAACGCTATGAAGCCGGCTACCCTTTTTGATGATGTCTTATGACATTTATCTTTTAATAAATCCATTAGAAACTCCTTTCTATTCCACTATTATTATAAACGTTTGAATATTATTAATAAAATCACTTTGCTCATAAACTTCATTAAACCCACCGTTTTTGTTAAGCGGGTTTTTAATCCAGGAATCGTTTATGTAAAAATTATTGGTATCGAACCCTACAACGGTTAAAAAATGTTCATTAGAGTGTAGCACTATAACGGCTTTATTATTAGACAAATAAGTTTTTATTTTACCAATACCGTATGTGAAGTAGGCGTCTATGTTAAAAAGGTTTTTTGCGGCTATGGGTAAAAATTGAGGTATCCGGTTGTACATATAGTTTGTAACGTTACCCCTTACCGCATTAAAAACTTTTTCATTTTTTGGGTCATTCAGATATACAAATAGCATATCTTCTGGTTGTAAAGGTTTGTATTTATGCGTCAAGTTATGGTAGTAAACATCACTCACACTTGCCGCCGCGTTACATATGGCAGAAGGGCCGCATGTTTCAAGCCAGCTTTTCAACCCTAATTTCTTTAGGGCTGCTTCAATCGCATTATTGTCTTGTGCGAAAAATCTGTTTCTATCTTGTCCAAATATTGTAAATGTTTTCATGGGGTACGCCCTGTAAATAACGCCTGGTTAATTAAGAAACCGATAATACCAAGCAAAATAAGTATAAAGGAACTGATTGCCGTTATACCAATAGCCCTAATGTTCTTTAATTTAAGGGTTTGTTCTTTTTGTGTTGTTATAAGTGAAGTTAAAGTTTTGTCTACGTGATCTTTAATCAATAAGAGTATGTTTTGTCTATCTATATGGTCTTTAGTCGCTTCTTTTATTTGGTCTACAATTAATGTAACTGGTGTAAGCTTATCTAACGTAGAGCATATGTCGTCTATATTATTTGTAACTCCTCCAACACTTGATTCAAGGTTCCTTAAGCTAGCTTGTGTTGTTTCAAGCGTAGCCGATATTTGAGTAATCACCACCCCTATATTACTTTGAATCACAGTGTCAGTGTCTTTTTTGTAATCTTTTAATTCCTCCCTAAAATCTGACATAAATGCTTTTAGTAAATCAACTGCTTCACTTGCCATTGTAAAAATCCTTCTTTTTTGTTTGTTAAAAAATATCCACAACATCGAACACAACTGTATCCGATATTAGTATAAGGGTGCCGTTTTGTGCTACGCTTACAAATTTCGTTTTACCCAAATGCCCCAGAGTATCCGACTCAAATTGGAAAACCATATTTCCGTTATTGTATATTCCGTCAATTGACTCTTCCGATAAGTCAGGGTACAGTAAGTCTCCTGTTATTGTCCAGCCTGTTAAATCATCTTCTATGGACAAGATTAATGACAAGCCAACACTTGTTTTCACCTTATCCTCAATCTTGCAAGTACTCACATAAAATTTAGGTACCACATTAAATAAGCCTGTTTCCGTGATGCTTATGTAGTCCCCGCTATCTATCGTATATCCAACTATAGAGTATAACCCTAATAAACTTAGGTCATTTACATTTGTTATCCTAAATATCAAAACATTGAATTCGTAAACAGTTACATTATATATTAAAAAAGTGTTGTCTGGTTTTTTAATGCGTATTGTGCGCAGCGTTTCTTGATCGGGTATGCTATAATCAGTTTTTATTTTTATAAGAGGTGTTGTGCTTTGCTTTATATCAACGACTAAAGTACGCTTAATAAGCATTCTCTTTCCTTCCGGCAGTCAGATTTATGGTGTAATTCCCTGCGTTCACCCTATGGACAACGGACCTTGTTGATGCTAAACACAAATAAATATTACCAGGATTAACGGACCTCTTTATAATAACATCATAAAATAAAGGTGACTCCAGCCCCCATAAGATCAAACTGTTGTTACCCGGTAGGCTTGCTTGGAAACCCCAACCCAAAGGTGCTATTATTTTCCACTCGAAACGATTCTTCATATAGCTTCCTTTACACGGGTGTTGATGTTACAATTTGATTTCCTATACTACCAAGATCAAGGCGGTATCTTTCTGTTATTTTGTCTTTTTCATAAACAATAACTTGTATCGGTTTCGTTCCGTCTAAGACAATTTCTTTTTTGTTGAACGCATAGGCTATCATATCGACAAGGTCTTTTCCTATAGTCCCAGGTACATTTAATTCAATAGACGGTATATCCCAAATGTCTGCCGCGTGAGCCGAGCGTATGTCTAAGGTAAGATCATCATCCACAAATAGGGTAATAACAATTGTCTCATAGGCCTGCCTACTTATGATAAAAGAGTTATGCCCATAGAGGGCCGCAAAAGCAAATTCACCTACAGGGTACTCTATCGGGGTTTTCCCTAATGCCGTTAATGTAACATCGGTTAAGATGTTCCCACTTATGCTATCCCTGACCTCAAAAGATAAAACATATGGAGAAACGGTCAATGACAAAGACGCTGTTGACTGTAAAAACTCGTTATCTGTAACACGTAAATGAAAGGTAAAAACCTGCTCTACGTTCAAGTTTAGTAAAGGCATAGACCATATAAAGTTATTAATAGCGTCCTGCCATAATTCCCAGTTATCTTTATCTATTGGAGTATATTCACCATATAGTGGATGTCCATCAATTTTATACTCCGCACTTATTAACTCCCCATCGTCGGTTATACTTGTGCCATAAAATACTTTTACTTGCGCGCCGTCTTTAGCAGTTTTATTAGGGCCTATTTCGATGATCGGAAGTTCCCCAGTAGAGCTTATTAATGTGAGCGATGTTATACAAGCTTGATTAACCCCATTAGAAACAAGTCCTGTTGTTACGTATATGTTATAAATAGGGGTTGCGTCCGATGTAACAAAATGGACTATGTTTGACGATACTGTATCGGTTGTATTAAAGGTTGAGCCATTACTTATCCAGGTCAAACCATTCCAAACATAGCTTATGCCAGGGAAAGAACCGCCCTTCCCTAATTGAAGCCCTACGGTACAAGTAGGGTCCTTTGTGACGGCTAAAGATATATACTTCCCTTCCGGTATACCTGACAAATCGTGTGTATAACCACCTAACTTATATATAGTCGGTGTGTTCTTATAATAAAGTTTTTCGTATCTACCTAAATTTGTGTTGTATATCCCCTGCACTTCGGTTAAGGTTAACTCTCTACTATAAATTGTGAAATCGTCAATCATTCCTTGCATAGGCTCACCCTGTGAAGGTACAATATTATTATTACGACTACCTATATTGACAGGAGTATTATTGGTTGTGTTGATCACACCAACCGGGAAAGTATAGGCGCTGATTGCCTGTACTGCGTTTCCATTAATATACATTTTACCTTCGCTTGCATTACGTCCCCTATAACAGAAGACAAAATGTCCCCACTGCCCAAGGGGTATGAGGAAAGGGGTATTCACTTGTACGTTATACCGGCTACCATCGACGTTAAACCACTGAAATTGTAGGCGCCCTGTAAAGTCGTACATTAATCTAAAGCCCAATTCCGAAGGTGTGGCCGGTTTCATCTTTGAGTAGATAGTACTATTACCACCTACCTTTGTTGGATTAATCCAACCCTCATAGGAAAAGAAAGAATCGACATTAAATATGTGATTCTGTAAATCTCCATGATTAGAATATAGTACAGGGGTAGCCGGAAACTGTACGGCAGAATTTAACTTACCGGGTACCCGTGTAGGGGTTACGTTAAACAGACCGTTAGCCGCAAAGTCTGAATGATCAATAAGGGTTGTACCGGAAGGTTCATCAAATCTTGTAAGAAAAATTATATCATCATAATTTTCTTTTAACTCTACGGAGCCCGGTTGGAAATTTATGTAAGTAGGGTCGTATTGGTAGTTTTCCGGTATTTGAAAACTGTCTATTGTTGTTATGGTTCCCATTTAAACTACTCCTGTGAAAATATTATCAAAAGCAGCGTTTCCCTTGCGCGAAAATTTTTCTACGACATCCGATAAAGTATCTTGACCACTATCAAACGTACACGAGCACAAAAGTTTATTTGTGTATGTGAAATTCTGCTCTTTTAATATAACATCTTTTATATATATAGGATTATTTGTTGTTACATATAGTCTGTCTAACTGGACATCACCTATAAAATAAATTTCAAATTTTACAATATTAGTTAAATATGTGGTTCTTTCTTTTTTTTGCCATAGGTTATAAGATGCATCATTTATGCTTAGAACTAATAAATCTTGATTATCGTTTTGATCGAACGCGACTATAATGACACTACCACCTACCACTTTGTTAAAGTATAGCCCAAATTTAAGTGGATTGAGTAAAGGTTCGTCTAAAACTTTTATGATTTTATTATTTGTTGGATTACCTTCAAAAGCATATGAACGATACCTATTAACAGGGGCGCGCAAAAACGACCCATAACCTAAAGCGCTTCCTTGCGTTAAATCCCATTCTGTTATATCAGTGAAGTCCGAAACCACTATGTCAGTTCCTTCTTTTTCTAAAGATATATTGTACCTACTTAAACTTAGGAAAATGTCATATTGCCCTGCGTCCCATGTAGCTATATTATCAGTTAATATTTTATCTATATTATTTAATGTAATTCTTGTTCTTTCTTCTTTTACTGTATCGAGCAGGTTTTGTTTTAACTTTGTAATTATAGGGCTATTAAACCCTAATCCCATTAAGACTACTTCTAAAGGTTTGTGTCCATAAATATCGACACTTTTGGGGTCTTCAAGTTCACTAACTAAAGTATTCACCCCATTTATTTTATCATATAATTTTATTGTATTATATGTCTCTGTTGTTGTACCTTCGAGATCATAGTTTTTAAAGTCATAATCAACAAATAATGTGGCTCTTTGAGTATTGTTTATGTTTTCAGGTACAGGCCCAGAGCTTATTAATGGATAAAATCTTAAAAGAGCATACACAAAAGGTTTTTGATAGAATGCGTCATATTTCTCAAAAGGCACTATATCCCAAACACAACGCATTATCCCGTCAGGATTTTCTCCAGACATATCGGTTAAAATATTTATGAATATATCGAGCATCTGCTTATAGTTTTGTAGTGATATAGGCCTATACGTCTTGACAAGAATATCAAGAGGTATATCTATATAATCAGATTCAATTAATATAGTAAAAGCAGAACCAAAAAATTCAGTGTTTTCTAATATATACGCCGTTACGTATGCGCTTGGCAAAGAAGGTATATTAAAATTAGGATTACGGAATTGTGTTATCTCGTCAAGTTTATGCTGGAAGCCATTTACTTCAACACGAACTTTATATTTATCGCTTGTATCAATATTTATTATATAACCAATTGATATAGGCTTATCATCAACAAAAATTATGAAAGTATAGTTCTCTTCAAATTTATATAATTGTTCTTTATCTATCTCAAAAGTACAAATATCAAGTCCGTGTTGATTAGTCTTCCATTCAATAGAAAAATGTTTTGTCTTTTCAGTTCCAGGGAAAATTCTGTGTAGCACAGTAAACGCATAGTTAGGTTCCTCTACTTTTCCGGCTATTGCTATGGATACATTTTTCATTTAAAGGTACCACCTTCTCTTATAGTCTAACGTAACGTTCAAATCTTCATTTTCTTTTTCAATTGTGTAGACGTTATCACCGAAAACAGTGAAAGGAAATATTGACTCCGGCGCGAGTCCAGCCGATTGATCAACTCCGACTAGCTTTATGGTACCTTTAACGCTATCAATATATTTAGCTTTTTTACCAATAGGGCCGAAAGAATCGTTCATTTTAAAAATATCGTTTGTAGCTCCGTTCTCAATAGTTATAGGAGCAAGCTCTAAATCTTGACCTATTGGAACGGTTAAGTTAAAATTTATTGGAGTATCTAAACCCGTTGTGTTGTTTACTGTAGCACTTTCACCACCTGAAACTATATCAAGTGGGCCTCCCTCTGCTTTATCCCAAAATTGTAATATATCTGTTTCATCTTTATAGTTGCTAAAGTCATCATAAAGCACAACTTTACCAGTAGTTAAATTTGTTACCTTAACATAATCAACTAAGGTAATACCAATAACATTATTATAGTTGGCCATGACTAAAACACTAAAGTAATACACATTATTATGTAGTACTCCTGGATTAGATATTAATGGATGCTCAGTAAGTGATCCAGGTATAGATAAACCAGAAAAATAGCCCACCCATGTTTCAAAAGTAGTCGTTTTTTGGGGAAATGCTGCGAGATAGTGCTGGTCGCCAACTCCGTTAAAGCCATTAACATTTACATAAGTTATTTTGTCTTCTGCAAAACCGCATATGCCTAAAAAATAGGAACCTGTTATTTCCGCATCTTGTACTTTTAGCCTACCTTCAAGTTTATATAAAGCCGTTGGGTCGTATGAACATCTATCTTTTTTAACAATTCTTGTAGTTTGCGCTACTACCGCATCGCCAGCCTTTAACGCATTAAATATTTGTATTGAGGTCTCTAAATCAATCCAATAGCCGTCTAACAAAACAAACTCGATAGATATAGTTCCATGTATACTTACCTCTCCGGTAGTATAACTTATGTTAGACGACTGAAAAACAACAGTAGTCTCTATTCTTCTGTCGTTTTCCCGAAGTAGCACAGCGTTTTTAGCGTGAGCAAGTAAAGTATTTATTTGATCTTCCGCTGTTCTCTCGCAGTCAACAAAAGTTGCCGTTAATGTAAATGTACTCTGCGTCAAACGTGGGTTAGTCGTTAAAGAGCTACCGTCTAACGCTTTGTTATCTGTTGTTTCAAAAGTTTGACTCACGCCGTCCGTGTTCTTTGTGATAGTAGCCCCTAACGTATCGACAACCTCTACAGGAAAGAAATACTCATAGCCGTTTTCTATAACAAGGCTGTAGTTGTTGTTTTCTTGTAAGACAGTATTCTCTATAGATATCTTCAAATTTGGATTATACTCTCCTACCACTATTGGATAATATATATATACATCATAGTATTTTTTTTCAGGTAAGACAAAAGGAAAATAAGCGGTACCACCCCCTATGTCATTAATATGCCAGTAAGTGTCCCTATAACCTGTACCTGTAGCCAGCAACCACAAACCCCCATGATGCGCGGGGTCAAGATCCTGTATAAATTCTTCCCCTGTATTTACGTCACTTACTTTTATAGCATCCGCTAACGTAGTGTAACCACCTACAGCATGTATAAAAATGATAGGGTTAAGATCAAGATAAAATCGGCCAAGATGAAACCAAGTATCACCGTTTTTATTTTGATCAATATAGAACTCTTTTGTCATACTATTTACTCCTCAATCGTAATTCTTTTGTTATAACCTGCTGTACTCTATCCACTATTTTATCAATATCTTTTTCAGAGGACACACTGCCTACGGTAAAGTTATTATTGAAAACATAACTTCCTTGACCTGTGTTGTCCGCTATTTGTTTACTTAACTCATAAGGTAGAACTAAAGACCCACCCGGAAGAACAACCATCTCAGGGCCGCGCTCGTTAATAAAAGCAGGGCCGCCTTCCGTTTCTCCTCCGAATTGAAAGGAAGGTACATATTTTTGTTTTGCTATTAATCCGGCTTGTATGGCTCCTATCGCTACATTAGCCGTTACCATAGCCGCTAAAGCTATTGGTCTACCACCTAACCGAGCAACAGCACTCATAACACCGGAAGCCGTGTCAATTGCTACTTGTACAAGGCTCATTCTCTTGTCGGCGTTAAACTGTTTTTCTTTTAGCTTATCTTCTTTTTCTAAATGATTTGTATTTAATTCTGTTAATGCTGTGTTGTACTCTTCCTCACTTATAAGGGCGCTTGCTAGCTTTGTATCTAATTTATCTTTTTCATTATACAAACTATAGTCTAATTGATTAGCTCTTGTCCTAAAAGATAAATCTGATAAATTATTTATTGACCTAAAAAAATTAGTGGTATTATCAAGCATTTCTGTTGTTGCGTCTTGCCAATTATCTTTAAAGGTTTCCATAACGCCTTTAGCTTTTACACCGGCTAGCTCAATATTTATGCCGCCTGATTCAACTATGCTTGTCATACCCCCTACAGCGTAGTCTATGGCAGATACACCCGCTATTGCTATGTTAGACAGACCTCCCGCTACTACTCCAGTCATACCACCTACAGCATTCTCTACAGTAACAACAGCATTAACACCCGCTATCGATATGTTAGACAGACCTCCCGCTACTACTCCAGTCATACCACCTACGGCGTAGTCTATGGCAGATACTCCCGCTATTGCTATGTTAGACAGACCTCCCGCTACTACCCCAGTCATACCACCTACGGCGTAGTCTATGGCAGATACTCCCGCTATTGCTATGTTAGACAGACTTCCCGCGACTACTCCGGTCATACCACCTACAGCATTCTCTACAGTAACAACAGCATTAACACCCGCTATCGATATGTTAGACAGACCTCCCGCGACTACTCCAGTCATGCCACCTATGTCTATTACAGTTTTTTTAATTGCTTCTGTCGTGCTTGTAAGCGATGCGGTTACAGCTTCCTCAGTATCGGCCCCCAAACCATCGACAAACTCATTAACTTCATCAGTATAAGTCCCGAAAAGATCAAGGCTCTCACCTTGTGCGTTTATCTGCCCGGTGACTATAGCCTCCCAGTTATCGTTATAATGATCTTTTACTCTGTCAGAAGATTCCTTAAAAGTTGTTTCAAGTTTAACACTGTTGTATTTTGCTTTTTCACTAAAAGAAGTAATTTCGTCCACTGTTGTTTCAAAAAGACTCGGTATAATGTCCTCAAATGAAGCAACTACGGCATCATTGGCCTCACTAAGAACTTCCAAAGCCTCTTGTAAAGCTCTTGGGTCTCTTTTTTGAAATAACGCCGCTTCCCAAAAACGATCCCATACATTCACAAGAGCATCGCCCCAAAGGATAAAAGCACCTGTAGCCTTCTGCAAACTTTGAAGGCCATTCGTAAAGACTTTAACGAAAGAAAAAGCAAACTGTAGGGCTTGCCCCAACAGATCAAAAGTATTTATACCTTCTTCACCTTTGATACCGGTATTATCTAATTCATCTTGTAATATAACCCATGTCTCAATTAAAGGTTCAATAACATTTTTCTTGACGAGTTCTACAACCGTACCAAAGGTTTTGAAGACACCAGTGACATTCCCTATAATATCCCCTACAATAGCGCCCCCTTTCGCGCTCAAAGCAAACTTGACGAAGCCTTCACCGGCTAACGACAAACCCCTTGCGGCTTCGTCGACTAAAGTTTTGGCGACGTTCCCTATAACTGTTTTCACTTTACCAACAGTAGCTTGAAACGTTGCGAAAGTTTTTTCTTGTTTAGCGAAAGCTATGTCAGTCGCCCCCTGACTGTCGTTAAGCGCTACTAAAGCGTCAGAAAAGAAACCGGCACCCTCACCACTAAGTGAAAAGAATCCTTGAACACCTCTTTTATTTGTTAAAAGTTTCGACAGGCTGTTAGCATCTTTGTCTACTTCCTTTGTGAGCAAAGACATAGCGCCAGACAAACCTTCTGCTTGTAGGAAGGCTTGCCCTGACTCATAACCAAGATCAGTAAGAACCTCTTTCATAGCCGTTGATGGTCTTAGAAAAGCCTGCATTAATGAATCTAATTGTGTTGTAGCCTTAGCGGCAGACGCCCCTTGCTTCGTCATAGCTACAAGAGCACTCCCTACTTCTACTAAACCTACCCCCATTTGAGCCGCGGTAGGTACCACTTTTCCAAGCTGTGAAGCAAGTTGATCTGCGTTAATTTTTCCTTTTTCAATCACACGGAATAAAATGTCAGAGGCTGTCGTCGTTGATATAACTTCTTTCCCGTAAGCATTCGTTATTGTCGTTAATACGTCGGTTGATTTTGTTAAGGTAGTCAAACCCCCTACCGCGAATTTAGCTTTTATCTCAATTTCTTCCAGTGCATCCGACGCCGTACCCCCTACAGCCGAAAACTCTTGATATAAACCTTTGACCAAGTCTTGCGTCATACCAAGTTGAGGGTCCATTAGTAAAAGACTTTTGCTCATTTCTACGGTGGATATTACGGCGGTATCAATAAGCGTAGCGACATCACCCATGCCTTTTTGAAACTCGTTAGCTACTTTCACGGAGTCAGAAATTTGATCGGTCAGAAACCTAAAAGCCATCGTAACGGTTTGAACACCCATCGCCATTAAATTCATAGACGATAGAAAAGAGGTTGTTTTTGCGTTAAATGTAGCACTAACAGAACCGGCATCAAAAGGCAAGTCTTACTCCTTTAACCAAACTCTTTATCAGGCGAACAATCTTTAATACATCGTATATATTTCTCGTAGGTTTCTTTTCCTTGAAACGCCACCCGCATATCCTGTATACGTTCTAAACGCGCTTGTATATGCCCATTAAGCGCATCCTTATAGACAGATAACCAGTCCAGGGCTTCCATACTTAGGATATAATCCGCATCGGCGCACGACATACCTAAGCGCCACAATTCCATGACACGACAATAACGTAGTCA
>Ga0307379_10003116_pt1 | contig 24159 bp, 17 predicted proteins | sample UN2MG_FD_202237 | JGI IMG/M metagenome (GOLD analysis project Ga0307379, IMG submission 202237) | Soil microbial communities from Risofladan, Vaasa, Finland - UN-2 | ecosystem: Environmental > Terrestrial > Soil > Coastal area > Acid sulfate soil | place: Finland: Risofladan, Vaasa | collected...
GTTACGAACTGGATGGGCATCCGTTGCGTTGGCTACACCCACGGAACATTATGTCCATCCCACGCGTATTGTTGGTAGGGGACGCGGCGGGTGTGGACCCCTTGCTGGGCGAGGGCATCAGTTTTGCGCTGGGCTACGGAGACGTGGCAGCCAGGGCACTGCGCGATGCGTTCGCCTGTGGCGATTTTTCGTTCAAGGACTATCGGGAGCGCGTGCTGAACCACCGCATCGGCCGTTTCCTGCGGCGGCGTGCTGCTGCAGCCGGGCTGGTCTACCGCGTTCACAGCCGCCGGTTGCTGCGCTTCCTGTGGTGGAACTTGGGCCCGCTCGTCGGCCGGCTGGCCGAACACGTGCTGGTGGATTGGGGCGAGTAGGCCCAACCACGGTAAGGTATGGGGCTCACGGGGGTTTCCTCTCCGTGGGCCCTGTTTGTTTTTGGCCTCTGTGCCTCCGGCTTGGTGGTTGCCTCGCCTCGATGGCTCCCTGCGCGCCCTATCGCCTGCCCCTGCATTTTAAACAAACTTTAACTGATTCATAACTCTAAAGCGACTGGTTTCTGTTACACTTACTGGCAGGGTGTACGTTTTGCGAACTTAAAATTCTGGACAGATCAACCCTACGGGGGGGCGCCCGAGTGCGGAGTAGCGGGTGGTGGGGTCTTGTGTAGCCCAAGTACCACATGGTGGGTAGGCAGTGTCGTTTGCTGGCTTGAGGCTCCAAGCGTTCGTCTGCACGCGCGCTTGTGTGTGCGTGTACACGATTGGATCTTCGAGTGTTGGCTGGCCAGGCTCATGGAGGTTTCGTCCCGTGAGCCTTTTCTTTTTCGGTGTTCCTGAGTGTAAACGGTTTTTTAGTCCTTTCGATACTCGCGTGTTACGCTCCGACATTAAGATATTGGTACAGGCTCGTTGAAGTGGCGTAGTCGGGTTGTCACGTAGTAGATGGTCGAGGGGAAACTACAACAGTCTTCGAGAAGGAAGAACAAGGTTTGCGGCGGGCGGGGGACATAATGAAGAGGATGCGGTTACTGGTAGCCATATTGATTGTCTGGCTCTTCTTATTCTATAATATTGAGCGGCTCAGTAGACCGATCAACATCACTAAGGTCGCCTACATTTCCCTGCCGCTGGTCGCTTTATCTATCATTCTCGTCTCTCGCCTGCGCAAGGTCCCCTTGTGGGTGATTCTGGTGGTGCCCGTGCCGCTGTTTCTGGCGCTCAAGATGTGGGTAGGGTTTCCTGTGTGGGGCCTGGCTCTGCCCTTGACGGTGACCGAGATATGCATCATTGAGGTGACGGCCATCTTGACACGTTGGGTGAGCAATGGGGTGGCTGAGTTGGAGGACGTGGTCGCCCGGATCACCATTGGGTTTGTGGAGCGGTTGCCTGAGCCGTTTTCCAAGGGGCAGGCCCAGATGTACCGAGAGATGAGCCGCGCCCGCCATTATCAGCGCCCGCTGGCGCTGATGGCGGTCGGGGTTGATGAAAAATCCATCAACGTGGCCCTGGATCGCCTGGTGCGAGAGGTCCAGCAGGCCATGATGAAACAGTACGTCCTGTCTGACGTGGCCAGGACGCTGTGCGATGAACTGGAAGAATATAACATTATCGCCCGCAGCAACGACCACTTTCTGGCATTGTTGCCGGAGATGACGTCGGGGGAGTTGGCCGATCTGGCCAGCCGGTTGCGCCAGATTGCAGCGGAGGAAGTAGGGGTTGCCCTCCAGATTGGTACCGCATCTTATCCTGAGGATGCCCTGACCTTCGAGAGCCTGGTCGAAAAGGCTGTGCGGAATATGGACGGCGAGCAGGGCACAGAGTATTCCCTGCGCCCGCAACGTTTGGTCACCGAACATCCCGTGATGTAACACTTGTGTGAAGGAGAGGATCTATGGAGTTAGTGATCATCAACCGACCCCGGGTGTTCCCTTATCAAAGAACACACCAGATCAGCAAGCGTTTACTGGACCTGGCGCTCTGTCTGCTGTTCCTGCCCGTGGCCCTGCCCTTGATGGCCATGTGTGCGCTGGCCATCCGGCTCGGCTCGCCTGGGCCGGTCTTCTTCATTCAGGAACGGGTCGGCAGAGGCGGCCGCCGCTTTCGCATGTACAAGTTCCGTACTATGCAGCACAAGCACGATGACAGCCACAACCGTGCCTTCATGAAGGCTTTTGTGAATGGCCAGATCGGCGGTGAGGAAGGCGGCAAGAATGGCAGATTCTATCGTCTCCCCAGGCGGGCTTTCACGAACGTATCGTTGGGCAACAATGGAAACGGCAAGGTTTATAAGGCCGCGCAGTCTTCCCAGATTACGCGCGTGGGGCGCATCCTGCGCAAGACCAGCCTGGACGAACTGCCCCAGCTGATCAACGTTCTCAGGGGGGAGATGAGCGTGGTTGGCCCACGGCCCAACGTGCCCTGGGAGGTGGAAGAATACCGACCCTGGCATCACGAGCGCCTGGAAGTGCTACCCGGCATGACCGGGCTGGCCCAGGTGCGGGGAAGAAGTGGCATTTCTTTCGATCGTATAGTACAATACGATATCGAGTACGTCAAGAATCAGAGCGCATTGATGGATCTCAAGATCCTGTGGTGGACGGTGTCGTCTGTGGTTTGCGGCCATGGGGCCAGCTAATAAAGTAAAAAAAACCTTAACATAATCGCTAGATACTGAGAGGGGGGTGCGCAAGAAATAGGACTAAAAACCTATTGATTAGTTGCCCCATCTCTTGTACCATGTGACCGTGGAAATCCTTAAAATGCATTAAGAAATAGGGGTCTGGAGTAGGATTCCAGATAGTCTGCATTTTACTTGGATTTCCTCTGGCCCGGCAAGATAGCGCTACAACTATCTTGGTAATCTAGTGGGCGGGAGATCACATGGAGGCACAAGAGATGAAAGCGAGCAACAGGCAGATAGTGGTATTGGTCAAAGTGGCCTTGCTGGTAGGTACGGTGTTGCTAGAGACGCACATTGTCCCCGCCCCTCACGTTGAGCAGACAAGGGCACTGGCCCAGGCAGGAACTCCCAACCCTCACATTGACTACATTCATCTTAATGGAAGTTCTGCCAGTAGTGTGACGATCACCCGCGGCAACTCGGTAACCATTGAGGTCCAGGCAACAAATACTGGATCTGTCACCGGTTATAGAGGTGGGATTTACATCAGTTTCGCGGGATTTGATTCGTATAGCGTTGGTGACTATGTCACCCTGGCCAATCTCTGGACCAGTAACGGTGACGTCAACTTAGAGTACCTTGAAAATCGCCCTGCGGATCCTAATAATCCGATTTGGTATGCCTGCGAAGGCCGTTACGGTGTGGCGCGGAACTTGCGAGTTGCAGGATACGCACCATCGGAGTGGATGCCCGGAGAGCAGATCCACCTGGAAGTCAAAGTGACGCCACCCGGCCCAGGCCTCTATCAAGTGTACGTGAGATCGGTGGTGGCTGGTACTGACAGCGGAGGCCCTTATTACTACGACCCAGCCGGTGGGGCAGTCGTTGACCAGCAGTGCATGAACGCATATCGCCGGACTATCATGGTTGACCCACAGGTGCTATATCTACCGGTCGTGTTGAAGAATCTCTCTTCGCACGAGGGTTCACGCAGTGTATGGATGCAGGCCTCGAGTTGCTACAGCGCAAGCCGTTGCGACCAACGGCTAGACTGCATACAGGCGGCGGGTGCTACCCGGCTGTACTACACAATCTACGGTCAGAAAGTCTACTATCATAGCAACTTGATGCCCCACCGCGGATTCGATTCGCTGGCTTATGTGGTATCGGCCGCTCATGCACGTGGTATGGAGGTCTATGCCGCGATGCCCTCTGGTCGGATGGGCTGGCCCCAGCATCCTGAGTGGAATGCGCGCTTGAACCATCCCAACGTGACCACGGACTGGTTGGACTTTGCCCATCCTGACGCCCGCGACTTCCTGGCCGATGTGGCCGAGGAGATTGTAGCGAATTACGACGTAGATGGCATCGCGTTGGATTACACGCGCTGGCGGAGGGAGTGGTACAGGCAGGCTGGCCTCTCCGCAGATGACATCTCTTTGACCGTACGGGGCATCTATGAACGGATAAAGTCCGTACGTTCGGTAGATCTGGCAGCCACCCCAGATGGGTCTAGCGAATTCTCCACCTATTCGTACGGTCAACGGTGGTACGATTGGCTTGACGGTGGATACATTGACCACGTATCGCCGATGTCGTATCACCCTGATGACTGGCTGCTGGATCGCATGGACGAGTGGCGAAGCTCCGGCCATTTCCCAGGGCGCATCACTCCTCTCCTGTCAACGCTCTGGTTTGACTGGAACCCCGGCCATTCCGTGATGGAGTCGAAGACACCAGAAGAAGTGATGCACCAGATAGATCTCTGCTATAACGCAGGAAGTATTGGAGTAACTTTGTTTGATGACATACGTCTATGCCAAGATCCAAGGCTAGTAAAGGCACTTGGAGCAGGAGGTTGGTAATGTTTGTCGGGAGGGTACTATGGAAATACAGCACTATCTCGACATCTTGAGGCGGCGGGTCCTTCCCATCGTGATCGTCACGGCACTGGCAGTAACTGTGGTAATCGCAGCGGGCCTGCTGATTACCCCGGTTTATACTGCCAGTGCCACGGTGCGTGTGCTTCAGGAAGTAGGTGTCCAGGATTTGCGCATTGGAGACACCTACGGCGAGCGCCTTATGAACACCTATGGTCGCATCCTGACAAGCTGGCCGGTTCTGGAGCAGGCTGCACAACGTGTGGGCAGTTCGCTTTCGGCGGGGGTGTTGTGGCAGAAGGTCAGTGTCGAAGTCGTGCCCGATACGGAGCTGATGAAGATCAGTGCTCAAGATCAGGACCCGGAGTTTGCTCGTGATCTAGCCAACACACTGGCCGGACTGTTGGTAGAACATGCCCAGATCCTCTACACCGGCAACAGTAAAAGCGCACGCCAGATCGTAGAGGAGCAGTTGGCCAGCCTGGAGAACGATGTCGCAAGTGACCGTCAACAGCTTGCGCTTCTCCTGGCCAATGGCAAAGTCGGCGCTGACGTCGAGGCACTCCAGTCTCAGATCCAATTCAAGGAGGATTCGTACAACCGTTTGCTGAGCCGCTACGACTTGACACGGTTGAACGAGTCTTTGCGAGCCAATACCATCACGGTCGTCGCACCAGCGAGGCTGCCACAGGCGCCGTCTAACAGTCTCAAGCTGAAGGAAATCGGCCTGAGTCTCGTCGCGGGGCTGTTCGGCGGCATCGGCCTGGCGCTGGTTTTGGAAAACCTAGACACACGCATCCATAGCTCCTACCAGTTGGAGCACCTGGCCCATCTGCCGGTGTTGGGCATAGTGCCCAAAGGCTTGCTAGCCCTGGATGGCTCGGCGCGTACCAATGGGACGGGCAATAGTAAGCCAATTGAAGAAGCCTACCGCCTCTTGAGTATCAATCTGCAGGTACTCCAAGAGGACGTTCCTCTCCAGACTCTGCTGATCACCAGTGCCGCGTCTAAGGAAGGCAAGTCAACGGTTGCGGCCAACCTGGCTCAGACGCTTGCCGAGCGAGGCCAGACGGTGTTTCTCGTGGAGAGCGACTTGCGACGTCCAACCGTCGAGAAGATATTTGGCCTGGACGACGGCCTGGGCCTGAGCAACCTGCTGACCGAAAGTATCCCGTTTGACGAGATCACGCTCAGCAGAGCGATCCACCCCGCCGAACAACCCAGTCTCTTTGTCATTGGCAGTGGCCCCAAGCCAGCCAACCCCACGGCGCTCCTGGCCTCACCGCCGATCGTGGAACTCCTTGACTATCTGGGCACCCAGGGACAGATGACTCTACTGGATGCTCCCCCAGTGCTGGGCATGGCCGACGTCTCTGTGTTGGCACGCAGGGTGGATGGGATCATCCTTGTGGTGAGACAGGCCCACTCCAAACGCGAGCAGGTGCTCGCTGCGCTCAAGCAATTGCAGGCAAGCCGGGCACATGTCCTTGGCTTCATTTTCATTCAGAAGAGCGACAAGGACTGGGGCTACGAGTGAGACGGAGGAATCGAACCTCTCCCCTGTTAGACCAGCGTGGATTCTCGCAATAAGGGATTTGTCGGATGAGCGTGCTTGTTCTGTGGAAAAGATACCGGATCTGGGTGGAGACAGGCCTGGCCCAAAAGGTGTTCGAAGTGGGCATAGCTTTGCTAGTTGGCCTGATGGTGGGCGCTCTGATCGTCTTCTCCTGGGGGATGCCTTCGAAATGGCAACAACTCATTGTAGCCATTCCAATTGCCCTTACGCTTGTCCTGCTGATCAATGATTTGAACAAGATTATGTTGGCTGCCATCGCGATTAGCGTGCCTCTGAACCTTGATGTGGCATTGGTCGTCAGCCCCTATGCACGCATCCCCGAGAACATTGTCCGTGGACATCGTACGCTGGCCGGTTTCACGGACCTCTCGTTGTCGCTGGCTGCTATCCTGGTTATAGTGGGCTACGCGCTATGGCTCGTCGTACCCCGGGGTGAGCGCAAGCCGGTTCGGTTTTTCGCTGGCACCAGCATACCTGCTTTGGGGCTGATCTTCTTTTCCATTCTTTCCGTGTTCCAGGCGCGAGACTGGCAATTGTCGTCGTTTCGGGTGGTGCAGTTGCTGGAGCAGTTCCTGGTCTATTTCTACCTGGCAAATAGTCTGCGGACCGTTCAGGACATGCAGTTTTTCGTTACCGTTGCGTTAGGAGCGATGCTGGTGGAAAGCGTTCTGATGCTCGTCCAATGGAACACCGGGACGGAGTTTATTATTGCAGGCGTGCAAGCCGTGGCGGATGGGCCGGGGCGTGTGGGTGGGACGTTGGGTGCCACCGGGCCAGCAGCCGGATATTTGTCTGCGCTGGCACTCATTGCTTGTGCGATGATGTGGGCTTCCCCCAGAAGGTCACAAAAGATACTTGCGGCGCTTTGTTTTGGTTTAGGAACTGTGGCGCTGATCGGCACAGGGTCGCGCATAGGTTTGATTGCTTTCGCCGTGACGGTGCTTGGTTATGTCCTGATTGAGCTGGTGTCTGGCAGAGTACAGCGTGGAAGTCTGGTCCTATTGATCCTGGTGGTCTTGATCGTCGGGGTCATGTTTTACGATGCGATCTACACTCGTTACACGGCTGAGGACTATGGCTCGGCCGAGTCTCGCCCCATGATGTACCGGTTGGCCTGGAATATGATTCGAGCGCACCCGTGGCTTGGCGTCGGGTCAGGCAATTACGCGCTGCTGACCCCGGATTATTTTACCTCAGACGTAGGTACTCCAGAATATGTGATTGACGTGCAGATCCATAACAGGTATTTGCTGGTTTGGGCCGAAAGTGGATCGTTTGCTGTGTTGTGTTATGTCAGTTTTCTTGGCAGTGCCATCATAAAGGCATGGTCATGTATCAAGTCCAAGCAGCGCTGGATATCTCTGATGGGGGCAGGGTTAGGTTGTGCCATCCTTTCTCTCTGTATTCAGATGTTCACGGGATCTTTTCACATGCGCGGTATTACACTGTTTGTCTGGTTGCTGGTTGCATTGGCTGCCGGCCTTCATAATCTCGGGCAGGCAAATTCGTCACCCTCTTTGGAGCCAGGCAGCTCCACTTAGGGTGTTCTAAGGATGTGCAGATACCATGGGAGATAATTCTGCTGCAGTTCTACCGGGCCACGTACCACCAGGGGAAGCCCAACGACGAGCCGTAGCCCCCAGCGCTCAATTGGCTGAAGCCCGCCAGCGGCTGCCACTCAACGTGCTCTCGAAGCTGATCTGGTTAGCGGCGAACCTCATCGTAGACATGTGGTATACGCCCTTTTTGATTGCCCATCTGGGGGTCGCCGTCTATGGGCTGGTGCCCTTGGCCACTTCGATGACTTCCTACTTGACTGTTCTGACCACCGGCCTTGATGATGCAATCGGCCGTTTCTTGACGATTGATCTGGCCAGAGGCGATAAGAACGCGGCCAATCGCACGTTCAATACGGCCTTGGTGGGCAGTGTAATCGCTGTGGCAATCCTTGTTCCAATTGCGCTGCTCATCTCATGGTTTGCACCCCGGATATTCAACATGCCCCTGGGACTCGAGCGTGATGCACAGTGGTTGGTGTTGTTGGCCGGAGTTGCTTTCTTACTCACAGCATTCACGACCAGTTTTGCTGTTCCCTCTTATGCCTACCATCGTTTTGATCTGCGACTCCTGGTGAATATTCTCGGCGTGGCCGCGCGCATGGGAAGCCTTGTTCTCCTGTTCCGGGTGTTCTCTCCGCAACTGTGGCAGGTCGGCGTTGGGTTGTTCCTGTCAGCGCTCCTCTATTTTCTGGGGCATGGGGTACTATGGCGCAGGTTAACGCCAGAGTTAGCCGTCAGGCTCAAGCAGTTTGACCCCTCACTTCTGAAACAGATGCTGGAGTTCAGCGGATGGGTGCTTGTGAACATGATGGGGGCCATGTTGTTTCTGCGTGTTGATCTGATTATCGCTAACCTTATCTTTGGTCCAGAAGTGGCCGGGCGATATGGTTCTGTTTTGATATTTCCTTCTGCATTACGTGCTTTGGTCTCAGCCGTAAACGGAGTCTTCGTGCCCATTGTGTTTGCGCTGTACGCGCGCAAGAGTTTCTCCAGGCTTGTTCGTTTCTCTCAGCTATCGGTAAGGCTCATGGGCTTCGCAGTCGCTCTACCGATCGGTCTATTATGCGGTTTGGCAAAGCCTGCGTTGACGGTGTGGCTGGGGCCTGAGTTTTCGGATCTGTCCGGATTGGTCGTCGTTTTAGTGGGCCACCTGTGTATCAGCCTGGCTGTGGTGCCATTGGGTTCGCTACAGACAGCCACGTGCAAGGTTCGGACACCGGGCATCGTTTCGCTGCTGGCGGGGTGTGCCAGTGCCCTCCTGGCTGTTGCCTTGGCCTTGTGGAGTGGTTGGGGCTACATTGGTATCGCGGCCGCTGGTGCGATCATGCTGGTCGCGAAGAATGGACTTTTTACGCCAGTTTATATTGCACGAATTATGAAATTGCCCTGGTGGACTTTCTTGCCCAATATAGCGGCCAGTGTGATCGGGACGTTGACCGTTGGTGTAGGAACATACTTGATATCCTTACACTGGACTCTGACGAGCTGGACACAGCTTGCCGTTGTCGGGCTCGTCACATCTGGGGTATATATGGGGGCGGTGTTTTTGTTTGGTTTGAGTGCCCGCGATCGCTCTCTTCTCAAGTCTGAGATTGAACGCAGGATCAACAGGGCGTGAGATGCGTAGACCGGTTGGGTTGAATCAACATGAGCCAGGTATCGTGGAACCCTCTGTTTGACGGGTATTACGGAATGCAGAACACGGGAGACGATGTGTTCTGTACCGTCGCCGCGTGGGGCGCTCGAAGGTACTGGAATGCCCGGCGCGTACGATTTGTCACCTCACGGCTGCCGGCTATGCCAGAATCGGCTGACCCGTTGACGCCCCAGGCGATTCTGCAGGCCAAACCACTCTCTCGTGGGTACGCATATTCATTGCTCACTTTGATCTACCGTTCGATATACCTTGCCAATTCGTCCGGCTTCGTGTATGCGGGCGGCTCAACTTTGCTGGGCGTACCTCACGCAAACTTCGTTTTTCAGCTGGTGGCCCGGCTTTTGGGCAAGCCGCTGGTTGGGATGGGAGTATCCATCGGTCCGTTTGAGACCCCACGAGACCGCCAGAGAGTCGCACATTTCTTGCGCAAGTTCTCGTTCTTGGCCTTGCGAGATCGCGCTTCATTTGAGGAAGCCACAGCGATGTCGCTCCCATATACGCCGGTGCTGGCTTTCGATTTGGCCGGCCTGGTGCCAGCAGTTTATGGCCCACCACGTGCGCGACGGACGGGGGCGGAGAGGCCAATGCTTGGCCTGGGTTTGGGCCATAATGCTCCATACGAGGCGGCGAAAGAAGAGCGCATCAAAGACACACTGATACGCCTGGCCCAACGCGAGAACGTCAGCATCCGACTCTGTGTGTTTAACGGCCATCCCAAATACGGAGACTTGAGACTGGCGCACAGGATGTCCGCTGCCCTCGAACCATATTGCCCAGTTGAGGTTGTCCCCTATACGGAGGATCCCGGTCAGATGTGGCGTCGAGTTGCAGAGTGCGATGCCTTTCTGGCTGAACGGCTGCATTCAGCTATTTTTGCGTATATGGCGCACGTGCCTTTTGCAGTCGTGGAATACCGTCGTAAGTGTGCAGACTTTGCCCGTGATATTGGATTGCCCGAGTTCTGCCGTTTTCCCGGTACGGGGCCAGACCCGGCCGCGGCGGCCGAGTTGCTTTCGAGTCTATTCCATGCCCCAAGCTTTGCTGACATGACGCCGCAGGAAGCGCAGGCGCAAGCCGAATTGAACTTTGTTAAAGCCCCGTGGTATGTGGAGGGGGTCTGACCCATGACCAAAGTGCTATTCCTTTCTGCCCTGTATGGGTTTGACCGATCTGGCGACGCCTATACTTACAGGCTTGAGAAGCTGCGAGATGCCATCCAGCAGTATGGCATCCAAACCGAGTTTCTGAGCCTGCGCGAACAACCTGTGCCCCGGCCTGTTCTTGTGCAGCCACTGAATCTGCCTTTTATCCGCGAAAGGATAGCCGACTACGATTTCATTCACGCCGGTGGTGACACTGCGTATGTAGCAGCGTTCTGCAAGCCATTTACCCGGGCACGGATCATCTACGATGTGCATGGTGATACATGGAGCGAAGCGCGACTGGCTTGGACAGTTCGTCGTGACCTGGTCAACTTCTACTTGCTCTTCCAGACGCTGTTGATCAACGCGGTCGCCTATCGCCATGCGGACTATTTCCTGGCGGTCTCCAGGCCGATGCAGCAATGGATGATAGACGAAAGGCATATTCCGGCGCACAGAATTGGCCTCGTCCGCAATGGTGTGGACCTATCGCTGTTCGATCGGTGCTCGTACAGGCCGACTGACGGATTCACTGTCTGTTACGCCGGCGGATTTCAGGCTTATCAAGGGATTGGTAATCTGATCAGCGCTGTTGAGTTATTGCCCAAACATCATGTATGGCTCAAGATCGTTGGCTTTACCGAGCGTCACGCTGATCTCAAGTCCAGTATTGCCAGCCGATTGGGTGATCGAGTAGAATTGGTGGATAGAGTTACCCAAAGGCAGCTTGTTTCCCATTTGGCGGCTGCACATATCTTGATTATTCCTCGCTTCAGGCATCATGCTGTGGAGGTGGCGCTCCCTACCAAATTCGCCGAGTATCTTGCCCTGGGTAAGCCGGTCATTGTGTGTGACGTGGACGAGACAGCCCGCCTGGTACAGGAATACCGGTGTGGACTGGTCAGTGAGTCCAGTCCCCTCGCTCTGGCCGAGACTATCCGGGCCGCTTCCCGTTTGGCCCAGGCAGAATTGGACCACATGGGACACAACGCACGTCGTCTGGCCGAGCGTGAGTTTTCGTGGGACGACATCGGCCGAAAATATGCAGACCTGCTGACCGAGTGGGGGGCCTCATGACGGGCACAGCGTGTAGCCTGAAACAACGCAAGGTCATGGTCATCTTCGGCACGCGACCGGAGGCCATCAAAATGGCTCCAGTCATTCGCCAACTGGCGGATCATTGCCATAGGCTCAGAACGTGCATCGTGGTGACCGCTCAACACCGCTCGATGCTTGATCAAGTGCTCGAAATCTTTCACATCGAGCCGGATTACGATTTGAACATTATGCTACCAGACCAGTCGCTGACACAGACTACAGTGCGGGCACTGGTCGGTCTGGAGAGTCTCATGCGGAGTGAGAGTCCTGACCTGGTTCTGGTGCAGGGAGACACCACGACCGCCTTTATCGGTGGATTGGCGGCCTTCTATCATCAGATCCCGATTGGTCACATTGAAGCCGGACTGCGCACCCGGAACAAGTACAGCCCCTACCCAGAAGAAATCAACCGTCACTTTATTGACGTTTTGGCAGACCTGTGCTTCGCGCCCACCCTGACTGCCAGGGAGGCATTACTGGCAGAGGGGATTCCGGAATCACGCATCCTGGTTACCGGCAACACGGTCATTGATGCACTGCTGGCTGCGGTTGCTCAGGCGCACCAGTTCACAGTACCTGCCTTGCAGCAGGTCAATTTCGGCTCGCCGCACAGGACACTGCTTGTCACAGCCCATCGGCGCGAAAGTTTTGGTGGCCCGCTGGAAGGGACTTGTCTTGCCCTGCGTGACCTGCTGGTTGCCCGAGAAGAATTGCAGGTGGTCTTCCCGGTCCATCTCAACCCACGGGTACGTGGGACGGTCTGGTCCATCCTGGGCGACATAGAGAGAGCCTGGCTCGTTGATCCATTGGATTACCTCGATTTCGTCCACCTGATGAAGTGCGCCGATATCATCGTGACCGATTCGGGCGGAGTACAAGAAGAGGCACCCACTCTGGGCAAACCCGTGCTCGTCATTCGGGCGACAACCGAGCGGCCCGAAGCGGTCGCAGCGGGCACGGCTCGTCTGGTGGGGACGGCCCGCCAGGACATTGTGGCGGCAGTCTCGCAACTCCTCGACGACCCGGCCGAATACGCCCGCATGCAGCATGCCGTCAATCCTTACGGCGATGGCCATGCTGCACAGCGCATCGTGGATTCAATCTGTCATTTTTTGGGCCTGTTGGCTACCCCCCCCTCTACCTTTCCAGGCAGAGTGATGGCTGTTGCCTGCTCAGCCTGGTGATCAAGGGGTGGAACCTGGTCACTGTTCAAGACAGGATTTGGTATGGAAATGTCATGGAGGTAACACATGCCTGGCCTCTGTGGGTTTGTAGCAGCAAATGCAAATTCGCCCCTACCTGCCCTGGAACCGATGTTGGACGCCCTCCGTTATGGACGTGCAACAGTTGTGGAAAGCCACGCGGAGACCAATGCCAGGCTGGGATGCGTTCACCTGGGAACAGGCAGACAACAGACCCTATACAAGTCTCCTGAAGTGGTCGTTATGTTCTCTGGCTATCTGACTGAGCCTCCCATCCCACCGGGTGCTAATGGGGCTGATCCGTCGGCGGCAGCACGTTATATTCATAACCTGTACCTGGCCCATGGTGAAGCCATGATGGGGCAGGTGGCGGGGACCTTTGCATTTGCCCTGTGGGACCGGAGAACCCAGACGTTGCTCCTGGCCAGCGATCGCCTTGGGCTGCGTCCTATCTACTACGCAGAACACGCCGGAGTGTTTCGCTTCGCTTCAGAGGTTAAGGGGATACTGGCCGAGGCAACTTTTCCTCGCCGTCCAAATCGGGCTGCGGTGGCTGACTTTTTTTACTACTCCTATATCATGGGCGACAAGACCCTGTTCGAGGACGTTCACCTGCTTCCGCCGGCCTCCATACTTCGCTATCAAGACGGTCGCTGGGCGGTGTCCAGCTATTGGGACATTCCTTTTCCTGAACGTTATCCCCATCACTCCGACAGATGGTACGATGACTTGATTTACGACGCTATGCAGGCTGCTGTGAAGCGGATGGTATACCCTGGACTCCGCTATGGTCTTTCACTGAGTGGTGGCCTGGATTCTCGTTGGATCGCGGCCTTGCTGGCGCAGATTCAGCCCGAGAGTCTAGCAGTTACCGTGGGTATACCCGGATCAGATGATACCCCCTTCGCTGAAGAGGTGGCGGCTCGGACAGGTCTGGCCCACCAGTACTGGGAACTGTCACCCACCTTTGTTGCTGAACTCGCAGAGTCTTACGTCTATATCGTTGATGGCATGTACAACTTGATGTGTACCGAAGAATTCCCTTTGAGTGCACGCATCGGCGACTATGTAGATGTTTCTGTAGGTGGTTTTCTAGGGGACTGCCTTTTTGGGCACGAGGTCAACCCGGTTAGTGCGTGCCTGCGCAAGCGTGACGTGAAACGTTACTGGCTCTGGAGGACCAAAGGGGGTCGTCTCTCGCAGCCGCTGATGGCTGAGATCTTTGGAGAGCGCGCAGCGCAAGAGATGACAGCGATGGCAATGGACTCCTTACAGAGCAGTATCAGGGCAGCTCCCACCGATCGTGGCTTCCAGATCTCTCAGTATGTCAACATCCGGCATCGCCAACGCCGTTTCATCAACATTGCCCAGGTGGCGAAACTACCTTATGTGGATATATACCATCCTATCGCCGACGGCGAGGTGCTAGCGGCAGCACTGCAGCTTCCTCCACGGCAGTTGATACTCGAGCGTGCCTATCGCCGAGCAATGGCGACTCATTTCCCAGAATTGGCGGAGGTTCCCTGGACTTTCACTCTGACCCCACCTACCGTCTCTGTGCCGACCATAGTGTTGAAGAAAGCTGCTCAGATCACTCTGGGACGGTGGTTGAGCGGAACACCTTTGGGGACTCATCCGCTCATCCGACCTAGGCGATATTATGTCAGGTATTCTTCATGGACGCGCGGCCCCTTACGATCGTTTATTGAGAAAACGTTGCTGTCTCCTGAAGCAAATGCCACTGGTTTGTTCGATTTGGACGGCCTGCGAACAGTTGTCAGTGACCATATGGAGGGGCGAAGGGATGTCACGACGTTTCTGGGTGGAGCTCTTGCTATAGCCTTGTGGACTCGTCTCTTCTATGCACCTTCAACGCCGATCAGGCCAGATGGGCTGGATAATAGCAACTGGAAATGATCCTGAGAGTTCTCCTCAAGAAAATCTGTTCGGGGGGTCTCCCGCTCGCTGACTCGCAGATGTATGATTTGCTGGTGTTAGCGATGTCTATTTTCGCCCTGTTGGCGCGAGGATTACGTGCTGTCCCAGCTATGGCTATGTCAACCTCTTTTTCCAACGGTGGATTTGAGACTCTTCCTAGTGGAAGGCCAAACGACTGGCAATGGCCCGTCAGTGATTGGGTGTGGGATGGAACCGTTGCCCACACTGGCACTCATGCGGCCCGTATCCACCGCAGTTCTGGAGGCGAGACGGCCAGTTTATGGTCTGCCCTTGTATTCGTGCAACCTTCGACAGTGTATACGCTGACCTACTGGTTGCGGACACAGGATGCTACTTTATATCCCAGTGTCATCATCTATCAGTATACGAGTGGTGGTGCGCGAATCGGCCCTGGACTCAGCGCGTATGCCAATGTCGGGGATGGTACTACCGATTGGAGGCTTGTCACGTACCGCTTCCAGACGATGCCCGATGCAGCCACGATCAAGGTGCGGCTCTTCCTGTGGACAAGCACTACCGGTACCTTTTGGTTCGATGACTTTGGCCTCGACCATGGTGCGCCAGCGCGTTATCCCTTTCAGGCTGGTTTTCCAGTGGTTGCTTCCGGTTGGATTCTCTACTCCTCTCCCACCGTTGCGGACATTGATGGTGACGGGGACAACGAACTGCTGGTGAGTGGGGGAAGCGCTGTCCACGGCTGGGATAAGACAGGTGCCAGGTTGCCCGGCTTTCCCCTGACTACAGGGGGGGAATACATCGTCGGCCAGCCAGCGCTGGCCGATCTGGATAGGGATGGAGATCTGGAAATCGTGGCTGGCACTCAAACCCCCGTCTTTAATGGGCCAGGCCGTGTCTTTGTCTGGCATCACACCGGCATTCCCCTGGACGGTTGGCCAAAAAGCGTGGCTTGGAACACCCAGTACTCCAACAATGATTCTCGGGTCAGTTCCGTTGCGCTGGCTGACATTGACGGAGATCGCGACCTGGAGATCCTGGCCGGCACGACGAACAATGCCTCCGGTAATCCTGGATCGAATACTGCGGTGCCCAATCTATACGCCTGGCATGCCGATGGGTCCCTGGTCGCTGGAGAATGGCCTAACTGGCACACGACTTCGGGCATCTTTGGCGCGATTGCCGCCGGCGATCTAAGCGGTGATGGACTGGCCGACGTCATTGTTGGTCGTGATGCTCATTATCTTTATGCCTATGCTTTCGATGGCCACTCTTTACCTGGTTGGCCGATCCAAACATTTGTAGACGGTAATGCCGGCAATTATCGCGCGGACCCCCGTGTGGAGTATAGTGGCGGCGCTCCGACAATGGCCGATCTAGAGGCCGATGGCACGATGGAGTATATCGTGGCCGGCGCTGTGAAAGGCCCCGGCGACGAAGACGTCATTCACAACAGCGGTTTGGCGGTATTGGAACCTGATGGCATACGGCGGCCGGGATGGGAAGTGGTGGCGCTAGGTGACGGCATTCTGGCGTACGAGTATCTGCCGCGGATGGCTCCGGCAGTGGCCGACCTGGACGGCGATGGCCAACTTGAGATTATCGTCGCCACCTACGATGGCTGGATGCGGGCTTACAAGGCAGACAAAACGCTTCTGTGGGCCTTTGACTATACCCAGGATGTGCCCCTTTTCGCCAGTGAACCTGTGATTGGAGACATAGGTGGAGACAGTGCCCTGGAGATCGTCTTCGGTACGTATGTGCCGATGAAGACGGATCGTGATCGAGATGGCCCGGTGGGGGTATGGGGGCTGGAAGCCGATGGAACCGTGATACCGGGCTTTCCCCTGTCCGTCAGCACACCCGGGGTGCGGGCAGCGCCTACGCTGGCCGATTTGGACGGCGATGGAAATCTGGAGATCCTGGTTGCCGCTATAGCCGGTCAGGTCTTCGCGTGGGACACGCCGACCACCTATACCCCGGCCCGGCTGCCCTGGCCGACAGGCCGCCATGACCTGCGTCGCAGCGCGACGTATCAGCGGTTGGGGCCGGACTTTGGTTCGAGCCGCAAGTTCGCCACGCCGTTCGTGGCACGGCAAGGGGATACAGTGGCTTTCACTGTTCAAGTTGTCAGCAATATGCCGGTAACATTCACCATCTGCTTAACGGATACTGTGCCGGCAGGATTGATGTACGTTCCAGGTACACTGACGGCCACGCTAGGGGGTGTCAAAGGCACGACAGGCATGCTGCAATGGCGGGGCGTGCTCTCGGACACATTGGCAGTAACCGTCACATACGATGTTGTTGTCACGACAGCCGCAACGCGGCTCATCAGCAATACGGTCGTCATAGACACGATTACCAGCGGCCTGCTGACCCGCAGCGGGTATGTATATGCCAACGGGTTTTCGACCTATTTGCCATTGATTTTCAAGCCCTGCTGTTTCTGAACGCTGGAAGAAACGCTACAGGCATAATGAACCCTGTAGGGTTAAAGAAAAAACTAGTCCGAGGGAGAAGAGGATGCCAGGTTATCAAAGCGTAGCCATCGTATTGAAGGCGTTCAGTGCAACGCGGGGCACTCGCAGGCTGTATCGCTGGCTGGGCAATCGGGTTGGTCAAGACTGGCGGAAGAAGGAGCAGGCCCTCTTCTATCCAGAACGTGGTATATGGTTAATAGACTGCCTGGCAGAGCTTGGCCTGGCTCTTACCCCCTCTTCTCGTGTCTTGGAAGTGGGGACAGGCTGGATGCATTTCTATGCCATCTTTTTGCGCTTGTTCTCGACGCCTCAGATCACAGTGTTTGACGTCGTGGACAATCGTCAATTGTCCGCATTACAATGGAGGTTTTGCAAGATATCCGAATATCTGGCAACACATTCTTCACTGGACGAAGAGAAGATCAATGCAATCAAAGAGTTGACTCGTCGGATAGCTGCCGTCAGCACTTTCGATGAGCTATACGAGTTGCTGGGTTTCACTTATCGAATTGACCCTGTTGGCGATTTAGGCGGTTTCGAGGAAAATAGCTTCGATCTGGTCTTTAGTTTTGACGTATTGGAGCACGTACAACGCGATATCCTCGGTGATTCAATCGCTGCCTATTATCGGGTGTTAAAGCCCGGTGGGTATTCCATTCATCAAGTGGCCCTGGATGACCATATGGCCCAATACGTCAAGGGTGCTTCTCCCAAGCAATTCCTGTCATATTCTGAGTTTTCGTGGAAATTGCGCTTTGAGAACCGGCTCCAGCACATCAACCGGGTTCCCCATAGTGAATACCTGGCTCTATTTGAAAATTGTGGCTTCGAGCCGGTGCAGGTTTCAGCGTTGAGGGAGCCTGAATCTATCCAAGGCCTGTCTATCGCGAAACAATACCGGAATATGTCACTAGAGGACCTGGAAGCGACTCGCTCCTTTCTGGTACACCGGAAACCAGTCGGCAAATGAGGACAAAGAGAATGCCCAATACACCAAAGGTAGCGTACATTCTGTCCCGTTTCCCATGTCTGACTGAGACATTTATTCTGCGTGAGATGGTCCTGTTGCGCCAGTTGGGCCTGGACGTGCAAATCTTCTCGATGCTGCCGCCACTTCCAACTCCTATACACCGACAGGCCCAAGAGATGATGCCCTACGTGCACTACAGCCCATTCTTGCTTTCCAGCAAGTTGATCCTGGCACAACTCCATTTTCTCTTGCGCTCGCCTATTCGGTATGTTCGTGCATTGTTTAGAGCTGTCTGGCAGACTTACCGGGAACGTTCGGTATTGATGCGCGTACTGGCCTGGTTCCCCAAGTCTGTGTACTTCGCCAGGCAAATGCAGGATTTGAAGATTGATCACATTCATGCGCATTTTGTGTGGGTGAATGGCATTGCTGCCCAGATCGCTTCTGACTTGACCGGCATCACGTACAGTCTGCATCCGCACGCCTTTGGGTTGTTTATGCGCGACCAGGAAAGCGTGCGGAGACAACTGGAACTAGCCACCGGCATCGTCACAGTCTCCGAATACCACCGCCGATACATCGCCAGGCTATGCCCGCGCTGGTTTCCACAGGATGTCCACGTTGTACACTATGGGCTGGACCCAACAGAATTCACGCCGGCCCCTGTGCCTGCTGAAGAAGACACGGTGCGTATCATTTCGGTCGGTAGCCTGATCGAGAAGAAGGGGCATGAATATCTGATTGACGCCTGTGCCGAAATGGCTGAAAAAGAGATTCCATTTCGTTGCGCAATTGTAGGGAATGGCCCACGGCAGAGCACACTCCAGGTACGGATTGATGAGCATGGCTTGCAGGATCGTGTCTCGCTGCTCGGCGCCAAGACCCAAACAGAAGTTAAGGAACTGTACCGCCAAAGTGATATATTCGTGCTGGCCTGTGTGGTCGCCAGGAGTGGAGATCGCGATGGGATGCCCAATGTGCTGCTGGAGGCTATGGCCATGCAACTCCCGGTCGTGACTACGCCGGTTACAGGTATCCCTGAGCTTGTCCTTGATGGAGAGACCGGACTACTTGTACCGGAGCGAGACGTGCACGCGCTGACACAAGCGATCGAACGGTTAATAAACGACACGCCGCTGAGGCATAAACTGGGGCAGCAGGGGCGCCAGGCGGTATTGGCCGGATTTGACATTCATCAGACAGCCGCTCAAATGGCGGCGGTTTTTCAAAGAATCCGTGCACGCTAATCAGCGAGAAGGTGGCCATGAAAAGAGCATATAGTATAGCAATTGGATTTACCGTATATCTGCTCCTCTTGTTCCTGGTGCTCGGACGGCCGGTGGCTGCACAATTCGCCAGCGAGTATGAAACTACATTAGAGGCTATGGGCTACGAAGACGTAACAATCTCTGGCCCCAAGTCTAATACTTATTTTTATCTCAGTTTGCCGGCGGATTGGGAGATATTGGATGGTAGTTACCTCGTTTTGTACCTTGATTACCAGGTTCTCTTGTCTGAAGGAGCTGCGTATCCTTCGGCACCGTTGGACGTGTATTTTAACAATCAGCTTTTGTACACCGAGGAATTGTCCACCCCCGTAACCTGGCAACTGCGCGTAGATCTCTCTCCAGATTATTTTCGTCTGTCTGAAGACCCGCGCTCAAATTCTATACAGATATCCTTCAGAGAACCCAGTGATTGTCAATCGGGTCTGCTTAGTTCTGTGACGATTCAGAACGCGTCTATATTGCACCTGGTCTACAGAGAACGTCCGTTGCCGGTTGAGCTTGCCCTTTTCCCTAAGCCCATCTATCAGAGGTGGGCACTTGAGCCCAGCCATGTGCGCTTTGTACTGCCCGATGAATTTGATGAAACCGACATCAGTACTGCGGCGGTCATTGCGGCACGACTTGGGCAACTGACCTCTCATCGCTTGCCTATCAGTGTGACATTGGTATCTGAGCAACCTGCTTATGCATTCCCAGGAGAGCATCTGATTGTAATAGGAAGGCCGGACAAGAACCCGGTGATTGGACAATTGGAGTTGCCTGTACCGCTGGCCGAACGGCGTTTGGAGTTGCGCAGCCAGATGCCCATGACCGTCTCTCCCGGCTCTGTTTTCAGTTATACGCTATCTGTCGAGAACACAACCTCGCTTAGTCAGCAACTGGTTGTAGAAGATCGTTTTTCGCCTGCCAGTGCCAGGTTTGTGGAATGTGGAGCATCCTGTGAGCGTGCTGCCTTGGGCAAGATCCGCTGGGATGTTGGCTCGCTTGCACCAGGACAGGCGACGTCAACGACGGTGACGTTACAAGTATTGCCTGCGATTGCGCTGGATGCATTTGTAAGGCATACCGCTACCCTGTTCGATTCAGGGGGGGAAATTCTCAATGTGGATACACTCACGGCTCACATTGGTGAAAAACCAAGTAGCCGCCTGGTCGCTTCTTCGCAGCAGAAATCCACCAGATTCTTCGTCCACGGATCACAGGCTGTCTCAGAGGATGCAGGGGTGATCCAGGAAACAGTCTCTCCCTGGAGCACACGCCACGTGGTTGTGGTGGTGACCGGATTGAGCGACGAAGGATTGCTCAATGCCGCACGGGGGTTGAACCCTGGCAATCACTTTCCAGGCATATCGGGGAAGATGGCCATCGTGGAGGGCATGCACCCCTTATCGCTCTCTGTTTCTGCGCTGCCACGGGATATCACCTTTGACCTATTAGGTTACGCGAATGCAGAGTTGAATGTACTTGAACTGGTAAAAAAAGAATACTTGTTTGACTTTCCGGCAGGAATGACTTTGGGTGAGGGCTCCCATCTTGCCTTACATTTTGCTCATGGTGCGATTGTATCTACGGTCGGAGGAGGAATCAAAGTCACTTTGAACGATGTTCCTGTAGATAGCGTCTATCTCGATGGCAGCAATCTTAGCGATGCGTGGCTGCATATCCCTTTGAGCAGAATGGCTATTCGGTCCGGTTTGAACCGCATCAACATTCAGACTACTGTAGATGTCGTTGACCGGTGCATAGTGAATGTAAATAACCCCTATTGGCTTGAGATCTATGCAGATTCCTTCCTGCACTTTGAGTACCAACCGGCCCGAACGACTTTTGATCTTAGCAGATTCCCTTATCCTTTCAACGGGCCGGGAGAGATGGACAACGTTCTTTTTGCCTTGCCCGGTGATCCGAGCCTGATGGAAATTGAAGGGCTGCTGCGCATCGCATCCTTGCTGGGGAGTGGTTCGGAGGATAAAGAATTCATATTCCGGGTTACATTCGGCGGAGACCCTGCTTCAATTTCTCTGTCAGGTTCTCATATCGTAGCCATCGGTTTGCCCACGCTGAACCCGCTCATCCACGGCGCCAATGCCTATCTGCCTCAGCCTTTTGTGCCGGATAGTGACGATATCTACCAGAGTATAGATGGTCCAGTCTATGGTATCCCGCCTGGTACCGGCCTGGGGCTGGTGGAGGAACTGGTTTCGCCCTGGGACAGTGAGGAGAAGCACGCCCTGGTGGCTGCCACAGGGACGACTGAGGAAGGTGTCCACTGGGCGTTGTCTGCGCTCTCCGAACCGGCGGACGAGTTGAGGGGAAATGTGGTGCTGGCACGGGGTGACAAGGTATACAGCACGGACACACGTCCTGTCGTCGTTGAGGAAGTGTTCAGCATGACGGTGTCTCTGACCCCCACTCCAGCAGAAACACCTGTCGGAGCCGCCGTCGAAACACCAATACCGCCAGAGGTGTCAGGGCAGCTACCTCAAACGCCAACATCGCACCAGATATCTGAGCAGGCCGTGCCGGGTATCCTGCTTACAAGGGAGCACGGGGAATCCGTGAGTGTCTATTCGTCCCGACCGAAGTGGTTGTTTCTCTTGCTCATGGTCGGTGTGTTGACTGTTGTGGGTTCAATCGTTCTGGCGGTTCGAAAAGCACGCTTGTGAAGTCTTTCCCAGGGAGGCATTAACCATGAGTGACAAGCCGAACAACTCAGCGAGCACCAGGCCAGTTGCTCGCACGTCTATGGCGATTCATGCTAGTATCCAAGATATCTCGGTAGATCTTACCTGGGTAGATATGTTAAAGGGGATTGCGATTGTCGGTGTGTTTCTCGATAATAGATCGTATTATATGTACCTGATACACTGTCCCATTATGATGTTTCTAATAGGGCCACCGCTCAGAATGCCCACCGATCCAATTGTTGTCATCGCGCTTGGTGTTGTCTATCTGGTTGTTATATTCTTATTGTGCGGTTTTATCTCTCGACCTATCGAAAAGCTTAGTTCTTGGGCATATCGCAAGTACGCGGGATTTGAGGCAAGAAAGGATTGATTCTATGTCTAATCCCGTGGAAATAGCCGTCAAGGGCAAAGGGTTGTCCAATCTGCTCAAGCGTTCTCTGGCTATTGGCAGGCGCTATGGAGTTACGCCGTCCAGGATGGAGCACGCGCTGGGTAGATTTGCCCAGGTGTTGGAGGACTTTGACTGTAAGGCCACTTTCCCGCTGACCGCCTGGACGCTGGCGCGAAGCGGGGGCAGGCTGGAGAAGTATCAAGAGAGGGACATTGAATTTGCGATCCACGGTTATTACCACGTGGACTATTCTCAGCTTTCGTTGGATCAACAACTTGCGCACGCGGGCAAAGCGCGCCGGGCGTTTGATGCCCACCACCTGAGCTGCAAGGGTTTCCGCGCCCCTTATTTGCGTTATAATCAGGATACCCTCCTGGCTCTGGATAAGCTTAACTTCAGCTACGACAGCAGTCAAGCCGTGGCTTGGGACGTCGTGGATGGTTTGGAGACAGAGGCTTACCATCGCGTCCTGGACTTTTACCGTGCCAGGTCGGCTGAAGCCTATGTTTCTGTGCCCAGGTTGGTCATGGAGGATGGCCTGGTGCAGATTCCCTATAGTCTGCCGGACGATGAGGCGCTGGTGGAGCGTTTGAGGTTAAGCGGTGCGAAAACAAAGGGCGCAGTGTGGGTGGAAATATTGCGGCGTGTTCACGAACTAGGGGAGTTGTTTGTATTGGGCCTCCATCCAGAGCGGATTGCTCTTTGTGAGGAGGCGCTCCGGACCGTCTTGGCTGAGGCGCGCTCCCTGTCCCCGCCTGTGTGGATCGCCCGGCTGGATGAGATCGCCGACTGGTGGCGCGGGCGTGCTGCCGCGACGTATCAGGTAACGAGATTAGCTGCAGGTACTTTTCGGCTGACCGTGGATGGGCCTCCCGGCGTGACCGTGCTGAGTCGGCGGATCGAGGGCGAGGCGCCGACTGAGCCCTGGTTTGGGCATGATCGACGCGTGTTGGGCACCGAGCTTACATTTCGATGTGACAAATTGCCCTTTATCGGCATCTCACCCCGTAGCTCCCCTGCTCTGGTTAGTTTCTTGCAGCAGCAAGGTTACCTGATTGTGCAGGACGTTGATGTTCAAGCTTCTGAATGTGCGCTCTATCTTCAGCGGGGGGATTTCGTGATCGGAAATGAACGCGCATTGCTGAGACGGATAGAGGAAGGGACCTGGCCGTTACTACGTTTAGCTCGCTGGCCTGATGGTGCGCGGAGTGCCCTATGTATTACCGGTGATATAGATGCACTTACGCTGTGGGACTATGTACTACGTGTGTTCAGTAGCTGATCAAACTGGCCCTTACGGTATGATTGAGCCGACAAGTGTAAAGTGGGTCGCTCTTGTGAAACGGCTGGGTAGTCAGTGTGTAGTCGGTTGGCTGGAGAAAGTATGAGAATCGTTCGACAGTTGGACGAGCGTTTGTGGCGCGAGTTCGTGGATCAGCATCCCCAGGGCAACGTGTTTCACACGCCGGAGATGTTTCAGGTGTTCGCGCGTGCTGAAGGGCATCACCCTACCCTGTGGGCCGCTGTTGGCAACGATGGGCACGTATTAGCTCTCTTACTACCTGTAAATGTCACATTGTGGAACGGACTGCTGCGCCGTTTCACCACGCGAGCTGTCGTTTACGGCAGTGTGCTCTGCGCTCCTGGTGCGGAAGGACAGGAGGCATTGGCCAAGTTATTGCATACTTACAA
>Ga0307379_10003117_pt1 | contig 24159 bp, 32 predicted proteins | sample UN2MG_FD_202237 | JGI IMG/M metagenome (GOLD analysis project Ga0307379, IMG submission 202237) | Soil microbial communities from Risofladan, Vaasa, Finland - UN-2 | ecosystem: Environmental > Terrestrial > Soil > Coastal area > Acid sulfate soil | place: Finland: Risofladan, Vaasa | collected...
TGGATGGACCACCGTTGCCCATAATCATAGATTGCATGGGATCTCCTTTCCCGCAATTAGTAATTGGTCTTACTGTAAAGTCATTCCCACAAGCATCAATTGATTGCAAAAATTCAGGTGCATTTCCCATAACAATTACATCTCTAAGTAAATCGGTAATTTCTCCATTTTCAATTTTTTGTGCATACTGACATGAAATACTCCAATTGTATCTTTTCATATCAATTGAAGGTATTTTCATGTTTGAGATTAGATATCCTTCTTTGACTTCTTTTATCATTTCATCTACTTTCCAATCTCCTGTCTCTATACATGTACATGCCATTCTAATCAAAGGCACAAAACTATAGTTTGAGGCACGCATATTTCCAGTGGGTTGTCCATTAAAAATATCTGCAGTTTCTCGATTTTGCATGTGGTTTTTTAAAATTCCATTTTCAATCAAAGTTGATTTTTTGGTCTGTACTCCTTCATCATCAAAATAATACCATCCTAGACTCTCTTTGATGGTAGGATCATCAAAAACATTTAGCTGCTCTGAACCGATTTTTTCTCCAAGTTTATTTTTCCACCATGCCCCTCCTGCCCATGCCATTTCTTTCCCGAGGACTCTATCTGCTTCAGAAGGATGACCTAAAATTTCATGGGTTAACAACGAAACAAAATCTGGGTTCATAACGACAGTTGTTTTTTCTTCTCTGGCAGGTTTGGCATCGATTAGTTGAGATGCTTTTTCCGCAATTTGTTTTGCACTGTCCTGGCATTTATTGTTCCTATCAATTTGCTCCATTCCTCCCCTCCCACCTTCTGTTACGTTTACAGATTGTGTTAATCCTGATTCATGAGAAGTTGCACTCATTTCTATTACAACATCTGTAAAATTTTGTAAAATTTCAGAACCTTCGGTACTGACAAAATACTTTGAATTTATTGAATACCATGGATTTACTGATGATTTTATTATTCTCGGTTTTTCTAATATTGTTTTATCACACTCCAATCCCACCTTGATCAAATCTTCTATTTGCGGTTTTTTTAATACTGGGAAATCTATTTTTGTTTTGTTGATATTTATTGGAATTAATTTTACATGATTATTTTTTTTCTGAGAGTAATACCTTACATTTTTTATTGTCTTGTTGATAGATTCCCTTAATTCTTCAAAAGACTTGGGATTGTTAATTGAGCAAAATCCCCAAGAACCATTTTTTAATAATCTAATTCCTATTCCTTGGTCTTTTGTGTTTTTGAGATTATTTATTTCTCCATTCTCAATGAGGAGCGATTCTCTTGTCTGGGTTTCTGCTCGGACATCACAGTATTGGACTCCCGCATCTTCTACATACCGTATTGTTTTATCTGCAAGCTCTTGGAGACTTGAATCCATGAAGATTAAAGATTAGAGGATCTTCGTAAATCTTCTGTCTACTTGCTTGATATTGCAGGCATGGTAAAGTAGTACTCATCTTCAAATTCATAGTCTGTTTCTCCTTTATGCCTCAAAAACTCAAAATAAGTAGTGCTGTTGGAGTAGAATCCTTCATTTTTTTCTTGTTCTTGGTTTTTTTCCATAATGAGTGCTTTCACAAAACCCATTTTTTGAACGGTGTTAGTGATTTTTGTTCAGAGAGTTTGTTTTCTTTAAGTAGCCACTGCGGGTAATTTTGGAATATTAAAGGTAAATTTAGTTCCTTTACCTTCTTCGCTTTCAACTGATATTTCGCCTCCGTGATTATCTACTATTCCTTTACATATCGCCAAACCTAATCCACTTCCACCTCTTTCACGAGTTAGGGTGGTATCTACTTGGTAGAATTTTTTAAAGAGATCTTGTTGCTTGTCTTGTGGTATTCCAATCCCATTATCCTTTACACTAATTTTAACTCCTGTTGGTTCATCTTTCATACTTATTTCGATTATTCCTTTCTTAGGTTCAACGGCTATCATGGCATTTTTGATTAAGTTTGTCAATACCTGTCTAATTCTTTCAGAATCGTGATAAATTATAACATGTTGTGTATTTGCTTCTAATTTAATTTCATTTTTTTGAGCTTGTGGTTCTAGGGAATTTATTGATTTTTCAATACACTCTTTGATATCTGAGTCTTCCTTTTTCATTTTCAATTGACCTATCTCTAATTTTTGGACGTCAAGCAAATCTGAAATTATTCTTAAAAGTGCCTCAGAACTTGATTTGATTATTAAAAGTCTCTTTTTTTGCTCTGATGTTAATTTTCCTAAATGTTCACTTAGTAAAATATCTGAATATCCTTGAATTGGAACTAGCGGTGTTTTTAATTCGTGGGTTATCATTGCTAAAAACTCATCTTTTGCAATATCTGTTTTTTTTGCTTGCTCTTCTTTTTCTTTAATTGTATCTGACATTATGTTAAATGAATTAACTAGCTCTCCAATCTCATCTTCGGAAGTATATTTTATCTTCTCTCCATACTTGCCTTCTTTTACTCTTGAAAGGGCCTGGTTAATTGTCTTTAATGGCAAAAGTGATTGTCTAATAACTACTGGCACCAAAAAAAATGTTGCGATATCTACTGCTAATAAAATTTGAATGATTGTTTGTTGATCAGACCCTTGACCAAATATTCCTGATTTTTCGTCTTGATATAACAAAAACAAGTTAAAAGCCGCAGCTACAATTAAAATTCCAATTAAGGCGTACAATTTACTTACTATCTTCACATTTAAAAAAGATAGGCACGATGTATAAAAAGAGGAGATGTTATTTCTCGAACAAACCTGGACTCATTCTATTTCTCTTTAACGCTATGAGACCTTTTTTTAATTTATCACAGTCATATTGAAAAATCATCTTCCTCAAATATTTAACATCCAAAGGAATATTCCAAAAATAATTAATCGGCTATATTTAAGGCAATTTTTGAAACCTGTCTCTGAATCTCTTGCATCTCGTGGGATTTGTCCATGTTCATTCTCATTTGTTCAATGGATGTACAGAGAGGCTCAAATATTCCGTCTACTTTTTTTCCCGACATAATTTTCTTTAAAATAGAATCAAGATGTTTTGCAACCGTTCCGATAGTTTCTTTTCCCATCATTGGAGCTAATCCTTTGATATTATGCATATGTTTTTCAATTATACTAGAATTCTTTGAGATATCATCATCATTCTGACAAGAATCTAAAATTTCAGTTATCTCTGATAATTCTTCGTTTATCTCCTGAGTTGCAACCTTGATGAATTCATCAGACACTCCAGTTAATTCACTCATAAAACTGCTATAAACAGAAAATACTTAGTGTCATGTCAGTTGGAAACTTTTCAGACGAAAGTTGTTCAAGCTGCACACACGATATTTTGAATATGCGTTCCTGTTTTTTTAAAAGCCTAATTGATAAAACCAATTGGGATTTTAGATAGTTTTATTGTGTTATTATGATGGAAATTTATTTTTACTTTTAGACTACAAACTCCTTATTCATTAAAAATATTCTTCGTTTGACTTGTCAAAATAATTTATTAATTAATGTGAATTGACACATTAATTATTTTTAATATGATATGGTTAGATCTAATTTACGTGGCAAATATTATGATTGCAGATGATTCTGATGCAATTCGTCTTGTTTTAAATGATATTTTATCTATTGGAAATCATACTATTGTAGGTGAGGCAATAAATGGAGAAGAAGCTGTGAATTTATTTTTCAAAACATCTCCTGATTTGTTATTATTAGATTTGGCAATGCCTAAAAAAGACGGTCTTACAGTTGTAAAGGAAATCATGGAAAAAAATCCTCAATCTAAAATTATCTTAATTACTGCAAGTGATGATCAAAAAATAATTAACCAATGTTTGGAATTAGGTGCTTTATCTTGTATCTCAAAACCTTTTGATATTAACAATGTTCTAAAACAAATTACTGATTCTTTATAGCAATTTAGGATTCAAGTACACTAATTTAGGACCCAAATGATTCTAAAAATTAGATAAAGTTTTGTCAAAGATTGTTCTTGATACCAGTGTAATCATCAATGGTTTATTTTTAGCCCAAGTAGAGTCTGGAAACATTCGTAAATCTGAGATAATAATACCTCAAGCAGTAATTGATGAGTTACAATCTCAAGCCTCTCAGAAAAAAGATCAAGGATTTTTGGGGTTAAAACAAATCAAAAATCTTAAAGATTTATCAAAAAACTTTGATTTAGAAATATCCATTTCCGGCAACCATCCTTCGACTGAAGAAATCCGCATGGCTGGAAAAGGAAAAATTGATTCTATCATCAAAGACATTGCCAAAAAAAATCAAGCCACTCTTTACACTTCTGATAATGTCCAGTATTTAGTAGCCCAAACTGAAGATATTACCTCTGTATTTTTACAGCATTCATTAAAAGAAGAAGAACTGGAATTTCTAAAATATTTTGATTCTGAAACAATGAGTGTTCATCTTAAGGAAAATCGTACCCCTTTTGCAAAAAAAGGAAAACCTGGCTCTTTTATTTTATCTAAAATAAGCGATGAAATTCTTACCCGCGATGATCTGGAATTCCTATCAAAACAAATCTTAGATACTACAAAAAATTCAGAATCCAGCACTCTTGAGATTTCAAAAACTGGCGCATCTGTTGTTCAATACATTGATTACCGAATTGCAATTACTAAACCCCCTTTTTCTGAAGCCGTTGAAATTACAATAGTTCATCCTATAGTTAAATTATCGTTGGATGATTATTCAATCTCCCCAGAGTTGATGGAGCGCTTTACTGATGGAGCCGGAGGTATTGTCATTTCTGGTCCTCCAGGTTCTGGAAAAAGTACCTTGGCCTCTGGTCTTGCCAATTTTTATCACAATCAAGGAAAAATTGTCAAAACCTTTGAATCTCCACGGGATTTACAAGTTGATCCTGGAGTTACTCAATACAGTAAACTTGATGGAAGCTTTGATAATTCCGCTGATATTTTATTGCTAGTAAGACCAGACTATACTGTTTTTGATGAGGTAAGACGCCGAGAGGATTTTCATACGTTTGCAGATTTAAGACTAACAGGTGTTGGCATGGTAGGGGTAGTTCATGCAAACTCTCCACTTGATGCAATTCAGAGGTTTATTGGAAAAATTGAACTTGGTATAATTCCAAATATTCTTGATACTGTAGTTTTTGTCAAAGACGGGCAAATTGGAAAAGTGTATGATTTGGAACTTAAAGTCAAGGTCCCTACCGGAATGACTGAATCCGATTTGGCAAGACCTGTAATTGAAATTAGAAATTTTGAAAATAATGTTTTAGAGCATGAAATCTATACTTTTGGAGAAGAAAATGTCATTGTTCCTATAGGTAAAAAAACTCAGAAGGTGGGGATAGAAAAGCTTGCAGAAGATAAAATTCGAGAAACTTTCAAAAGATATGATCCCAATTCTGAGGTTGAAATTTTATCTGATAATAGAGTACGTGTATCCGTTAACAAGCAATCTATTGCGTCTATTATCGGTAGAGGTGGATCAAACATTAATGATATTGAAAAATCACTAAATATTCACATCGATATAGTGGAGCGAGACAATTCATCAAACTCTAATTCGGGAGATTTACCATTTTCCTTTTCAGAGTCTAAAACATCTCTTGCACTAACCGTGAGTAGAGAATTTACGTCAATGCATGCGGATATTTACGTTGGTGATAAATTTGTTACAACATCTAGAATTGGGAAAAAGGGCCAAATCAAAATTCCTAGGCGTTCAGACATTGCAAATACCTTGATGAGCCATGCAAATTCGCAAGATGACATCCATATTTATCTTAAAGATTTTTAAAATTTTCTAAAACTTTTGGGTTTGATTTTAGAAATGTAATGAATTTTCGTAATTGTTTAATTGTCTTAGGATTTAGGTGATGCTCAACTCCTTCGGCATCTTGATTGGCAGTTTCATATCCGATTCCAAGAATTTCAAAAAATTCTAATACTATTCCATGCTTTTGACGCACGGTCTCGGCTAATTGAATTCCTTTTTTAGTTAAATTGATTCCATGATATTTTTCATACTCTAAAAATCCATTCTCGTCTAGCCTTTGTAGCATTTTAGTAACACTTGGGGCACTTACATGCATGTATCTTGAAATATCTAATGTAGTGGCATATCCTTTAAGGTCTACTAGCTCTGAAATAATTTCCAAATAATCCTCCATTCTAGTGCTGAAATTAGTTCTGTCTAATTGATGAGCGGCCTTAATTGACTCTAACCGCTTAGATTTTTTTTCCAACAGATTTTTTTCCTGCCTTTCTTTTATAATTAGACTCCTTTTTTATGATATCTAGCTATTTGAAATTGACTTGCAGGTATCGAGGTTTGATCTTTGAATCTTATCTAATTTTTCCTAAATGAATCTATTGTATGGTAGACCATCTAAAGGCTCGACTAGAAAAATTGCGTAAAATTCATGATACCACTCATAGAAGAGCCAGCCTATACTCTGATGTCGCCAAAATCCATCACGGTTCTGCCTCAAAATCCCTAGGATGTCTGCAAAAGGCCTCAGCACCTGGAAAAAAACTTCAAAAAGTTGGATTTCTAATGATTTGGATACCTGAACCAACTGGGATAACTTGTGCCATTGGTGGTCCTTTGATCCTTGCTGGTAGATTTCTTGATAAGAAATACAATGGTTCCACAATTCATGATATCGGTCATGAGACCAAAAACACATTATCTTCATTAAGTGATTTTAAAAAATCAATACTCTAAGGTTTTTTGCAAAATTTGTCAAAATAATATTGGTATAGGAAATTGAGTCTGGAATTCAGAATATTTTTTCATGGTCTTTGAACTTTTGTTAACCTCCTAGTAGTTGAAATTCTAAGGGATAGAATTTGTTGAATACTAGTACGTGTATTGAATATTGTGTCTGAAGAGAAAAATGAAATTGAAGAACTAATTGAAAATATGATTTCAGGGGGTACTGATTTAGTTGATCATCTCAAAGGAGTATTGCCTGAATCATTAGCTGAAACTCTAGCAATGTTTCACGAGTCAAATGTGGCAAATCTTAACAAAATAAAGGAATTTGTTAAAACAAAATAATGAATTAAATTTCCTTTTTGCCAACAAGATTAATTCATTTGTTTCACGAAATAATTAATAGTATTTGGAAATAATCATGAATGTCAAAAACATTAACCATTTTTGTACTCTAGGTATTATTTTACAATTATGATTCTCTGTTAGGGTTTTTTTAAATATCGAATTCTATTTTATTATTTATTGATAATTCGTTATCTTGTGGTCTTTGTAATTATCACCTTTTTTTTGATTGGTGTGAATTTTAGTTTTGCCGGAATGCCTGTAAACAACACAGTTAGTCCACAAGTTATTCCTTGTGTAGTTCCTTTATCTGGTAATTGGATTGTAACCTCTAATTGCACTTTAATGAATAGTGGCATTGCACATGGAAACGTTTGGATTCAAAATAATTCCGTTTTAACCATTCCAGATCAGGTTACCCTTGAGGTGGATTTTGAAAATAATAATTTGACAGCGTTTTCTGGCAGTGGGTTGCTAATTCAATCAGGCGGTGCCTTAAAACAACAAGAATCCCCAATGGGTGAATTTAATGACTGTAGTTCTGGATGGAATGTAACTGGATATTATATCCCGTTAGAGGCCGATTACGATGGTAGTTTTGTAACGATCATCATTGATGGAGAATCAAGAGATTTTAGACAATATTTTGTTAATTCTATAAAGTTAGAAAGTTGGGGAAAGACGCTCTCTGGTGATTATCTTGGCTGGTATAGTAACTCTTTTCACCTAAACAACAACGCTGTGGATGTAGAGGGCAATCCGCTTGTTGTAGGTATTGTGGCAGTAGACACTACAATAGTTGATCCTAATTCCAACTTGATAATTCCAACTCTACCTGACCCTTGGAATGAATTGGTTTTTCTTTCTTCAGATGTGGGATCTGGAGTAACTCAAAAACATATTGATGTGTTTACAGGGATAGGAATTACAGCTGAACAAGAAACATTTCGAATAACTAGTAGTGGAAATACCGTTTGTCAATAAATATCACTTTCAAATACTATATGGATAATTTCAATGGTTGCTGGACTTGTAGGTGCTAGAGTAATCTTGGTAAAGTTTAGAGCAAATAGATATTAGATTTTCTTTTAATTTAGAAAATATATTATCAACCCAATAGCTATTGCGGTTCCGATGCCGATAATTTGAATACTTATTTTATTTTTAGTAGTTAAAATTTTCATTTTTTAATAAAACATGTTTATTGTAATAAAGATACAAAAACTGACTTTCGTTATATAGTAGAAAGTAGGTAAAATCCGTTCCTAAGGGGAGGGGGATACTATTTTTACTGATAGTCGATAAACTCGTTAACACTTCTTATTGTGAGGGAGTCAATTACATTTTTCTCTAATTAGTACAGTACATTTAATTTTTCAAATATCTTTGATAAAATATTGAAAAAGACCATTATTATCATTGCAGCTGTGGTTATTGCAATAATTATAATTATTTTTGCGTTATTTGCATATTCCTATTCTCAAATCCAAGTTTCTCTAAATGAGGTTTCATCAGTTAGTGTAGAATTGGAAAATTTGTCCTTGACTGATCTTATTAAATTGGGTATTGATGCTTTATCTGGAAATTGGATTGAAGCTGCAATAGGAGTAATTGCAGGAATTAATCTCGAATTAGTTTTTGGATTAAGCAATCATGGTCTGCTTCCAGTCTACATCCCTGAATTGTCATACGACTTGTCTCTTAACGGGGTTTTAATTGGAACCGGTAATAGTACATTAAATACAACAATAGGTCCTGGAGAAACCAAAGAAATTCCAATCTTACAAATTATTCAAAAAGATAATCTTAACCCTGCAATAGAGTCTATCATTAATACTAAAGGCATAGTTGATATTGGTGTAAGTGGAACTGCTTATTTTGAGATATGGGGTCGTAGTATTCCTATACCTTTTGAATCTATCCAGCAAATATCCCTTGTTGATGAAATTCAAAAGCAATTAGATAAACAAATCTAAAATCCACTTGCAATTGAATAGATGGTTGTCTGTTTGAAATAAAACAGATGTGAAGATAAATTCCAATAAGAATACATTTCATTATGCATGAACAAAAAATAAATAAATCTGAAAATGCTAATTTTGAATCAAATACGTGTAGCCCTAATTGCTGGTGTAAAATAAAGTAAAAAATAATACCAATCCTTTGTATTATTTTTTAAATACTTACGTATTCTTATTAACAAAATAATGATACATTTTACATGGCAAAATGTGTAAACTGTAATGAAGACTATACTTCAGAAGAGTCTGGGTTTTGCTCCAAGGATTGTGCCTATAAACATGTAGGAGAATTATTCTTACACTAAATAATTTGTCTTAAAAATTAGTCTGTTTTTTGGGTTATAATCTTCAAAATCAGCACGTTTGATCACTATTTTCACATTGATCAAGATATTTTAAAAGCTAGTTTTCATTAAATTCTGTGACAACGAGGGCAAAAGCACTAATTCCCATCACAATAGCTGCAATAATAATTGGAATTGTAGGGATTCTCTCTATTCCAAGCGATAGTAAACTAGAATCAGTAGAATTTCCTCGAGGCACAATCAAAATTGATGATACGGTAATTGAGGTGCAGGTTGCAGATACTGAGCCAAGACGAATAAGGGGTTTAATGTTTCAAGATGAATTGCCGTATGACCAAGGAATGATTTTTGCTTTCAAAGAATCAGGTGTTTACTCTTTATGGATGCTAAATATGCAGTTTTCACTAGACATGATATGGTTTGACCAAGAAGGAACCATTGTACACATTGAGAAAAATATTCCCCCTTGCAAGACTCCTACTGAAATAATGGCATGTCAAAGTATTGTCCCAAGTGGTGAGGCTATGTATATTTTGGAGGTAACTTCGGGATTTATTGACAAGTTTAACATTACCATGGATTCCAAGCTTGACTTAATTTCAATTTAATGTTGGAAAACCTTATCATAGAAAGATAGACTAGGAAAAAAATGAATAAAAAATTTCTACTTCCTATTATTTCTTTAGTAGTAGTAATTGCAGTTATTCTTGTAGTTTTTCAGTTTTCTAATTCTGAAATACTTGAATATGATTCAATACCTATTTCATATGTTGAGACAAACAAGGATATTAAAACTCAACTGGACATCCATGACATTTCAATGTCCTCTGCTTTGAAGCTAAATGGATCGTCCATTGAAAAATACTGCACATTTTTTTCAGATACATCTGTACAAAATGAAATAGAGTACTGTACATCCACAGAACTTTTAGATTCAGGTGGTCATTACTTGGGAAATATTCACATGGTAGGTGTTACGGATTCTCCAAAGTATGTTATCGGTGTAATCCAAGTTGACCCAATTATTTCTCAATTAGATGAGATTAAAATTATCTATCAAACAATAATAAAATCTACTGTTTGCTCCTGTTGGGAAGATGAAAAACCAGGTGGTTTTGAAACCGTTTCTGATTGGATTGATGCTGCAAATACTCATCATTTGGAGGCCAAAAAAACTACAAGTAAATCAGAGATTAAAGGGTTGGCTCAAAAAGATCTTTTGTTAGAGATTACTACCAATAGTGAAGGATATCTCTGGAAATTTATCGCTTCAAATTAGTTTCAAAAACATTAAAGCCTGATTTCAGTTAATCCTCTATTTTTTTACATTTGGGGGTTGTAACTTGTGTATAAAATTCCATCAAAATCATGTTCCACATTTGATGGATTTTTTAATTTTATTTTTTAAAGCAAACACACCCACAATCAAACATTCCTGCTTTTCCCATACATTGATCATGGTGTTCGTTTGTACACTTGTTACAAATAATCATGAATTATCGGTATTCCTAACGTGAGTTTTTTCATGAGTAAGCACTTTTCCAAAGGTGTCGGAATACCCTTCCCAATGAAAATTACATTTTTTACAATTATACTTCATTCGGGTTTATCCTCTATTTTCTTTTTTTCAAATTCTTCAGATGCATTTACATCCTCAAGACTTCTGGTTTTCATTAAACCAAATTTTATTTTGGCAATTATTTTATTAAACATAGTTCAATTGAACCTCCTTCTGATATATACTGGCTTAATTGGCTGATTTTTCCTAAAAATAAAGTTCTGATTCATGGTTTTAGACTTATACATTCGTTTATAGGACAAGTTAACAGTCCTAGAACGGAATGATTTTTTGGAATTCAATTCAAATTAGAGCCATAAAGACTCAAGTCTTTCTGGGCGTTATTCATGAATGATTTTACAATTAACTTTGATTATGATAAATTGTCGCAGAATGAAAATAATTTCTTAGAAATTAAAAAAATGGATTATTGTGGAAAATAGATGTCCTCTGAAATAATTGAATCATTGAATGACTGTTTGAATAAAACAATTACCATTAAACTCCGAGATAAAAAAACCGTTGAAGGAAAGTTACAGGATTTTGATCAAGGAATGAATCTTGTTCTTGTCGAATCGAAAGATATCACAAGTGATGATATAATAATTCTTGATAAGATAATTGTACGGGGTGACAATATAGTATTGGTGTCACTTCCTGACAAATCCCCCTCGTTTGACCTAAAGGAAAATGCCTCAAACTAAACCTCTGATCAGCATTGTAAATGTAGTTGCATCTGCTACAATTAATCAAAAACTTGATTTGAAAGATATCACAAAAAAGTTTCCAGAAGTAGAATGGAATCCAGAATTATTTCCCGGAGCTGTTTTTAGATTAAAAAACCCAAAGACTGCAACGCTACTTTTTAGTACTGGAAAAATGGTATGTACTGGCTCTAAATCAGAAGAAATGGCAAGAGATGCAGTAAAAAAAGTTGTTCAAGAATTAAGAAAGGGAAAAATCAAGATTAAAAATGAGGCCATAGTGACAATTCAAAACATTGTCTCATCGATTAATCTTGGTGGCAAAGTTTACTTGGAGCAAGCTGCTCGAACCCTGCCTAGAAGTATGTATGAGCCAGAGCAATTCCCTGGATTAATTCATCGAATGGTAGATCCCAAAACTGTTATTCTGGTTTTCTCATCAGGAAAACTTGTTTGTGCAGGTGCAAAAAATGAAGCAGATGTTCATCGCTCAGTACACAATCTCCATAATGTGCTTGAAGAAAAAAATCTAATGAATTACGGCTAGTTTTTAACATACAACAAGATTCTCTGATTGACGTTTACAATGATTGATCAATTATGGCTCATTCCTTTAGGATTTGTAGCAGGAGTTTTAGGCTCTATGATTGGACTTGGGGGTGGAATTATCGTAGTTCCGGTTTTAACATTTTTTGGTTTTTCTCCAACCCTTGCTGCTAGCAATAGTCTTTTTGCCGCCTTTAGTAATTCAGTAGCATCCACTATATCTTATTCTAGGCAAAAGCGGATTGAATATTCACTTGCATTAAAACTTGGCCTGCTTACTATTCCTGGGACTGTTTTAGGAGCTTACATATCAAGTGATGTAACCCCTGAAATTTTTAAAATCTTATTCGGATTTGTATTGATTGCCTCATCTGCATACATTTTTTTAAGAAAAAAAATTGAGGGCAAAGAAAAGAATCTAACAAAACAGATGATGATATTTGCAGCAGGTGCAAGTTTTTTTGCGGGAATAATTTCTGCGTTTTTTGGAATAGGTGGTGGAATAATTTTTGTCCCACTAATGATAGTTGGAATGGGAATCGCAATGAAAAAAGCAGCTCCCACCTCTCAGTTAATTTTGTTATTTGCATCCTTGTCAGGAGTCATCGTTCACACTATGTTGGGACATTCTGATTTTCTCCAAGGTGGATTGTTATCTGTTGGATCATTTGCTGGCGGTTTACTTGGAGCAAGATTATCAGTTGATATTAAAGAAAGATTTTTACAAATTCTGGTATCTGTTGTAATTATTGGAGCTGCCATCAAAATGTTCTTTGATTCCCTCAGTGGAAATTTGAATTTACTTAATAATTAAAAAATCTCAAAATCCGATTAATTTTAGGTTCAAAATCTCATAATTTTTCCATTTTTTTGGAATCATGTTTTGGTATTTGTTTAATTATCTAGCATTATGGATGAGAAATTGAATTTTTATTTTATCTTGGGGGTTCTTTTTTAATTCTATACAAATTTTTCTTAGAGACTAAGACTATTTCTCCTTCTTGATTTGAACCTTCAAAGTCTATTGAAATCTTTCCATAATACTCATCAATGTCTTCTTTTCCAGAAACGGTATATTGAATTTTTAAGACTTCATCTGTGTGAAGGGGCTTGAGGAACCTCGTGCTTCTATTTTCCCATTCAGGATCACCATCTGTTCCGATTAGAATTATATGGTTCCCATGAATTTGATTTAGTCTTGTAAATTCTCCTTCCATTCTAGATAATGCGGCTCGACCTGAAACTAGTTTTAGTTTTTTACTTCCATAATCTTCCAAGAATGCATTTTTTACTCGAGAGAAATTAAAGTAATCATTTAGCTCTTTTTCTGAAATGCTGCAAGTAGAAAAAAATTGGTCCCCTACTCTAAAGTCTGAAAATTTTTTCATCTTTATCTTGATTCATCAACACAAAATGTAACTTCTGATGATGAAGCTGCACTGTCTGATACTAGAAAATTTAATGCTTGAGCAATGTTTTCATTGTTTGGTTCAGCACCTGTAACTGATCCTGGAAATACTGAAAATATTCTAATCTTTGATTTGAGGACATCGCTGAGCTCTTGATTCACGGTGGTTGTAAATGGTCTTAGTGCTCCCCGAAATACTTCAATTTGGGCTCTTTGAGTCCCTGAAACTTTTCTTCCTGATGGTAAATCCGGACCTATTATCATCATTGCACCAGTTGCATCTTTGTAAAGACGTGGATCTTTTGCACCCCCTGGGACAAAGTGTTCTAATGCTCTTTGGGCAACAGTTGCTGGCGTTGTGATGAATTTTTCAACCAACTCTTGCCATCCTGCACTTGATAGTTCTGTTAATTTTGAGATTTCAGGTAATTTGCCAGTAACATGAACTACTGCTAGAATATCGCCCAAGTTGGTGTTGGCTGTGTTTAGCCACTTTGCAACCTCATCAGAATTTTTGATGTTTACCACATGAGAGTGAAACGCGTTGCTTATGGTCTCTTGGATGTCTTTAGGTGTGGCCTCTGAGATAAAGCAGGCGACTTTGCCTCCATTTTTCACAACATGCTGGGCCAAATACTGGACTCTATCTGAATCTGTCTTGTCGGTAGCATCAATAGTAAATACAATTGATTTTCCGGTAAAGTCTGGCTGGTGTACACCTGGAGTGGTGGTTCCAATGTATGGCTTTACAGGATAAAATACTCTGTCTCCTGGAATTACCTTGCCGTTGATAATTTTTGCAATCTCATCATCACACAAATTGAGAACTGATTCTGATACTTGTGATTGAGACAAGAACTCTTTGTTTGCAATCATGTGCGATGTATTGCTTTGAACTTTTTCTGCAATGCTTTGAATCTTGTTTAAGAGATTAGTTAGAGTCTCAGTTAGTTTTTGCACCTCTATACCGTTTTCTTGTGATAATTTCTGAGCCGCATTTGTAATTCCTTGCTTTACAGTGTTTTCATCTTCTCCAAGTAATGGTAATAGTTCTTTGTTTGCAGCATCAACTTGTACCGGAGTCAAGTCTTCAAATCCACTCACTCTCATAAACTCAGAAGCTGCTTTTGGATACACCGTCTTGTAAATCCTATCTGAGTGTACGGGGCCAGGATTTGTTGCAATAGATATGATTCCCTTGTCAGTTAGCTCCCACGACATTAGTTCTGCCAATCTATTCTTTGCTCCTTGTGCTGCAGTGTATGGAGTTCTAAATCGGTATGGTCTTTGCTCTAGTGGTCTCTCTTCTGTAAAGAAAGTAGATATTGTAATTATTTTTCCACCTTCGTTCATTACTTTTAGTGATTGCACTGAACCCCAAAATGTTCCAGTCAAGTGAATTGCAACTGTACTTTTAAAATCATCTAGTGGTGCATTTGCAAAACAAGTAACAGGACCTGAAACTCCTGCGTTATTTATTATATAGTCTATTTTTTTATTTTCATTTTTTAAAGTATCAAACATGCTAGTCATTGCATGCTCATCTGCAACATCAACACCTGAGAAGATTGTGACATTGGCCCCGCTGTTTAATTCAGAGATTATTCCTTCAAGCATTTTTGAGGTCTCATCTAATGGCTCGCGTCTTCTGCCCAGAATTATTACACTTGCGCCGTTTTCAACAAATTTTTTGGCAATTGCCTGGCCTATTCCAGTACCGCTTCCTGTGATTAATGCTGTTTTACCTTGAAATTTTAACATCGATAACAGACCAGCCTCAAAGTATTATTTAATTTGATTGTTAGTGATATTCATTTTACAATTACCTTCAGGTTGTATTGTAGAATTTACCTCAAAATTGAATTTTAATATTTTTAACATGCCTACTAATTGTGTTCCAATAATAACAGAAATTCAAAGGGCGATCTAAATGGGAAAATAATATCGCCTATCTCATTTCCTCAAGATATTCGGTCTATTTTTACTAAACCCTTAATTTCTTTTGAAAGATAACTAGATCTATGAACACTGCACCTTATTGGAATAAAAAAACTTGCATTGATTGCAGGAGGATAAAATGCCAAAAAGGATGTTTATGTGATTGTCATCAATTACGAGATAGGTCTTACTAAATCCATTAACTGTGAGTGTTTAGGAAAAAATTTACACTAAAAAACATATTATATTTTTGAAGTTTTCTTGATATCTTTATTTGTGAGTAAAATTCTAGATTTTTTATGCATGATACGGAGTCTGATACCTTTGTTTACAAAACATGGCCTGAGAAATTTAGGGATATGTTATCTGAAATTGGGGTAGAATCAGAAGCAAAAGATATTGCAACAGATGATTTGGAGAGTGGAGATTTTTACAGTAGATATTTTTCTCAAACCCCCAGAATGGTTACTAACAAAGGGTGTCTTGAAATTAAAAATTCTAACATTGACGTAGTTCAAATTATTCAAAAGGGATAAAGATGCAAGATCCAAATCCACTTCCATGGGGTGCAGAGGATAAATTCCAAGCACACTTTATTGTTCGAAAAGATGCAGGAAGAGCTTCCTCTAATTATACTGCTAGAACAAAACTTACAACACAAGGTCATTTTGGAGCAAAGAAAATAGTCAAAGTAGACTGGGATGGTGTTGGCAGTTTAACAAAACTTCTCAACGAGGATTCTGAGCTAAATGATATGATTGCAAAACAAACTTTGCAGGATGCAACCATCTATGTAGAGCCAACTGAAGGTGCAATTAGAATCAGAAATAAATGGAAAAATCACATAGACTTTGGAATATCTGAAGAACTCTTTTGGATTTATGACCGTATTGCAGGTCACATAAAGAAAGTTTAGGCTTTCCACCAGTCAAGTGCTAAAAAATCTACTTTATCTTTTCCTTTAGGTATTGCCAAAATGAATTGCTTTCTTACGGTGGTAGCCAGTCTCCCTGCTAAAACGATTGCAGTCGATGAAATAGTATCACTTCTGTTATACACTTGAATCAAAAAAGGAGCATGATCAATTCCTGGTCCCTTTTCGTAAACTGCAAAATCACAACCAAACTTTAGTCCCGGATTTATGATGTAACCTTTATCTCGAAAATTTTTGTAGACTAGATATTTTTTATCAAAGTCATGGTATTCTTTTTTACAAATCTCCACCATGTCATGTGTTGTAATTTTTTTCTTTTCTTTGTAAATCGTAATTTTTTTTGTCTCAAGCAAGTACAATCCTTCCATTAAATCTAAAATTAACGGAACATCTATTTCATCAAATTTTGGTTTTGGAATTCCAATAGGTTTTCCGTAATATCCACTGCTGAAAAGCTTACGAGAATCCTCTATATTCCAAACAATCAATCTGTTTTCTACAAGCTCACACTTCATCAAATCTAAAATAGAATCTTCGTATATGAATTGTATATTCTGAAAATCAATGATTAATGAATAAAAATATGAAAAAGGGTGTGTTATAGGCTTAGAGCTAACAGTATGAATGAATCCGATACTCTTTGGCATTTGTCAGCCATCTCTTCAATTCCTTCAATTACGTCTTTCAACAGCAAGAGTTCTGAGATGTTTGTAACTCCAGCTAGTAGCTTCATTGTGGCTTGCCTGTATTTGAGATCAATTTCTCGCTCAATTGTCTGAGTCTCTTGTGCTAACTCAATTGCATTTGCAGTATTTGTACTAAGGCTTCTGATAATCTCGTTTAGCTTATAGACTTGGTCTACTACTAACTCGATTAACTTTGTAATGTCTTCATCTAATTTTGAACTCTTTAGAGTTGATGCCTTTACATTTGATAACTTGAATGAAATTCCTGTAATGTAACCTGCAATTTCATCCATAGTGTATGCAGTGTTTAGGAGATTTTCTCTGTTCATGATTAATCCTCCAACATCAGCTACTTCTCGAGTTATTTTTCGCCTTAGGTTTTCAACTTCTTCTTCGATAGTTGAGATTTGCGTTAACGCATTTTTTATTCCAGTTTTGTCTTTTTTCATCATTAGTTCTGGTATTGATGCCAGTTCTCTTGATGCATTTAGAATTCTGTTAATTTCGTCTTGCAAAACTGCAATAGCCTTTCTTTTAGCTTGAACTTCAAGTTCTCCGCTATACATTTCAAATTGATATCGTAGCCTAGGTAATTTAAATCCTCGATGATTTTTGGGGTTTCTAGTGCTTAATTTACATTAAATTTTTATCATGAGCTATTTTTTTCTGTCCTTTATACAGACTAATTACTTCCTCATTAGTTGATGCATCTTCTGCAAATTTCTCCACTCTGATTTTACCTGTAAACTTTGGGAATCGTAATGCGAGCCCTGCTCCTTTTCTAATTTCATCCATTGCGGCTTTGTGAATTGGACTCAAGGTAATTTCAGTTGCTACAATCTCAATTACGAGTTCTGGTTCAAACCATACATCTGCTTCCATTTCACTTGTGATCCTTGGATTTTTCTTTATTGTTACTTTGGATGATAATATCTGATAAAGTTGATCCAAATACTCGTCGGTAAATCCTGTCCCTACTTTACATATACTAGTAAAAGTATCTGTATCCTCATCGTAAGAAGCTAAAAGTAACGTTCCGTACAATCCTGTCCTTCTCCCTTTTCCAAAAAATGCACCAATTACAACAAGATCTAAACTATCTCCAAGTTCATTTCTATATTCTCGTTTTAGCTTTAACCAATAGCTTCCTCTTGAACCTGCTTGATATGGCTTGTCAAGCATTTTAAGCATCACTCCTTCACATCCAGAGTTTATGCTATTTTCAAGAAAATCTTCTAACTCATTTTCAGATTTTATTATTGTCATTGGAACATGTTTTGAATATTCATCTTCTTTTACAGTTTTTTCTAATAACTTTCTTCTTTCTTGATATTCTAGTTCTAAACAACTTTTACCATTGCAAAATAGAATATCAAAAAAATTCACTGTGATTGGATACTGAGAAACTGCTTTCTCAATCTTGTATTTTCTTCTCCTGTGCATTAGCTCTTGAAATGGTAAAAATTCTCCAGTGTTTTCATTTATTGCAACAGCTTCTGCTTCTAGTATCACTTGATCATCTAAAACTGATTTTGGGATTTTTTCAATTATGTCTGGATAATATTCTGATATATTTTCCAAACTTCTTGAAAACAAAACAACTTTTTCCCCTTTTACATGAATTTGCACTCGTTCCCCATCTAACTTGTATTCTGCGGCAAATTCATTTTCCATCTTTTCTATGGCTTCTTCTTCACTCTTTACACGGTCTGCAAGCATTGGTCTGATAGGATTGAATAATGTAATTTCAAAATCTTCAACTCCTTTAAGTCCTTTATTTGCAACAGTTTCTGCAACCTTTCCCAAGTCACTTGATACGTTATATGCGTGCTCTAACGCTTTTCTGTTTTCTTTACCTCCTGTGTATGCAATGGCCAATGCATCCATTACGGTATTCTCTGCAACTCCTAAACGCATAGTTCCAAGTAGAATCTTTAGAATGAAACTTGCCTCAACGGGGGTTGCATCATTTAGAAGGCTAGAGATATATTTGATTTTCATGTCTTGTGAGCGAGACCCTTCTAATCTTGCAATCTTAAATAATGTCTCGTAAACACGTTCTACTGTAATATTCTCTACAAGAAAAGTGGTCTGAGTTTTTTGTTCCAATATTATAGTTCCAGCTTGCCCAAGGTCGCCTGTTTTTCGGTATTCCTCTTCAATCTTTTTTATTGTCAATCCTGATGATTTTGAAATTGCCCTTATTGCAAGTTTTTCAGCTACTCCGAGCTCTATTCCCTCAAAGTCAGGCCGAAGTTTGCCTTGCAAAAGATAAACAATCTTTGAAATAACATCTTGTGGAGTATTTTCAAATAATTCAACTAAATGCTGTGTAAGCTCTAGTCTTTTTGAAGTGGACTCCATTTTATTTAGCGACTCAGATAAGGTGGAGAACTTCACTCTATTTTTTGCAATGATCCCGCATAAAAGTTTGAATCTAAACTATAGTAGACCTGGACCGGCAGAATGACTAGGAGGGGCACCTTCATAATGAATCAAAGCGAAGAGTTGGGATTTTTCATTTTTATTTAGATGACTAGTTATTTGGATATCTATCACCTTGACCTCTTTGATAAAGTTATTAATTGATTTTTCAACAACATGTTCAACACCGCTGAAGATCCTTACTGGCACAACAATTGATTTGTTTTGACATAATTATTTGTTGTCAGTTCTAAATGTATTTGAAGATGGTTGGTTTTTCTTGTTTTCCTTGATTTGACACCAGGGCAAAGTTACAAAGTGGATAGGTTTTTTTGTATTCCTTCATAAAACTCCATGCCACATCGTGAGTTTTAAATTCAGTCCGAATTCCATCAATTTGGCTCTTCTGTCCATATACATCAAATACTATGACGTCATATTTTTTTGGTCTGTTATGGGGTCTTGCCTTTAGTAGCCATGCAACTGCAAATAAACAAACTGAGCCTAATATTACAACTTCACCGGCATTTCTAAAAAAATTGATCAAAACATTTGGAATGGTTTGACTAAATAATCCAACTACGATATTTGAAAATCCAATTATTGCTACGGCTGTAAATGCGTATGTTTTCCAATCAAAGATCATCAAAACCTTGTGCATTAGATGTTATAGTTTATTTGGTATTTTGATTTAACTATTTCCCAAAAATTATCCTGCTCACTACTTGACTTTTTTTAATCCGGATCTTCGTAATTTTCTCTCTTTTTTGCACCTGAGATATTTTCTGTTAGTGGTTTCATCTTAGTTTGGAGTATACTCATCCTTGCCTTGTAGCCCTCTGCATATTCTAATTCTGATGGAACTAGAGTTGCTGGATGAACAAACCCTTGACTTCTCATTGCAAGTGCTTTTTTAGTTGCTATCTCTCGTATGTAGTCCCAATCTGGAGTTGAGAATCCATCAAATGGTCCTACAAACTTTCCATTATGCATACTAAAAACTAGAGATTCAACGATTGGAATACAAAAATTAATTGAAGCTGCAGAGTTTAATTTTACTGGCATTAGTGGCATGTGATGACTTCCACGAGTGTTCCCTGCTACATAGTGTGGATTATTAAAAACGCTTCCCACTTCTTCAGTTGCTGGAAAGTTCTTTTGAGTTCTAACCAGACAAATGGGATCATCTTTACCGACATAAGTTCCTGCAATGTTGTGCAGTCTATCTGTTGATGATGCAACGATTGGTTCTCCTTCTTTTGTAGTAACTGTTGATACTACATATCGTCCAGGATACATTAAAGCAGCTTCAATCAATGGTTTGTCTTCCCATAATGATAATTTGGCAATCTGTGCTTGCTCTACATCCATTATATTCATATTAACTCCCCTTGCAAGTGACTCGTTTACAATAAGACCTGTATTGCTTAATGCGTCTACAAACATTCGATAAAATGGATAATTAAATGCCCCTGGCTCTGTTTTGTCAGCTGCATAAACTGTAAATGCTTCATTTGGTCTTTCTTCGAACTCCATCTCGGCTACACCTGGACCCATTCCTTTTACGTTACCTGAAAATGAATCCTTTAAGAGATCTTGGCCTGCACCATACAATCCCTCTTCTCGGGCAACTTTAGTACCTGCCATAAATGCATCCCATGCAAGTTTGTGAACTTCGTTATTGTCTACTCCATGAGTGTGCGACATTACAATGTGCACATCATCTCCACAATAACCGATATAATGATCAATTAGTAAATCCCCTGAATCTTTTATGGTCTTTTTTACGGCGTCGATTAACCCGTCGCTTGGTCTAGTGTGCCCTCCAATTCCTCCAACATCTGCTTTGATTACTGACACTGTAATTTTCATATTTGTTGTAAATAACACCTCGATTTATGTGTGTTTTTTAAAATTTTTTGATCCTTAAAATATTACACAAACTATTATTTTTTTTAAAAATTCATAACAGTAATAAATCCCTTTGAATACGAACCCTACATGGCAACTAAACCACACTTGAACATGATTGTCACAGGTCATATTGATAATGGGAAATCCACGACAATGGGTCATTTCTTGATGGATCTAGGAGTCGTGGATGAGCGAACTATTGCATCACATGCAGCCGAATCCGAGAAGACCGGAAAAGGTGATACTTTCAAGTACGCATGGGTTATGGATAATATTAAAGATGAGCGAGAAAGAGGAATTACTATCGATCTTGCATTTCAAAAGTTTGAATCAGCGAAATTCTTTTTTACATTAATTGATGCACCTGGACACCGAGACTTTATCAAAAACATGATTACTGGTGCCTCTGAGGCAGATGCTGCGATCTTGGTGCTTTCTGCCAAAGAAGGTGAAACCGATACTGCGATTGCACCTGGTGGTCAAGCAAGAGAACACGCATTTTTACTGAAGACCTTGGGTGTGGGCCAACTAATTATTGCCATCAATAAAATGGATGCTGTCGATTATAAAGAAGAGGGATTCCTTGCAGCTAAAGCTAAAGGTGAAAAATTAGTACAATCTGTAGGTTACAAGTTAGATAAAGTAGCAATTATTCCAGTTTCAGGCTGGAAAGGGGACAATCTAGTTAAAAGATCTGAAAACATGGACTGGTACAAAGGCAAGACGTTACTTGAAGCATTTGATGACTTCACTGTAGTTGAAAAACCAGTGGGTAAACCCCTCCGCGTTCCAATTCAAGATGTTTATACTATTACTGGTGTTGGAACTGTACCTGTAGGACGAGTTGAAACTGGAATTATGAAGGCAGGGCAAAAAATCATCGTAATGCCATCTGGTGCTCTTGGTGAAATCAAATCTATAGAAACTCACCATACAGAAATGCCAACAGCAGAAGCTGGTGATAACATTGGTTTTAACCTAAGAGGTATCGAAAAGAAAGATATCAAAAGAGGCGATGTTCTTGGAACCCCTGATTCACCACCAACTGTTGCAAAGGAATTCAAAGCACAAATCATCGTAATTCACCATCCAACAGCAATTGCACCTGGATATACTCCTGTAATGCACTGTCACACCGCACAAGTAGCAGCTACAGTTACAGAGTTTCTACAAAAAATAAATCCAGCAACTGGGGCAGTTGATGAGGAGAATCCAAAGTTCCTTAAAGTTGGCGATTCTGCAATTGTTAAGATTAGACCAGTAAGGCCAACTTGTATTGAAACTTTCCAAGATTTTCCTGAAATGGGTAGATTTGCGCTACGAGATATGGGTGCAACTATCGCAGCAGGAATCGTCAAGGAAATTACAGAAAAACATACTCCATAGGATAATTTAGATGACTCAGGCTGCCCGTGTTAAACTCACATCTACAAGCCTGCCAAAATTAGATATTGTATGCAATGAGATTATGGGCATTGGGAAAAAAACTGGCGTCAAAGTTAAAGGTCCAACTCCACTTCCTGTAAAAAGACTACACATTGCAACAAGAAAATCCCCCTGTGGAAGTGGTACTGAAACTTATGAAAAGTGGGAGATGCGAATGCATAGAAGAATAATTAACATAAATGCTGATGATAAAGCAATTCGACAATTAATGAGACTAAAAATCCCAGATGATGTCTATATTGAACTGTCTTTGACATAGATTGTATTACCTTAAATTATAGAAATTTTGATGATAGACATGGTAGAAGAAAGTATTGAAGATGAAGTGGAAGAAGTTCCTGAAGAGACATTTGATGTAATTTATTCTTGTTTGAGATGCGATACACATGTTTCAAATACTGAATTATCAAGATTACCTGAAATCAAATGTATCTGTGGGTTTAGAGTATTTACCAAAGTAAGACCTCCAATAGTAAAGACTGTAAAAGCTATCTAATCATCTATCTTTTTTGTAACTGTGTTCTCTTTGCAAATGTGTTCTCATGTCTTCCATGTTTGAAAAGTTCTTCTCACATTCTTTACAATCATAGGGATGATCTTTGAAATGAACTACCTGTTGATGCTGCATTAACTCTTCTTGTTTTGAAAACTTGGCAGAGCAAAGATCACATGGAAACTTTTTAAAAAATTTCATTAGTTATCCAAATTCTGTTTTTTTTTCATCCCAGCATGTTCTGCATAGTTGACCTTCAATCTTCCATTTTGGTTTGGGATTGTATCTGATTAATCCTATCTTTGCACCACATAGGGAACAATAATTTTTAGTTGTTGCATGTTCTTTTTCTTTTGTATCGAAGCAATCCTTGCATAGCAACCCATCCATATCCCATTGCCACCGTGGTTCCCACAAATCTGAGATTTTTCTTGTGGTTCCGCACTTTACACAAGGCTGTCTTTGTGTGGCCTCGTAGAACTCTTTAGTTTTATCAACATGACAATTTCCACAAAGAACTCCGTTAACATTCCATTCTCGTTTAGGTTTGTGTTTGTGACTAATTTCCTTGTTGCATATTGCACAAAAAGTTAGTTTTTTACTAAAAAGACCCATTATACTTTTTTAAAATTAAGGTATCATATATCTATCTTAAAAATAAAAACAAAAGTAAAAAATCAAGGATTATTTGAATAAAATTTTCTCAAGAGCTTGACTGGT
>Ga0307379_10003118_pt1 | contig 24158 bp, 16 predicted proteins | sample UN2MG_FD_202237 | JGI IMG/M metagenome (GOLD analysis project Ga0307379, IMG submission 202237) | Soil microbial communities from Risofladan, Vaasa, Finland - UN-2 | ecosystem: Environmental > Terrestrial > Soil > Coastal area > Acid sulfate soil | place: Finland: Risofladan, Vaasa | collected...
GCTCTTCCCCTTGATTCCCGAGGCGGCGTCCGACTCCGCTGCCTTCGATCGTGCGCTCGAGCTGCTGGTCCTCGCCGGCCGCACGCTCCCCCATTCGATGATGATGATGATCCCGCAGGCGCACGAGCACCGCGACGATCTGCCCCCCGAGCTCGAGGGCTTCTACCGCTACCACTCGCGCATGCAGGAGCCCTGGGACGGGCCCGCGGCGATGGCCTTCTGCGACGGTCGCACCCTCGGTGCGATGGTCGATCGCAACGGTCTGCGCCCGGGTCGCTGGCTGATCACCGACGACGGCTGGCTGGCGATGGGCTCCGAAGCCGGGATCTTCACGGTCTCGGAGTCGAAGGTCTTCCGCAAGGGCCGCTTCCGCCCGGGCCAGCTCGTGATCGCCGACCTCGACACCGGTGCGGTGCACGCCGACGGCGAGGTCGAGCTCGAGGAGGCCCGGCGACATCCCTTCGGCTTGTGGGACAGCGCCCGGACCAAGCACTTCAACGAGATCGAGGCCCCGGCCGCACGGCTGGCCGAGAAGCTTCCGGCTGGGCAGCGCCGGCTCGCCTTCGGCTACACGCAGGAGGACCTGAAGATCCTGCTGATGCCGCTCGTCGAGCAGGCCAAGGAGCCGACCGGGTCGATGGGCAACGACGTCTCGCTCGCCGCCTTCAGCGAGCAGGAGCCCTCCCTGTTCAGCTACTTCAAGCAGCGCTTCGCCCAGGTCACCAACCCGGCGATCGACCCGGTGCGGGAGACCGTGGTGATGTCGTTGACGACCCGGCTCGGCGCCAAGGGCCGGCTGCTCTCCCTCGAGCAGGACGACTCCTTCCAGATCGAGATCGACGATCCGATCCTCACGAACGACGACATCGACCGTCTCCGCAACACCGACGAGCCAGAGTTGGCGGCTGTGACGATCGACGCCACCTGGCCGCTGTCGGAGGGCCCGGAGGGCATGGCGGCGGCCGTGGAGCGGATCTGCAGCGAGGCCGACGAGGCGCTCGCCGACGGCGCAACGATGTTGATCATCAGCGACCACGAGATCGGCCCCGAGCGAGTGCCGATCCCCTCGCTGCTGGCTTCGGCGGCGGTCCATCAGAGCATGGTCCGCAGCGGCACCCGCCTGCAGGCCTCGTTGATCGTCGAGTCAGGTGAGCCGCGAGAGATTCACCACCTCGCGGCGCTGCTCGGCTTCGGCGCGACGGCGATCAACCCCTACCTGATGCTGGAGACGATCGAGGAGATGGACGAGATTGTCGTCGGCGGCGAACGGCTCACCCCCGAGGACGCCATGCGCCGGGCGATCACGGGACTCTGCGCCGGGCTGCAAAAGGTGCTCTCGAAGATGGGGATCTCGACGATCCACTCCTACCGTGGGGCTCAGACCTTCGAGGCGGTCGGCGTCGACAGAGACGTGATCGAGACCCACTTCGCCGGGACGCCCTCGCGGCTCGGCGGTATCGGTATCGCGGGGCTCGCCCGCGAGGCCTTCGCCCGGCACGCCCGCGCCTGGCCCGAACTGCACGGCCTGGCGCTCCCCGAGCACGTCGAGGAGGCGCTGCTGGCGGCTGACCACGCGACGTTGCTGCCGCAGGGCGGCGTTTACCGCTGGCGTCGCGACGGTGAGCGCCACATGTGGGACCCGGAGACGATCGCCAGTCTGCAGCGGTCGGTGCGGGACGCAGAGAGTGGCCAGGAGTCATACGAGGAGTTCTCCCGGCGCGTCAACGACGAGAACGCGGGCCACTCTCTGCTTCGTGGCCTGCTTGGCCTGCGGACGCGGCCTGATGGTGCGATCTCACTGACAGACGTCGAGCCCGCGAGCGAGATCGTGAAGCGTTTCTCGACCGGGGCGATGAGCCTCGGCGCGCTCTCGAAGGAGGCGCACGAGACGCTCGCCGTCGCGATGAACCGGATCGGCGGCATGTCGAACAGCGGCGAGGGCGGCGAGGACCCGAACCGCAACACCCCGGACCCCAACGGCGATCAGCGCCGGTCGCGGATCCGCCAGGTCGCCTCGGGCCGGTTCGGGGTCGACATCGACTACCTCGCCCGCGCCGACCAGCTACAGATCAAGGTCGCCCAGGGGGCGAAGCCCGGCGAGGGAGGCCAGTTGCCGGGCCACAAGGTCGACGCCTACATCGCCAGCCTGCGTCACTCAACCCCGGGCGTCGAGCTGATCTCACCGCCGCCCCATCACGACATCTACTCGATCGAGGATCTGAAGCAGCTGATCTACGACCTGCGCGCCGCGAACCCGACGGCCAGGGTCTCGGTCAAGCTCGCCGCCGAGGCCGGCGTCGGCACCGTCGCCGCCGGCGTCGTCAAGGCCGGGGCCGACCACATCGTTATCGCCGGCCATGACGGAGGCACGGGCGCCTCGCCGCAGTCCTCGATCCAGCAGGCGGGCGTGCCCTGGGAGCTGGGACTCGCCGAGGCCCAGCAGGCGCTGCTCGACTCCGAGCTGCGCAGCCGGGTGATCCTGCAGGCCGACGGACAGATGCGAACCGGTCGCGACGTCGTTATTGCGGCCCTGCTCGGAGCGGACGAGGTCGGCATGAGCACCGCCCCACTGATCGCCACCGGCTGCATCATGATGCGCGTCTGCCACCTCAACACCTGCCCGGTCGGAATCGCCAGTCAGGACCCCGAGCTGCGGAGGCGCTTCAAGGGCACACCGGAGCAGGTCGTCACCTACATGATCTATGTAGCGGAGGAGGCCCGCCGGCTGATGGCCGCGCTCGGGATCGGTTCCTTCGGCGAGCTGGTCGGCAGGACATATCTGCTCGACCCGACGATGAACGACACCAACTGGAAGACCACCGCCCTGGACCTGCGGCCGCTGCTCGCTGTGCCGCCGGTCGCCGACGGCCGCCCCAAGGGGTTCGTCAAGAGCGTCCGCCACAGCGACTCAAAGATCAGCTTCGACCGCCGCCTGCTCGTCAAGGCTTACCGCGCCCACCCGGGCACGCCGGGGCCGGACAACCCGGTGAAGATCAGATCCGCGGTCGCCAACAGCGACCTCGCCGTCGGCGGTTCGCTTTCGAACGCCATCGTCACGGACCACGGGCCTGAGGGCCTGCCCGAGGACGCGATCCAGATCAGCCTCAGGGGCTCAGCCGGCCAGAGCTGCGGGGCCTGGCTGGCTTCTGGGATCTCGATGAGCGTCGAGGGCGACGTCAACGACTACGCCGGCAAGGGCCTCTCCGGCGGCGTTCTCGCCGTGTACCCAGCGGGTGATAGCCACTTCGCCGCCGCCGACAACGTGATCGCCGGCAATGTGACTCTGTACGGCGCAACTCGCGGTCGCGCCTTCTTCAGCGGCTGCGTCGGTGAGCGCTTCGCGGTCCGCAACTCGGGCGCTCTCGCGGTTGTCGAAGGCGTCGGAGAGCACGCCTGCGAGTACATGACCGGCGGCTGCGTCGTAGTGATCGGGCCAACCGGACAGAACTTCGGCGCTGGGATGAGCGGCGGGGTCGCCTTCGTCCACAACCCCGACGGCAAGCTGGCAGCGCGCACCAATCACCAGCTCGTCGACCTCGATCCTGTCAACCCCGAGCGCGAACCGGCGCTGCACGAACTGCTCACCGAGCACCTGCGGCGGACCGGCTCGGAGGTCGCGCGCGAGCTGCTCGACCGCTGGGCCGATGCGATCGAGGAGTTCACCCTGGTGATCCCGCGTGGCTACAAGGAGGCGATGGCCCGATTCGCCGCGGAGCAGGCCGATGCCGGAGCCGAAGCGGAGGCGGCTGCCTGATGGCCGATCCGAAGGGTTTTCTCAAGGTCCACCGAGTGCCCTCCCCGGAGCGCGATCCCGACGAGCGCGTTAGCGACTACAAGGAGATCTACCTGACGCTGCCCGAGGATGAGCTCAAGGAGCAGGCCTCCCGCTGCATGGACTGCGGGGTGCCCTTCTGCAACGACGCCTGCCCGCTCGGCAACCTGATCCCCGATTGGAACGACCTCGCCCGCACCGGCGACTGGCGGGGGGCGATCGACCAACTGCACGCGACCAACAACTTCCCCGAGTTCACTGGGCTGATCTGCCCGGCCCCCTGCGAGTCCGCCTGCGTGCTGGCGATCGACGACGACCCGGTGATGATCAAGCAGATCGAGTACTGGACGATCGACAACGCCTTCCGTGAAGGCTGGGTGACGCCGAACCCTCCCGATCACCGGACCGGGCGAACGATCGCCGTCGTCGGCTCGGGCCCTGCCGGTCTGGCGGCCGCCGACGAGCTCAACCAGGTCGGCCACAAGGTGATCGTCTTCGAGCGCGACGAGGGCCTCGGCGGCCTGCTCCGCTTCGGGGTTCCCGACGCCAAGCTCGAGAAGTGGATCATCGAGCGTCGCACTGACGTGCTTGCGGCCGAGGGGATCGAGTTCCGCTACAACGTCGAGGTCGGGGTCGAGATCAGCATCGAGGACCTGCGCCGCGACTACGACGCCGTAGTTCTGGCGATCGGCTCCCGGGTCGAGCGCGACGTCGAGATCCCGGGCCGCAACCTCGACGGCGTCCACTTCGCGATGGAGTACCTCTACCAGCGCAACCGCGCCGTCGCCCGCTCCGAGGGGCGGGAGGGGCGCGAGGTCGCGGCCGAGGACGTGATCACCGCCAAGGACAAGAACGTGATCGTCGTCGGCGGTGGTGATACCGGCATGGACTGCGTCTCCAACGCGATGCGTGAGGGCGCCAAACAGGTCCGCCTGCTCGATGTCTACCCGCCGGTTCCCGAGGGCGGCCGCTACGACTTCACCCCCTGGCCGACGCAGCCGCGGCGCCTGCAGACCACCTACGCCCTCGAGGAGGGCGGCCACCGCGAGTTCGCCCGCGAGGTGATCGGGCTCGAGGGGGAGCACGGCCACGTCGCCGGCGCGCTGGTCCGCGAGGTGACCGGCAACTCCTCGAGCACGCTGGTCCCGGTCCCCGACAGCGAGTACACCGAGCCTGCCGAGCTGGTGCTCGTGGCAATCGGCTTCACCAACCCCGAGCACGACGGCCTCGTCAGCGACCTTGGCCTCGATCTCGACCGCTCCGGCAACGTCAAGGCACCGACCTTCAGGACCTCAGCCGACGGCTTCTACGCCGCCGGCGATGTCCGCGTCGGTGCCTCACTCGTCGTTACCGCGATCGCCGAGGGCCGCCGCTGCGCCCGCATCGTCGATCACGCGTTGCGGGCGAGCGTCGCAGCCTAGTTCGAGTCGGCGCTGCCGCCGGCGGCGCCCCAGCTGTCGTAGAGCTCTTCGATCCGTTGCTTGAGCTCGCGGTGTCGCTCGGTCGAGCGGTCCGAGCTGCCGGGGCTGGCCCAGGCGGCGGGATCGGAGAGCTCCTCCTCGAGCGTCGCCAGCGCCTGCTCGGCCTGCTCGATCTGGCGCTCGAGGCTGGCGATCTTCTTCAGCGCGTTCTTCGAGGGGCCTCGTGGGGCCGTCGAACGCTTGCCGTTCGCTGAGCTTGACGCGCTCGTGCGGTCCGCCGCCCGCGCCGTCTCCTTCTCCGTCGACTCCCGCTCCTGCACGGTGCGCTGATACTCGGCCCAGCCCATCTGATAGCTGTGCAGGTCGCCGTCCTCGATCGCGAACGTGCGGCTGCCGACCGCCTCCAGCAGGGCCCGGTCGTGGGAGACCAGCAGTAGCGCGCCCTCGAAGCCGGTCAGGGCGTCCTCGAGCGCCTCACGGCTCTCGAGATCGAGATGGTTGGTCGGCTCATCGAGGATCAGAACGTTGGCGCCGGAGGCGACCAGGATCGCGAGCGAGAGGCGGCGCTGCTCGCCGCCGGATATGTCGGTGAGCTGCTTTTCGACCTCGTCGCCGCTGAACATGAAGTGGCCAAGCAGGTCGCGGACCTTCTGAGGGGTCAGACCCGTGCCCCGCTGCGCCGCCTCGAGCACGGTCCCCGTCCCGGCCGCCGTGTCGGCATGCTGGGAGAGGTAGCCGAGGCTGGCGTTGTGGCCGAGTTTTACGACCCCGCCAGTGGGCTCCCGGCGCCCGGCGAGGGTGTCGATCAGAGTCGTCTTTCCGGCGCCGTTGGGGCCAACGAGGACCGCGTGCTCACCGCGCTCGAGGCGCAGCGTTACCTGCTCCAGCAGGACCCGGGCGCCGACCTCGATCCGGGCGCTCTCCACCTTCAACGGGAAGCGGCCGGCGCGTTCAGGGGTGGCGAAGCTGAAGCGGAGAGCGCGCTGATCACGCGGGTCGTGACTGACGGCGTTCGCCTTCAGCTTCTCGATCTGCTTGATGCGTGCCTGTGCCTGGCGCGCCTTGGTCGCCTTGTAACGGAAACGCTCGACGAAGCGCTCCATCCGCTCGATCTCGGCCGTCTGCCTCTCGATCGCCTTGCCGAGCGCGATCTCGCGGGCGGCCTTCTCCTTACGCCAGGCGTGCCAGGGGCCGGAGAAGAACCGTGCCCTGCCCGCCTCCAACTCGAGCACCGAGGTGCCGACCGCTTCCAGGAACCAGCGATCGTGGGCGACCAGCACGATCGCCGCCTCGAGCCCCTGCAGATGGTCCTCGAGCCATTCAAGGGAGGGGATGTCGAGGTGGTTGGTCGGCTCGTCGAGGAGCAGCAGGTCGGGCCCGGCCGCCAGCGCCCGGGCCAGTGAGGCGCGTGTCAGCTCCCCGCCGGAGAAGGTGGAGAGCGGTCGCTCGGTCATCTCCGGCTCCGCCTCGAAGCCGAGCCCACGGAGCACAGCGAAGACGTCATCCCGCCACCGATACCCGCCCGCGGTCTCGAGCTTCTGCTGGGCGTTGGAGTAGCTCTCGAGCGTCACCTCATCGTGGTCGCCCGCAGACATAACCTGCTCGAGCCGCTCCAGCTCCGCCTCGAGAGCGATCATCTCGGCCCTGGCGCTGAGCACGTAGTCGCCGAGTGAGATCGCCCGCTCACGCGGTGGTCGCTGGTCGTGCAGCGCGACCCGGGCGCCGCGCCGCAGGCTGAGCTTGCCGGAATCGGGAAGCAGCTCGGCGGCGAGGATCCGCAGCAGCGTCGACTTGCCGGCGCCGTTACGGCCCGAGAGGGTCATCCGCTCGCGGTTGGTGAGCCGGAAGGAGACATCGTCGAACAGCGGTTGGCCGCCGACGTGGATGCCGATCTGGGATGCGATCGCTACCGCCATGCCCACAGGCTGACAAACGCCGCCCTGCCAGGCCCCGCGCCTCGGAAACCGGCGGCGAGGTCAGCCGGCGGCGATCAAGGCCGCAGCCTCAGCCTCGGTGCCCGCGGCCATCTCGCTGAGGTCCTCGGCGATTGCCGGATCCGCGCAGAAGCCGAACCCGAGCCTGCCCGCACCTGAGACGACCGTGACGCGGAGCCCGTGGCGACCGCCGATCTCCGCGATCGAGTGCAGTGACTGAACGGGGGCGCCGAGCACGGTGACCGGCTTGGGGGGGCCGGGCACGTTGGAGACGCAGATGGCGAAGCTGCGAGGGCTGTCCTGCAGGCGGCGGGCGAGCCCGGCGAGCCTCGGTGAGAGCGACCCGATCGAGTCGCTCAAGGAGCTCAGGCGCTCGGCGTCGTGTCCGGCCTTGCGCTCGGACGCCTCGGCCTGGATCGCTCGCAGTCGCGAGGCCGGATCGGGATCGGAGACGTGGACCGGGAGGGTGAAGAACGAGTCCCGGTTTCCGGCCTGGTCCCCCTCATTGTGGAGGCTGACCGGAACCCGGAAGCGCATCGCCGAGAGCGAGCCGTGGTGGCTCTCGAGCCAACGCCTGAGCCCACCGGCGACGACGCTCAACACCGCGTCGTTGACGGTCGCACCGCAGATCCGCTTCGCCGCGTCGTGCAGCGGTCCCAGCGGCACGGCCGCAAAAGCCACGGTGCGCCGCCTGCCGACCTCACCGTCGAACGGTGAGTCGTGGATCGAGTCGGCGAACTCGCGCGCGAGGAAGGCCGCCAGGTGGCCGCGGCGCCGGTCGTCGTCCTGCCGGCTTGGGGAGGGTGCCGGATCCACTCGGCCCGGGGGCCCGGGGGGCTGCGGCTGAGGCGGCCCCACCCCCCTGGCCGCACCCTCCCCCTTGTCCCAGAGAATCGAGCGGGCGAACCGCATCGCGGTCGTGCCATCGGCGAGCGCGTGGTGGATTCGCCAGATCAACGCCACTCCGCCCCGACGAAAATGAGCAACATCGATACGCCACAGCGGCAGGTCGCGGTCGAGCCTACGTTCGAAGAGTTGGGCGACGAGTGGCTCCAGGTCCGCCTCGTCGAGATCGCGGCGGCCTGTGTCGACGACGTGGTTGGCGATCTCAAGGCCTGGATCTCCGATCCAACGCGGCGCCCCACCCCGGTCCTCGAGGCGGGTTCGCAGGAGCGGCTCGCCGCCCAGCCTGCTCCCGATGTGCGCCCTCAGCGCCTGAAGTGACGGCGCCGGCTCGGCGAGGCGGATCACCTTGCAGGTGTGTCCAACGATCGTCGGCCCCTCGAGCGCGAGGATCGCTCGGTCCTCCTCGCTGAGCGGGATCGGCTCCACTACCTCAGATCGTCGCACGGATAGCCGGAAGCGCGCCGGAACGCGTCAGCGGACCGGCCTGAAGCGGACCCCGAATCGGAGCAGACCACCCCGTCGGCGCAGCGCCGAGCGTGGCATTCCCCCCTCCGGCTGCGACCCAACGAATCTCTACATCGATTGATGTAACAATGTGTGATGCTATGGCGACCGCGGTCGAGCCCGATCAGACTCCACAGCTCATCGGCGAGGCACCGGCCTCCCCCGCCGGGCCGATCGATGACGCCGAGCTCGCCGAGCTTCCCCGGCCACCGCTCGTGCAGCTCCCCAAGGTGGTCCAGGTGCTGCGCTTCAGCCAGCGCCAGATCGAGTTCGTGTTCCGGGCGCGACGAGAGCTCGGCGAGGTCTTCCGCTTCCGCGGAATGATTCCCGGCGGCCCCGTCGTCACCTCCCACCCAGACCACGTCAAGTCCCTATTTGTCGCAAAGCCCGAGCAGGCGCCCTCTCTAACCGGGGAGTCACCCCTGCGGCCGATCGTCGGGCCGAACTCGGTGCTGACAGCGATCGGCCCACGCCACATGCGACAGCGCAAGCTGCTTCTGCCGCGCTTTCACGGCGAGGCGATCGAGCAGTACACGGCGATGATCGAAGAGGTCACCGAGCGCGAGATCGACTCCTGGCCGATCAACGAGCCGTTCGCGCTCGCCCCGAAAATGCAGACAATCACGCTCGACGTGATCATGGCCGGGATATTTGGGATCGAGGGCCGCCCGGAACCGACAACTCCCGAGGGTCAGCTGCGGAGCGCGATCAAGTCCCTGGTCGCCGCCTCGACCTTGCCGATCGCTCAACTCACTGAGCTGATGAACGTCGGCCGCGCCGAGCCGGTCGGGCTGGCCAAGAAGGGGATCGCGATGCTCGACCGCCCGACCTACCGGATGATCGAACTGCGCCGCCGGGAGCACGGCCTGACCAAGCGGCGGGACATCTTCTCGCTGCTGCTCCAGGCCCACGACGAACAGGGCAAGGCCCTGAGCGACAGCGAGGTCCGCGACCAACTCCTGACCCTGGTGCTGGCCGGCCATGAGACGACGGCGAACTCACTGGCCTGGACCTGGGAGCGGCTACTCCGATACCCCGAGGCCCACGACCGGCTCCGCGAGATCGTGCGCTCGGGCAACAAACAAGCGGCCGAAGCGGAGGTCGAGGCGGTGATCACCGAGGGCATGCGCTGTCGCCCGGTGATCCCGATCATCGGCCGTCGCGTCCAGGTCCCGTGGCGACTGGGCGCCTACGGCGTCGAGGCCGGGACCCCGGTGTCGATGAGCATCCTCTTACTGCACCACCGGCCAGATATCTACCCGGACCCCTTCGCCTTCAAGCCCGAGCGCTGGCATGACCACAAGCCGGGAACCTACGAGTGGATTCCCTTCGGCGGCGGTATCCGTCGTTGCCTCGGTGCTGCCCTGGCGATGGCCGAGCAGCGGGTTGTTCTCGAGGCGATGGCAGAGCGCCTCGACCTCGAGGCCGATCGCCCCGAACCCGAGCACGCGACCCACCGCAACGTGACGATGATTCCGTCGCGGGGCGCTCGCGCGATCGTGCGTCGACGGCTCGCCTGAGCGGCCCCTCGGCGAGGGGGCTCCGCGCCAAGCGGCGCCGAGACCCCGACCCTCTCATCAAGGTCTCATCCGGCCTCCCCAGAGTTCTGCCCGTCAGCAACGACGAACCATGGAGGCCAGTTCAGAAATGCAGCGCACGCACCTGAGGATCTCGATCGCAACCGCCCTCGTCGTGCTTGCCGGGACGGGCTCTCTCTCAGCCTGCGGCAGCGCCAGCAGCGAGCCGGCTCCCGAGCCGCCGAGGGCCGAGAAGGCGAAGCTCGATCCGGCCAACTTCGGTGACCCGGCAACCGGTGCCAGCGCCTACCTGCCGCTGATTCCCGGCACTCAGTCGGTGCGGGAGGGCTTCACCCTGGTCGGCGGGCGCAAGGTTCCGCACACGGTGACCACCACGATCACCAACGTCTACCGGGAGGTAGACGGGGTCCGCACAGTGCTGATGCTTGACCACGAGGTTGACGGCGGCCAGGTCACGCAGATATCCGTCGACTACGTCGCCGAGGACAAGCAGGGCAACGTCTGGAACCTCGGTGGCTACACCCAGGAATACGAGGGCGGCAGATTCGTCTCCGCGATTGACCCCTGGCTACAGGGGGTGAACGGGGCCAAGGCCGGAATCCTCGTTCAGGCCGACCCCAGGGTGGAGACGCCGGTCTACTCGGTCTCCCAGCCGGACAAGGAGGAGGACAGCGTCGCCGAAGTGATCAAGGTCGGCAGCCGCCATTGCGTCCCCTTCGACTGCTTCAAGGACGTGCTCGTGGTCCGCGAGGGAAAGGCCTCGGCGCCCGACAACGAGTTCAAGTACTACGCCCGCGACGTTGGCCAGATCGACAACGTTCCCAGGGGCGACAGCGTCCACAAGGACGTCGAGAAGTTGATCAACCTGACCACGCTGAGCCCGCAGGCGCTGGCCGAGATCAGCAAGGAGGCGCTGCGCCTCGACCACAACGCGCCGAAGCAGTCCCCATCGGTGTTCGGCGGCCTGCCGGTGGGGCAGCGGGGATAGCGTGGGCGGGACGCTCGTGCAGGTCGAGGGTCTGGCCAAGGCCTACCGCGAGGGTGGCGAGGAGACCCACGTGCTCTCCGACGCCTCGTTCCGGCTTGCCCGCGGGGAATCGACCAGCGTGGTTGGCTCCTCCGGGGCCGGCAAGTCGACGCTGCTCGCCGTGCTCGCCGGGTTGATGCTCCCCGACTCCGGTGAGGTCCTGTTCGACGGCGAGGTGGTGACGGCGATGAGTGAGGCCGAGCGGGCTGCCCTGCGGGCACACCGGATCGGCATCGTCCTGCAGAGCGACAACCTGATCCCCTTTCTGACAGCCGCCGAGAATGTCGAGCTTGCGATTGAGCTCGCGGGGGGCAAGGACGCCCCTGAGCGTGCGCGGGATCTGCTCGATGAGCTCGGCCTCGCCCATCGGGCCGGAGATCTCCCCCGGCGTCTCTCTGGAGGCGAATCCCAGCGCGCCGCCCTGGCCGTGGCGCTGGTCAACGAACCCGACCTGCTGTTGGCAGACGAGGTGACGGCTGAGCTCGATTCCGAGAACGCCGGGCGCGTACTGGACGTGATCCTCACCGCGTCTGCGGACCGAGGATTGACCGTTCTGATGGTCACCCACAGCCCGGAGCTGGCGAAGCTCACAGACCGGCGAATGCGAGTTCTCGACGGAGGCATGGTGGAGGAATGAAGGCCGACACGACAGCCGCCGCCCTGGAGGTCGAGGACGTCAAGAAGGAGTTCATCACCGATGCCGGTCCGGTCCGGGCGGTGAACGGGATCAGCCTCGAGGTGGCCGCCGGGACCAGCCTCGCAATCACCGGCGAGAGCGGCTGTGGCAAGTCGACGCTGCTCTCGATGCTCGGCGCTCTCGAGGCGCCGAGCGAGGGCCAGGTCTCGATCGCCGGGGAAGAGGTCTCAGAGATGGCGGCGGAGCAACGGGCCCGCATGCGGCGCGAGCGAATCGGCTTTGTCTTTCAATCACACAACCTGCAGCCGTTCTTGACCGCCGTGGAGAACATCAGCCTCCAGCTCTCCCTGGCCGGTGCGAACGAGGAGTGCGACGACTCGCTCGAGCTATTGGCGTCCCTGGGACTCGCCGAGGCTGCCAACAAGTACCCCGATCAGCTCTCCGGCGGCGAGCGCCAACGCATCGCGGTCGCCCGCGCCCTGGTCCATCAGCCGAGCCTGATCCTCGCTGACGAGCCGACCGGATCGCTCGACGTCGACAACTCCCGGACGGTGATCGACCTGCTTTGCGAAGCCCGCGCCGAGTCGGGGGCCACCCTGATCGTAATCACCCATGACCCCGCGGTCGCCCGTCGTCTGGATCGTGAGATCAAGCTCAAGGATGGGCGCGAGGTCGTCGGAGGCCAAGCGCCCATGCCTGTGCCCTTGCTCACCGCCGTCGAAGGCGGATCGAGTGTTTAGCTATGCCCGCCGGGATCTGCTCCGCAACCCGCGGCGGACGATCGCCTCATTGATCGGCGTGGTGCTCGGGGTCGGGCTGTTCTCCGGCGTGCTCTTCTTCATCGACGGCTCCGGCGCCTCAATGACCAAGCGGGCTCTGGCTCCGGTCGCGATCGACATGCAGCGGGTGCTCACCTCTCCGCTTGGTGAGGGCATCCGCCTGCAGCAGCGCCTGCTGACCGACGGATCGCTCGTCAAGGATCAGCGGACGACGATGGTCCTCACGGTTCAGAACCTCGCTGCGACGCCGGCCAACGAAGTGCTGGTCAACGACAAGCTCGGGGCCGACCTCGCCTACGTCCCAGGATCGGCTCGCCGCGACGGCAAGCCGGTCCCCGACGTCGGCGGGCAGAGTCCGTTCGCCTACGGCCCCGGGCTGATCGGCCACAACGCCGGAACGGTCCAGCCCGGCGAGCGGGTCCGCTTCACATATGAGGTCGAAGCGAGGGGCGCGATCGCCGCTGTCGCGGATCTACCGCTCGCGGCGACCATCTCGTCGCGCGAGCAGGTCGCTCCCGATCAAGCAAACCAAGCGGATCTCGTGCCGCTTCCGCAACTGGAGCGCCGGATCGCCGGGATTTCTGGAGTCGCGGCCGCCAACCAACTCGCCTTCGCCCAGGTCGAGCCCGACTCGCTGCGGGCGGGCAGCACCGTGATCCACCGCCCGGTGAAGATCTTCGGGTTCGACCAGGAATACGCAGCGCAGTACGCGACAATCGGGCTCGACGAGGGTGGCTTCAAGGAGGGCGCAGCGCTGCTCAGCCCGGAGGCAGGGCGTTCCCTGGGCGTCAGCCCCGGCGAGCGGGTCGAGTTGAGCCTTCCCGGCATGAAGCGGCCCGTGAGCTTTCCGATAAGCGGCGTCGCCGACCTCTCCCGGGCCCGGCCGCTGTTCAACAGCCGCGAGGGCTCGAAGCTCGAGGACTTTCTCTATATCCCCGACTCGATCGTCATCAGCCCGCGCGACTTCGCGCGTCTCGTGGTCCCCGCTTTCCGGGGGGCGACAGCAGCCCGTGGCAATGCGCTCGCGGTGAAATCGCCGCCGACACTCGAGGTCGATGTGCAGCTCGATCGAGCGCCGTTGAACTCCGATCCGCGCCAGGCCCTCGCGCAGACCGAGCGGATCGGCAAGGAGATCAAGGGAGTCGCCGGCGGGCAGGACTTCCTGCTCGACAACGCCTCCAACACCCTCACGGTGGCAAAGGCCGATGCAGCCGTGGCGAAGCGGATGTTCCTCTTTCTCGGCTTGCCGGGCCTCCTGCTGGCCGGTTTTCTCGCCGCCTACGCCGGCAGCGTGCTCGCCGCCTCCCAACGTCGCGAGCACGCCAACCTCCGCCTCCGCGGCGCCAACCGCGGGCATCTGACCCGGATCCTCGCCTACCGGACTACGGCGCTGGCCGGAGCCGGATCGCTGCTCGGAACCGTCGCCGGCTTCGCCTCGATCCTCGTCATCCTCGGCCCATCGGCCCTGTTCGAGGCATCGGCGACCCAGCTCGCCCTCTCCGCGTTGCTCGCGGTGAGCGCCGGCGTTCTCGCCACGGGTCTGGCCCTCTACCTCCCCGGGCGGCGCGCGCTCGGCCGCGAGGTCAGCGGTGAGCGCCGCGAGATGGCCGAGGAGCGGCCCGCGGCTTGGCGTCGCTGGCGGCTCGATTACGCGGCAGTCCTGATCGCCGGTGGCGCCGCGCTCGTCGCCCTTCGCAACGGTGCTTTCGATGCTCCGGCGGGCGCTGTCTCGACGGGCGAGTCGACCTCCCTGAAGTCCCACCTGCTGCTCTTGCCTCTGGGCGTCTGGTTCGCCGGCACGCTGCTCTCTGTTCGCGCCTTCGAGGGTCTCGCCCGGAACCTGCCCGTGCCGGCGCCGCCACGATTCGGACCGGTCGTGCGGGGCGTCCTCAGCCGTACTTTGAGCCGGCGCTCGAAGGCTCTCGTCACCGGCATCGTCGGGGTCGGGCTGGTCATCGCCTTCGGCATGGGGCTGGCCGTCTTCGCCGCCACCTACGACTCCTCGAAGGCGGCTGACGCGGAGTTCACGGTCGGCTCCAACCTGCGGGTCACGCCGAGCCCGTTGAGTGAGTCAGCCCACGGCGCCGGTTACGCGGAGGCGCTCGAGGTCGACGGGATCACGAACGCGACTCCCGTCGTCGCCGGGCTCGAGAACGCCTTCATGCGGAGCAGATTCAACAGCGATGTGAAGGATCTCGCGGCAATCGACCCGGCAGGCTTTGAGCGGACGGCGGTCCTGGACGACCAGTTCTTCCCACAGAGCACTGCCGCCGAGGCGATGGCAGCGCTCGCGGCGGCGCCCGAGAACATCCTCCTCGATGCCGAGTCGGCGGATGGATTGAAGCTCGAAGTCGGCGACAAGGCTGAGGTCCTGCTCGCTCGCGGGACCCGGCAGCAGGAGCTACGCAAGATGACGGTGGCTGGAACCTTCGAGCGCTTTCCAGGCTTCCCCGAAGGCCTCAACATCGTCGCCAACTTCGACTACTACGCGGTCGAAACCGGGCTCCGCGAGGCGGACTTCTACCTCGCCCGCACCACGGATCAAAGCGTCGACGGTCTCAACTCTGCGAGCGCCGCGATCGAGGCCGGGCCCGGCGCCAACGACAGGCTCAACATCGACACCACGGAGACCAGCTTCAACAAGGATCAGTCGAGCCTCACGGCGCTCAACATCCGCGGTCTCGTCGACCTCGACTCCTTCTACACCCTGGCGATCAGCGCCGCGGTCGTCGCGATCTTTGTCTTCGGCCTGATGCTGCAACGGCGCCGCGAGTACGTCGTGCTCCGCGCCCAGGGCCTGTCTTCCCGGGGCATGCAGTCACTGATTCTCGGCGAGGCGGCCTTCGTCGGGATCAGCGGGTTGATCGCCGGCACGCTGGTCGGCGCGGGCCTGGGATTGCTACTGGTCCACATCCTCAAGCCGCTGTTCATCCTGCCGCCGGTCGCGACGCTGCCGCTGGGCGGCGGCGCGCTGCTGGCCGGCCTCGTCGTCGTTGCCACCCTGCTCTCCACCCTCGCGGCGCTGACGATCCTCCGCCGCCTCAGCCCCTCCGAGGTACTGCGCGAGCAGTAGCTGCGCGACTGTCAAGTTACCCCTGACTATCAGGGTGTTCTTGACAGTCGCCGTCCCGCAGGTCAAGGATCCGGAAATGGTCCTCGGCCTGCCCTGAGTGGAGACGGTGGGAATCGAACCCACGTCCGCGGTCGCGTAACGGTTGACGTCTACAGGCATAGCCGGCGCTGAATCTCGCCCTGAGGGTCCGCTACCGGCGGGTTGATCCTCGGGGCCAGCCTTCTGAAATGTCCCCGGTCGGCGAAGGCGGACCTTCCGGGCGATCCCGCTTCTGACACCGGAACCCTTCCCCACGGGAGAGGGAAGGCCGATGCTCACTGCTTAGCTACTAACTAAGCCTTGAGGGCGAACTCATGGTCCGCAGTTCTTGGTTGGTCCCGGGGTTTAACGAGGCCTCCGGGAACCTCGACCTGCAATCAAACGCACGAGACAACCGCGTCGAAGCCTGTCGTCCCCGTGCTATGTAGATGCATTGTAGGTCGCCGCGCAAGCGGCGCAAGCGACGGGCTCTGGATTGCAGGTCTGAGGCCCGCGCCTGGGCCCGAGAGCTGATGCCCTGCTCTAGGTGGCCCGGGGCGGCTCGAGCCCGGGGATCCAGGCCTCAATGTGCTCGGCGATCGTGGTCCGCACCCAATGGCGCTCTTGTGGACCTGACATCCGGTAGCGGCCCAGGAGCATCTTCTGATCGTCGAGCGGTAGGCCCGCGATCTCCCAGCTGATCACCAGTCGCTCGAAGAGGAGTTCCTCGCGGCGCTGCCAGGCATCGTCGATCGTCGCCGCCTCGCTCTTCGGCGCCTCGTTGATCTTCGCGACCGTTGCCGCGCTGAGCGCCTTGCGCAGGACCAAGACGTTGCCCTGCGGATCGGTGTAGCGCTCGCGCTCGACCGGCGGCTTTCCCCGGCGCCTTGATTGCTTGCGCTTGCCCATCTCCGATCAGCCTTCGGTTCAGGGTTTCCAGGTCCGGATCAAGGCCAGCTGACGCGACTGCGCCAAAAGAGTGCCGTCCGCGGCCCAGAGCACCCCATCCTCCTCGAAAAACCCGCGGGTCGAGGTGCTCGACGTGAAACGGCAGAGGACGTGCTCGCGGCCGCCGGCCGGCGGCTCGCCGCGGAAATGGATCGTCAGGTCGAGGGTCGGCGCGAGAACAGGCCCACCGAGGCGGGGAAATGGCGCCGGCCACCAGCAGTCCGCATACATCGCGATCAGCTCGGGCTCGAGCGGGGCGGGCAGCTTGGTGCGGACCCAGCCGCCCGCCTCGCCCTCGGTCCCGGTGAACGGGATCCCGCCGAAAACCATCCGCATCTCGAGCTGGTCGAAGATCCGCGGCGGCAGGAAGGACGTGTCCGTCGGCGCGATGCCGGCAGGGTCGGGCGCCGACGGCGCGGGGGTCGTCCAATCCGCGGCCCCATCGAAGTCGCCCGCCAGCACGCAGAGAGCCAGGCAGGTGGTCTTGCCGTCCTGAAGCATCCGGGCCGAGCAGGTGCCGGCGGAGCGCCGGGAGCGCTCGATCTCGACCGCGATCTCGACCTCGCCGTCGTGCGGCGGTCGCAGATAGTGGACCGTCAGCGATCGCGGGTGCCGCTCGGCGTTATCTACCGCCGCCCGGATCGCCCGCAGGATGAGGGCGGCGACGTAGCCGCCATTCGGCCCCGGCGGACCCGACCACGCCTCCTTGATGTAGGTGCCGAAGCGCCCGTCGCCGAGGTCCTCGACGGCGGTGTCAGCCCGAAAATCTGCGGCGGCAGCAACCTCCACGCCGCGGAATGATCGCAGCAGAGCAGCGCCGCGAGCAGTAACGACACCCGCGCCCCTCGGCAGCCGCTCGACCTAGGGCTCGATCCGGTCCCTGATCACGTCGAGGAAGTCCTTTGGAAAACCGGGGATCGAGTTGAGCTCGTCGACAGAGCTGAAGCCGCCCGACCGCTCGCGGTAGGCAAGCACGCGGCCCGTCTGGGTGACGGACATGCCGGCGTCACGAAGCTGCTCGAAGCTCGCGCGGTTGAGGCTGACCGGCCCACCACTGCTCGAACCGCCCGCGGCGGTGGTGATCGGCGTCGGCTGACCTTCCCCCGGGGGCTCGGGTGGACCGGCCTCTGGCGCCAGGTCTGAACCAGCCGGAGCGACGGACTGATCGCTTTCGCGGACGCGCACCTCAGGAGCAGGTTCGGGGTCGGGCTGCGCCGCCGCAGCAGCGTCCGGCGCCGTCGGCTGCGCCGCCACGAGCTGCTCGAACGGAGCGGGCTCCGGCTCGGGCGGCAGCGGCTTCGGCGCAGCCAGAGGGGCGGCCGGACGGGCGACGTCCGCGACCGCCTCGCGGGCGCGGCGCTCGGACTCGCGGGCGCGGCGCTCGGCTTCATTGATGCGCTCGAGCATCTCGTGCAGGCTGCGCTCGCGGTCAAGTTCCTGCTGCTTCAGCTCCGCGAGCTGCTCGGCCCTCTCGGCTCGCTGCTCGGCCTCACCCGCCTGCGATTCGATCGCCTCCAGGCGCCGCCGCGCTTCATCAAGAGCCTGCTCAGTGCGCTCACGGTTGCTGCTGATCGAGCTCTCGGTGCGCTCCAGCTCCGCCAGCATCTCGCGGTCCCGCGCCTGGCGCCGGCGGATCAGATCGTCGGTGGCCCGCAGCTCGGCACTGAAGGGCGGCTCCGGAGCCCCGGGAGTCGCGCTCTCAGCCTCGCCGCCGCTCTCCTGGGTCGTGGCCGCGGGTTGCTGGGCAACATCCGCGGCGGCGACCAGCGGGGCCTCGGCCTCGAGCCGTGCGTCGGCGACCCGCTGTTCGGCAACGCGTTGAATCTGCTCGACCTCGCTCACGCGGCGCTCAGCGTCAGCCTCAGCCGACTGGGCGTTGGCCTGGACAAGAGCGTCCTCCTCGCGTTGCTCGGCATCGCGCAGGCGTGCGAGCGCGTCTCCCCCAACCGGTGCGGCTGCGGCTGCCAGACCCGGCAGTGGCCGGGCCGCGGGGTCGGGGTCGGCTGCGGGAGCGGCGGTGGGCGGCTGCGGGGCCGGCGTGGGAACCGAAGCCGTCTTGGCCTTCTTCTCCTCGCGCTCAACCCGCCGTGCCTCGATCGCTTTCCGACGCTCGGCGCGGGCGCGCTCCCGCTGGGCCAGGGCAAGAGCCTTCTTCTCCTCGCGCTGCCGCTTCTTCAGGGCGCGCTTCTCCTTCGCCGAGAGCTTCGAGGTGCCGGCGGCGGCGGTTGGCGCTGGGCCGCTGGGTGCAGGCGCAGCCGGAAGTGTCGGGGGCAGGGGCCGTGGCGTGGTCGCCGGCGTGGTCGCCGCCGGGACCGGGGCATCGGGAGGGGGTGCCACGGGCGCATCCGGCGCGGGGGCGGGCGCTGTCGGCGTCGCGGCGGGACCGGCACCGGCGCCCGTCGCTTCGTCGGCCGGAGACATATCGAGAGCGGGTGGCTGGGCGGGCGGCGGGGGCGCAGCCGCTACCTGTCCGCCGGCCTTCTTCGCTTCCTTTTTCCGAGCTCGCTCTTCAGCCTTCTGGCGTTTCAGCTTCTCGCGCTCCGCCTTCTTGGCGGCGCTCGCCTCGGCGCGCTCGCGCTTCTTCTGTTCACGATCGAGCTTGCGCTGCTGCGCCGGAGAGACAGCGGCCGGCTGCGAGGCGGGGGCCGCGGGCTGGGTCGCGGCGGGTGCCGCCCCCACTGGAGGCGGAATGCTTGCGGGCGGCGCAGCGGACTGGGACTCTGTGTCGGGCGTGGACGCCTGGCCGGCCGCGGGGGGTGGGGTCGGCGGCGGGGTTGCTGCAGCTGGAGGGTCCGCGCCGGTTGGGGTTGGCGGCGGAATCGTTGCAGATGGCGGGGCGGCCGGGGGTGGGGCCGGTGCAGGCGGGGTCGAGGGCGCGGAACTGTGCGGGGTCACTGCTGGGCTTTCGCCCGAGCCGTCCGGATCGGCCCCGCCCTCGGTCGAATCCGCGACCTCGCGTTGTGGCCCGTCCGAGGCCGCCTCGCCGGGTGGCGGCACTGCGGGCGCCGGCGGAGGCGCGCCGTAAGGCTGCTCTTCCCTCGGGGCCGGCGGCTGGTCGGAGGTCGACTCGTTGTTGTTGCTCTCGCTCAAGCTCAGTTCCGGTGTCGAAGGGTACCCCCGACATTCAACCAAGCCACGGCACCTCTGTACAACCCCGGGCTGCCGGAGTGAAAGGGGGCGTTCAAGCCGGCCTCCCCCGCGGTCATTGATTTAGGTCCTTCAGCTCCCGGGCGACGTCGCGGGCGACGTCGCGGTCGCGGATCTCACGGCGCCGGTCGCGGTGCTCTTTGCCGCGGGCCAATGCCAGCTCCACCTTCGCCCGATTGCCCTTGAAATAGATCCGGGTCGGGATCAGGGTCAGGCCCTTGCGGTTCATCCGCCCGATCAGCCGCTCGATCTCCCAGCGATGAAGCAGGAGCTTGCGGGCCCGCTCGGGCTCATGGTTCTCACGGGAAGCCGGTGCATAGTGCGGGATGTAGGCGCCGCGGAGCCAGATCTGACCGTCCTCGATAGCCGCGTAGGAGTCCTGGAGCCGGGCGGTTCCCTCTCGTAGCGCCTTGACCTCCGTGCCGCGTAGCTGGATGCCGGCCTCCATCGTCTCGACCACCACGTACTTGTGACGGGCCGCGCGGTTGGTCGCGACATCGGGCCCGCGCTCGGCCTGCGGGTCGTTCTTGCGCTCGGTCATCGCCCCCGCCGACCCTTCGCTGCTGACCCGCCCTGCCGGCGCCCCGGGCCCCGCCGCGAGCCGCTGCTGCCGGAAGCCATCGTCAGGTCCACCCGGCCCCGCGGCGCTTCGACCGAGTCGACTTGGATCTCGACCTCGTCGCCGAACCCGTAGCGGCGCTCCGTGCGGGTGCCGACCAGGGCCGAATCGGTGTCGTTCAGTTCGTAGTGATCACCCGGGATCTTGCGCACAGGAAGGAACCCTTCGTAGGCATCGGACATCTCGCCCCCAAAGCGTACGAACGCCCCGGCGCCAATGACTCCCGAGACCTCACCCTCGAATCGCTCGCTCCAGCCGTGCTCGAGAAGCTCGCGGTTGAGCAGGAACGCAAGGCAGATGTCATCCCCTTCGCGCTCGAGCCGGGTTGACGCGCGCTCCAGGTCTGAGCAACGCTCGGCTGCGAGCTGGACCTCACGCCGGTCAGGTGCCTGCTCGCCGGCGCCAAGAACGGCCAGCAACGCCCGGTGGGCGATCAGATCCGGGTAGCGGCGGATCGGCGAGGTGAAGTGCGAGTAGGCCGGGCTGCCGAGTCCGGCGTGGCCGAGGTTCCGATCGCTGTAGCGGGCCGGCTTCATCGCCCGCAGAACCAGCGATGAGAGGCTGGCCGCGCCGTGGCCGCGACGAGCCGCCTCGGTGGCGATCAGGCGGCTTGCCTCGGCGGCAAGCTCACCGGCCTCACGTGGGGAGAAACTCTCCGGCAACGGCGGCGTCGGCACGTCGAGGGCGGTCAACTGGTTGAGCAGATGCTCGATCCGCGGCGGGTCCGGCTGCTCGTGCACGCGGTAGAGGCTCGGCACCCCCTTACGCTCCAGCAGCAGCGCGACCTGCTCGTTGGTGACCACCATCAAGCGTTCGATCAGCCGGTGCGATTCGGTCTGCGGGACGACGTGAGCCGTCTCGACCTGGCCGCTGGAGTCGAACTCGAACTCGGGCTCGTCGCTGGTGACCGTGAGCTGGCTTGCCCCGGCAGTTTGCGCCAGGGCTGCAGCGGCCTCCCTGGCAACGGCGACCGACTCGGCAACCTCTGCGGGCGGACGCTCGGCGCCCGAGAAGATCCGGTCGAGGCCCTCGTAGTCAAGTCGCGCATCGGAGCGGATGCGGGAGCGGTAGAAAGAAGCCGAGCTGACCTCGCCGGCGGCGCTGAGCCTGAGCTCAGCCGTTACCGCAAGGCGCTCGACGCCGGGGTTGAGGCTGCAGGCATCGTCGCTCAAAGCCCTCGGGAGCATTGGCGAGACGGTGCCCGGCGCATAGGTGGAGTTGGCCCGCTCCAGTGCCTCCCGGTCGAGCCCACTCCCCGGCGGGACGTGGGCGGCGACGTCGGCTATGTGTATCCACAGGTGATAACTATCGCCCTCGCGACGGGCCGAGACCGCGTCGTCGAAGTCGCGCGCTGCTGCCGGATCGACCGTGAAGGTCGGCTGACTGAGGAGGTCGCGACGCGGCCCGGGGTCGGCTGCGAGCCGCTCGATCGATGCCCGGGCCTCCGCCTCGAGTCGCTTTGGGAAGGTCGGGCGCAGACCGCGGTCGGCAAACAGGGCGGCGACCACGTCGCGGGCGCAATCGGCGCGACCGAGCTGCGCAATCGGCTGGGCCCCGCGCCGGTCGACGCGGCAGAGCGCTATCTGCCCCTCACCGACCTTGAGCTTGCCCGGTGAGAGCGGCAGCTGCTCGCCCCGCTCGAACAGCGGCTGACCGACGAGGAACCGGCCACGCCGGGCGATCACCAAGACTCGCTTGGCAAGCGGCTCGCGAGGGGGACGGCTCATCGATTCTCGTTGAGCTGCTTGGCGAGCACGCCGAGAGCCCGAGCGAGGACGTCGTCGCCGTCGGCGGGATCGTCGTCGGCAACGCGGATGTCCGGCTTCACGCCGGTACCCATGATCGAGGTTCCGTCGGCGGTCAGATACTCGCCGACGGTCAGGTCGAGGGCGGCGCCACCAATGAGCTCGATCACCTCCTGGAAGCTTCCCTTGCCGAAGGTCCGCGTCCCGATCACCGTGGCGATCTCGTTCTGCTTCAGGGCCGCGGTGACGATCTCCGAGGAGGATGCGGTGTCGCGGTTGGTCAGTACGGCCATCGGCCGAGGGGCGAGCGCGTTGCCCTTCGCATCAAGGGTCTCCTCGGGCCGGGTGCGGCCCTCTGTGGTCACAACCGGACCGTCCTCCTGGAAGATCGACTCGACCAGGACCGCCTCGTCGAGAAGGCCGCCGCCGTTGCCGCGCAGGTCGAGCACCAGGGCCTCGGCCCCCTTGTCGTAGAGCTCTTCGATCTGGGAGCGAAGCTCGCCATGCGCGCCGCGGCTGAAAGTTGCGAGCCCGACGTAGGCGATCTTGCGACCGTCCCTCATGCGGATCTCGCCGGTCACGGCCGGCACGCGGACCCTGGCCCGCTCGAGGCTGACGTCCTTGGTCTTGCCGCTCTTCGAGTCCTCGACGGTGAGCACCACCTCGGTCCCCGGCGGACCCTTGATCTCAGCCGTGGACGCCGTCGAGGACTCGCCCGCGATCGAGCTTCCGTCGACCGCGGTGATCAGGTCGCCTGCGTCGATGCCGGCATCCGCGGCCGGGGTGTCCTCGAAGACCCGAGCGACCCGGAGGCCCTGCTTTACCTCGCTGACGGTCATCCCGACCCCGCTGAACTCGCCTTCGGTGGCCGCGTTGAAGCGCTTGTAGGTCTCGGCATCGAAGTAGTGGGAGAACCGATCCTCGTTCTCGCGCTTGAGCTGGCGCACCATGCCCTCGATCGAGGCGTCCTGGAGAAGTTCGTCGTCGGGCTGGCGAAAATATGTCTGGTCGATCACATCGATCGCCTGCGCGACGCGGTCGTCGGTACTGCTGCCCGGAAGGATCGCGTCCCGCAGGGGCTCGATCGCGATCAAGAGTAGGACAGCGATCGCCACGCCGGCCAGGAGGCCGCGGAGGAACCCGGTGCCCTCGGGGGCTCCGCCCTCGCTCAAATCCGCAGGAACCGGCGCAGCGTCACTCCGCTGCCAAGCGCCGCGACCACCATCGCGCTACCGATCAGGACCACGATCAGTTGCCCGAAGGCGATTGTGTTGAGATTCTCGACCAAAGCAAATTTCTCCGACAGCGGGTCAACGATGGTCACCTTGCCGAGGAACAGTATGCCGACCGCGATCATCGCGCCCGCGATCCCGACCACCAAGCCCTCGATCACGAAGGGCCAGCGGATGAACCAGCTGGTGGCCCCAACGAGCCGCATGACCTCGACCTCGCGCCGGCGAGCGTAGATCGAGAGGCGAATCGTGTTGCCGACCAGGAAGAGCGACGCGATCCCGAGCAGTACCGCGATCACGCCGAGAAGGATCTTCACCGCACCGGTCACCTGCCGGATCTGATCGGTCTGATCGGCGACGACGATCTCCTCGACGGCGGCGCTGAGCGGCTGCGGCTTGCCGGCCGGGTCGGTGGGCGAGAGCGCCGCCTGGACGGCCTCGAGGTTGTCGGCGTCGTCGAGCCGCACGTTGAAGGAAGGCGGCAGCGGATTCCGGTTGTCGAGAGCCGAGAGGATGTTCTTCTCATCGAGGTCCGCCTCGAGGATCTTCAGCGCCTGCGCGGAGGAGATGTAATCGACGCCGGCGACATGCGGAATCCCGGCGATCTGCTCCTCGAGCGCCTTGACCTCCGACTTCTCCGACTGCTTGAAGAGGAAGACCTTGAGCGAGATCTGGTCGCGAACGTCGTTTGTCTTCGCGCCGGAGGCGTCGAGCACCGGCACGAGCACGCCGACGAGCAGCACCGTGATCGCGATCGTGACGATCGCAGCCACGGAGGGGGCGGCATTACGACGCAGCGCCCGGTAGGCCTCGCTGAAGAAGAAGCTGACGCGTCCCATCGCTTAGCCCGTGACCTCG